>R04__coassemble_41_pt1 | contig 40399 bp, 24 predicted proteins | sample R04__metabat2_low_PE_002 | metagenome-assembled genome bin R04
GTCAGTTTGAATTCTTTTCTGTACCACATCACACTGTCGGGCAACTGCTTTATCTGTACCTTGAAGGCATAGTCCTCGTTCCATGCATGAGGCAAGGTTACAGCCTTTTTCTGGCCCTCGATATGCCAATCATGATTGAAGTCGATATGACGCTGGGCGAGGGCAGAACTCACGCATAATGTAAATATTAAAAGATGTAACGATGTAAATATTAATTTTTTCATTGCTACTTAACCAAAACTTTTTTGCCGTCAATGATATAAACTCCAGGGGCGCCGGTGAAGCCAGAGATTCCAGTTATTCCGGTGACTTTGGAAGTTCCGGGTTCCCCGGATTTTCCAGTGATGCCGGATATTCCGGTTGGATCGGCCACAACGGCTATTATTCCATCGCTGACGAGTTTGCTGGTATCCCAGAGATAACCGTCTTTTGGCTGGGCTGGCTCGAAGGTAACATCGCCGCTGAGAGTGATCTTGCCGGCTCCGTTGAACACCTGATATTCGCCCTCAATCCATTCGCCACTGATACGCTCCATCACGAATACAGGACTTGTGAGTCTGGTTGTCCCGGCCACTTTCAGGTGGTCGTAACTGCTGGCGGTGATTGAACTGCCCCTTGCTCGTACACGAACCTGGCCACCACTCTGAACTGTCAGTGTACCATTCACGGTCATTGTTCCTGCCGTCATTGTTCCCTTTCCTGCACCAATGGTTCCACCACTTTGGATGGTAACATTCTGTACTTGTCCTGTTCCGAGAAGTATTGCTCCGCTCTTCACCGTGATGGCACCGGTGGTTATCGAGGCACTGGTGTTTTCGGCATCGAGAGTACCTTCGTTCACGGTTATTGCTCCAGTGCCGGCTCCTGTAAGGGTCTGCTTGCCTTCGCCGTATTTGTTGAGAGCAACGGAATAGGTTCCTGCGTATGTGGCATCAGTACCCTTGTAACCGATGTTCCATGTACCCGAAGTGATACTTGCTGCAGCGTTACTGCCTTCGAGTGCACCAATCTTGTGGGTACCGGTATTGTTATATACATATCCGTCACCCGTGAGTTTCAGTGTGGCGTTTGGCATATTCAGTGTTCCGGCCAAACGAACCTCACCGCTTGTTGCCTCGAGCACTCCCTCGAAGTTGGTGCAGTTTGGTGCAAAGTCTCCGCGTACATAAGGGAAGTTGAACTTCATCGTACCCTTGCCCAGCAATGTAGGTTTCAAACTGCAACGCTGACCTCCATTGAGAGTCACGGTCTTGCCTTCGGTAATATTTATCTTGTTTGGAAGGGTAGGGATGGTGCTGGTTGAGTTACAGTTAAACACGGTGATGGTGGAGTTTCCTGTCACGTCTATCTGTCCCGAGCCGAAACTTGAACGCCATGTACCATGGGCAATGGTTCCTGCTGCGAGTTCCAGTCCGCCGGTAAAGGTATTGGCTCCGTCGTAAGTGAAATTGAGTTGGCCGCTGCCTTTCTTCACAAGTCGGCCCTTGCCCTTGATGATACCCTTCATGGCACTTGTCCCACTGGCGATCTGTATTGTAGCCGTGTCGGTGAGGGTGATGGTCTTGTTGGTTGATGTACTGGCATTGTTGATGACGAGTGTTCCCTTGCCTATTTCAAGCGTAGTTCCTGCTCCCAGCGAACAAGCCGTGCCGCTGTCCATAAGGTCGCTCACGGTGACGGTTCCGGCATTGATTGTGGTCTTGCCGGTATAGTTGCTCTTGGCGGTTTTCATATTGACCTTTCCATTGCCGCTGAATGTCACACTGCCCTTGCCCGATATACCACCTTCGCCCTGGATAACGAAAGATGTACCGTCATTCTTGAATTCCACCCCACCTACCGGCATCAGTTCATTTAGGGTAATAGTTGATTCGGTGGCATTGTCATCGAATACTATCGTATCCCCTGCCACAAAGGTTGTAGGTTCACCATTGATGGCAAAGTTGCTTGTCTGATAGTCCCACACACCACTCTCTGAACCTGTCCAAACCACACCGCTATGTGGGTCACGCTGCTTGGCTATGACCAGATAGATGGCTCCGTTCTTATTCACGAACGAATAGGCATATCCTGTCATTCCTCGAGCCTTGAGATTGTTCACATCGCCTGTGAAGGTGCCGGTGTATTCAATCAGTTTGTATTCTCCTGGTTCGCGTTCCGAGAAGGCAATGGTCATTGTCATGTCATTGGTAGCGATATTGAGATCGCCTTCCACCTTCACGAGGTCTGTTACATTGGTATATTCAATAAACAACCTTTGGTCTATCTTCAGTCCACCTTGGAATGTCATCGTTCCTTCAGGCAGCAGAATTCCCTCAGCATAGTTGAGTGCACCTTCGAAGGTGATTCCTCCACTGAGTGTAGGACTTCCGGAGAGCACACCCCTTGCACGGAGTTCTACCGGAGCACTGATGGTGCTGGTAGATTTCAGTGTACCTTCGGTGATATACACCTTCCCAGTAGTAGTGATTGGTGTAGTAACCTCCAGCGTACCATGCTGTGCTTTCCAAAGATTGAACCCTTGCACACTTGAACCCTTGAATTCTTTTATCGTAAGCGTTTGCTTTACTACCGGCATGGCATAGATATTCTTCATCCCGGCATCGGGAGCAATCACGGCATCGCCAAGCGTGAGGTCAAATACCTGATTCTCTGCATCTGCTCTCATTACCGGAGGAAGCTGAGGCCGAGGCATGTCGTAACCCAGATAGAAGAATGGCATCGGAGTTTGGTAGTAGCCCTTACACAGCATCTGACCATGATATGCTGGGTCTTCCATCAGACAGTAGATGCGGTCTTCTGTAGTGGCATAGTCGGTGCTGTAGCCAGTGAATCCATCTACCACACCGTTGGTCAAATGTTTCAGTATCACTTCCTCTCTCCAGTCGCCGATGATATCGCCCCAGAAGGCAGCACGGGCTCCGTATTCGCCGTTTACCTGCCAACTGTTTTCCTTGGCAAACTCTATTAGTCGGCCACTGCCATATTTTGCCACGTACATATTTGCTCCGTTTCCGTCGGATGCGGCTTCGTATTCACGCCCCAGGTCGCCGTCCCACCATAGGGCCTCGGTAGGGAAATAGCCCGTTTGACCTGTAGCATCTCCATTGGCATCGTAGATGGCATAACCATTCATGGTCGAGAACATCTCCCAACCTTTTCTGCTAGCATCGAGGTCGTAGCAGTCTCCACGGCCTACATCCCCAACTCCACTCAAGTACCATTTCTTCAGTGCCTTTCCATTCTCGGCCTGATAGAGAATCTGTCCGAGCATATCTCCGGCATTCTGTTGGATGGCGAAGGTCTCAAGTCCCGGTACTTCAGGATTTATGTCGGTGGTACGGAATCGGTCTCCGTGGGCAATTCCTGCATTGAACAGCACCTTCCCCGTGTGGTCCATGGTCCAACCGCCTTCTATCATCTCATCCTTGCCATCGAAGTCCACGTCGCCTACACGGATGCTGTGGAACGACCCACTGCCGCAACCATATTGGAAAATGTCCTTCAGTTCTCCTGCCTTACCGCCAGAGTAGTCGTACTGGAATCCTTCGCTGTAGTAGTGGTGACTGCCATCAGTGGTACGAGTATGCCACTCCATAGCCACTCCTGGGTGCACTCCGTCGAAGTAGCAGATGCCGAACTTCCCTACGTGCTTATTATATTCGTCACCCATAAGGGTAGATTTGTTTGTGCGGTTGTAGTAGGTGTTGTAGGTCATCTCTACACTGGCCTTCTCGGCTCCGGTCATTCCGTCTATCACGGTGAAATAGCGTGGAGGATTCTTCGACGACTGTGTTTCGTAGTCGATGATTCCGTCGCCGTCGATATCGCCTGTGGTCTTGCCGAAGACGTATTTACCCCAGGTATTATTCTCCTTGTCCCAGAAGCGTGTACCATCGCTCGATTGTATCATCACCTCTCCCTTTCCGTCGCAGTCGAAGTCCCAGGCTACTACCTGGTCGTCCTGACCATTGCCGATACTTTCGTTTGGTCCCATATCCACGGTCCACAGATAGGTTCCGTCACGAAGGTAGGCTTCAACTTTGTGAGTTCCTCCGTTCAGCGGATTCCTGTCCACCACATAGTCCATCTCACCATCGCCGTCGAGGTCGCAAGGCCAGATGTATTTTGTGGCATAGTCGGAATTGGTCAGCGGTCCACCTTTGTAGCGAATATCCACGAATATACACCGAGGAGTATATGTCTTGAAAGTGAATGCCTCACTCTGAGCACTCTCTATACCCTCTGTCCCCTCTTTACTTTCCGTCACAGTAGTAACCGTAATCTTACTCCCACTTGCCACCTTCGAGGTAGTGGTTTGCATATTTGTGAGTTTGAGCGGTGAAGCGTTGAGCTTTTTGCCGTTCACATATACGTTGTACATCACATCCTCCGGCTCCTGAGCCAGTTTTCGCCAGGTGATGTTTACTGCTGTACCATTGTTTACAGCCACCACACCACGGCCCAGTTGCTGGGTCATACGCTGGGCGTGAACCGGGCTCACACAATTGATAATTGATAATTGATAATTGATAATTAACAATACAATGAGAAATTTTTTCATATCTCTTAATAACTAATTATTTCCGTTCCTGTTTCGGTGATAAGCACCGTTTTTTCCCACTGGGCACTGTCGAGTTCGTCTTCGTTCACCACAGTCCAATCGTCTTCTTCATCCACAAACACCTTCCATGTACCTTCGTTTATCATCGGTTCCACGGTCAGCACCATTCCTGGTTCCAATAGCAGTCCCCGACCTGGTTTCTTGGCATAGTGGTCCACATCTGGGTCTTCGTGAAATTTCAGTCCCACTCCGTGGCCAGTGAGGTCTCTTACCACATAATATCCTTGCTCGTGTGCATACTGGGTTATGGCATAGCCGATGTCGCTGAGACGTGCTCCTGGTTTGATGGCAGCTATTCCGAGTTCCATGCACCGCTTTGCCACTTTCACCAGCCGCTCTCTCTCTGGAGTGGTCTTCCCGATGATAAACATCCTCGAAGCATCGGCGAAATAACCATCGAGGATGGTGGTGACATCCACATTCACTATATCTCCTTCCACCAACATCTCCTCCTTCGACGGAATGCCGTGGCATACCACTTCGTTCACACTGGTACACACCGACTTAGGAAATCCCTCATAGTTCAGCGGAGCAGGAATTCCGCCGTGTTTTATGGTGTATTCGTGTACAATGGTGTTTATGTCCTCAGTTGTCATTCCGCCGTGAATGCGCTTTGCCACCTCGTCCAGCACAGCCGTATTCAGTTTCCCGGCACGGCGTATGCCCTCTATCTGCTCAGGAGTCTTTATCATCTTCCTGCGCTTCCTGTTCGTCAGTTTATCCATAATGGTTAGGTACAATTCTGTCATGTTTTGGCATGTACAATTCAGTCATGTACAATGTACAATTTATAGTTATATTATATATTTATTCGTTTGTCATTTGATTCACAAATTCGCGGAAGTGGAGAATCCGTTCAGCCGACGATGGGTTAAACAGCAGATGCTCAAAATCGTGTTTTTTCTGCATTAAATCTACGCTATCCATACATTTATTAAGTGCGACCTTCAAAGTTTGTATGTCTCCGATACCAGTTCTGCTTCTCAGAAAATCAAAATCTGGCTGAGTCTGCTGCCATAGAAACATAGTATCATAGAAATCCCTACCCTTTGCCCTTGAAAGTAATGCCGATAGTTTCATTGACAGCAGGACGTTATCAGTAGGTACCTGTATAGGGAAAAAGTACCCACATCCCCTGATGTTGACAGATTTCTGCTGGTATCTGACGCCTTGATCCTGCGCCTCGATTTTCACAAGAAACCGTTCTTCCTGATGGCCGGTAAGTCCCAATTCAAACAACAGTCGGGGAAAGTACAGATTTCTGCGATAGGCTGTCAACCTGGGATTTTCTCTGTCGCGCGTTTCCACTTCCAGTCCTTGATGTTTCAAAAATATCAACACATCGTCTGTCATCCTCATGAATTCGTCTTTCGACAAGTTCTTGCAGTCAAAGTCCAAGTCCTCGGAAAAACGGTCAATTCCCTTTACAAGCCTAAGATTGGTTCCGCCAATGAAAACCAGTTTGCTGACATATCCTCTCGTGGACAGAAAATCCAATATGCTGAGTTGAATATACTCTTTCAGCATATACTTCTCTCTCCCGCCTTGTGCTCGTATTTGCTGTGGAAAGAATGCCTTTATGTAATTCAGATCTATCATCCGTATGCCTGCTTTAGTGCTTCCGTGCGTTTTTGCAATATCTTGCTGCCAGTTCGTATGGCATATTTATCCAATGTGTCCCAGCAGAATTCATTCAGCATATAGTCTTCGTCAAGTCTCAAGTTCAGCATATCATCAACGGTGTTATAGGTGGAGTTGAGGTATAGTAAGTCCACTAATGCCTTTTCGGGTTCGGCCACCAGATAAACCTTTCCATTTGTGGTCTGTGTTTGTCTGTAGCCCCACATTAGAGATGGTTTGATGGTCTGGTAGTCAAATTCTCCAAATGGGTTGCTGAAATGCGAGGTTTTCAGTGTAGTAACACTCGTGAGTTCAGTCACTGCCTCTGGAATAATTCCATAAAAGGCTAAAGCCCAATGCAGACTCAGATACGAAGGGCGGTAAATGCGCTCAGCAATATGCCGGTTGAAATCTGGTATATCATTCATCTCGTGGAATGCATACCAGTTCTGCCGCAGATGAACCAAATAACCTTTGCCAGTCCAACGGGTCAGATTGGAGTAATCCATATTTGGAAACACTCCTCTTGCCTGTCCCAAAGAGAAGCATCCAAATGGTATCATCTGAGCTCTGAAATCAAAATAGGTCATAATTTAATTTCCAAAACTATGCAAATATACATAATTTTAGAAATAAAAACAAATATATCCCTGACATTTCCTACATACAAGTTATATCCACTTCAGTAGATGTGCATTTTATTGCACATTTTTGTCCAATATGTTTCGTAGAATAGTAAAGTTTACCATAAGCCATATGAAGAATAACGTTGTGTTTGGCCATATCAGACGATGAACTCTTGATAGAATAGGGATTGAATCAGGGAAGGATACTATAGGTGTGCAATTCAAAACATTCACAAAAACAGATTGTTCTGCGTAATTAATAAAATAGTGTGCAATAAATTTTTCGCACAAAGATCGTAAAGTGTGCAATTTTGGCAGATAAATGGTGGTTTGTATATCACGATTGCCTCAATTGTTGTAACTTTGCGCTTGGAAATCATGACAAAAACGGAAAAAATCAAGATTTCAGCTGTTGACTGTTGACTGGGAAAAGCCAAAAGCTAATAGCCAAAAGCTAAGTTGTATGGATAAGATTATTGCATTTGGAGACTCCGTGATGAAGGGAGTGGTGTTTGATGGTGAGACCTACCACACCATCAAGGAGTCGTTTGCCTCGATGCTTGCGGCTGAGCTGGGACTCGGGTTGCTGAATTTTGCCAAGATGGGACATACCATCAAGGAAGGTTTGAAAGTTTTTGAGCGGATGAAAACCCGTATCGAGCCCGATGACTTGGTGTTGCTGGAATATGGCGGCAACGACTGCGACTTCGATTGGCCCAGCATAGGTAAGCACCCAGAGTCGGTACATCGACCGAAGACCGACATTGCACAATTCCGTGAATCGTATTGCCATCTGATAGATATGATAAAGGCCAGAGGTGCCAAACCACTCCTATTCTCACTGCCTCCGTTGGAAGCTGCGTGGTACTACCATTTCTTTACCAAACCGCTCGACCGGCAAAGTACGTCAAATATACTGGGATGGTTGAATGGGGTAGTCGAACATATAGCCAACTGGCACGAACAATACAACCTGGCCGTATTCCAGGTTGCAATAGAGACAAGTACCCCGATAGTGGATATCTCCAGCCCTCTGTTATCACGTAAGGACTACGCCAAATACATCTGTCTCGATGGAATCCACCCCAACCAGGACGGGCACAGGATGATTTATGAATTCTCCCACCATTCCCCCACCATTCTCCCACCATTCCCCCACACTTCTCCCATTTCGATTGGGACTTAAGTGGGACTTAAATGGGACTTGAGTGGGACTTAAGTGGGACTTAAGTGGAACTTAACTGGGACTTAGACCATTTATGCAGCAGCGAAGAAACGCACATGCAAAAACTAAATTTTTGGCATATAGGTCAAATTTTTTTGAACAATGTCTTTATCCGCTGCTTTTAAGGGTTATAAATATCATTCTGATATCTTCTCATCACAACGTACGATGGTGAAGTTTTCCGAGAGTTTGAATTCTGTGTGGAGGTCTCCGCTCTCAATGGTGTAGCGTTCTCCTACCTTGAGACTTGGCATGGAGAGCAGGCTCGAACTGTTGTTGAACGAGAATGGGGCCGGGGTTGACCATAATGTCTTTCCCTGACTATCTTTAAGCACAGCTGAAACGTCTTTCCTTACAGTAAGTCCAGTGAAGAGCAAAGTTGGCTGCTTGGCCGTGGTTTGGGTTGGTGTAGATGGCATATTGCCCATTCCTGCTCCGATGGAGAATACCACGCCTCCGCTCACTCCGATAGGACTGAAATCGCTGTCAATACCCTCCTCGGGTGCTCCTACCCACGAATAGGCATATACCTCACCTGCTGTGATATTCACCAGCGACTCCTGTGTTTTCGGCTCTCCTTCATAATCCTCGCCTCCCATAGGACCTCCGAAAGGACCTGGGAAGAATCCCATCTCGGGATTGGCATCGATGGCATCGTTGCCACGACTCAGGGCTATGGTCTTGCCGCCATTGAAACAAATTTTGCCTGTGGCATTGATGGCATCGTCCTGGGCATTAATATCTACCACTCCGCTGTTAATCGTCACACCTTGCTTGCCTTCAATACCTTCAGCACCTGCCGAAGCAGTATAGACTGTGATTTGGCCCGAATTGATGGTGATGGTACCAGTAGATTTAATGCCTTTGCACGAGAGTATATATTTCTGCTTGGCACCGCCGCCGTCAACTCTCTCTGGTCCTTCTCCTGCTGGAGGTCCTGCAAAACCACCACCAAAGCCCATACCTTCTGGTGGGCCAAAATGCTCAAAATCAATACTGTCTGGCGGCCCAAACTGGCTGAAGTCCATACCTTCTGGCGGTCCAAACTGGCTGAAATCCATACCTTCTGGCGGTCCAAACTGGCTGAAATCCATGTCCTCCATATCTTCTGGTGGTGGTCCGAAACCTCCAAATGGTTTCACACCAAGGTTGTTGCCTGTGGTCTTGACGTCAAGTACAAGATCGTCTATTGTAATATTGTCTTTTGCGTATATACCTCTGCATCCATCTCCGCTGGCAAGCAATTGGAGTTGTCCTTTGCCGGATAGATGGAGTTTGTCTTTGCTGTATATCACAGCCGATTTATGATTGGCCGTGTCCTGACAAGCCGTGATAGCGAGGGTGTTCTGTGTATCATCCACAACCACTACTGTTGCTTTTTTCTTGGTCTTCAGGCACAATGGTGCTCCTTCTGTCGAAGTGAGCCAGAGTCCATCCAAAATCACCTTTGCCTTGCCTGGTGAATGCAGTTCAAACGTTCCGTCATCGCTCTTTCCTGTGAGTTTTACAACTATCTTACGTCCTTCAAACTCACTTTTCACATCCACGTGCGAACCATCGACTGTGACCTTGATACTGTCCTTTGTCGTTTGGTCTATGGTTGCTTTCCCATTGTTCCAATTCACCACTACATCTTGGGCAAAGACTTTGCCAAAGCAAGATGTAAAGATTAAAATATGTAAATATGTAAATATTATTTTTTTCATACTACTCATCTGTTAACTCCACATTCCTTGTAATGCTGGTTGGATCCAGAACTGTGTCTATGCTAACATTCCTCATTCGAATCTTCTTCGCAGGAAGTCTTTCGTCACCAATCATTCTGTATCTTATTCCGGCTTGTTTGCAGGAGACATCACTCATCTGCAGGTTTTCGATCTTGGTAATGGCTGTCTTGTAGGTTGGGAAATCTTTCCACTGGTACAGTACATCGGTGGCTATTTCCATCACTCCGTATCGGGCAGTATCTACCTGACAATTATCGAGATAGATATTCTTCACTTTTCCTCCGCGGCGGTGGTTGGTCTTCAGATACATCACCCTATGTACCATCCCCGAGGCCTTGCAACGGGTCATATGCACATTTTCTATACCTCCAGAGAGTTCACTGCCAAGGCCCAGCAGGGTATGGCCATGAACTATGTCGCAGTCTCTCACCACGATGTTCTTCGACGGAGTATGCAGTCTCCATGCATTCTGGTTTCGGCCACTCTTTATCACCACGGCATCGTCGCCCTGGTCGAACCGGCAGTTCTCTACAAGGAAGTTCTGCGTCATCTCCAGGTCTATGCCGTCGTTGTTGTGGCCATGTGCATAAACATCGAGGTTTCGTGCAATGCCGTTCTTGCAAAGCAGCATATGTATGGTCCAGAACGGACTTTCGCGTATCTTCACACCTTCGAGCAATATATTCTCGCAGCGGTTGAACTGAATAAGGTGTGGGCGGAACTGGAATCCGTCCAATTCGGCGTGGCGTTCCTCAACAGGAGTGTCAAAACTGCACCATTCGTAGAGTTTGCGTGTAGCCTCGATGTGTGAGGCTGGTCTCGAGAACCAAGTTCTCCAAAAATCCATGCGCGACTTGATGGTTCCCTCGCCTGTGATGGATATGTTCTTGCACCCAAAGGCATAGATAAGCGGTGAGAAATTCATACATTCCACTCCCTCCCACGAGGTCTGAACAGCAGGAAGATATAGGTCTTTGTCGTCCAGAAACTCTATCACGGCTCCTTTTTCCAGGTGAAGGTCGATATTGCTCCTGAGGTGTATAGGTCCTGAAAGCCATGTCCCAGCAGGTACCACCACGTGGCCTCCACCCAACCTTGCACACTCATCCACAGCCATTTGAATAGCCTGAACACTGGTTCCTGAGCTTGCCGAAGGATGAACCTCTTGAACTCCTTGAACTCCTTGAACCTCTTGAACTCCTTGAACCCTTACAACCCTCTCCGGCACGGAGCATTCCTTTATTTTCACCACTCCAAACGGAGCTTCTACTTTTGTCGTCTTCTGTGCAAAAGCCTCACCACAGATCACCGCTATGGCAACGATGGCAAGTAATATTCTTTTCATAATCGTAAATTTTATCAAATTATTAAGGGATAACGGTGGGATAACGATTGGATAACGATGGGATAACGAAAGAAGACGTTATTATAGCAAAAAGGGTTGGGGTGTATTAATAGTTGCGGGTGACGACGTGGTGGGTGTAGTCCATCAGGGCTTGGCGAATTGGGGTATCGGGATAGTGGAGAAGGATGTCGGTGGCGGTTGTTTGGTAGCCGGCAATGAGTTGGTTGGCGAGGTCGGGGGTGATTTCACCATCGAGGACATCGTCTTTTATCTGGAACATCATTCCGATGGCTTCGCCAAAAATGCGCATCTGGGCCTCTTCCTCTTCGGTGGCATTTGCACTAATTGCCCCAGATTGAGCACATGCACGGAAGAGTGCTGCGGTTTTGTTTTCGATGATTTTGAGATAATGGGATTGACTGTTGGCTATATCCTTTGTTATAGGCGAATTTAGTTGCAAGAGTTCGCCGTTTGCCAGACTTGCAGCGGCCTCTGACATTACCTGAACCAGCCGTGGGTCATTGGAAAGGCTTATATGGTGCAAGGCCAGCGAAAGCAGATAGTCTCCTGCCAGGACGGCACGTTTATTATTAAATAGGTGCTTTATGGATGGTTCTCCGCGTCTTTCATCACTGTCATCCACTACGTCATCATGTACCAGACTTGCTGTGTGGAAGAACTCATACGCAGCGGCCAAGTCTGCCACCTTTGTTTCCTCCGTTTTCTCCGTTTCCTCCGTTTTCTCCGTTTTCTCCGTTTTCTCCGTTTTCTCCGTAAGTTTTGCCACCAGCAAAACGAGCAACGGCCTCATCATCTTGCCCTGGTGGGAACCGATGTCGGTGAGGATGTGGTTCAAGAGCGGATTTTCGTGCGACAGCGCATCGTTATAAATGCTGCGGCACTGGGCAAATTCCGACTGAACTGGGAGTATTATTTTTTCGAGCGTAGTCATAAATTTTGTGCAAATTTACGAATAAATTTTGTGATTTCAAAATAATTTTGTAAATTTGCACAAAAGAAATATAATACTATGCAAAAGTTAGTACTCGTTGATGCATACGCAATGATATATCGGGCATATTATGCCCTGATTCGTGCACCCCGTGTGAACAGCAAGGGTATGAACACTTCTGCCATTTTCGGATTCATCAACACGGTGCAGGATATGCTCCGTCGTGAGAGTCCCGACTATGTAGGAGTGGCTTTCGACCCAAGGGGTGGTAGTTTCCGCAACGAGATATACCCAGCCTACAAAGCCCAACGCGAGGAGACTCCAGAGGACATACGCGCTGCATTGCCATATATCAAGCAATGGCTGATGGCTATGAACATCGCTGTGTATGAAGTGGCTGGTTATGAGGCCGATGACGTGATAGGAACCCTTGCCACCAAGGCATCGGAACGTCCCGACCTCGACTCCTACATGATGACCCTAGACAAGGACTATGGTCAACTCGTCAAGCCAAACGTTAGAATGCTCCGGCCTCAACATGCCAGCAGTGGCTTTGACATTTGGGGACCACGAGAGATATGCGACAAATACGGCATCGACAGTCCTCTTAAAGTCATTGACCTGTTGGGACTTATGGGCGATGCCAGCGACAATGTTCCGGGTTGTCCCGGTGTAGGCGAAAAGACTGCCGTGAAACTCATCAACGAATTTGGCGGCATTGACGAACTGCTCGAAAGGAGCAGTGAACTCAAGGGAGCCATCAAGACCAAGGTAGAGGACAACAAGGAGGGAATACGCTTTTCGAAGTTGCTCGTGACCATCAAGACTGATGTGCCAGTGGAACTCAACCTCGAGGAACTGAGCCGCAAAGAACCAAATAACGAGGCGCTGGAAGCTCTTTACAAGGAACTCGAGTTTTGGGGATTTCTGAAAACCGTCACCGAAACGACCGGAAACTCCGGAAATCCCAGAAATCTCGGAAATCTCGGAAACTCCGGAAAACCCGCCAAATCCACAAAGCCGCAAACCAGCGGCATGCTTGACCTCTTCGGTGGGGAGATGGGGACAATGGGGCCAATAAGTCCAATAAGCCCAATAGGGCCAATAGGTCAGCGCTATCTTAATCATGATGGGTGCATCGTGGGCTACGACCTTAAGGCTGCTTTGCAGCAAGGAGCAGGTAGCAAGGAGCAAGAAGAGTGGGGAGAGTCCTCCGAGCTTTTCGACATCATGATAGCCAACTACGTCCTGCGTTCCGATGTTCACAACTACGACGACAGGGACTACTCCCTCGAGGTCCGTGACCGACTCACCGAAGCCATGAAGCGCGATGGGGTATATGAACTCTTCCGCAATATAGAGATGCCTTTAGTACCTGTGCTGGCCAGAATGGAACAGAATGGCGTGAAAATAGACGTGGAGTCTCTCTCAGCCACATCCAGGGAGTTTGGCGAGCGTATGCAGATCATAGAACACGAGGTGCATCAACTTGCCGGCACCGACTTCAATATCTCTTCGCCAAAACAGGTGGGAGAGGTGCTGTTCGAAAAGCTGAAACTCGTAGATAAGCCCAAGAAAACCAAATCGGGTCAATATGTAACCTCAGAGGAGGTGCTCCAGGGTCTCAAGGGCAAACACCCGATAGTCGAAAAAATACTTGATTACCGCGGCTACAAGAAACTGCTCTCTACATATATCGATGCATTGCCCGGGCTGATAAATCCAGAGACAGGACATATACACACCTCGTTCAATCAAGCCGTTACGGTTACGGGACGACTCTCGTCGAGCAATCCAAACTTGCAGAACATCCCTATCCGCGACGAGAACGGTCGCGAAGTGCGCAAGTCTTTCATTCCTGATGATGGCTGCCTGTTCTTCTCTGCCGACTATTCGCAGATAGAACTCCGCATCATGGCCCACCTGAGTCAGGACGAAAACCTCATAGAGGCTTTCCGCGAAGGACATGACATCCACTCTGCCACAGCGGCAAAACTGTTTAAGAAACCAATCTCGGAGATCACAACCGATGAGCGCCGCAAGGCCAAGACAGCCAATTTCGGAATCATCTATGGCATCAGCGTCTTTGGTCTTGCAGAAAGAATGCAAGTGCCGAGAACTGAGGCAAGGCAACTGATAGACGACTATTTTACCACCTATCACCGGGTGAAGGAATATATGGACAAATCCATCGAGAAGGCGCGCGACTTTGGCTACACCACCACTCTCTTTGGTCGCCGCTGCTATCTGCCGGATATCAACAGCCACAACTCTGTGGTACGTGGCTACGCTGAGCGAAATGCCATCAATGCACCTATTCAGGGTACTGCAGCCGATATCATCAAGATTGCCATGGTGAACATCGATCGCCGCATGCAGAGAGAGGGAGTGAAGTCGAAGATGATACTGCAGGTTCACGACGAACTCAACTTCAATGTTCCTCCAGAAGAAAAGGACCTGATGCAGCGCCTCGTGATTGAGGAAATGGAAAAGGCATGTCAGCTCTCCGTCCCACTCATAGCCGACTGCGGCTGGGGCACAAACTGGTTGGAAGCTCATTGATATGTACAATTTGATCATGTATAATTTTCTATAGCATCTATAACAACTATTATAACTATAACATCTATGAAAAAAATTTTAGCTTTAGCATTGACTTTGGTTTGTACAGCCAGTGCATTTGCAGAGGGTAATAAGGATGGCTATCCTATTACCCAAGTACCGTTTACGGCAGTGAAGGTTACTCCAGGTACTTTCTGGGGACAGCGCCTTCAGGCCAGCCGTGACGTGACTATTCCTCTCGCATTCAACAAGAGTGAGGAAACCGATCGTTACAAGAATTTCCAGCAGGCTGCGGAGAAACTCCAGGATCCTTCAAAACAGTTTAAGGTGACCATGGGTTATTCGTTCGACGACACCGACCCTTACAAGACCCTTGAAGGAGCGGCCTATCTCATGCAGACCTATCCAGATGCACAGATCAATGGTATGCCTATCGACAAGTACTGCGATCAGGTCATCGCCATCATCGCTGCTGGTCAGGAACCTGATGGCTACCTCTACACGGCACGTACTCAGAACCCTGACGAACCTCACAACTGGGCTGGTGAGAAGCGTTGGCAACTGGTAGAGGACCTCTCTCACGAGTTCTACAACCTCGGCCACCTCTGCGAGGCTGCCGTGGCCCACTACAATGCCACTGGCAAGACCTCTCTCCTCGACGTGGCTAAGAAATATGCCGATTGCGTATGCCGCGAAGTAGGTGACCAGCCGGGTCAGGCTAAAGTGGTTCCTGGTCATCAGATTGCCGAGATGGGACTCGCCAAACTCTATATCGCCACAGGTGACAAGAAATATCTCGACCAGGCTAAGTATTTCCTCGATCAGCGTGGAAAGGTTGACCCTTCATGGACCCGCCGCCGTGGTGGCTACTGGGACCAGGACAACTACTTGCACAAAATAGACGAATATGCGCAGAGCCACAAGCCTGTTCTCGAGCAGAATGAAGCCGTAGGCCACGCAGTTCGTGCCGGATATATGTATGCTGGAATGGCCGATGTTGCCGCTCTCACTGGTGACAAAGGTTATATCGATGCCATCGATCGCATCTGGGAAAACATCGTGGGCAAGAAATTCTACATCACAGGTGGTGTGGGTGCCACTTCCAGCGGTGAGGCTTTCGGCGACAACTACGAGCTGCCTAACATGAGTGCCTATTGCGAAACTTGTGCTGCCATTGCTCAGGTATATCTCAACTACCGTCTCTTCCTCCTCCATGGCGAGAGCAAGTATTTCGATGCCTTGGAGCGCAGTCTCTACAATGGTGTAATTTCGGGTATCTCCATCGATGGCGGCAAGTTCTTCTATCCAAACCCACTGCAGAGCATGGGTCAGCACCAGCGCCAGGAGTGGTTTGGCTGTGCCTGCTGTCCTTCCAATGCAGCAAGGTTCATCCCTTCACTGCCTCAGTATATCTATGCAGTAGATGGCAATAATCTCTTTGTAAACCTCTTTGCAGGTAATGAAGTTACCACTAAGGTTGGTGGCAAGGCCGTGACTCTCGAGCAGGTGACCAACTATCCTTGGGACGGCGACATCACCATCAACATGAAGAAGGTCCCTGGAGAGTTTGCTCTCAATATCCGTATCCCTGGTTGGGTTCGTGGTCAGGTTGTGCCTAGCAACCTCTACAACTATAGCGATGGAAAAAATCTGAAATACACAATCGCTGTCAATGGTGAGCAACTTTCTAAGGCAGAACTCAAGAACGGCTATTTCGTAATCGACCGCAAGTGGAAGAAGGGTGACAAGGTGGAAATCCACTTCGATATGGAACCTCGCATTGTTCGTGCCAATGGTAAGGTGGCTGCCGACAAGGGTCGTGTAAGCGTTGAGCGTGGTCCGCTGGTATATTGTGCCGAGTGGCCTGACAACTCTTGCGATGTACTCAGTGTGTTGATGAACCAGAATCCTTCGTTCCTGTTGGGTCATAAGACCATCATGGATACCGATGTTCAGACTCTCACCACCGATGCCCAGACATTGGCCTTTGGCGAAAACGGTAAACTCACTGCCAAGGACGAAAGCCTTGTCCTCATTCCTTACTATGCATGGGCTCACCGTGGCAATGGTAATATGAGCGTGTGGATTCCGCAGGATCTGAGTGCTACCAGCGCTTCCCTGCCTCCAACACTGGCTTCTGAGGCAAAGATCACTTCGTCGTCACGCCGCTTGCCTTCAATCAAGGCCATCAATGACCGACTCATTCCTGCCGATGGCGACGACCGCAGCATACCTTATACCCACTGGTGGCCGAAGAACAACTCTACCGAGTGGCTGGCCTACGAATTCAAGGAGGCTGCTGAGATCAGCACAAGTACCGTTTATTGGTACGACGACCAGCCTTGGCAGGGTTGTAAGGTGCCTGACAGTTGGAAACTCTACTACAAGACCACCGATGGAGAGTGGGCCGAGGTAGGCCACCCATCGGGCTATCCTTGCGACAAGGGTGTGGCTTGTACCGTAAGTTTCGACCCTGTGAAGACCACAGCCGTAAAACTCGAACTAGTCCAGCCTGTTGACAAAAGTTGCGGAGTCTTTGAGTGGAGTGTGAAGTGATTAAAAAGGGGTACGTGGGTAAGAGGGGTACCTAACTTTATAAACTTTTCGCGCGAGAAAAATTAAATTATAAAAAATAAAAAGTTTTAAAACCTACGTACCCCCTTACCCACGTACCCCTCCCTTGCACCGAAAGAATCAATGCCGTAGGAGCGTGGGAAGGATGCCGTTGGTGTAAGGGGAAAATGTCCCGAGTATGAGGGGCCGATGCCGTGAGTCAGAGTACTGATTCAGACATCAGGCCCCTTCCCCTTATACCTATGGCATGTTTCCCTGCCATGCGAGACACCCATCCCTTCGACCCGAGACATCGGCCTCGTTGACCCGAGACATCGGCCAGTTTGACCCGAGACATCGACCTCGTTGACCCGAGACATCAGCCAGTTTGACCCGAGGCTTCGATGGGTTAGACATGTCAAAATAAACAAAAAATTTGGTAGTTTCAAATTTTTTTCGTATATTTGTGCTCGGAATAGATATAGACACTATAGAAACTATAGACACTATAGAAGCTATAGAGGCTATAAATATTAACTAATTTATTAATCTTTAACAACAAAACATTATGAAAAAGAGTTTACTTCTTTTGATGGGTTTGGTTCTCACCTTCGTTGGTGCAAAGGCACAGTGGGAAGAACCTACCACAGCAAGTGATCTTGTTTCCGGCCATGTTTACAAGGTACGTAATGTTCAGGCATCTCAGGGTGAGATGGCAGCTGAATACCAGTATCTTGCAGGCGGTACTTCATGGTACAGCTGGGCAACATCAACAGTTCTTACAGACTATGACAACTGTCTGTATTTCACTATTTCAGAGACCGAAGATGGTTGGGTTCTTCAGCGTACAAGCGATGACAAGTACACTTTCATCTCAGGTACATGCGTAGTTGACGGTGATTCCCTCGGTGAAATGCACGTTGACCAGGGAAGTCAGGCTGCTGTTCTCCACTTCTTCGACATCGTGAAGCAGGAGGAGACTGGTTACTACCGCATCAAGGCTACAGCTGCCAACAACACTTACGTAAATCCTGACAAGGGTTTCTGGGGCTGGCCTCTCAATGATGAGGAGGTTCCTAACGCAGTTTATGCTTGCGTAAGCGACGAGACTGCCTATGGTCTTGACTGGGAATTCATTGACTACACTGCTTACAACGTTGCAGTAGAGCTCGGCGAACTCATTGCCGAGGCTGAGGCAGGTGACTATGCAAGTGTTCTTGCTGACGACATCGCTGCTGCAAAGGCTGTGTATAACGACACAACTTCCACTCCTGAAGCTCTCCAGGCTGCTTACGACACTCTGAAGATGGCGATGAACTATGCTACCATCAAGGGTGCTTCTGAGGACAACCCTAAGGATGCAACAGGCTTCCTTGTAAACCCTGCATTCGACAATGGTGTAACAGGTTGGACAGTAGGTTTCGTAAGCGGAACCAACGCTACTAACGTAGGTTACCAGAGCGCATCTTACACTAACGGTGACGTTACAATCAACGGCTTCATCGAGGCATGGGCTGCTGCAAGCACAAGCTTCAACCCTCAGTGCTCACACCGTGCTATCGGTGATGCAGAACTGAGCCAGACTATGCTCTCTCTCCCTGCTGGTAAGTACAGCTTCGCATGCGACGCTATCTCTTCTTATCAGGACGATGCTACAGAGGAAGTTTATGGTACATACCTCTTCGCTCGCTGCGGTGAGACTCTGTTCAAGACCACTGTAGGTACTGGCAATGGTGTGCCAGAGCACTTCAACTTCACTTTCGTAAACCCAAGTGACGGTGACGTTGTTATCGGTCTGATGACTGACAACACCAACGCAAACTGGATTGCTGCCGACAACTTCGAACTCTGGTACTATGGTGAATACACCGAAGACCCTAACAAGGCTGTGCTCGATGCTCTCATCAAGGAGTGTGAAACTGCTTATCCTGACCTCGACGACGTTCACGCAAATGCTGACGTAAAGGATGCTTACAGCCAGGTTCTCGACGCTTCCAAGTCTTGCTCTTCAGAATATGTAGCTCAGACTGAAGCTCTCCAGGCTGCAAAGAAGGCTCTGGACACTTCTGTAGCTGAATACAAGACTCTCCTCGCCCTCATCGAGAAGGCAACTGAAAAGACCGACGAATTCGAAGGTGGCAAGTGGGCTGAAATCGCAACCGAACTCGGTGACCTTATCATGGAATGGCAGGATGCTTATGACGAGGGTAGTGCTACAAGTGAGGACATCGCTGCATATCAGGCTGCATACCAAAAGACTATCGTTGATGGTATCACTCGCCTGATGGAGGCTGGTGACGAAGTAACAATGCTCATCGACAACCCTTCATACGACACTGGTTTCTCTGGTTGGACAACTTCAGGTGCAACTCCAGCATGGGGTGGTATCTCTGCCAACACTCAGGGTTCAATGGCTGGCGTTGAAATGACTTCAGGTAACGCTGAGGTTTATCACGCTGCATTCGACATGTATCAGGTTATCCACAATATGCCAAAGGGTAGCTTCACTGTTACTTGCCAGGCATTCGAGCGTAACGACGACGGTTATGCTGCATACTGGGCACAGGGTCCTGAAGCAGGTATCACAGGTGTTCTCTATGTAAACCAGACTGAAAAGAAGCTGAACAACATCCTTGCTTACGCTTCTGAGGTTCAGATTTTCTCTGACGGTACATGGTGGGACGATGCTTCTACTGACTATGGTTATATTCCTAACGGTATGCCAGGTGCAAACTACCACTTCAACAACCCTGACAACCCAACAGCCTATATTAATAAGGTGAACATCACTCTGCAGGAGGCTGGCGACAGCATCACTATCGGTATCAAGACTACAGGCACCAACAGCTGGATTCTCTGGGACAACTTCCGTCTTGTTTACAACGGTGCAGGTGCAGATGCTTACTATGAGCAGATTGACGAACTCGTAGCTCAGCTCCAGGCTGTATTCGACGAGGCTGAACTCTATGGTGCTGATGCTGAGACTATGGTTAACGAGGCTATTACAGCTCTCCAGACTGCACGTCAGAGCGCTGATGCTGACGTATGTATTGCTGCTCTTGCTCAGGGCGAAGAGGCTCTGGCTTACGCAAAGGCTTCAATCACTGCTTACAACGAATTCGACGCTCAAGTAACTGCTCTCGGCGAGGCTCTTGAGACTTACGCTGAAACTGCAGATGCAGAGGCTCTCCAGACTGCTTCAGACCTTCTCGACGTAGTTCAGAGTGTTCTCGACGCCAAGTCTGCAACCAATGACGAAGTTGAGGCATACCTCACTCAGATTGCTGCTGCAATCACTGGTCTCAAGCTCCCTGCAGGATACAAGGATGCTACAGAAGAAAGTCCAGTTGACTTCACAAGCCTTATCATCAACCCTACATTCGACACAGTAGGTGACTTCACAGGTTGGGGTGGAAGTGGCTTCGCTGCAGGTGGTACAACTGCTGCTTGTGCTGAGCGCTACGCTATGAACTTCGACACTTATCAGATCATCAACGGTCTGCCTGCAGGTTACTATGTAGTAGGTGTTGACGGATTCTATCGCCGTGGTAGTGTTACTAACGACTACAACATTCACGTTGCTAACCCAGACTCTTGTCTCTATACTAAACTCTACGCAACAGGCGACGAGACTGTTGAGACTTCTATCCTCCCAATCGCTGCTGGTGCAACAAATGAAATGACAGCTACATCTTGGGGTGATGGACTCTATGTTCCTAACTCAATGGCTGAGTTCGTTACATGGAACGAGGCTGGCTTCTACAAGGGAGTTCAGGTAATCGCTCACCTCTCTGAGGCTGGTGCTCTGACAATCGGTGTTAAGAAGGAGACTCTGCTCGACACTGACTGGTCAATCTTCGACAACTTCACTCTCACATATCTTGGAACAACTGCTCCAACAGGTGTAGAGACTATCGAAGCTGCTGAGCCTGTTAAGATTGAAGGCATCTACAACCTCGCAGGTCAGAAGGTTAACACAATGGTACGTGGAGGCATCTACATCATCAACGGAAAGAAGGTACTCTTCTAGAAATATCTAGAATAGTCTAGAATAATCTAGAAAATTCTAGACCCTCTAACAAAAAAAGGAATCCGCATTGTTTGCGGATTCTTTTTTTTATCTCTATTGCTGGTTGAACTTCCGTTCGGCATCCATGCGGAGGAAGATGAAAAGCAGCACTGTGAAACCCCAGAGAGAAGAACCGCCGTAGCTGAAGAACGGCAATGGAATACCAATCACCGGTGTCATGCCGAGTACCATTCCTATATTTATAAATAGGTGGAACAGAAGTATGCATGCCACACTATAGCCGTAAACCCTTCCCAGTGTATCAGGTTGTCGCTCGGCCAGGATTATGAGCCGTATGATAAATGCCAGGTATATAAGGAGCACTCCCACACTGCCCAGGAATCCACCTTCTTCGCCTACGGTACAGAAGATGAAGTCAGTGTGCTGCTCTGGCACATATTTCAGTTTGGTCTGGGTACCTTTCAGGAATCCCTTACCTGCAAATCCACCGCTGCCTATGGCTATCTTAGCCTGGTTGACGTTGTAACCGGCTCCACGTGGGTCGTCGTTGATGCCGAGCAGTACCTCAATACGGGTTCGCTGATGGTCCTGCAACACATGCTGAAACACGTGGTCGCACACGTAGAAGGTGCAGATGCTTGCCACCATGAAGGCTATGATGAGCCAGTACTGATACAGTCGTCGGGCTATGGACTGATGTACGAGATATACCACCACGGCTATGTTTACCAACAAGGCAACGACACACACGTTGAACGGGATGACGAACGACGAGAACAAAAACGATGCGAGGTATATCCCACCACCATATATGGCTATGTTCTTCACGGCCTTATTGTCGCGACAATAGGCTTTGACCATACAAGTGGTGAAGATGAGCGAGAGCAGGTGTACCCAAAACTCTCCCTTCGATGCCGGCATGGGATATATCATGTCACTGCCGTATTTTATGCCTATGATGAAATAGACCACAAAGGCAAAAACGGTGAAGAGTACTGCTCCTGTCATTCCCTCCCTGTAGAGCACTAGCAGAAAAGCCATATACACCATGGCCGATCCTGTCTCTTTCTCTGCCAGGATGAGCAGTATTGGCAGTCCTATTATCATCAGCACCCTGAAGAAGTCCCTGTTGTTGTGTATGCTGAACCCATAGCGATCCATGTATTTTGCCAGGGTGAGTGCTACGGCAAACTTGGCTATCTCGGCTGGTTGGAGGCGCACCGGACCTATAGGTATCCATGATCTCGATCCTTTTGTTTCGGGAGCAAAGAGGGCAGTACCTATCAGCAGCAAAATCATGATGATATAGAGGAAGTTTGATATGCTGAAATAAAACCTCTTCTCTATCAGCAGCAACACACATGCCAGCACCAAGGATGTGAGTATCCACACAATCTGCTTGCCGGAATAGGTGTCCCAGCTCAGCACATCGGGATTGCTGTAGTCGTAGCAGGCCCCACACACAGAGAACCATCCCCATACCATCAGTACGAGGTACATCGTTACCGTAGTCCAGTCCAACGCCCTGAATATTCCTGAATTATTGTACTTTAATAACATTTGTCCCTTAAACTCCCCTTGAACTCCTCTTAGCCAAATACTGATTGAACATCTGTGTTGCTATCGGCACTGCCACTTCGGCTCCATAGCCACCATTTTCCACATACACAGCCAAGGCAATCTTAGGATGGCTCATCGGTGCAAAACCAACAAACACCGAGTGATCCACACCACGGTTTTGTGCCGTTCCGGTCTTTCCGCATATCATATATGGCGACGACAGTGCTTCCTTACACGTTCCGCTCACCACGGCAGCCCTCATTCCCTTTTTCACATAGTCGTAGTATGTGGGTTCCACCATGGTATAGTGCCTCTTCTTCAGGCTGTCGGCGATCTCCTCGCCGTCTATCGCTTTCACGACATGTGGTGTGATATAGTATCCTCGGTTGGCTATAGTGGCTCCCAGATTGGCAATCTGCAGCGGAGTGAGAGTCACTTCGCCCTGTCCGATGGAGATGCTCACCACCGACAGAGGATTCCAGTATGGGAAAAACTTATCGTAGTATTCTGCATTAGGAATCATACCACGGGCTTCGGCAGGAAGGTCGACTCCGAGTTTGTAGCCAAACCCCATCGACACCATATAGTCACGCCACCGGTTCATGGCCTTGTGCTTGTCGCCATATTTGTCATGGAGCATATGATAGAGTCCCCAGCAGAAAAAACCATTGCACGATGTTGCCAAGGCATTTATCATATTTATCGGAGTCTCGTGTGGATGGCACCCCACCTTCATGCCTTTGTAGTGGAATCCTCCTGCACACGGATAGTATGTTCCGAGGTTTATCACTCTTTCCTGCATCAGAGTCAGTGCCTGTGCCGGTTTGAAGGTAGATCCTGGTGGATATGTTCCGCTCACGGCCCGGTTGAGCATAGGTCGGCGTGGGTCGCGTATCATCTTCATTATCTTCTCGCCACGGTTCTGTATGGTCATATCACGGAGGTCGTATCCAGGAGCAGAAACGCTGCACAGTATCTCTCCGGTGCTTGGTTCTATGGCCACAATGCTTCCCGTCCTGCCTGCCATGAGTTTTTCTCCCAGTTCCTGCAGTTCGTAGTCCAGTCCCAGCGTTATGTCCTTACCTGGCGATGGCTTTTCGTCGAGTTCTCCGTTCCTGTAATGACCCTGTATCTTACCTCTGGCATCTCTCAGCATTATCTGCACACCCTTCTTGCCTCTCAGCACTCGTTCATACGAGCGTTCCACTCCCTGCTTGCCTATGAAGTCGCCTGCGGTATAGTAGTCGTCATTTTTCACGTCTTCATACGACACCTCTGCCACATCGCCCAATACATGGGCCGCTCCCCCTCCGGCATAACTTCTCACTGTGCGGCTTCTAAGGAAAAATCCCTTATAGAGAAACAGCTTCTCCTGTAACCTGCTGTATTTCTCCACAGGTATCTGGGCCATAAACAGCTGCTGACTATACGACGAATAGGCTGGATTCTTCTTCAAGTCTTTTATTCGCGCCATTCGATTGTCGAACTGTCGCTTGGTAATACCCATTGTCTTGCAGAAATCCAGCGTATCGAGGTTTTCCATTTCTCTCATTATCACCATCACATCGTAGGCCTCGTGGTTGTACACCATGGGCTTGCCATTACGGTCATATATGAGTCCGCGTGATGGAAAAATGGTCTTGTGAAAAAAGGCATTGGCATCGGCTTTTGCCACGGCGTCTTCGCTGTCGCCCAACTGCAGATAGGCAAGACGGCACACATACACCAGCACGATTATCACCGCAATGGCACCTATCACCAGGGGTCGCTCAAAGTCGATTCTTGTCATTTCTTGTCATTTCTGTAAGCACTACAATGGCTGTAGCTACCACGCTTCCAACGATTATGGCTAGCAGTGTGATGTGCAGTTTTGCTATGCTGAAGACGTCTAACAGATAGAAAGCTCCGTGCAGCACTCCCATGCACGACAGCGTGTAGAGTGTGTAGTTGCCTATTTTCATGCTGCGTATGCTAGGTCTGAACCCTTCGGTGTCGCTTATCGGGGTGAAATATCTCAACAGTGCCGGTCTCACAAATCCCAGCAATGTCATCGATGCACAACACATGCCCATGGTGTTGCTGAAGAGGTCGAACAACAGTCCTGTAACAACCCCCCATACCATCAGTGTAATTCTGTCGTTTGTCTGGCGGAAACATATGAGCATATACCCCACTAACAGCGGTGTGGCATATCCGAATATATGCAGATGGTTGAGCACCAGTATTTGCACAGCCAGCAGCAGTAGCATACGTCCTATTCTAGTCAGTGTCATGTGTCTCCAGTTGTCGTCGTTCTGTGTGTCGATAGTTGGTGATGATGCCTATATCTCTCAGACTGGCGAAGTCTACCGAAAGTCTCACTGTCAGTTCATACGAGAGTCCATCCATCGACTCGCCTATCCCAACTACCCATCCCAATGGTATTCCTGCTGGGAATATATCCGAAAAACCATTTGTCTCCACTCTGTCGCCTTTCTTTATCTCAGCATGGCGCGGAATACCAGAGACAATTGTATACAACGGACTTCCTGCATCCCATGTCATTGTGCCGAAATAGTCTTTGTCGGTTATGCGGCAGCTCACTCTGGAATCCACATTCAGCAGTGGCATCACCACGGCATAGTGGGCTGTGGTCTTATACACAATGCCTACCACTCCGCTCGAGCACACCACTCCCATCTCCGTTCTCACTCCGTCGTCTTCACCCCGGTTTATGGTCATCAGGTTGTGACTCTTGTAGAGCGACATGTTTATCACCTCGGCTCCCAGGGTCTGATATTCTCTCGAATAGGGTTTCAGTTTCCCTCGTGTGGCTTCCTTCAGGGCCAGCAATTCGGCCTGAAGACTGTCGTTCACAGCTTCAAGTCTGGTGTTGTTGTCCCTAAGGTCGAAAAACGATGATGCGTTGCTTGTAAAGTCATACACGCCTCCGGCAATGGCATTGGCGGAGGTGAAATACGCACTGCCCTGATACTTGTTATACTGGAAGAGCAGAGTGAAACTCAGCACTTCCAGCAATACAAATACAAACCAATGCTTATTGGTGTATATGAATTCGATGAGATTCCTCATCTCATAAGGAACGTGTAATTGTCTATGTTCTTAAGTGCAATGCCAGTACCCTTTGCCACGCTGTGCAGTGGGTCGTCGGCAATGTGGAACTTAATCTTTATCTTTTCGGTAAGTCGTTTGTCGAGTCCACGGAGCAATGCGCCGCCGCCGGTGAGCCATATGCCGTTCTTCACGATGTCGGCATATATCTCTGGCGGAGTATGCTCCAGGGCATTCAGCACGGCAGTCTCTATCTTCGCCACGGTCTTGTCTATGCAGTGGGCCACCTCTTTGTAGTTCACCGGAATTTCCATTGGCAGGGCCGTGATGCGGTTTGGTCCGTGTACTATGTAGTCGGCCGGTGCATTGTCCAGACTTGTCAGTGCGCTGCCTACGTTTATCTTTATTCGTTCAGCCATGCGCTCCGAAACCTTCACGTTGTGCTGACGGCTCATATATTCCTGAATGTCCGAAGTCAGGTCGTCTCCTGCTACGCGTATGGAGTGGTTGGCCACCAGTCCTCCCAGCGATATCACTGCAATTTCTGTCGTACCGCCACCTATGTCCACCACCATGTTGCCTTCCGGAGCCTCTACATCGAGTCCGATACCTATCGCTGCCGCCATAGGTTCGAAGAGCAGGTATACATCCCTTCCGCCGCAGTGTTCGGCACTGTCCCTCACAGCCCTTAGTTCCACCTCAGTGCTGCCCGATGGCACACCTATCACCATTCTGAGCGAAGGGGTGAATAGATGCCGGTTTCCAGGCATCATACGTATCATGCCGCGCATCATCTGTTCGCAGGCATTGAAATCGCCGATCACCCCATCGTGCAAAGGACGCGATGTACGTATGTTTTCGTGGGTCTTCTCATACATCATCTTTGCCTTCTTGCCCACTGCGATCATTTTCTTCGTATTCCTGTCCAAGGCCACTACCGAAGGTTCATCAACCACGATTTTGTCATTACAGATAATGATTGTGTTAGCCGTACCCAAGTCCATTGCTATATCTTGGGTGAGTGACATAAATCCCATTAAATTCTTACTGCTATATCCCATTGTGTTTAAATTTTTTTCTTTCAATCTCTCCTGCAAGGGCAGGGTAATTTCTTTTCATCGCACAAAGTTACGAAAAAAAAATGTATTTAACAAATTTTTAACATTTCTTTTTCACCCTCCTGTTTTCACTTTTGGAGGAATTTTTTCTGGTCTTTGATATAGATTCCAGAGTAACCCTTGCAATCTGATGCGCTTGACAGTTTTCGGCCGACAAGGTCATAAGTATCATTATTTTCCGTAACCCGTAACCCGTACCCTGTAACCTGAATCGCAGTTTCCTCGATTTTCTCCAATTCAAACGGGAAGTCATCGAGCACATCTGTTGCCTCGAACTTCAACTTGCCTTCTAAGTCCACTGTCCAGTAGGTGTTTTTGCTGCCATAGAATGCACAGCGGTCCGTGTCCTTAGCAAAGCAGATGCGATGAGGACGTATTTTTAGGTTAGACATCGCACCATTGCTTTTTATGGCCATAGAGTCAAGAAGCGAGATGAGGTTGTATTTCGCTGTAGCGGCATTGTGTTCAATGTACCACAGTTGGCTCTTGGTTGTTGGCTCTTGGCTGTTGGCTTCTGTTGCCAATACGGCAGAATCTCCCCTATTGGTGAGATATGCCCCAGAGTCGACATGGCGTATGCGGTAGTTGCCGTTCTCCACGAGGCGGTCTTTTTCCTCTTTCTCAAATACATTGAGGCGGAATGTAACCTTCTGTTCACGACCACCCATATTTTGAATGGTGCAGGTAAGAGTCTGCGAAGTTTTCACCGAGGCAAGGGTTATTTCATTGGTAGTCTTGGAGTTGCTCCATTTCACATTGCTGTAGCCAGCGTTGTCATACAGGCTCAATACCACTTTGCTGCCAGGAGCCACGAGAGATGAAATTACCTTTTCAGTCTCAGTGGTAAAGGTGCGAGTCACGGATTCTTCGCCCACAGTGATGTTAGCTGTCATCTTGGTTTCGTTGCAGTCGCCCAGCACATAGATGGAGAAACACTGCTGGCTCTTAATGCCCTGAGCATTGGTATATGTGGTGCGATATATGTGTGATTCGTTGGCTGCGATGGTGATTTCGCGTGTGGTCTCTCCGGAGTCCCATAGCCACTGACCTGTGTCCTGGGAGCCGTCAGCCACAGTTGGCGAGAGCGTCACTATGGTGCCAGCCTTGAGACCTCTCGAAGAGTATGCGGTGTTGTTGTAGTTGTGTTTCAGTGCCCCAAGGTCGGTTTGCTGGTATGTCTTGCCGTTGTAAGTCACCGACCCAGTGAGTTCCGTAGGCGGACTCTGGTTAAGAGGAAAGTTTCCAACGTTTCCAACGTCGTAAGTATTCATCAGTACCGAGTAGCCCAAGTGATCGTAGTCGCCGCTTGTGCTTCCAGTACCACCATCGTCTATGCCCATCTGTGCATAGCATTTTTCGCTGAACGGCATTTTCACACCCTTCACACCCTCGTAGTGACCTATCACTGTCCCCCAATAAGCACGCATCTGAGCTCCAAGAGCGGGACCTGTCATAAGCCATGCCCTGGAATCGGAATAGTAATATCCATTGGTGCCATAGTGGTAGTTGGTCCACGGCAGACCCTCAACGCTCTGGCATTGAGCTGCAAGATACTCGATACCGGCAGCCAGACGGTGGTCCATGTAGCTGAAGAGGTCATCACCTTGGTTCCATGCCACATGGGCAATGTCGACAGCCAGACCGAGCGACATGGCAGCATGGCCCGTATCACGGCCCGACTCGTTGAGTTGGCCCACTTTGCCGTATGCGCCAGTTTCCTGGTCCCAATCCGTGGTAGTGACTATAAGATTACCCCAGTACTCCGTGAGTCCTTCGTTGTGGATACAGTTGTTGCAGAATCCTCCGTTATGGAGCGTAGGCACTTCATTCCATGTACCTACTTGGTCGTACTTGATAAACGACATGCCCTGGTTGTATATAAACACATCGTCGCACAGTATGCCGATGCTTATTGCTGCCATGGCATTGCACAGTCCCCAGTTGCTCCAGTAGTGACCAGGGGCCTGCCACCATTTGTCGGAGTTTGGCCAAGTGCCATTGCGGTAGCGCAGAAAGCTCTGAATGCCCGGATACCACACATCGAGCATCCAGCGCTTGAAAGTCTCGAAGTCGTCATGGCTCCAGCCTTCGTAGTCACGCATCAGCTCGGCCGCCTGAGCAAATTCGTAGCCGTAGATGCCTTTAGCAAGACATTGATCGCTGTTGCCCGAGATGGATTTTGTGGTATTGGCCCATGCCATCAGAATTCTCACTGCAGCCTTGGCACAGGCCTCGTTGTCCTCAATCTTCCATCGCAGCGCATTCTGATAGGCCATAGTTGCACCACGGGCAGCGTTTATGTAGTTCTCGCCACTGCCACCGCCGCGCACAATGGTCTCCACTGGATATGTAGCCACTCCAGGTTGGGCATATTCTGCCTGTTTCAGTACGTTGTAGGCTTCGGTTACCTTTTTGTTGCCATTGGCCAGTTGTTGTCTGATGCGGTCGAAGTCTTCCTGTGTGTGCAGACCTCCGGGATGGCGGAAACCACGTTCAGTGTCGTATTTTGCATGTTGTGCACTATGGTGGCTGTCATCTGCCTGTACAGCACACCATGCTGTCAGGGCACAGGAGAGAAGTATGTTTCTTAATATTGTCATAGCTTAATTCTATTGTTCAACGGTTTGGGGTTTCCCATTTGTGGGTTGCGGTGCAGGTGACAGGGACCGAGAGGTTGCTGACGCGAAGGGTGAAGTCGCCTTCTTCAAGCACCCATTTGCCATCAGACCCAACAAATGCCAGGTCGCTTGCAGGGAGGGTGAAGGTAACCGTCTTGGTTTCGCCAGCCTGGAGCGATATCTTCTGGAATGCACGGAGACGCTTGTTGTCGGGCACTATGGATGCGACAAGATCGCTGGAATAGAGCAGCACGGCTTCCTTGCCGTCAATATGGCCGGTGTTCCTGACATCTACTTTCACGATGAGGGTGTCGCTGGCTCGGAATGAGGTCTTGTCCACTCGTAGGTTGCTGTACTGGAAGGTGGTGTAGGACAATCCATAGCCAAACGGCCAGAGAAGCGGTACTTTGGCATCGTAGTTGTAGGCTCCGCTCATAGTGGCAGTCTCTTCACACACCTTATAGTCGTAGGTGCAGAGGGAATTGATTTCGCTAGGATAGGTGTATGGCATCTTGGCAGAGAAATTGGCATCGCCGGCCAACAGATTGGCCAGTGCATCGCCGCCGTAGTTGCCAGGGAGTAGTATGTCGACCATTGCTTTGGCCAAAGGCTCGATGTCGGTGATGAGCCTAGGACGGCCTTCGTTGAGTATGAGGATGATTGGCTTGCCGGTCTTTGCCAGTTCTTTTACCAGGTTGCGTTGATTTTCCGACAGCCAGAGGTCTGACAGGTTTCCAGGAGTCTCGCAGTAGCTGTTCTCGCCTATGCATGCCACGATGACATCCACTCCAGTCGCAGCCGCAACGGCACGTTGTATCTCGGGCTTGTTTTCAGCGTAATACTGACCCTGTTCGTTGTAGGTCACACCCTGTTCAAGGATGATATTCTCTTTGCCGTATTTGTTGCAAAGGGCTTCGTAGATGGTGTTGTATCGTTCTGCCACCTTTTCAATGTTGCTGCCCTGCCATGTGTATGTCCAGCCGCCGTTAAGACAACGCATCTGGTTGGCATTCGGACCTGTGAGCAGTATTTTCTTGCCCTTTGCAAGTGGGAGTATGCCATCAGCATTCTTCAGTAGCACTTCCGACTCTTCGGCAGTGCGCAGTGCCTGTTTCACGAATTCCTCGCTGCCAAACTTGCTGTAATCTTCCTTGGCATCCCCAGTATTTGGATGGTCAAACAGTCCGAGGCGGTATTTTAGGCGGATGATTCTGCGCACAGCATCATCTATGCGCTCCATGCTTACCTTGCCCTCATCGACGAGCCCACGGAGGAGCACACAGAAATCGACGTTGTATGGCTCCATGCACATATCTATGCCAGCATTGATAGCAAGGCGTATGGCATCTTTCTTGTCGCGGGCCACATGCTCGCGGGTGTAGAGGTTGTTGATATCGGCCCAGTCGGTAACGATCATTCCGTCCCAGTTGAGGTCTTGTTTCAGCCACTGGGTGAGGTACTCGTAACTGGCATGTACGGGCACGCCATTGATACTGGAGGAATTGACCATAATGGTGAGTGCCCCTGCACGGATGGCAGCACGGAAGGGTTCGAAATATTTTTCACGAAGCATATTTGGAGCAATGTAGGCCGGTGTGCGGTCTTTGCCCGAGAAGGGAGCACCATAGCCGAAATAGTGTTTCACACTCGTGGCTACACTGTAGGGACCTAAGTGGTTGTTGTCTTTGCCTTGATAACCACGAATCTCGGCTTCGACCATGCGCGCATTGACTGTGGCATCTTCGCCGAAACTCTCCCATATGCGCGACCAGCGAGGGTCGCGGCCCAGGTCGAGCACAGGATTGAACACCCAGGGGCAATTGGCTGCACGACTTTCGTAGGCACATATCTCGGCTTCGCGGCGTACAAGTTCTGTATTGAACGAAGCAGCGAGGTTGATGGGCTGAGGGAAGATGGTGCCGTCGCTCACGTAGGATACACCATGGTTGTGGTCGAGTCCGTAGATGATAGGGATGCCAGTATGGTGGAGGGCCTTCTGCTGGATGCGGTCGACAAACTCATACCACTGTGCAGCGGAAGGAGAGAAGCCGGGGGTGTTGAGCACAGAACCCACCTTCCAATGGGCAAAGGTTGTGTCGAGTTTCTGTTCGTCGAGTGTCCACTGACCATCGTGGTAACTGCCGAAGATGTCGAAATTGAGCTGTAGCATCTGTCCTATCTTCTCGTCGAGCGACATGCGGGATAGGGTGGAGGCGACTTTCTGTTCAAGTTGGGTGTCGTAGGGAATGGCTGGAGAGACGACAGTTTGGGCGAAGGTGAAATGGGCATTGACAGGTATCAGGTAAAGACCTGCGGTCATCAGGCAGTGGCCAAGAAGTCTGTGGATTGAAAATAAATTTTTCATAATGTAGGTTATTTTTCTGCAAAGTTACAAAAAAAATATGACATAACCAATTTTTTTTGTAAAATTTGACAGTGGCACAATGATTTACCTAAATGCGCAAAAAATCGGGCGATTTGTGTATGATTTTATGTAAAAAGAGATTTTAATGAAATTTTCTGTTACAATTTACACCATATTTTTATAAATTTGCAAAAATTTTTTAGGTAAAAAGTTTACAAACAAAAAAATCCAAGCAAAATGGACATCAAGAAAATCATGGCCGACCTTGAGGCCAAGCACCCTGGAGAGAAGGAATTTCTGCAGGCAGTGAACGAGGTACTGATTTCTATCGAGGATGTATACAACCAGCATCCTGAGTTTGAAAAGGCAAAGATTATCGAGCGTTTGGTAGAGCCAGAGCGCATCATCACCTTCCGTGTGCCATGGGTAGACGACAATGGCGAGGTACAGGTGAACATAGGTTACCGTGTACAGTTCAACTCAGCCATAGGTCCTTACAAGGGCGGTCTGCGTTTCCACCAGAGCGTGAACCTCTCCATTCTGAAATTCCTGGGCTTTGAACAGACCTTCAAGAATTCCCTCACCACCCTGCCTATGGGCGGCGGCAAGGGAGGATCGGACTTCTCACCACGCGGCAAGAGTGATGCAGAAATCATGCGTTTCTGTCAGGCCTTCATGAACGAACTGTTCCGCTATATCGGTCCTGAAATCGACATACCAGCAGGCGATATAGGAGTAGGTGCAAGAGAAATCGGCTATCTCTTCGGCCAGTACAAGAAACTCACCCGCGACTGGAGCGGTGTGCTCACAGGTAAAGGGCTGGAATATGGTGGTTCGCTGGTACGTCCGGAGGCTACAGGATTCGGTTCGCTCTACTTCATCACCCAGATGCTCGGCACCAAGGGTATCGACATCAAGGGCAAGACAGTGGCTATCTCAGGTTTCGGAAACGTAGCATGGGGTGCTGCCACCAAGGCCACTCAGCTTGGTGCAAAGGTCATCACCATCTCAGGTCCTGACGGATACATCCTTGACGAGGCAGGACTCAACGAAGAGAAGATTGCCTACATGCTCGAACTGCGCTCAAGCGGCAACGACGTATGTGCTCCATACGCAGAGAAGTTCCCTGGATCGAAGTTCATCGCGGGCAAGAAGCCTTGGGAAGTGAAGTGCGACATCGCCATCCCATGTGCCACCCAGAACGAACTCGGCGGCGAAGATGCCAAGATGCTGTTGGCAAACGGCGTTACATGTGTGGGCGAGACATCTAACATGGGTTGTACTCCAGAGGCTATCGATGCATTCGTAGAGGCAAGGATACTTTTCGCTCCTGGAAAGGCTGTAAACGCAGGTGGTGTTGCCACTTCAGGACTCGAAATGAGTCAGAATGCAGGTCACATCTCATGGACTGCAGAAGAGGTTGACGCACGTCTGCACGGCATCATGGAAGGTATCCACGCAGCATGTGTGAAGTATGGCAGCGAACCTGACGGCTATGTGAACTACGTGAAGGGTGCCAACATTGCCGGTTTCATGAAGGTAGCCGGAGCCATGATGGCACAGGGGATAGTTTAGAGTTTAGAGTTTAGAGGGCAGTTTTCGAAAACTGCTCTCTTATTTTATATTTCTGCACCTTACCGGCAGCGTTCATTGGAAAGCTGTCGGTAAACTGTATATACCGCGGCACCTTGTGGCGGGCAATGCTGGCCGAGATGAATGAGCGCATCTCGGGTTCGGAAAGGGTTTCACCTTCTTTTAATATAATAAGCGCAAGAGCCTCCTCACCGTATTTCTCGTCGGGCACACCGACCACCTGCACGTCACGCACCTTAGGATGGGTGTAGATGAATTCCTCTATCTCCTTAGGGTATATGTTTTCTCCACCACGGATGATCATGTCTTTAAGGCGGCCAGTGATGCGGTAGTTCCCGTTCTCGTCACGCTGAGCCAGGTCGCCAGAATGGAGCCATCCGTCGCTGTCAACGGTCTGGGTGGTCTCGACAGGCATCTTGTAGTAGCCCTTCATGGTGTTGTAGCCACGCGAACAGAATTCCCCGTTCCGTCCTGCAGGCAGTTCTTCGCCCGTGTCGGGGTCTATGATTTTGCACTCCACATGAGGGAAGGCATAGCCCACGGTGTCGGTACGCACACTGATGTCGTCGGTCCAGGCCGACATGGTGCTGCCAGGTGCAGATTCCGTCTGGCCATACACACTCACGATGCCCCGCATGTTCATTTCGTCGGGCTGGGCAGCACGCCGCATCAGTTCGGGAGGACACCCTGCACCAGCCATGATGCCAGTGCGCATGTGGGAGAAATCCGTCTTTCGGTAGTCGGGATGGTTGAACATGGCGATAAACATCGTAGGCACACCGTTGAAACAGGTGATGCGTTCCAGATTGATGCATGCCAGCGAAGCCTTGGCCGAGAAATATGGCATAGGACACATCACCGCCCCGTGGGTTACGGCAGCAGTCATGGAGAGTACCATTCCGAAACAATGGAACATAGGTACCTGTATCATCATGCGGTCGGCCGTGGAGAGTCCCATGCGGTCGCCGATGCATTTGCCGTTGTTCACCACATTGTAGTGGGTGAGCATCACCCCCTTAGGGAATCCAGTGGTGCCGGAGGTATATTGCATGTTGCACACATCGTCAGGACGTACACGGGAAGCCAGGGCCTGTATCTGTTCGCGCGACACCATACTGCTGCGCTGCATGGCCTCGTCGAAAGAGAGGCACCCCTGCTGGTGGTAGCCCACAGTGATGACATTGCGCAGCATTGGCAGCCGCTTGCAGTGAAGCGGTTCGCCGGCACGCGACTGGCGTATCTCGGGACAGAGTTCGGAGATGATGTCGGCATAACTGGTATCCAGACTGCGGTCTATCGTCACCAGGGTATGTGTATCGGACTGACGGAGCAGGTATTCCACCTCGTGGGAACGGTAGGCAGTGTTGACCGAAACCAGTACGGCCCCAATCTTCACCGTGGCCCAGAAGGTGATGAACCATTCCGGTACGTTAGTAGCCCACACGGCCACCTTGCTGCCGCGCCCTACCCCCATCGATACCAGAGTCCTGGCGAAGTTGTCGACATCAAGCCGGAACTCGGCATAGGTGCGGGTGTAGTCGAGGGTGGTGTATTTGAAACAGTATTGGTCAGGAAATTCCTCTGCCATGCGGTCCAGCACCTGCGAGAAGGTAAGAGGAATCAGCTCGTCGCGTTTCCACACATAGAATCCAGTGCCGTCGTGGTTGGGCAGGAGTTTGGCCCGCGTCACACGGTTGCGCTCGAAACGCTCCATGTAGTTGGCAAAATAGGGCAGGATGACGTCCATGTCCGACATCTCGGGCATCCATGCAGGGTTCCAGTCCGGAGAGATGAACCCATCGTAGTCTATCGACCACAAGGCATCCATCACCTCGCTGATTGGCATCGTGCCCTCGCCTATAAGAGTGAATCGGCCCGTGTCGTCGCTGTCGGAGAGGTGGACATGACGGACATAGCAGCCAAGGTTCTTTATTGTCGTAGCAGGACTTTCGCCTTTCTCGCGGAAAGGACAGTGCACATCCCACTCCACGGCCAGTTCATCGCAAGCAAAAGAATTGAGCAGGTCGCGGAGAAGGCCCGTATCGGCATACAGACCACAGGTCTTGATGAGTATGATCTGGTGGTTTTCGCGTGCCAAGGCAACAAGTGCCGTGAGGTTATGATTGATTATGTCCCAGTTAGGCAGGGAGGCATAGCAGCAGATCAGGCTCTTCGCTCTAAGTCCTAAGTTCTCAGTTCTCAGCTCAGAAAGGGAGATGTCGAGTCCTGTGTCAATACATACCAATGACAGATTGCGCTCGCGCAGTTCGTGATAGTCTTTCTGCGTGAGGCGGAAGTCGCCGGAAAAGACCTCTACACCGTCAAAGTGCATCTCCTCGGCCTTGTCCAGCACTTCGGTCCAGGTGCTGAGTCCCCATCTCTGGGTGGAAAACGAGAGTTTCATCAGTCTGCGAGTATCTTGTTAAGGGCATTGAGATAGGCCATAATACTGGCTTCCACTATGTCGGACGACACACCGCGGCCAGTGAAGAGACGGCCGTCGTGGCGAAGACTGACAATGGCTCCGCCGAGAGCCTTGCTGCCACGGGTGACAGACTGAATCTGGAAATCATCAAGTTCGTAACTGGTGCCTACCAGCTGTTCTATGGCCTTGAACGCCGCATCCACAGGTCCGTCGCCCAGGGCGACACATTCGAGCGGTTGTTGGCTGTTGGCTGTTGGCTGTTGGCTGTTGGTTGCCCGTTTTAGTTTTATGTGGCAGGTCGATGTGATGCCGTTTCCTGAGTTTATCAGGTAGCTCTCGAGTCTATACACAGCTGGAGCCTGGAAAGCCACGGCACGTGCAATGGCATCGAGTTCCTTTGGCGTAACCGCTCCTGTCTTGCCTGCCTGAAGCAGGAAGGCATCATACACGCTTTGCTCGTCTTCAGTATCGAGGTCGTAGCCAAGCTGTGACACAGCCTTTATCACCATATCCCTGTCGTCCTCGGCCGAAAGCGTGAGTTCGTCGGAGGTGGAGGAAACCTGGATTTCCGGATTTCCGGATTTCCGGAAATCGGCTATTGTCTTAATCTGCTGGATGGTGCGCGGGAGTTCGGTGGCCTTCACATCAATTGTCACACCGGCAATATCCTGGCGCGTTTCGACAAGTTTTACGAAACGTTTCAGCGATGTGGTTTCGTTCCCGTATGGCGATGTCTTCACTTCGTTGGCACCAGCACGTACGGCAGCAAAAGCACAACTGTCGGCCAGGAACAGTTCGTTTGAGCACCAGTAGCCCAGTCTCACTCCCTCAGGCAACACGCTGTGCATCCATCTGAGCCACTCAAGGCATTCGAAGTCGAGCGATGTACCGGCCGAATCGTAGAGAGTCACTGTCGTGGCACCATTCTCTACCGCAGCACTCACTGCAGAGAGCAGCAGTTCGCGGTCGGCACGGGCGAAATCTTCGGCAACAAACTCCACGTCGCTGCACCTCTGGGCACAAGCTTTCACCCGCTGACCAATCATGCGGACGACGGCATCGGACTTCATACGGCACACATACTCCATGCGCACCGTACTTACCGGTACCGACACCTGCAGCCGAGGATGGGCAGCACCGCTGAGGGCAGTCCAGGTCTCATCCAGGTTGTCTTCCACAGGCACGCACAGCACACTATCTTTCACTGCTGAAGCCAACGACTTCACCAGTATCACGTCCTGTGCACCACTGGTGACAGGACTGGTTTCGATGACCGAAACGCCAACCCTATCGAGCGCCTTGGCCAGTTCCAGTTTCTGCCGAAACGACAGACCCAGTCCCACCGTCTTCAGCGTGACATCACTGATAGATATTTTTTTCACTTTCTAAACCTGGCTTCTGCAAATTCTTGGGCGATGACATATTCTGGTTTGCCAGAAGACTGAGACTGGTCAAGAATCGACGAGATGGAGTTGTAGATGTTCTCAACCTGTACAATGACATTCTCCTTGTTATATGTGGTGTATGCCTCCTGGGATGCATTGATGACACCGCCTCCGTTGATGACAAAGTCAGGAGCATAGAGAATGCCCTTGCCATGCAGGATGTTTCCGCAGTCGTCGTTGAAAAGCTGGTTGTTGGCAGCTCCGGCCACGGCACGGCACTTAAGGATAGGAATGGTCTGGTAGTTGAGAGTTGCACCCAGTGCGTTTGGAGAAAGGATGTCGCATTCCACGCCATAGATCTCGTCGTCGCTTACTTCCTTTGCACCCCATTCATTTACGGCAATGGCCATGTTTCCACGGTTGGAATGGGTTGAGACAATGAGGTCGGCACCTGCATCGGCAAGACGGTGGGCAAGGTCGAAACCTACGTGGCCCAGTCCCTGCAGTGCGATGCGAACTCCGTGGAGATCGTCGGTGCCGTTGAGTTTCTTGGCTACAGCCTTGATACCGCAGAAAGCACCCAGGGCAGTGAATGGAGAAGGATCGCCGCTGATGGTGTCACGGCCTACGACATATTGGGTCTTGTGCATCACCTGGTTCATGTCCTCGGTGGTGGTGTTGACATCTTCAGCGGTGTAGTAGCATCCGCCCAAACTCTCCACAGCCTCGCCGAAGGCTTCGAACAGAGCCTCTGACTTCTGCTGAGGAGATGCTATTATCACACCCTTGGCACCGCCACAAGGCAGACCGGCAGCGGCATTCTTATAGGTCATACCACGAGAAAGGCGCAGCACATCGAAGATGGCGTCGTCCAGCGTAGCATATGGATAGAGTCGGCAGCCACCGATGGCAGGACCGAGATTGGTGTTATGAACTGCAATGACAGCATGAAGACCAGCCTTGTCATTATTTACGAAGAGTACGCGTTCGTGGTTGTACTCACTGATAAGATTGATTGAATTTGACATAAATTTATTTACTATTTGACAATTTACTATTTACTATTTATTTGAACATTTTGTGATTTACTATTTATCTGTCTTTTTACCCTAAACTGATAAAGTTTGACACAATGATACAAAAAAAAGAGGAAAAATTTTTTAAAAAAACAAAATAAGAGCAATTTTGTTGACACTAAAAAGGCAGACGGGGTAAATACTATCACAAAATCATAGTAAATGTGCATTTTTTTGTTTCACTTTGTTATACCTTTTTTAATAAAATTATAAGGAAACGACAGAATAGCCAAAAACTCGAAGAAAAAATTTTGCCATGACAGAAAAAAATCGTAACTTTGTGCCCTTGAAGAAAAAAGAGGCGATGCAGCATCGCTGTTAGGAGTTCAAGAAGTTCAAGGGTTCAAGAGTTCAAGAGTTCAAGAAGTTTAGGATTATGATAGAAATAATGGATACCACACTGCGGGATGGGGAGCAGACGAGCGGAGTCAGCTTTCTGCCACACGAGAAGTTGACCATTGCAAAACTGCTGCTGAGCGACCTGAAGGTTGACCGCATAGAGATTGCCTCGGCCCGTGTGTCGGAAGGCGAACTGGAATCGGCCGGCAACATCTGTCGCTGGGCAGCGGAAAAGGACTGGGCTGACCGCGTTGAAATCCTTGGTTTCGTTGACGGTAAGACCTCGGTGGATTGGATTTGCAGGTGTGGTGGAAAGGTGATGAACCTGCTTGCCAAAGGCAGTCGCAAGCACTGCGAGGAACAACTCAGGAAAACTCCCGACGAGCATATCAGTGACATACGAAAGTCCATAAAATATGCCACCAGGAAAGGACTCGGAGTGAATATCTACCTCGAGGACTGGAGCAACGGCATGAAGCACGACAGAGAATATGTGCATCATCTTGTAGATGCCCTGAAAGACGAAGGTATCATGCGTTTTATGCTGCCGGATACACTGGGTGTACTCAACCCTTCACAGGTAGAGGAATACATCACCGATATGGTAGAAACTTATCCCGACTTGCGATTTGACTTCCATGCCCACAACGACTACGACATGGCCATTGCCAACGTATATGCCGCAGTGAAAGCCGGCGTGCACGGACTCCACACCACCATCAACGGCTTGGGAGAGCGGGCTGGCAATGCATCGCTGTCGAGTGTGCAGGCCGTACTGAAAGACCAGCTCAGATGCAAGACCACCATCAGCGAACGACAGCTGATGAAGGCAAGCAAGATGGTGGAATCATTCTCGGGTGTTGCCATTTCGAGTAACAGACCTATCGTGGGAGAGAATGTGTTCACCCAAGTAGCAGGAGTACATGCCGACGGTGACAGCAAGAACAATCTCTACTGCAGCAAACTGATGCCGGAACGTTTTGGCAGAAAACGCGAATATGCCTTGGGCAAGAACAGCGGGAAGGCCAATATAAAGAAGAATCTGGAAGCACTTGGACTGGACCTGAACGATGAGGCGATGAAGAAGGTGACGGCAAGGATCATAGAACTGGGTGACAAGAAACAGGTGGTAACACAGGAGGACCTGCCGTACATCATCTCGGACGTGCTGAAACACTCGGTGGAAGAGGACAAGGTGAAACTGCTAGGCTATAACGTTGCCCTGTGTAGCAGTCTGAAACCTACCTGTGCTCTGAAACTGGAAATATGCGGCAAGGTGTATGAGGAGAACTCCAGCGGCGACGGACAGTACGATGCCTTTGTGAGGGCACTGAGAAAGATTTACAAGGTGACCTTGCAGCGCACCTTCCCTATGCTGACAAACTATGCCGTGAGCATCCCTCCCGGTGGAAGGACAGACGCATTCGTCCAGACTATCATCACCTGGGACCACGAGGGCAACACTTTCAAGACCAGAGGTTTCGATGCCGACCAAACAGAGGCAGCGATAAAGGCTACAGTGAAGATGTTGAATATCATAGAGAAATAAGATAGAATCCATAGAAACTATAGAAACCATAGAAACCATAACAACCATAGAAACCA
>R04__coassemble_65_pt1 | contig 35993 bp, 25 predicted proteins | sample R04__metabat2_low_PE_002 | metagenome-assembled genome bin R04
GAGCCGGTAGCCGGTCGACGCTTGCCTGTAGCAGGTAGCAGGGAGCAGGGAGCAGGTAGCAGGGAGCTCCTTCGACAGGCTCAGGAACCGGGAGCAGGTGATTGTGTCGTGGCACCGAAGATGGATGAGCGGTATTGGGTAGGCAGTGAAACGATGAGAGAAGGACATGTGATGATGCATTACAAGAAAAAATAGAAAGAAAGGAATATGAGTTTACAATGTGGTATAGTAGGACTGCCGAATGTGGGTAAGTCTACTTTGTTCAACTGCCTGTCGAATGCAAAGGCTCAGGCAGCGAATTTTCCGTTTTGTACGATTGAACCCAATGTGGGTATCATAACCGTGCCAGACGAGAGACTGACAAAACTGGCCGAACTGGTACATCCTGGAAGGATTGTGCCGGCCACGGTGGAGATTGTGGATATAGCAGGACTAGTGAAGGGAGCAAGCAAAGGCGAAGGACTGGGAAACAAGTTCCTGGGCAACATACGCGAGACCGATGCCATCATACACGTGCTGAGATGTTTCGACGACGACAATGTGACACATGTCGATGGAAGTGTGGATCCGGTACGCGATAAGGAAATCATCGATACCGAACTCCAGTTGAAGGACCTGGAATCGGTGGAACAGAGAATTCAGAAGGTGAAGAAGATTGCCGAAGTGGGAGGGAACCGCGAAGCAAAGATGGAATACGGTGTGCTTACAAGGTTGCAGGAGGTGCTGGCAGAAGGAAAATCGGCACGTACCGTGGAATTTGACACCAAAGACGAACAGGCATTTGCCAAGAGTCTGTTCCTGCTCACCACCAAACCTGTGCTCTATGTGTGCAATGTGGACGAGGCCAGTGCAAAGACAGGAAACGAATACTCGCGCAGGATAGAAAAGATTGCCGAGGAAGAAGGGGCAGAGGTGCTGGTCATTGCCGGAAAGACCGAGGAAGACATTGCCGAACTCGAGAGTTACGAGGACAAGATGATGTTCCTCGAAGAACTGGGACTCGAGGAGAGTGGTGTGAATCGCCTCATCAAGAAGGCTTTCCGCCTGCTCAATCTCGAAACCTTCATCACAGCCGGCGAGATGGAAGTGAAGGCATGGACCTACAGAAAGGGTTGGAAGGCCCCTCAGTGTGCCGGAGTGATACACACCGACTTCGAGAAGGGCTTTATCCGTGCCGAGGTGATAAAATACGACGACTACGTACAGTATGGCAGTGAGGCTGCCGTGAGAGAGGCAGGAAAAATGGGAGTTGAAGGCAAGGAGTATGTAGTGCAGGATGGTGATATAATGCATTTCAGGTTTAATGTTTAGCACATTGTTCATAGATTGGAGGCCAGAACTTGAAGCTTTCCATTTGGGGAGCTTTGGAGTGAGATGGTACTCGCTGATGTGGGTCATAGGCCTTATCGGGGGATATCTCATTGTGAAACGGCTGTACCGGCAGCAGGGCATTCCTCAGGAGAAGTTCGAACCACTGTTTCTGTATTGTTTTCTGGGAGTGTTGATAGGAGCCAGGCTTGGACATTGCCTTTTCTACGAACCAGAGTATTTCCTCACCAGCGGCAAGGGACTGGTGGAGATGTTTCTGCCGATAAGGTTTGCCGAGGCATCGTGGGACTGGAAATTCACTGGCTACACAGGACTTGCAAGCCATGGAGGAACGATAGGACTGTTTCTTGCGCTGCTCGTGTATGTGAAGAGGTACAAGGTAAATTTCCTCCTGTTGCTTGACGATATAGCCATTGCCACGCCGTTTGTGGCAGGATGTATAAGGATAGGCAACCTGATGAACTCCGAGATAATAGGTACACAGACCGCGATGCCTTGGGGATTCATATTCCATACTAACGATGCACTGGTAGATGGGATGTTGGTACCACGTCATCCGGCACAGCTCTACGAGGCATTGGCGTATTTCCTGATATTCGCCATCCAATGGCGAATCTATAAACGCCAAGTCACCAAATCACCAAATCACCAATTCGCCAATTCACAGCTGCGCAGCAGCACCCCTGGTTGGTTCTTTGGGTTTACGTTGGCGGCGATATTCACGTTCAGGTTCTTTGTGGAGTTCCTGAAGGTGGAACAAGTGGACTTTGAAAAAGGAATGCCGCTCGACATGGGACAGTTGCTGAGCATCCCATTCATCGCAGTGGGTCTGTATTTCCTGCTGCGCAAGCCAAAAACCGGAAACTCCGGAATCCCCGGAACTCCCGGAAAAAATAGTAAATGACCAAATAATAAAAGAATAGTAAATAGTAAATTGTCAAATAGTAAATAAGAATATGGATTATAATTTCAGAGAGATTGAAAAGAAGTGGCAAAAGAGGTGGGTGGACCAGAAGACCTATCAAGTGACAGAAGACCAGAGCAAACCTAAGTACTATGTGCTCAACATGTTCCCCTATCCTTCGGGAGCGGGACTGCATGTGGGACATCCGCTTGGGTATATTGCCAGTGACATATATGCAAGATATAAGCGCCTTAAGGGATTCAATGTGCTCAACCCTATGGGCTACGATGCCTACGGACTTCCGGCAGAACAATATGCCATCCAGACCGGCCAGCACCCAGAGATTACCACCAACCAGAACATTGCACGCTACAGGGAGCAGCTCGACAAGATAGGGTTCTCGTTTGACTGGAACAGGGAAATTCGCACCTGCGACCCAGAATACTACCACTGGACCCAGTGGGCTTTTGAGCAGATGTTCAATTCATACTATGACGAAGAACTTCAGAAAGCGCAGCCTATCAGCAGGCTGATAGAGAAGTTCAGGGGTTCAAATGGTTCGAATGGTTCAAATGGTTCAAGAGTTCAAGAGTTCAATGGAAGAAGTTGGGACGAACTCAGCGAGAAGGAGCAGAGCGATGTGCTGATGAACTACCGCATAGCCTTTCTGGGCGAAACCATGGTGAACTGGTGTCCAAAACTCGGTACGGTGCTTGCCAACGACGAGGTGGTTGACGGAGTGAGTGTGAGAGGCGGCTATCCGGTGGTGCAGCAGAAGATGAGGCAGTGGTGCCTGAGGGTGAGTGCATACGCCCAGAGACTGCTCGACGGTTTGGATACCATCGAATGGAGTGAGTCGATAAAGGAAACCCAGCGCAACTGGATAGGTCGCAGCGAAGGAGCCGAGATGCAGTTCCAGACCAAGGACGGAGTGCCGTTTACCATTTTCACCACCAGGGCCGATACCATTTTCGGTGTGACCTTCATGGTCTTGGCACCTGAAAGCGAACTGGTAGAAAAGATTACCACCCCCGAGCAGAAGGCCCAGGTAGAAGCCTACGTGGCCGAGACCCGCAAGAGGACTGAACGCGAAAGGATGATAGACAAGAGGGTGAGCGGTGTGTTTACGGGAAACTATGCCATCAATCCTTTTAATGGCAATGAGATTCCAATCTATGTGAGCGACTATGTGCTCTCAGGCTACGGTACCGGAGCCATCATGGCCGTACCAGCCCACGACAGCCGCGACTATGCCTTTGCAAAGCATTTCGGTCTGCCCATCATCCCGCTGATCGAGGGTTGTGACGTAAGCGAAGAGAGTTTCGATGCCAAGGAGGGTATTGTTTGCAACAGCGATTTCCTCAACGGACTCACCGTAAAGGAAGCCATTGCCAGGACTAAGCAGTATATCACCGAAAAGGGCATTGGCAAGGTGAAGGTGAACTTCAAACTCCGCGATGCCATCTTCTCGCGCCAGAGATACTGGGGCGAACCATTCCCAGTGTACTACAAGGACGGCATACCACAGATGATTCCAGAGGACAAACTGCCGCTGCTGCTCCCAGAAGTGGATAAGTTCCTGCCAACCGAAACCGGTGAACCGCCACTCGGAAATGCCAAGAACTGGACCTACGACGGCCACCCGATAGAACTCTACACAATGCCAGGTTTTGCAGGCAGTTCGGCCTACTACCTCAGATATATGGATCCACGCAATCACGAGGCATTGGTAAGCAAGGAAGCCGATGAGTATTGGCAGAACGTGGACCTCTATGTAGGAGGAAGTGAACACGCCACAGGCCACCTCATCTACAGCCGCTTCTGGTGCAAGTTCTTGCACGACATAGGAGTGAGCGTGAAAGACGAACCATTCCAGAAACTCGTGAACCAGGGAATGATCCAGGGTCGCAGCAACTTCGTATATCGCATCAAGGACACCAACACCTTCGTAAGTCTGGGACTCCGTAAGGACTACGACACCACTCCTATCCACGTCGATGTCAACATCGTTTCGAACGATGTGCTCGACATCCATGCCTTCAAGGCGTGGAGACCTGAATACGCCGATGCCCAGTTCATCCTCGAAGACGGCAAATACCTCTGCGGCTGGGCCATAGAGAAGATGTCGAAATCGATGTACAATGTGGTGAACCCCGATATGATTGTCGAGCGCTACGGAGCCGATACACTCAGGATGTACGAAATGTTCCTCGGTCCTGTGGAGCAGAGCAAACCATGGGACACCAACGGCATTGACGGCTGTCACCGATTCCTGAAAAAACTCTGGTTCTTTGCCGAAAAAGCAACCGATGACGGTGAACCATCCAAGGAAGAACTGAAATCGCTGCATAAGTTGATAAAGAAGGTGACAGACGACATCGAGAACTTCTCGTACAACACATCGATAGCAGCATTCATGATATGCCTCAATGAACTCTCAGCACTCAAATGCACCAGCAGGAAGGTGATGGAACAACTCGCAGTGCTCATTGCTCCGTTTGCCCCTCATATAGCAGAAGAATTCTGGGAGAACCTTGGTCATACAGAGTCGATATGTGATGCTCAGTGGCCAGAGTTTAACGAAGACTATCTGAAGGAAGACTCTGTGAAGATGATGATTAGTTTCAACGGCAAGACCCGTTTCCCGATGGAGTTTGCTGCCGATGCTTCGAAGGAAGAAATAGAAAAAATGGTTCTGGCCGAACCTCAGATTGCAAAATATCTCGATGGCAAACCAGTGACCAAGGTTATTGTGGTTCCTGGAAGAATGGTTAATATAGTGGTGAAAGGTTAGAGGTTAGAGATTAGAGATTATGAAATTTACATTAGCGGCTTTTAAGAAAGAGCTGAAAGGCGAGGGGATGAGTTACCTTGCCATTGCATTGTCAATTGCTCTTTATTCCGTGGGATTTACCCTGTTCCTGCTACCATACAAGATTACTTCAGGAGGTGTGGCAGGTATTGCGTCGCTGATATATTTTGCCACAGGGTTTAAGGTTTACTATACAAACTTCATCATCAATGCTGCGTTGCTCGTTATGGCATTGAGGATTGTGGGGTGGAGATTTTGTCTGAAAACCATTTATGGCGTATGTTGCATGACGTTCTTCCTGTGGTTGGCGCAAGTGGTGTTTCAGGATGCGGATGGTAACTTGCCACGCATAGTCGGCGATCAGGACTTTATGGCTGTGGTGCTTGGAGCCTTGCTCGAAGGTATAGCCTTGGGATTCACATTCTCAAACCATGGTAGCACGGGAGGTACGGATATAGTTGCGGCATGCATAAACAAGTATAAGGATATATCACTGGGCCATATGCTCATTGTTATGGACTGTATGGTTGTTTCGTTGGGCTATTTCATTTTCAGGGAAGACCCAGCACTTGGAAATCTGGGTGCATGGCAAAAGGTGGTGTTTGGTCTTGTGTGTCTCCTTATTTCCGGACTCACGCTCGACAGGATTATGGATTCGGTTAACCAATCGGTACAGTTCCTTATATTTTCAAGGAATTACAGCAAGATTGCATCTAAACTCAATGAAGAAGGTTTCGGTGTAACAGTGCTCGACGGTATGGGATGGTACACCAAGACCGAGAGAAAGGTGGTGGTGCTTGTTGCCCGCAAAGCACAGTCACACCGCATCTTCCGCTATATCAAGGAGATAGACCCGTATTCGTTTATTTCGATGGGAAAATGCCAAGGTGTGTATGGAGAAGGATTTGACATAATAAAGACAAAAGTGAAAACAAAACCAACACTTGTGTTTGCTACCAACAACAAACACAAACTCGCCGAAGTACGGAAAATCATAGGCGATAAGTTTGAAATCCGCAGTCTGCAGGACATCGGTTGCAACGTGAGCATACCAGAAACTGCTGAGACTTTCCATGGCAATGCCCTGCAAAAGGCTGAGTTTGTGAAGAAATACTACGGATTTGACTGTTTCGCAGATGACACAGGTTTGGAGGTAGAAGCACTTGACGGAGCTCCTGGAGTGAGGAGCGCCAGATATGCAGGAGACGAACACAATACCCCAGCCAACAGAGCCTTGCTCAAGAAGAATATGGAGGGAAAGGACAACCACAAGGCACAGTTTGTGACATCCATAGCACTGATATACAATGGTGAGACCCACTTCTTCGACGGTGTGATCAAAGGTGAAATCACTACCGAGGAACGTGGCGAGGGTGGATTTGGGTACGATTCCATGTTCATCCCTGAGGGTTATGACAAGACGTTTGCCGAGTTGGGTGAAGACATTAAGAACAGGATAAGTCACAGAGCACAGGCAGTGCAGAAACTTACGGAGTTTTTGAAATAATATGTAATATGTAAATATTCAAATATTAAGGATATTAGGCATGATTAAAAAAATAATCTTTACATTTTTACATCTTTACATCTTTACATTGCTTGCTTCCGCCCAAACCTGGAAGGTCTATCCATCTTACGATCAGCACACAAAGGCGGTGAAAGTTGGAAGCCGGATTTATTGTCTTGCAAGCGAGAGCATATTCTGTTATGACACAGAAGACGAGAGTGTTGAAAACTATGACAAGATAAATGGTCTCAGCGATTTCGGTGTTGGGGATATCGCCGGTTGCAGTGGTCTGAAAACATTGGTCATCTACTATAGTAATAGCAATATAGACTTGCTGAAAGAAGACGGAACGGCCTACAACATGCCCGAGTTGAAAGAGAAAATTCTCAGCGACAAGACCTTTAACGAACTGCGTACTTTTGGCTCCTTGGCCACGGTATGCGTGAATTCTGGACTGCTGATTCTTGACGTGAAACGTGAAGTGGTACAGAACTACTACGACATTGGTCAGAAGGTCCAGAGTTGTGTCATAAACGACGGCAACATATATCTCAAGACTGGCGGAGGATATTTCTACGGAAACAAAAACAAGAACCTGCTCGACAAGAACAACTGGATACAGCTAAGTGCAACCACAACACCAACAGAGAGTAGTGCAAAGACTCTTTTCAACGAACAATCCAAGACGGAAAAGACCTCTGTTCAGGAGAATCTGGAGTTGGTGAAGAACATAAATATCGATGGCCCGAAGCAGAATTGGTTTTACAGGATGAGATATTATGATGACAAACTTGTGGTAGCAGGAGGATGCTTCAACTATCCAGAACTGAAGAGAACCGGAACCATAATGACCCTTCAAAACGGAAAATGGGATGCATTTGACGAAGAAAGTGCAAGCCAGCGGCTCAAGAACCCTGCGCTTTATCGGAACATTACCGATGTGGTGCAGGATCCTGCCGATACGGCTCACTACTATGCCAGCGCAGCATGTGTGGGACTCTTTGAATTCAGAAATGGACACTGTGACACCTTATATACATATACCAATTCCCCGCTTACCTCAATCCTGCCAAACGATGCAAATGCAGAGTATTATGTACGTATTACGGGACTGTCGTTCGATGTAGATGAGAATCTGTGGATGCTGAATAACGAATGCGATACGATTATCAGGATTATGAAGAAGGATGGTAAGTGGATGTCGTATTATCTGGATGAGATAAATGGTTATCCAACCTTCGATCAGGTGGTATTCGATGACAATGGATGGGCGTGGATAAACAGCCGCCGTACAACAAGTGCGGGGCATCATGCGGGGGTGGTAGTGATAAATACGAATGGCACCATTGACAACAAGTCAGATGACAAGCACGTCTTTATCAGCACCTTGAAAAACGAAGACGGGAAGTCATATACCGATAAGTTTGCACAGCTCAACTGCATTGTCAAAGACCTCAACGGTTGGATGTGGATAGGCACAAACCAGGGGGTATTTTACGTAGAGGACCCAACCCGTGTGTTTGACAGCGATTTCTATTACATACAGCCACGAGTACCTCGTGATGATGGGTCAAGCTATGCTGACTATTTGCTCAATGAAGTTGCAATCAAATGTATTGCCGTGGATGGAGGCAACAGAAAATGGTTTGGAACGGAAAACAATGGAGTCTATCTTACAAACGCCGAAGGAACTGAGGTGATAGCGCATTATACAGAAGACAACAGTCCGTTGATATCCGACGAAATATACACTATTGCCATCAACGGAGAGACTGGAGAGGTAATGATAGGAACAGGTGCGGGCCTTTGTTCACTATATGGCAACGTTACAGACCCTGTGAGCGAGATGGATGAAGACAAGATCTTGGTATATCCAAATCCTGTGCGTCCTGATTATAATGGGACTATCACAATAACAGGACTCATGAGTGATACATATGTGAGCATCGTAAGTGCCAACGGCAGATTGGTCAACAAGGGAATATCAACTGGTGGATCGTATGTGTGGGACGGAAAGTTGAATAATGGCAGGAAAGTGCAATCCGGAATATACTATATTCTTGCAACAGATTCGGAAGGAAATGAGAAAGCTGCTGCAAAGTTTATGATTGTAAGGTAGTCGTAATCGAAGCAGTTAGATGAAATTAATATTGCACACATGCGTATGCGTGTGTGCTTTTGTTTGTGACATTTTGTAATTATTGGTAAGTGTTTATACTAAGAAACAGTATCTTAAATTGACAAAATGACACTTTTGTGAATAAGATTTAATTTTTTTAAATTTTTGTTTTGCGAAGTTAAAAAATTTTTCGTAAATTTGCAGAGAAGATTGTACATAGAAACAAAATCATTAATAAAAACAAAAGCGTTATGGTGAAAAAACTTTTTGCGACACTGTGCTTTGCTTTGGTGGCTGTGGCATTGAATGCCCAGACCATTACGGGTACTGTGGTCGATGATCGTGGAGACGCAGCCATAGGTGCAACTGTACAGACCAGCGACAAGAAAACTGGTACAGTGACAGACATCAATGGTCATTTCTCCATCAAGGCCAACGCCGGTCAGAACCTGGTGTTCTCATATGTGGGATATGCCTCGAAGACCGTAAAGGCAAAAAATGGTATGAAGGTACAACTCGAAGCAGCAACCCAACAAGTTGGTGAAGTGGTTGTAACTGGTATGCAGGCAATGGACAAGCGACTCTTCTCTGGAGCTGCCGTGAAATTGAATGCAGAAGATGTGAAACTCGATGGTGTTCCTGACATCAGCCGCGCCCTTGAAGGTCGTGTGGCCGGTGTTAGTGTACAGAATGTCAGTGGCACATTCGGTACCGCACCAAAAATCCGTGTGCGTGGTGCTACTTCAATCTACGGTAGCAGTAAGCCGCTGTGGGTTGTCGATGGTGTTATCATGGAAGACGTGATCGACGTAAGTGCCGACCAACTTTCTTCTGGTGATGCTGAGACACTGATTTCAAGTGCCATTGCAGGACTTAACTCAGACGATATCGAGAGTTTCGACATCCTGAAAGATGGTAGTGCAACATCAATCTATGGTGCAAGGGCCATGAGTGGTGTGATTGTCGTAACAACAAAAAAGGGTAAGCAGGGTCAGAACAGCATCAACTACACAGGTGAATACACCATGCGTCTGAAACCAAGTTACTCTCAGTTCAACATCATGAACTCTCAGGAGCAGATGAGTGTCTACAAGGAAATGTACAACGGCGGTTGGCTGCCGTTCAACAGCTTCCGCAGCTCATCGAGCGGTGTGTATGGCAAGATGTACCAGTTGATGCGTCAATACGACCCGGCAACAGGTTTCGGACTTGCCAACACAGAGCAGGCCATGAACGACTATCTGAAATCTGCTGAAATGAGAAACACAGACTGGTTTGACCAACTCTTCAGCAACTCGATTGCCATGAACCACTCAGTAAGTATGAGTACAGGTACCGATAAGGCACAGTACTACACTTCATTCTCTATCATGGACGATCCAGGATGGTCAAAGCAGAGTAAGGTTCAGCGCTATACTGCAAACATCAATGCAAACTACAACATTTCGAAGAAACTCACAGTAAACCTCATTGGTAATGCTTCTTACCGTAAGCAGCGTGCTCCTGGTACCAACTCAGGAAAGACCAATACCGTAACTGGTGAGGTGAGCCGTGACTTCGATATCAACCCTTATTCCTATGCCCTGAACACATCAAGAACACTTGATCCTAACACTTTCTATCAGCGCAGTTATGCTCCGTTCAACATCTTGTACGAACTGGACAACAACTACATGGACCTCGACGTGGCTGACATGAAGTTCCAGGGACAGATTAAGTATAAGCCAATCAGCAAGGTCGAAATCGGATTGATTGCATCCTACAAATATGCTTCTACTCTCCAGGCTCGTAAGATTACCGACCAGAGTAACTATGCTCAGGCTTTCCGTGCCATGGACGACGCCACAATGCGCGACTCCAACCCATGGCTCTATACCGACCCTGACGATGCCAACTCACTGCCTGTAAGCGTGTTGGAAGAGGGTGGTTTCTATCGTGAGACCAAGAACAAACTCAACGGCTGGAGCCTGCGTGGAACAGTGGCTTACAACGATGTGTACAACGAAGACCATATCGTGAACTTCTTCGGTGGTATGGAACTCTCTGACTATACACGTAACGCAAGCTACTTCAACGGCGTGGGTATGCAGTACGACATGGGTTACCTCGGAAACTACAACTACCTCTACTTCAAGCAGGCTGCCGAGGAAAACAGCATGTATTACTCTCTTTCCAACTCCTACGACCGCGATGTAGCTTTCTTCGGCAATGCCAACTACTCTTGGAAGCGTCGCTACTCTATCAACGGAACCCTGCGCTATGAGGGCAGCAACCGTATGGGTAACACTACCAAGGCTCGCTGGTTGCCTACATGGAACCTGTCGGGTGCTTGGAATGCTCACGAAGAGACTTGGTTCCAGGATTGGCAGGAGAAGACCAACAACATTCTGTCGCACTTCACAATGCGTGCTTCGTACTCGCTCACGGGTGACAAACCTGCTGTGACGAATGCGCAGATCATGATCTACAGCCAGAACGTTTGGCGTCCATTCAGCAGCGACAAGGAGACTTCGCTGGTTGTATCGAGTTTTGCAAACAACTCGCTGACTTACGAAAAGAAACACGAATTCAACCTCGGTTTCGATGCCGGACTGCTGAACAACCGCATCAACATCAGCTACGATATGTACTGGCGCGACAACTACGACCTTATCGGTCCTCTGCGTACTACAGGTATCGACGGTACGGCAACCAAGTATGCCAACGTGGCAGATATGAGTTCGCGTGGTGAGGAGTTCTCAATTTCTTCGAAGAACATCGTTGGGAAGGACTTCTCGTGGACCACGGATGTCATCTTCTCGCACGTGAAGACGGAGGTTAAGCGTCTCGACACCACTGGGACCCAGATCAGCGACATGATCTTCGGTACGGGCTTCACCATGGAGGGCTATCCTTACCGCTCACTGTTCTCAATCGACTTCCAGGGACTGAACGAGAAGGGTTATCCTACATTCATCAACCGCAATGGCGAACTCACAGTCACCGACCTGGACTTCCAGTCGGACTTGCTTGACTACCTGGTATATGAAGGTCCTACAGACCCTACCATCACTGGTTCGCTGGGAAATATCTTCACCTACAAGAACTGGCGCCTCAATGTGTTTATCACTTATTCGTTCGGCAACGTGGTACGTCTCGACCCTGCATTCTCTGCTGGCTATTCCGACCTTACGGCCCATCCGAAGGAATTCAAGAACCGCTGGGTTGTTGCCGGCGACGAGGAATATACCAACGTTCCTAAACTGCTCGACAGCCGTGAATATGCTTCCAACTCATTGCTCTCACGTGCCTACAACGCATACAACTATTCTACAGAGCGCACAGCAAAGGGTGACTTCATCCGCATGAAGGAAATCTCCCTTACCTATGACTTCCCTAAGAAGCTCATCGAACCTCTGAAGATCAAGAATCTCAGCATGAAACTCCAGGCTACCAACCTGTTCCTTATCTATGCCGACGATAAGCTCAACGGTCAGGATCCTGAGTTCTACAACACAGGTGGTGTTGCCATACCTATGCCACGTCAGTTTACATTCACTCTTAAATTAGGACTGTAATATGAAGAAGTTTAGTATAAATAAAAAAAGGTTACTGGTTACTGGTTACTGGTTACGGAAAGTTTTCTCAGTTTTCTCCGTTTCCTCCGTTTCCTCCGTTTTCTCCGTTTTCTCAGTTGGCGTAGCCCTCACCAGTTGCAACGACTATCTTGACAAACTGCCGGATGACCGTGCTACGGTGGATACAGAAACAAAGGTCAACAAACTGCTTACCGACTGCTATCCTTACTGTTCGAGCGACTTCCTGGGCGAGATGTCTTCGGACAATGTAGGCGACTATGCCTGGTTCTCTGGCAACGACAATGTGTCTTACACTCATGCACAGAACCAGATGTATCGTTTCGAGGATGTTACAGACGAGGACTGGGACACTCCGTACTGGTTGTGGAAATACTACTACAAGGCCGTAGCAACAGCCAACACGGTTATCGACAATATCAGGGAAATCGGTTCTGAAGGTCTGGTTTCGCAGGAGGCAGAGGCTCGCTTGTGCCGTGCCTATAGCATGATGAAGCTGGCAGAGACGTTCTGTATGGCATACGACCCTACAAAGGCTGACGAATACCTTGGTCTGCCTTACCCTACTACAGTTTCTTCAGAACTTAATCCGCAGTATGAGCGTGGCACGCTGGGTGAACTGTTTGCCAACATTGCCGCTGACATCGAATGGGCAATAGGTGGCGACGAACCTCGCCTTGATGAGAACCACTACACAGTGCCTAAATACCACTTCAACATGAAGGCTGCATATGCTTTTGCTGCACGTTTCTATCTCTACTATCAGAACTGGAAAGAGGCTGTGAAATATGCCACTAAGGCACTGGGTACAGAACCAAAGACTATGCTCCGCGAGATGTCGACCTACGCAAATCAGTCAACAGGTGCAGAGGATATCTACAACATGTATATCCGTACATCAGAAAACTGCAACCTGATGCTTCAGGCTGCTTATTCCCTTCAGGGACGTCGCTATGTGAGCAGCTACTATCGCTTCAACCACAACACCTACATCGAGAGCAAGGAAACCTATGGTGGAAAGACCATCTTCGGTATGGGTTCATCTGGTCTGTTCTATTGGCCTAACATGATGTACTATAGTGGTACTCAGGGACCTGCCACATTCTTCCCTAATGTTATGGAGAAATTCGAGTATGCCGACAAGGTTGCGGGAACAGGTACTCCTCACATCGTCGATGCCATCTTCACGGGCGACGAGACCATTCTCGTACGTGCTGAGGCAAATGCTATCCTTGGCAACACTCAGGCCAGTCTCGACGACCTTAACCTCTGGGCCCTCACCCACACCAAGGAAAAGGCTGGTACACAGGAACGTTTCGAACTCACTCAGGACACAATCAATGGTTGGTTCGACAATGCGCGCAGTCCTATTGACTACTGCGAAGAAGCTCCTGCAAGCGATCGCATGGAGTGGTTCCAGTTTATGACTCCTCGCAAGCGCCTACATCCACAGGGATTTGCCGACAAGGTGCCTGAAGGCAGCGACACTGAGAATCTGCTGCAGATCATACTCCAGTTCCGCCGTCTTGAAACCATGGCTCAGGGCCTGCGTTTCTACGATCTGAAACGCTATGGCATCTATTTTGTTCACTATCTCTTCGAGGAAGACCCTGTTGTCATCGAACCGGGTGACCTTCGTCTTGCCATCCAGATTCCACTTTCTGTGGTCAACGCTGGTATCGAGGCTAATCCAAGGAAGGAAGTGACTGAGTAACTATGTAAAGATTTAAAGATTAAAAGATTAAAAAACTTAAAGATTTAAAAATTAAAAGATTATGAAAAGATTAATATTTAAATATTTACATATTTTCATTTTTACATGTATAATTGGCGTAGCCCTCACCGGCTGCCGTGATGATGAACCAAGTTCCAAGAGCATTTTCGAAGACGTAGATACATCTGCCAATACAGAATTTGACAACTGGATTAAGACTCATTTCACTGATTCCTTCAACATTCGCATCATCTATCGCTATGTTGACAAGGAGACCAGTTCCAGTTATAATGTCATCCCTACTGCCGAGGACAAGGCCATTGGCATGGCTATAATCCTGCGCCATGTATGGCTCGGTGCATACCGTGAAATCATGCAGGATGTTGATACTTGTTTCATGGAGAAATACTCTCCGAAACTCTTCCGCTTCGTTGGCTCTGCAATGTATGAAACAGGTACTGGCAAAATGACTCTCGGCGATGCTGGTGGCGGCAGTATCGTGACACTCACCAATGTCAATGCCATCGACCTCGACAATCCTTACGTAGATATTACTACGGCTCTTGCATCAAAGAGTGAGAATCCTCTCGATATGAACTACTGGTTCTTCAAGACTATGCACCACGAGTTCTGCCACATCCTCACTCAGAACAAGGACTACTCTACCGACTTCCGTACCATTTCCGTGGGTAAATATGCTCCGTCGGACTGGTACAACAAGGGTGACAACGAGACTCTTCCTGAGGGATTTGTTTCTGCATATGCTTCTTCCGAATCAAACGAGGACTTTGCTGAGACATACGCTTACTACGTAACTCACACTCAGGAGGCTCTCGATGCATTGCTCGCTCAGGCTGGCGAAGAAGGTGCTTCCATCATCAATCAGAAGATTGAGTTCATCCGCACTTACTGCAACGACACATGGAAGATGGATCTCGACCACGTTCGTGAGGTTGTTCTCCGTCGTGCTCAGGAAGTTACAAGCCTTGATCTGAAACATCTGGACTAATGATTGGCGAATGTTAAAAAGTAAAAAAAGTTTAGAGTTATGAAAAGACTAAATAAAGTTTTCTCCGTTTCCTCCGTTTTCTCAGTTTTCTCAGTTTTCTTCGTGGGCATTGCGCTCACCAGCTGTGTTGACGAAGTTGGTGATGTGTTCGAGAGCGATGGCGGACCATCGGCCGACTATCGTATCAACAAACAGATGCGTGAGTTCCGCGAGGTACTGCTCAGTGCCGAAAACGGATGGGTGATTGAGTATTATGGTGCCCCTGAATCATACTCCTATGGTGGCTACAACATCATCGTGAAGTTCAATGCCGACAGCACTGCCACTGCCCTCAGTGAGCAGATGTACAAGAACTCCAACGGCAGTAGGGCTGCAGCTGTGAAAAGCCACTTCAAGATCGAACAGAGCGGCGGATGCATTCTCTCTTTCGATGAATACAACAGCGTGATCCACTATTTCTCCAACCCTGTAAACCCTGACGGACTGGGCGAGAAGGGTATTGGTTTCGATGGTGACCTGGAATTTCGTATTCTCACATCTACAAAGGACGAAATCACCATGACTGGCAAGAAGCATGGTGCGAAAATCCATATGCACCCTCTTGCTGCCGACCAGGATTGGTGGGGATATTTCGATACAGTGAAGTCGGTTGAGAGCGAAATGGTGTTCAGCAGTTACAACCTCTATCTCGGTGGAGATACCATCACTGTCACACCGGATAACCGCTCATTCATATTCCGCTACAAGGAATTCAATGAAGAGGTTGACTCACTTGAGGAGGTGGCTCGCCAGATTTGCTACATCGTAACCCCTGAAGGCATCAAACTCTATAAGAGTTTCTCCATCGAGCGCGATTCTGTTGAGGCTGATACCGTAACTGGTTTCAAGTTCATCGACGATGCCGATTTCTATCCTACCTTCAACGATTCAACCTCGCGCCTCGTTCCTGCACTTCCAAGCCTGAGCGAACAGCTGTTCAATGCCGACAAGACTTGGTACATCACCTATAGCAATATGGGCGAGTATGGCCAGGCAAAGTGGGATATCGCCAAGGCTCTCATCGACGATGCCAAGGAGACCATGACAGCAGCCTCTCTGAAGATGCAGAGCAGCAAACCATGCATTGTATTCACTTCGCGTGACAAGAAGAAGAAAACATATACCTTCGGATTCTATGTCACTACGAAGCAATATGGCGACAATCTTATCCGTCTTTCTCTCGATGCCATCGAGAACAAGAAATCATGCTATGGCGAGGGTTACTACTACTACACTCCTGGTCAGGACAGTTATCAGGGCTATGACCAGATTGTAGATCCGTTTGCCAAGCCTCTTGCTGACGGAGGCCGTACATTCATCCTCTCTACCGATCGTCTGAAGAAACCTACCTACATCAAGATGGTTGACGAGAATGACCCTACAAACGTCATAACGGTCCTCTCCAAGAAACCAGACGAGACTCCGTTTGAGAGTTAACCTCGGCGAAGCCGACTAAAAACTGCACACTTACGGGGTTTATATACGGCACAATGTATATAAACCCCGTTTTTTTTGTTATTTGTGTCGGATTTTGAACACAAACTGCACTTTTTCCCAAAAAAATTTGGTAATATCAAAAAAAATGCGTAAATTTGCGAAAATTTGGGTAAGGATTGTTACATATACATAGATATAGTATGAGAAGTTAAAGAAGTTAAAGAAGTTATCGTTCGCTGCGCTCACTAGAAGTTAAAGACGAATGTTGGCTAACAAGAACATACTACAGGCTATCGTCTAGCGAAGCGATAACTCCTGGCAAACTGAAAGTTTGCGATAACTTCTATAACTTCTATAACTTCTAAAAACAAGACAATTAATTATTAACATTTTTAAAAACAAATCGAGTATGAAAAAATTTTACGCATTGTTCGTGATGTTTGCTCTCGCTGTAGGCGCAAACGCACAAGTTAAGATGACTCTCAGCCCATCAGAGGCTCAGGCTCTTCAGGTTGGTACTCTCCTCCGTGGTCAGTACGAAGTGTTGGGCATCTATGCAAAGCCACAGACTCAGAGCCGTGTAAAGAAGGCTGGGGACGACAACTTCGTTCCATTCGGAGTTGGTACAGGTGTATATCACCGTGACGAGCATCCACTCGCTCAGGGTGAGGAGTATGTTTACGAACTCAACTGTAACATCCTCTATCAGCCAAGTGCAGAAGATGACTATGAGTACGACTTCGTTATCGAGGAGTTCTTCCGCTATGCTACAGTGGATACACTTACCGGCGACACTACTCGCACCAACACCGACCTCTATTTCTATGTTGACGAGGATAATCAGGTATATGTTCCTGTAAACGACCTCGGCATCTTCATCAAGGTTCACAACCGCACAACAGGCGAGGAGTTCGATGTAGAATGCTACTGCTCTGACGTTGCTACAGGTCTTGGTAAAGAGGAGTACCGTGCTTACTATCCTTGTACAGCCGACCTCACTTTCGGTCTCTTCAACTTCAATATGTACTATTTCTGCGATGCTGGTGGCTTCGGTGTTGCTGAAGAGTACTTCAAGATGGACGGAACAGAAGAAATTTGGACTGACTGGCAGCCTCTCGGCATTGCTGAGTACTGTGAACCAGTTTGGTGGCCAGAATATGACGAGGATACTGAAGAACTCATCGACTCTGGTATCCAGACCGACATCGAGGTATGGCAGAAGATCTACAACCCTAACCCAAAAATCTCTCAGCTCTGGTTCAAGGGATGGGGTGCTGGCTACTTCACAAAGACTGGTGTTGACATCTTTATGGACGTAGATTTCTCTGCAGGCGACACTGCAACTCTGTCAATCGAAATGCAGAATACCGGAGGCGCATACGTTGACGAAACAGGCTCTCTTGGTGAGGTAGATGCTGAATATCCATTGATTCTCGTAACTCTGCCTCAGTTCAATAGCGAAGTATGGCCTGCTGCAACCTGCGGTTCTCAGTGCTGGGTCGACGAAGTGGAAGAAACTATGACAGGTGTGATCTATCCATTCATCTGCTTCTGCACAGACGAGTCTCAGGGCAGCTACAATGGTTGGTACCCAATCGACCCTAGCGGCGAAGTTGTATCACGCGATGCTGCTGAATGGTGGGATTGGTTCGTAATCGACACCAGCGAAGCTGCTAAGGAGCAGGTTGGCATCGAGAACGTAAACCGCAAGGCTGAAATCAAGACTCAGATGTCTTCAATCTACAACCTCGCAGGTGCACGCGTTGACAAGAACTACAAGGGCATCATCATCGTAGGTGGTAAGAAGTACTTGAATAAATAGTCGGCTACGCCGAAGTTTATAAGCTTATAGGTTTATAGGTTGATAGGTTGCCATCCGAACGGCATTAACCTATCAACCTATAAACTTATCAACCTATCAACCTTTTTGCGCCAGCAAAAAACAAAAAAATTAGGTTTTGTCCTTTTTTTTTCGTATCTTTGTAGTTCGAAAAACAAAAAACCATAAGATATGAAAAAATTTTTAGTAGTTTTCTCTGTTTTCTTCGTTTCCTCTGTTTTCTCAGTAAACGAAGTTTCAGCACAGTCCATGCGCCTCGCCTACCAGGCTCAAACTGCTGGCAAGACGGATTTCCAGGTCTTCAACCGCGATGGCGGTCTGGGGTTTGTCGTTGTTGCTGCCAGCGATGTCACCGATGGCAACGAACTGGTTCTGGCCTACGCTGACAAAGGTGAATTCGACTATCAGGCCCTGCCTGACGGGGCCAGGTTCATGCTCGAGGAATACCAGCGTCAGATTGAGTGGATGCGTGCTCATGGTATCAAGAGCTCAAGAGCTCAGGAACTCAAGCTTTCAGGTCCAAAGACGGGCTCTATAGGCATAGGCAGGATTGTGGTCCCACCATTGCTTGGCGACAATGCATGGGGACAGCAGGCTCCTTTCAACGCTATGTGTCCTAAGGTTGGTTCCGAACAGTGTGTAGTTGGGTGCGTGGCAACGTCGATGTCACAGGTCATGTCGTACTGGAACTGGCCTCTGCAGGGCAAGGGCAGTCGTTCCTACAAATGGAACGATCAGACTCTGTCTTCCACATTCTCTGAACACACCTACCGCTGGGATCTCATTCGTCCATATTATGATTCATCCATCACCAACAATGAAAAGAATGCCATTGCACAATTATCGTCCGATTGTGGCATATCTGTCAAGATGGGCTATGGAACAGACCAAAGTGGTGCCTACTCAAGCGATATCGCTACTGCCTTGAAGGCCTATTTCAGTTATTCTGTAACTCAGTTTGTATATCGTCAGAGCTATGGCAGCGATTGGGATACAAAACTCATCAGCGAACTTGACTCTAAACGCCCTGTACTTTATGGGGGCGCTGGTGATGATGGTGGCCATGCTTTCGTATGCGATGGATATAGCGAAAACAAATATTTCCATTTCAACTTTGGCTGGAGAGGATTGGGCAATGGTTATTTCCTTTCTTCTGCCTGTGGCGATTCCGAATACGAATCTGGGTTCACAACACAGCAGTCTGCCGTTTTTGGTGCCAAACCTTCTGGCTCTTACCGCAATGCCGTCAGCGGCATCTACTACGTCAAACTTGGCGGCGACGAGGCTGGAGTCGTGGCTCCTGAAGTAAAGGAATACGATGGCGATATCACCATCCCTTCCACAGTGACCATCAGCGACGTAGAATACTCTGTCACCACTCTCTCTCCTTCTGCCTTCACCAACTCTGCCGTTGCCAGCGTCTCTCTCCCTGCTTCGCTGGGGCGCATCGAGAGCTACACATTCTATAACTGTCCAAACCTCAAGGATGTGTATGTATCCTGGACCGATCCTCTCGATATTCGCCCTGCTGTGTTTGGGGCGGAGGTATATGCTGGGGCCACTCTCCATGTACCTGCGGGTACGCTCGACAAATACAGGACTGCTGCTGCCTGGTGTCTTTTCACTACCATCACTGATGGCACCGACACCATGGCCTGGGATGCGTGGACACCGGCTAAGAATGGTGTTTGCAACTACACCTATAGCCTTAAGCAAGCATACCCTCGCACCGAGAACCTTCCTGTCTATATCCGCTCTTCTAAGTCTGACCCTAACACGCAGCAGCTGCGTGTAGAACAGTGGGGTGCTGATGCCACTCTCATCATCGATGTCGATGCTGCTACGGGTGACTGCCAGCTGGCACAGCAGACCACGGGGTTCTTCAATGGCACCGATGAGGTCTTCGTTTCCGATATGCCGCACTATAAGTCATCGAGCTACACCTACAAGCGCTATCCTTGCACCTTCGACACTGAGACTGGCGAACTCTCCTTGCGTGTTGCATACTTCACTCCTAATACAGGTGGATACTACGCATCTGGTACCGACAGGATGAAGATAAGCGGCTATGCCGACTATACCATCTCCATCGAAACCGTACAGTGCGATGGCGTGGGAAATGTCTCTGGCACTGTCAACCTTGGCGCCGACGTTCCTAAGTACTCCTATGTCATTCGCAAGGGCTCTGTCTCTGATTCCGAAATCGAAACCATCGTGTCACAGGTGTCTTCTGGCGAACTCGTTCCTGCTTATGCCACCGGCACTACTTTCACCGACAAGGTCGATGTCCCTGGCACCTACACTCTCGTAGTCATGAGCTATACCGTGGCGGGAAAGGTGAAGTATCATGAGTCTGCACAGTTTAAGTACATCAGCAGCATGGAACCTGATTGGGCTGAGCGCTACATTGGCACATACACCTACAGCATCTGGGAGAACGAGGTCGTGAACAATGTCTCGGTCTACCAGGACCTGAACAACCCAACGAGCTGGAAACTCTCTCCTATGTACGATGGCTCTGAGTTCTTCTTCTCCATGGACGACAACCTGATAGAGTTCGACCAGCAGACCACACCTTTTATATATAAGAAGCTTGAGGTGTATGTAGAGGACCTGCACATGGCCGACAACACTCAGAAGCAGTCCTACTACTCTCCATCCGACAAGACCTTCTACTTCAATACCCTCTATACCGGCTACAACGGCAAGTTCACCGAGAAGGGCTTCGAGACCTTCGTCTGGAAAAACCCTGGTACTGGCATTGAGAACGCCGTAAACGCCGTAAACGTCGGAAACGCCGAAAACCGCTACGACCTCGTAGGCCGTTTGGTAGGTTCTGGCTATAAAGGCATCGTCATCCAACGTGGTAGGAAGTATTTGAATAGATAATGCACTTTTATGCAAAAAAAAGGGACGAAACCTGGGTGTTTCGCCTTTTTTTTGCAAAAAAGTGAAAAAATATTAAAAAAAATTTGGTCAGTTCAAAAATTTTTCGTAACTTTGCATCCGCAATTGACGCTTAGGCCTAAAATTGCTCGGCTGAAAAGCCACAGGCTGGTCCCTTCGTCTATCGGCTAGGACGAGAGATTTTCATTCTCTAAAGAGCAGTTCGATTCTGCTAGGGACTACCACAGCGAGCAAAGCTCGTGGTTATGGGTTAGAGGTTATGGGTTATGGAGAAGAATGAAATGACCAAATGACCAAATGGTTCCATAAATAGTAAATAACTAAATAACTTAAAATAGTAAATAGTTAAATAGTAAATAACTAAATAACTTAAAATAGTTAAATAGTAAATAGTCAAATAGTAAAAAAAAATAGTAAATAGTAAATAGTCAAATAGTAAATAAGAATATGGCAAACCACAAATCTACATTGAAGCGTATGCGTCAGTCTGAAACTCGCAGACTGCACAACCGCTATTACGCTAAGACAATGCGTAATGCACTGCGAGATTTCCGTAAGGCAGGTGCTGAAGAGGCAAAGGAATTGCTTCCAAAGCTTCAGGTGATGCTCGACAAGCTTGCAAAGCAGAACATCATCCACCACAAGAAAGCTGCCAACTTGAAATCAGGAGCAATGTTGCATCTTGCAAAATTAGCATAAAAAAAGAGCCTCACAGTTAAGGCTCTTTTTTTTGTCCATCTCCCCCATATCTTCCATAGCGTCCATAGCGTCCATGGCGTTCATCCCTCCCATCTCTCTACTCTGGATCTTCCGTACTTCCCGGTAGTTCCGGATTTTTCTTTTTGCCAAGGTAGTCTGGAAGGTCCAGCCCTGCTTGGTTGAAGAGATCATGAAGCGGTGGCACACTCTTCATCAGCCCTGAGAGAAAATTGGCCGTACTTCCCTTGCCATCACCTCCTGCACCGCTGTCCCATACTGTCACATGGTCTATGTTGATGCCCTTGATGGCTTCTACCTGGGTGCGAACCAACTCTGGGAGTTTCTCTATGAGCAGCAACTGATAGGCCTTGTCTGCATCACCTCCAGCGGCTTGGACCATCTTGTCATAACCTGCAGCCTGCTTGGTGAGTACCTCGAAATAACCCTTTGCCTCTGCTTCCATCTTGGCGAAGATGGCATCTGCTTCACCCTTGGCCTTTACGCGTATCTTTTCTGCCTCTGCCTCGGCTTCTATGATGCGGCGTTTCTTTTCTATTTCCTGTGCCACGATTACGTTGGCCACCTGGGTGCTGCGTTCACGCTCGGCACGGGCCTCTTCGGCATCTTTCTGTGCTGAATATGCCTCTTGCAGTGCACGGGCTTCGGCCACCTTCTCTGCAGCACTGGCCTTGCGCTGTGCTTCTGCCTCGGCCTCACGGCGTGTAGCATCCGAGTTGGCTATGTCAATCTTTGCAGCGTTTTCTCCCTGCACGGCCTTGGCATTGGCTTCGCTGGTACGTATTCTGGCATCCTTCTCTGCATCGGCCTTACCGATTTCTCCCACTTTGTCTTGTTCTGCCACACGAACCTTGGCCTCGTTGATGGCCTTGGCTGCTGCCTCACGGCCGAGGGCTTCGATATATCCACTTTCGTCCTTGATGTCGGTCACGTTCACGTTGATAAGCCTGAGACCGATCTTCTTCAGTTCCACTTCCACGTTGGCACTGATGGCTTCGAGGAATTTGTCACGGTCGTTGTTGAGTTCCTCGATCGACATTGTTGCAATCACCAGACGAAGCTGACCAAAGAGAATGTCGCGGGCCAATTCCTGAATCTGACCTGGAGTCTGTCCCAGAAGGCGCTCTGCTGCTGCGTTCATATATTCAGGGTCAGTAGAAATACCAACGGTGAAACGGCTTGGCACATCCACGCGGATGTTCTGGCGTGACAGCGCATTTGTCAGGTTGGCATCGATAGAGATTGGGGTCAGACTCAGATACGCATAGTCCTGAATGATAGGCCACACGAATGTACCTCCACCATGTATGCACTTGGCCGAACCCTTGTTACCTGTAGTTCCGTAAACTACCAAAATCTTGTCCGAAGGACAACGTCTGTAGCGATTGATAATCGATACAAACAGGAATACCGCTACTGCGATTCCGATGATAATTAATGTTACACTCATATTACTAAATTGTGTTGTTTGTTCACCACTTTCACTGTCTCCTTATCTAATATTTCTGTAATTTCCACAGTCTGTCCCGAGGCTATGAGGTCTTCGTCGGTCAGTGCGTCGAGTTCGTGTACCGAACCGTTGATGCTTATCTGCACCTTGCCTTTGCCTTCGCCTCCTGCTGGTATGCGCAGATATACCGATGCCGTCTTGCCCTTGCAGTCGTTGATGTCGAAGGCACCGTTGCGGTCGAGCCGGCGTGTCTGCTTGTAAATCAATACAAACATCAGCACAAACAGTGCACCCACGAGCACTGCCGCCACTATTAATAAGGTATTGCTCCTGATGCCGTCCCTCAGGCATACACCAGCCCAGCCGAAACCCATCAGAAAACCTATGAGGTTCTTTATGGTGAAAAGGTTCATGCCGTCACCCAGTTCCATGGTGCCGTCTCCGCTGAAATCCACATCCACATCGCTGTGGTCCATACCCACGAGAGTGAGAATAAACTGAATCACAAACACCACGCTTGCGATGATTGCGATAGCCCAGAAAGTCTGCTGCAGACCATCCAAAGCCTGAAAAAGATCGATTACGTTTCCCATATTCATTAAACTCTTTAAACTCTTTGAACTCTTTGAACTCTTTGAACTCTTTGAACTCTTTAAACTCCCTTTGAGCCCTCATTCGTCCCTTCAACTCCCTTTGAACTCCTCTTCAACTCCCCTTGAACTCCCCTTGAACTCCCTTTGAACTCCCCTTAGGGAAGGAACTCCCCTTATACTCCAGTATATCGTTTGGTGTACAGTCCAGCACATTGCATATTGTGTCCAGGGTTGAGAACCGTATAGCCTTAGCCTTTCCGGTTTTCAGTATTGACAGGTTAGGAGCTGTTATGCCTATTTTTTCCGAAAGTTCGTTGAGTGACATCTTTCGTTTAGCCATCATCACGTCGAGGTTTACAATTATCATAGATAAAAATTTTTCGCAAAGATACAATAAATTTCGGTAAATTCCAAATAAATTTCAAAAAATATTTATCGAATTACGATAATTTAACATTTCCCTTATCTAAAAATAAATTTGTGTAATCCAAATAAATTTACTATCTTTGCATAAAAATATCCGTTTGTGGAACACATTTGTGGCATAGTCCTGAGGAAAATAAAATATAGCGACACGCGTATGATAGTGGATTTCTTTACTGATACACGTGGGCGTATGAGTGTGCTTTCTAACCAGAAAAACCTTGCGCTGCTTGATGTGGTTGAGTTTGATGCCGATATCAAACCTAATGGTTCGCTGCCTCTGATGAGGGGACTGCAGCGGCGATACATAATGACGTCGCTGCGGACTGACCCTATGAAGTCGATGGTGGTGATGTTCCTTGCGGAGTTTCTGACTAATGCACTGAGGGAGGAGACGGAAAACCGTACTCTCTACGACTATGTAGAGACTTCGCTGCTGTGGTTCGAAAGGGCACAGGATCGCTATGCCAATTTCCATCTGGTGTTCACTTTGCATATAAGCCGTTTCCTGGGCATATATCCTAATCTCGACGACTGCAGTCCGGTGATGTTCTACGACCTTCTGCACTGCTGCTATCGCCATGGCCAACCTTCCCACAGCTATTTTCTCCGTCCCACAGAGGCAAAGACCTTGCCGTATCTTTTCCATATGGACTACGACAACATGCATCTCTACCGCTTCTCGCGCCAGCAGCGTATGCGCATTCTCTGTGTGATGGTCGACTACTACCGCATCCATATCCCCGGATTCCGTGAACTGAAATCCCTCGAAGTACTCCAGGAACTATGCTCTGATTTTGATCACCAGTAAAACCATGTATTTTTTTCTCAAACTAGCCAACAGCCAACAGCCAATGCCAACAGCTCGCTCATAGAGCGATTGAAAAAAAATTTTGCAGTGTCAGTTTTTTTGTGTATATTTGCAATTGAAATGAGAAAAACTAATATACAAAGTCTTGTGATTATGAAGAAAATTATGACTTTTGCTCTTGTATTGGCTGGAGTGATGTGTGTGTCAACCACCTTGCATGCACAGAGCTTTGGCTATCTGAGTTATTCTGAAGTGATGAAGTCCATGCCTGAATACACGGAAGCACAAAACCGCCTGGCTGAACTGAAGGCCGAATACGACAAGGAACTGACTCGCAGTGAGGAGAACTTCAGCAAACTGTATGCTGAGTATCTCGAGGGTCAGAAGACTTTTGCGGAGAACATACTTATGAAGCGCCAGAAGGAACTGCAGATGCTTATGGACGAGAGCATCCTCTTCAAGGAGCAGATGCGCCTCAGCCTGCAGAAGACGGAGGAGGAACTGATGGACTCGGTGAAGACTAAGCTTAACGGCATCCTCGAACAGATTGGCACCGAGATGGAGTTCGACTATATTCTCAACACCGATGGCAACAACTATCCTTATATCAACAAGATGAAGGGTATTGACATCAACGAGGCCGTCATGGATCGCCTGAAGGAGGAATGAGTCCTATCGGTGTCTTCGACTCGGGTTTTGGTGGACTTACCGTCCTTCGCAGCATCAGGGAACTGATGCCTCAGTACGACTATATCTACCTTGGCGACAATGCCAGGGCTCCGTATGGGGTGTTGGATTTCGACACCGTGCACGAATATACCCTGCAGGCTGTGAAGCAGCTTTTCTCTATGGACTGTCCACTGATCATCCTGGCTTGCAACACGGCTTCGGCAAAGGCCCTGCGTACCATTCAGCAGCGGTATATAGCCACCGAATGTCCCGAAAAGCGTGTGCTGGGTGTCATCCGCCCTACGGCCGAGGTTGTGGGCCGTCTCACCAAGTCTGGCCACATCGGCATCCTCGCCACTCTGGGGACCATAAAGTCGGAGTCGTATGTGCTGGAGATACGCAAACTGTTTCCTGAGTGCCATGTCACCGGACTTGCCTGCCCTGCCTGGGTACCGCTCGTGGAGGCTGGGAAATGCCACACCGACGAGGCGCGCCGCGAGGTGAAGATACGTATCGACGAACTCATCAGCATGGACCGCGACATCGACTGCATCATCCTTGGCTGCACCCACTATCCACTGCTCCTGGATGCCATACTCGAGGCGTGTCCAAGACACATCCGGGTGATGTCGCAGGGCAGTTATGTGGCCGAGAGCCTGAAGGACTATTTCGTGCGCCACACCGATATGGAACAGCGCATCTCAAAGGGCGGCACCTGTACGTTCTACAGCACGGGCAACGTCGAGAACTGGAATAAAATCACACTGATATGAAAAAACAGAACATCGGAATTAACATTGTCATCATTGCGATAGTGTATCTCGCAATGCAGTTTGTAGGGTCATTGGTCGTGATGGGTGCATATGCCGTATGCCATTTCGACGAGTTCCGCAGCATCCTGAGCAGTGGACAAAATCCTGCCTCCATGCTGACTGTCGACCTCATGGGGTGGGCACTTATCGTGTCTTCATTGCTTACGGTCCTGGTGCTCGCACTGATGAAGCAGGTGCAGTGGAGCAGTTTCAGGGTTCAGGGCTCGGGTTTCGGGTGGAAATGGACCTTGTTTGTGTTTGTGGCAACGGTATGTGCCATTTTTGGACTTGATGTGTTACAGGAGTTCATAAAACTGCCAAACCTTATCGAAAAGAACCTCGTGGGCATGAGCAGCAGCATTCCTGGCATCTTGGCCATGGCTCTTGTAGGTCCTATAACCGAGGAAATTGCTTTCCGCGAGGCCATCTGTGGCGGAATGCTCCGTGCCGGTAAGAAACCTTGGACTGCCATCCTGGTTTCATCGCTGGTATTCGGACTCATCCACATGAATCCGGCCCAGATTCCGTTTGCCATAGCTGCTGGTGTGGTAATGGCTATAGTGTATGTAAAGACCCAGAGCATCATCTCTTCGTGCATCATTCACGTCCTCAACAACGCATTTGCCGTGTGGATGATGATCAAATATAGCGACCAGGGCGACATCTCCTTCAGCAGTATGATTGGCAGCGAAACACTCACCATCCTGCTCGGCATAGCCGGACTCGTAATAGGCACACTGCTCTACATCTACTACTGGAAAAACCGCAAATAAATTCCCAAACAGCAGGTATCGGAATATAAATGGTAAATGGTAAATAGTAAATAGTAAAAACATGGCTGGAACTGTTCTTTGGGTTGATGACGAGATCGAACTCCTCAAAGCCTATATCATTTTTCTTGAGAAGAAAGACTACGAGGTCATCACTGCCACCAACGGCAGCGATGCCATAGACATCTGTTCTGAACGTCCTGTCGACATCATCTTCCTCGACGAGAATATGCCTGGACTCAGCGGACTGGAGACCCTGGCCCGCATCAAGGAGATCAACAGTGCCATACCTATCGTCATGGTCACCAAGAGCGAGGAGGAGAACATCATGGACCAGGCCATAGGCCAGAAGATTGCCGACTACCTCATCAAGCCTGTAAACCCTAACCAGATATTCCTCACCCTGAAAAAGCACCTTCACAAACGCCAGATTGAGTCTGAGGTCACCGATTCGTCATATCAGCAAAACTTCATGAAGATAGGCATGCAGATCAACGACTCCTACACCCTCGACGACTGGAAGGATGTATATCGCAAACTCGTGTTCTGGGAACTGGAACTCTCCGGTACTGGCAGCGAGATGACCGACACGCTCCGGATGCAGAAGGCTGAGGCCAACCAGGGCTTTGCCAAGTTTGTAAAGAAAAACTACCTTGACTGGATCAATGACCGAGCCAACAGCCCTGGGCAGCCACTGATGTCGCCCGATATCTTCAAGACCAAGGTGTTTCCGGCTCTGAAAAACGATGAACAGGTATTCCTCATTGTGTTCGACAACCTGCGCTACGACCAGTGGAAGGTTATCAGCACCGAACTGGCCGAGGACTTCAACATCGACGAGGACCTCTATATGAGCATCCTGCCTACTGCCACTCAGTATGCGCGCAATGCCATTTTCGCCGGACTGATGCCCAATCAGATTGCCTCTATGTTTCCCGACCTCTGGGTCGATGAGGACGAGGAGGAGGGGAAGAACCTCAACGAGTCACCGCTCATCCAGACCCAACTCGAGCGCTACCGCAAGGACTATTCGTTCTCGTACAACAAACTCAACAACTCCGACGACAGCGAACGACTCGTATCGCAGTTCCACACCCTGGCCGACAAACAACTCAATGTCATCGTGGTCAACTTCATCGACATGCTTTCCCACATACGCACCGAGTCGATGATGGTACGCGAACTGGCTTCCGACGAAAATGCCTACCGCAGCATCACGCAGTCGTGGTTCCGCCACTCACCGATACGCGAACTCTTCAAGCGCCTGGCTGCCATCGATGCCACCATCATCCTCACCACCGACCATGGCAGCATACGTGTGGATACGCCTGTGAAAATCGTGGGCGACAAGAACACCAACACCAACCTGCGCTACAAACTCGGAAAGAACTTGGGCTACAACCAGAAAGAGGTGTTCGAGATAAAAGACCCACGCAAGGCCCTGCTGCCGGCACCTAATATCAGCACCTGCTATGTGTTTGCCTCCGGAACGGGCTTTTTTGCCTATCCCAACAACTACAACTACTACGTGGGCTATTACAAAAATACCTTCCAGCATGGGGGTATCAGCATGGAAGAAATGCTGATACCACTCGTTACGCTGAAAAGTAAACGTAGATAAAGGTCTCCCCCAGGGAAATCCCTAAATCCTGAGATCCCGTAATCCCTGTTAATGTCTCTGCCGTCTTGCAGATACCCTGGCTCCGCCCGAACTGCTGCCTGATGACTTGCTGGCCTTTTCGGTCTTCACCTTGGTGGTCTTCTCGGTCTTGGTGGCAGAGGTCTTGGTGGTCTTCACCTTCTTGCTGCCTTTCTGCAGTGCGGCCAGTGAGTCGCGCTTGGCTATGGCTGCCGAGTCCACAGGGGTTTCCCACAGGTGTTTCTCGAAGTCGGTGAGCTGTTGCTCTATGCGGTCCTGCTCTTTCTTCAGGGCTTTCTCGTTGGCGAAATCCTGCTGCAGCATGCGGTTCTGCATGTTGGTGGTCATGTAGATGGTGCCCTTGTACTTGTTGGTGTCAAAGAAGTCGGCCATCGAGCACTGTGCAGCATTGTTGTAGTTGCTGGTCATAATCATGTGCTGCGACAGATAAGGAGTGATGTCGTCCATCTTCACCCAGAACAATGGGTTGTTCTTCTTCTGCACAGGGGCTGCATCCATGGCTTCTTCTCCTGCGTCATCACCTGCTCCTTCGTCCATACCGCCCAGGTCGTCCTCAAAACCGAAGTCGTCGGCTCTCTGCAGCACCGGACAGATGGCTGTCACACGGCTGTGGAACGTGGCTGTATTCTGGTCGTAGTAGGTGCTTTCCTTGATGAAGAATGCTGTCACCTCCTCGCTTGGCACGTCGCTGGCATTGACCTGGATGGTGTTGCCCTGGATTTCGTAGAATATGCCCTGTCGGTCGAGCATGTCCTTGAAATGCATGCGGTTGGCCTTGCTGAAGTCCTCCAGTCCGTCGAGCTTGTATTCGTATGCCGGAATCTTGCCTTGGTTGAGCAACTGGAAAAGCAGGGTGAAGAGGTTCACCTTGTCGCCCTGTGGCTGTACAGGGAAATAGAGTGGTGCATTCTCGTCTTTTGTGAGGTCCAGACTGCGATATATGTCGCGGCGCCAACTCACGTCTTCCGGCACTTCCACTGCCGTAGGGAACATAATGCTGGCTCTGTCCACTGTCTTTGGCTCTTCTTTTGCAGCAGCAGCCTTTCGGGCTGTTCTCGAAGCCACAGCCGGTGTGCTGTCCTTCTTAGGAGTGGCCGTTGTCGGCGCATCGTCCTTAGTGGTTGCCACTGTCGGTGTACCTGTTGCAGGGGCTGAAACTGCAGGTTTGTTGGTCCCGTTGGTCAGACGTGACTTAGCCGGCTGGGCAAAAGCGCTTTGCGCTACGTTGAAAACACAAAAAACGCTGAAAACTAATATTAACTTTTTCATATCTTTCTTAAACTCTTTGAACTCTTTGAACTATTTGAACTCTTTGAACTTTTTGAACTCCCCTTAGTTAACCGTCACTGGCATTGCACTGTCGAGGGTTCGCTGAATGCCGTCAGGACCTATCACCTTTATGTCCGAAATGAAGCAGCGCTTGCCTCTGGTGAGTTGGCGGAACATGCCTCTCTGCTGTTCTGTGAAGGCATTGCTGGTGGCCTCACGCGGCACGATATTTCCCATTCGGTCGGTGAAATACACGTTGAATCCCACTACCTTGAACGGTATGTCCAGCAGTCCGTCGTCGATTGCTGCCGACAGTTGCGGAGCAGCAAGCAGGTTGCCCTTGCCTATCTTCTTCGTACCTCCCTTGTAGCGTATGAGGTTGCCTCCGTCGGAGTATTCTATGTATGGCGTAGGATCTGGCAGTTTCCTTACCTTGAACGTAAACGTACCTACCTCCACTGTCCTTCCTTCCTGGTTGGCCGATACGGTGAAGTCAACCGGTTCGCCCACCTTCTCCGGCACGGCGATATACTGTCCATTGCCAGTCTTCGTGAGGCGGCCTCCGCTCATGGAGAGGTTCACCTGGTTTACCGGAACTCCCGGTACCGACACGCTGATAGGGTTTTCATAGCCTGCATAGAGCACGTTCATCAGTGTGGCCGACACCGTTGCGGCTGGTTCCACCACTTCGTATTCCTGGCTGAACTCCTTGCGTACCATGTTGCCGTCGCCGTCCAGGGCCATTACGTATCCGCTGAACACATGTTTGCCGAGTGAGTTGGCAATGGTTTCGTACATGCCGTCGGTGGCCGACAGCAGGCTGTTGCCCACATATATGCTCGGGTGCTGGGTGGTGTCGATCGATCCCACTACCACGCGGGCCTTGAACTTACTGCCCCTCACCACTGTCGTGGCACTCGGTATGACGTATGCATCGATTTCGTTCACATGCAACTGACTGATGCCTGCCTCGAGTTTGCCTACGTCGAGTCCTATGTCCGAACTGCTTATAAGTTCGTGGAGCACCTGTGTCTCGGAGTAGCGCACGTCGTTCTGCAGTTTCGACAGGATGGTCAGTGCAGCCGACGAAGGAGTGTTCTCAAACAGATATTCCTTCCATCCCTTGCCCACGCCACGGGTGTTTTTCGGCACATCGGTCGATAGGTTGCTGGCAATGAGGCGTTTCTGCTCCTTGTCGCGTACCAAGTTCAGTATCTCGTTGCGATATTTGTCTATCTCCTTCTTCAGTTCGTCGCCACGTCCGCGTCCAGGGGCCAGCATCACCTGGTTGGCTGCCTCCAGATTGTCGCGGTATTCCAGGTTGTGTATGTCGGCATCAGCTCCGTCGGCCTCTCGTGCCACCTTCCACTTCAGCGAGTCGATAAGGTTGTAGAGATGGTCGGCCATCTTGCTGAGTTTCTGTGCCTTTTCGTATGTGATGCGCACCTTTCCGGGATTGTTCTTCATCTCGGCCACGATGGCTGCGTAGATGTTCTTGTTCACCGCAGCAGCATTCTTGGTGGTACGGCTCAGGCTCTCGTCGACCATGTTAAACGCATCGAGCACATCCGAGCTGACGTTCAGGGCGAGCATTGCCATCAGAACGACATACATCAGATTGATCATCTTCTGACGAGGCGTTATCTTCTTTTTCTTTATAGCCATGTTGTTATGTACTATTTGGTCGTGTACAATGTACAATTTTCAACTCCTAACTCCTAACTCCTAACTCCTAACTATTAAGCCCCCATATGTGCCCTCATGGCTTCCACCATCTTGGCATATACGGAGTTGAGTTCCGTGATCTTCTCCGAGAGTTGCTTGGTCTGCTGGTTCACCTCGTCGATGGTGTTGCTCTGGCTGCTTACGCTGCGCAGCTGCATCTCGTAGAAGCGGTTGATGCCGGTGAGCGTGCGGTTCATGTTCTCCATCTCTTCCGAGTCGCGTGTGAGGCGTGCACTCTGTTCTGCCACTGCCTTCAGGGTGACGGTGAGTTCGTTGAGCTGGTCAACATACTTCTGCGTAGCATCTCTCATGCCGTCGTCCATGCCCACTACCTCCGGCACGTGGAGTTCCACTCCCTGTTCGCTGCGTACCGATGTGTTCGATGTGGTGATGTTGACTACCGATGCCGCAATCTTGTCGGCCAGTTCGTTGGCCGATACCTGACCGTTGCCTGTTGCTGCCGCTCCTTCGCCAGGCACTTCTTCGTACTGGCGTTCGAAACCTGAGATGAAGAACACCAACACCTCTGTGCCCATACCCAGGAAGAGCATGAAATCGGCTCCTGCCATATGCGTCAGTTTGAACAATGCACCGAGAATCACGATCGATGCACCCCAACTGTATGCATAGTTCATAAACATCTGTCCGCGCGGACTGTCCATCCAATGTTGCAGCTTTGCAACAATATTTATACTGCTTGTACTCATTTTTTTTATTTACTATTTAGATATCTCTAACCTCTAACCTCTAATCTCTAACCTATTTCTTCGCCTTTCCGGCTGTGCCTACCTGGGTTCTCACGCAGCGGAAACCTATGAACGAGCGGCCCACATTCTGGTATTCGCTGGTTCTCCAGGCCGACTTGATGAAACTCTCTGGGTCTTTCCACGAACCACCTCTCACGCTCTTCTTCTTCAGTGCATAAGGGTCTTCGATGGCTGCGTTGTACTTGAGTTCAGGGTTTATGTCGCTCATCGACAGCACTCCGGCATCGGTATATACCGTACTTGTCCATTCTGCCACATTGCCGGCCATGTCGTAGAGTCCGTTGCTGTTTGGCGAATAGATGCCCACGCGGCTGGTGATGAGGTTGCCGTCCTTGGTGTAGTTGCCTCTGTCGGGCTTGAAGTTGGCATAGAAACATCCGTTGTCGCTCTTCACGCCGTCCTGCTGCCAAGGCAGTTCGTTGCCATCCTTGCCGCGGGCTGCATATTCCCATTCGGCCTCGGTAGGCAGACGGTAGCGCTGTATGTACTTGGCATTGGCTCCCAGGCCCTTGAGCAGGTAGTCCGTACGCCAGTTGCAGAAGGCTGTGGCCTGTTCCCAGTTCACTCCCACCACAGGGAAGTTGTTGTAGTTAGGGTGCGAGAAATACAGGCGCATGTAGGTCTCGTTCTCCGAGTTCTGGAAGTCGTTGACCCAGCATGTGGTGTCGGGATATATATTAATAATGTACGTGTTGACGAAGTCCCACATGCTGCTCAGCGGACGTGTGATGGTCTCGCGGTGGATGAGGCCCTCGTCGTCAATATATGCCGTGTCCTTCGATATCATCACCTGTTCGTTCTCGTCCACCTTCACGTCGGTGTTGAGGTTGCGCTCGTTGGGGTTGAGACGATACTTACGCTTTGCTGCCATGGCATAGTCAAACACCTCGTAGCGGTAGTTCATCTGACTTGCATCGAGCATCTTGGTGCCGTCGAACGGATGGAAGGTATATACACTCTCTATGGCCTTCTGCTGGTCTTCGTCGGGGTTGCGCCATGGGATGGCCTTCGACCAGTTGAGGTGAGGGGTGATAGGGTCACCGTTCTTGTCTTCCTCGATCTTATACGACTCGTCGCCGCCATATGCAGGGTCGGCCAGACGTTCACGGATGATGGAGTCGCGCACCCATATCACAAACTGACGATACTTGGCATTGCTGATTTCGGTCTCGTCCATCCAGAAGGCATCCACTGATATCTCCCTTGCAGGCATCTTCTTGCCCCAAAGGCTGTCGGTGGTCTCCGAACCCATCTTCAGCGAACCTTTCTTCACGAGTACCATACCATAAGGAGCAGGTTCTGACACAGCAGCACCACCTACGCCTACCACTTCGCCACCTGCAGCATTGCTGGCGTTCTTGCTGCCCATGCAGGCAGTAACAACCAGTGCTACCACAACCAGTGACGACAATAAAACAACTTTTTTCATATCCTATTTTTTGTTCTTAATATCCTTACCTGCTCCCTGCTCCCAGCGAGCTTGCCCGCCTACAGAAATCTCACACTCTTGTGCTTGTTGCGACCCTTCTTGAAGAGGTCGAGGTCGGTCTGATACGAAAGCACAATCTCGTGGCTCCCGTTCACCATCTCTATGCCGCTGGTATACATCTGATAGCTGTATCCCAAACCTATGCCATGGAAGTTGCCTCCCAGCAGCACTGTAGTCGAAATATCAGGGCTGTATCCAATTCCTGCATAAAACTTGCGACCTTCATACTCGTAGTACACCTTGCACTGCACATCCTCCCTCCACGACTGCAAGTCGGTCTGCACCATAAATGACGGTGCTAACGTTATTAACGTATTTTTTAGCTTAATATTGCATCCACCCATCAAATAATATGATCTGTCCACCTGAATTTCGTTCGTTTCGCCCATCTCCACCAGCGGTGCCATGAGGTGCATCACCGACGCCCCGGCCCAGAACTTGTTGCAGGTGTAATACACGCCCACAGATGCGTCAAATGCCGTTCCATCGACTGCCGACGATGGTATGGCCGGGTCGGTATTGTCCTCGAAAATCAGGCCCGAAGGATCTATTTTTTCACTCAACACCATAGGTTGCACACCGATGGCAATTTTGTGATTTTTTTTCTTTCCGAACGCAAAGTTGTAGGCATATTGCAGCGAAAACATCTGCGAGGAGAACATGCCGAACTTGTCGTTCAGCAGACTCAGTCCTGCCCCATGGCGCGGAGTGAGGAAATATATCGGCATGTCGGCACCGGCATATATGGTCTTCGGGGCATTGTCGAACCCGGCAAACTGCATGGAATAGGCCGCTGCCACGTTCAGGAGCCCATCCGTGCCAGCCATGGCAGGGTTGTAGAACGACTTCAGCGTGGTGTAGTCAGCAAACTGCACATCCCACTGAGCCCTGGCACCGCTCCATGCCACCACAGCCATCACCACGGCCACCATCAGTCGCCGCAGTCCCCCAGACCGCCCAGGCAGTCCCCACGTCATATGTGCGCAATGCGTCATTAATACCATAAACGAAGAAATATCCATTTTATTGTGCATAAGGCAAAATTTTTTTTGCACGGAAGGCAAAAAGACTATGTGGGCTAACACCGATTTCTATAATTTCGTTATGTGTCTAAATGTTTAATATTGCACATAAAACTTACAACTGTGCAATAAATATCCGGCAAAAACAAGATATTTTTCTTGATATTTCCACATACCCCCCAAGTGTATTTCCACTTGGGGGTCTTTTTATTTCCACATCCGCTTTTCGGATTTCCACATCCGCTTTCCAGATTTCCACATCGAAAAACGGCATTTCCACATATTTTGTCAAATCGCCTAACTATCAAAAAATCAGCAAAATAATACAAAAAATATTTTGTCACGTCAAAATAATGTTGTAACTTTGCAGTGCAGTTCCGGGAAAACATTCCCCGGGAGCAAAGAAGATTTATGCAAAACGACACATACATATTTAACAGGCCACGGTCACCACCTCGGAAGGGGGCGGCTCCTTGTTTCTCTCAAGCGAGTTGCCGCTAAGTTGCCGCTGGATTGCCGCCAAGGTTGCGCTAAGGTTAGGCAAAGGTTAGGCAAAGGTTAGGCTCCCATTCCAGTCATTTGCCGCTCTGCAAGCGGCAAACGAGCGGCAAACGAGCGGCAAAC
>R04__coassemble_67_pt1 | contig 35860 bp, 40 predicted proteins | sample R04__metabat2_low_PE_002 | metagenome-assembled genome bin R04
CAGGGACGTCCAGAGGCAGCAAAGCGTGCTAAAGCCATGATTGCAAAGATGGACGAACTGGGATTTGGCAACTGCACTAACACACGTGCTTGTGAGGCCGTGTGTCCTAAGTGCGAGACCATTGCCAACATAGCCCGCCTGAACCGCGAGTTCATCAAGGCAAAGTTGAATGATTAGTCGTGCTTTGCACGAGGTTGATAGGTTGAGACAGTCGGCTTTGCCGAGGTTGATAGGTTGAGACAGTCGGCTTTGCCGAGGTTGATAGGTTGATAAGTTTATAGGTTTATAGGTTATAAATATGAGCTATTCATTAAAGTTCCCAGCAAACAACGGGGGGATGAATGAGCGCATCAAGAGGTTGCGTGATGAGAGTGTCAATACTCCCACCACGCTGACCATTGAGCGTGCACTCATCGAGACAGCCTTCTATAAGGAAAACTACGGCAAGATGCCCAACTGCATACTCCGTGCCATGAACTTCATGGAGATATGCCGCAAGAAAACCATCTACATAGGTCGCGACGAACTCATCGTGGGCGAGCGCGGACCGGTGCCGAAGGCGGTGCCTACTTTTCCTGAACTCACATGCCACAGCGTCGAGGACCTCCACGTGCTCGACACACGCCAGTTGCAGCCCTACCACATCTCGCAGCAGGATATCGACACCTACGAGCGCGAAGTCATCCCCTACTGGACGGGCCGCACACAGAGGGAGCGTATCTTCAGTCACGTGAGTCGGGAGTGGGAAGAAGCCTACCATGCAGGGGTGTTTACCGAGTTTATGGAACAGCGGGCTGCGGGCCATACGGCCATGGACGGCAAGATGTACCGCCGCGGACTGCTCGATGTGAAGCGCGAGATAGAGGAGGAAATCCGGAAACTCGACTACATCAACGACCCTGTCGCCACCGACAAGGATCAGGAACTTCAGGCCATGGCCATAAGCTGCGATGCGGCAATACTCTTTGCCGAGCGTCATGCAGAGCTGGCCGAGAAGATGGCCAGTGAAGAGACCGACCCTCAGCGTCGCCGTGAACTCATGAAGATAGCAGCCGTATGCCACCACGTGCCGGCCAATGCTCCGAGAGATATGTGGGAAGCCATTCAGATGTACTGGTTCGTACACCTGGGCACTGTCACCGAACTCAACGGATGGGACAGCATGAACCCCGGGCATATCGACCAGCACCTATGGCCATTCTGGGAGAAGGGCGATGTCACCGAAGTGCTCGGAAACACAGACTTCCGCACATGTGCCAAGGAACTCATTTCGTGCTTCTGGATAAAGTTCAACAACCAGCCGGCTCCGCCTAAGGTGGGGATAACGGCCCTCGAGTCGGGGACCTACAACGACTTCACCAATATTAATATAGGTGGAATAGACCACGATGGAAGGAGTGGGGTGAACGAGATTTCGTACATCATTCTCGAGGTGCAGGAAGAACTCCACCAGCTGCAGCCGGGACTCAGCATACACATAGCCGAGAACACCCCAGAGGAGTTTCTGCTTGCAGGAGCCAGGGTGATACGCCAGGGACACGGATACCCTTCGATATTCAATCCCGACACCTATGTCCGTGAACTCGTGCGCCAGGGCAAGACCCTAGAAGATGCGCGAGAAGGAGGCTGTTCTGGATGTATCGAGGTTGGTGCCTTTGGCAAGGAAGCCTATCTGCTCACTGGCTATCTCAACACGCCGAAGATTCTGGAAATCACCCTCCACGACGGCATAGACCCCGAGACCGGCAAACTGCTCGGACTCAAGACTGGCAATCCGCGGGAGTTCCGGTCGTTCGACGAACTCTACTCCGCATGGCATCGCCAAATGGTGTATTTCGTCAACCTGAAACTCGCCGTCAACAACTACATCGAGCGCATGTTCTCGCTCTATGCCCCTGCCACGTTCCTCAGTCTGTTTATCGACGACTGCATCAAGAACGGCAAGGACTACTACAGCGGCGGAGCACGCTACAACACCACCTACATACAGTGCACCGGTCTCGGAACCACCACCGACTGCCTGTCCGTGATGAAGAAACACGTGTTCGAAGACCACCGCTACACCATGGACCAGATCATCACAGCCTGCGACACCAACTGGGGCGACGAGACGATGCGTCAGTACATCATCAACCACACCCCGTTCTTCGGCAACGACGACGACCGTGCCGACGACATAGCCGTGCGCATCTACGACGACCTTGTCGGTGCCATCGAAGGCCATCCCAACACCCGGGGCGGCAAGACCCAGCTCAATATGCTCTCCACCACCTGCCACAACTATTTTGGCAGCGTGTGCGGAGCCACCCCTAACGGACGTATGGCCCATTTCGCAATCAGCGACGGCACCTCCCCATCCCATGGATCCGACCATCAGGGACCTACCTGTGTCATCAAGTCGCTCGGCAAACTCCGCCAGGAGATGAGTGGTGGAACACTGCTCAACGTGAGATTTGTGCCACAGTTGATGAAGCGTGAAGAAGACCTCAGAAAGTTCGCCGCATTGGTACGTGCCTACTTCAAGATGGGAGGCCACCACATCCAGTTCAACATAGTGGATACCGAGACACTGCTCGATGCCCAGCGGCATCCAGATCAGTACAAGGACCTGCTCGTACGCGTAGCAGGCTATTCCGACTATTTCAACGATATGACCACCCAACTCCAGAACGAAATCATAGCCCGTACGGAGAACGAAGAATTTTAGGCATGTCACTCATATTTGACATAAAGCGATTCGCCATAAATGATGGTCCTGGCATCAGGACCACCATTTTTATGAAAGGCTGTCCGCTCCGTTGCCAGTGGTGTCACAATCCCGAAGGACTCCAGAACCAGGTGCAACTAATGTATAATAGGAAGAAATGCATCGGCTGCAACACCTGCGTGGGACTCAGCGACCAAGAGGCAGCACGAGTATGTCCCACACTCGCCAAGGAACTAATCGGCAAGGAATATCAGATGGACGAACTAATGCAGATTGTGGAGAAAGAGAGGTTGGTGATGGAGCAGAGCGGCGGAGGTGTGACCATAAGTGGCGGAGAACCGCTGATGCACCACGAATACCTGTTGGAGTTGTTGCAAGAACTGGGTTGCAGAGGGTTTCACCGCACAGTGGATACCACACTGTTTGCAAAATGGGAAGTTGTGGAAAAGGTGGCAGAGAACTGTGAACTCATGATGGTGGACATCAAGATGATGGACTGCGAACGGCACAAAAAATACTGTGGTGTGCCAAATACACAGATTCTGGAAAACCTGAGAAGATTGTGCAGTTCCTGGCCAAACCCCTCTATCAGTTCAGAAACCAAACGCAAACCAGAACTCTGGATTCGCATTCCATTGATAGAAGGAGTGAACAACGACGACGAAAATATCACCAAGACAGCAGAATTTGTATCGCAGTTGGGAATCAGTCACGTCAATCTGTTGCCATATCACAACATCGGACTCGGCAAACTGAAGAGACTTGCGAATTCAGAGATAAAGAATTGCAATATCACCGAATTTCAAACCCCTTCGGAAAATAGCCAATCGCACTGTCAGAACATTTTTGTGCAATATGGAGTAGAAGCCGTTGTGGGCGGATAAAAAACTGCCCTGAATGATAATTCGGGACAGTTTTTAAGGTTTACTTAACAGCCTTTGCAAGTTCGGCACCAACTTTAAACTTAGCAACCTTCTTAGCCTTGATCTTGATAGACTTGCCAGTTGCAGGATTGATACCAGTGCGAGCTGCACGCTTTACGACACTGAATGTGCCAAAGCCTACAAATGCTACCTTGTCGCCCTTCTTGAGAGCTTTCTTCAATGTTTCGAGACTTGCGTCTACGGCCTTTTTAGCATCTACTTTGCTAAGACCAGCTGCTTCAGCTACAGCAGCTACAAATTCGGTTTTGTTCATAATAGTAATTAGTTTAAGTTTTTAGTCCTACTAGCTTTAAACTCTATGTTTTCAGCCATTTCGCACTACAAAGATAAGCAGAATTTTTGCAATTACCAAATTTTTTTATAAGAAATTTTAAGAAAAATTGCAATTTTAACTTTTTTTTTGCAAAAATGTCGTTAATTTTCAGTAAATTTGCAGTCGATTTCGTAGAGAACGAATATTGACAGGCAAAAAAAACAATGACAAAAAGAAACAGGAACAATGAATAGAAGATCGGTTGTTAACACACTTTTGATGCTGAATATCGTGGCATTTCTGCTCGAGATGCTGTTTAAGGTGAACAATACATTTGGTTTGTATTTCTTCCTCTCACCACATTTTCATTGGTATCAGCCAGTGACATATATGTTCATGCATGGAGGATTTATGCACATATTCTTCAACATGTTTGCACTATGGATGTTTGGGCGTTCCATTGAGTATGCCTGGGGACAGAAGCGTTTTCTGATATACTATCTGGTGTGTGGCATAGGAGCAGCCATTGTGCAAGAAGCAGGACAGGTGATGGGACTGATACCTCCATATGCCATGACGGTGGGAGCAAGCGGTGCAGTGTATGGTGTGTTGCTGGCTTTCGGTCTTACATTTCCAAACGAGAGACTGTTTATCATTCCGATTCCAATACCTATCAAGGCAAAATGGTTTGTGATAGGATACGCAGTGATAGAACTATTGGAAGGAATGAACCAAAGCGACGGAGTGGCCCATTTTGCACACTTGGGAGGTATGCTGTTTGGTTTGCTGCTTTTCCTCTACTGGAAAGCACAGTCAGAAGGTAAGTCAAAGCCTATAAGGGTGAGAACCATAAAGGTGTCGTATGACAACAAATCGTACAATAAAGACGAACGCTCTGGACACACGACAGCAGAAAGTGAGACACCACATCGCAGTGCAGCCGACACGAGAGAGATAGACCGGATACTCGACAAAATACGCAATGGAGGCTATAGCAGTCTTACGGAAGAAGAAAAGCAAACGCTGTTTGCTGCAAGTAAAAATGGCTAGGTGGTCAGAAGATTAGAGATCAGAGATCAGGGGATATGCATTGCAAAAAAAGTATTTTTGACTTAAACCGAATCAGTGTTGAACAATTCAAGGAGGCCGAGAAACTGCCTCTGGTTGTTGTGCTCGACAACGTGAGAAGCATGTATAACGTAGGTTCGGTGTTGCGCACAGCCGATGCTTTTCGTGTAAACCGAGTGTATATGTGTGGTATCACCCCACGTCCTCCACATCCCGAAATCCATAAGACGGCCCTTGGAGCCGAGGATTCGGTGGAGTGGAGCTATGTGAAAGACACGCTCGCCGCTGTGGCAGAACTAAAAGACGAAGGCTACAACGTATATGCCGTGGAGCAGTGCGAAGGAAGCATAATGCTCGACTGTGTCGAGAATTTAGAGAGTTCTGGCATTGCCATTGTTTTTGGCCACGAGGTGAAGGGTGTGAGTCAGGAGGTGATAGACCAGTGTGATCAATGTCTGGAGATCCCTCAGTATGGCACAAAGCACTCGCTCAACGTATCCACGACAGCAGGAATAGTAATTTGGGAATTATGGAAAATGTTACACCGATGATGAAGCAGTTCTACGATCTCAAGGCAAAGCATCCCGATGCCTTGATATTGTTTCGCTGCGGAGATTTTTACGAGACATATGCGGAAGATGCTGTCGAGGCAGCTGAGATTCTTGGCATTACACTCACCAGGAGGAGCAATGGCAAGAGTGCCGAAATGGCAGCAATACAGATGGCAGGATTTCCTCACCATGCCCTCGACACATATCTGCCGAAGCTTGTGAGAGCCGGAAAACGTGTAGCCATATGCGACCAACTCGAAGACCCAAAATTGGCCAAGAAACTCGTAAAGCGAGGCATTACGGAAGTTGTGACACCAGGAATAATAACCCAGGACAGTGTGCTCAACGGCAAGGAAAACAACTTCCTTTCTGCCATACATTTTGGTAAGAAAGCCGTGGGACTTGCCCTGCTGGATATCTCCACTGGAGAATTCCTCACCGCCGAAGGCCCTCAAGAAGAAATAGAGAAATTGATAGGCAGTTTTGCACCTAAAGAACTGCTATACGAGCGCAATCACCGTGCCAATATATACAATCTCACATCTCTCGGTTCCGGGTTCTCCTCCCTCAGTCCCTCCCCAATGGAAGACTGGGTGTTCAACGAACAGACAGCACGACAGAAACTCTGCGAGCATTTCGGGGTGAAGCATCTAAAAGGATTCGGTGTAGACCATCTACACGATGGACTTGTGGCTGCAGGAGCCATACTTTTCTATCTGGAACAGACCCAACATAACAACATAAGCCACATAGGTGCCATCTCACTGATTGAGGACAGTGCATATGTGAGAATGGACAACTTTACCCTGCGCAGTCTTGAACTCATAAACAGCATGAACGAAGGCGGCAGAAGTCTGCTTTCGGTTATCGACAAAACCATATCACCTATGGGAGGTCGTATGCTGCGACGTTGGCTGATGTTCCCTCTGAAGGATAGATCCAAGATAGAATGGCGCCACAAGGTGGTAGAGGAACTATACCAGAACCGAGATTTCCGTGGACTACTTACCGAACAACTGCAGAGTATAGGCGACATGGAGCGTATAGCATCTAAGATAGCTACCCAGAGAGCAACGCCACGCGATCTGGTGGCACTGATGGGTGCCCTACAGGCAATACAGGAAATACTCAACTTCGACACTCAGGATTCTCCGGGCTCCAACCTCCAGGCTCTAATCTCCAGACTCTCAATTCTCTCACAGCTCAAGGAACGTATCTCACGCGAGATTGTTCCTAATCCTCCTCTCCAGGCACAGAAAGGCGGAGTTATTGCCGATGGTGTAAACGAAGAACTCGACGAACTGCGCCGCATAGCCTATTCTGGGAAAGACTATCTCATTCAGATGCAACAGCAAGAGATAGAACGGACCGGCATACAGAGTTTGAAGATAGGGTTTAACAACGTGTTTGGCTACTATATGGAGGTTCGCAACACCTTCAAAGACAAAGTGCCACAGGAGTGGATAAGAAAACAGACTCTAGTAAGTGCAGAACGCTATATCACCCAGGAACTCAAGGAATACGAAGAAAAGATTCTCGGAGCCGAGGAAAAGATCCTTGCAATCGAGAGTCGGTTGTTTGCCGAACTCTTGGCATACACTGCTGGTTTTATTGCAGATATCCAGCGCGATGCCCACATCCTGGCCCAGATAGACTGCCTGTTGTCGTTTGCCCAGTGTGCCGAGCAATACAAGTATGTGTGTCCGGTGATAGACGACAGCATGGTGCTTGACATCAAAGCTGGCCGTCACCCAGTAATAGAGCGTCAGATGCCTCTCGGAGAGGAATACATTGCCAACGATGTGTATCTCGACACCGAACGTCAGCAGATAATCATTCTCACAGGTCCTAATATGGCTGGTAAATCGGCCTTACTTCGCCAGACAGCACTCATCACCATCCTGGCTCAGACTGGCAGTTATGTACCAGCTGACAGTGCCAGGATAGGCATTGTTGACAGGGTTTTTACCCGTGTTGGCGCAAGCGACAATATATCTCAGGGCGAATCGACCTTCATGGTGGAAATGACCGAAGCAGCCAGCATACTCAATAATATCACACCACGGTCGTTGGTACTTTTCGACGAACTGGGTCGCGGCACCAGCACCTACGATGGCATAAGCATCGCGTGGTCAATCATAGAATACATACACGAAAATCCAAAAGCCCATGCACGCACACTCTTTGCCACTCACTACCACGAACTCAACGAGATGGAGAAAATGCTCCCGAGAGTGAAGAATTTTAATGTGAGTGTGAAAGAGTCAAACGGCCGAGTGATATTTATGCGAAAACTCGTTCCTGGTGGCAGTGAACACTCGTTTGGCATTCATGTGGCTCGTCTTGCCGGTATGACTTCTTCGGTAGTAAACCGTGCAGAAGAGGTGCTGAAACAACTAGAAAGTTCACCAAAAGAGCAAGTGGCAGGTGGCAGGAAACAAGGAGAAGGTACCCAACTCTCATTCTTCCAGCTCGACGATCCTGTGCTTTGCCAGATACGCGACGAAATTCTTAATCTTGATGTAAACAACCTCACACCTATTGAGGCTTTGAACAAACTTAATGATATAAAACGGATAATCCGAGGTAGATAATGGCTATAGAGTGTTGCGGAATGCATCTATATTGTGAAAAGACAGGACAATACAACGGTCCTGAACCCACAGACTATTACGAAGACGAAGAACTCGACCTCTTCCAAGGCAGGGATTCGGCTGACTATACCGACGAAGAGATAGAACAGTTTCGCGAGGTGCTCTACACTATGCGTCAGGATGAGGTACCCAACTGGCTTGGAAGCATGCAAATAAGAGGCGTGATGATCCCCGACGAGCTAAAATCGGAAGTAGCAATGATTGTAAATGGTTAGCGATTATGAAAAAATTAATATTAGTTTTCAGCATTCTGACAAACATAGGCGAAGCCTTTGCGCAGGACATAGCGAGCAATGGCAATGTGGCCGTAGTGAGGGAACACAATCTATATGTGCAGTTTCCAGCCCCTCCTGCCGATAGCCAGAAACCGATACGCGAAGTTGCTGTAAGCACTGATGGTTCGATTGACGTGGTATATGGTGAAAGTGTACACCGAGACGAATTCGGCATCAGCAAGGGCACTTTCTGGAGTGCAAGCGGCAAATTGCTGGCTTTCTACAGGATGGATCAGAGTATGGTGACGTCGTATCCACAGGTGGATATATCTTTCAACCAGTTCGGGACCGTTTCCCAAAAGGGTTCAAGATGTGCTGTGATGGTGCCGGATAAGTATCCGATGGCTGGGGAGAGGAGTCATAAGGTTACGGTGGGGGTATATAACACCGAGACGGCTTCTACCATCTACCTGCAGGTGGGGAATCCTACTGATAGATATTTTACCAACATCGCCTGGAGTCCGGACGATAAATCGATATATATGATAGAACTGAATCGCGACCAGACTTTGGCTCAACTAGTACGTTACGATGCACAGACAGGCCGTAGATGTGAAATTCTGCTCGAAGAACGAGACGAAAAATATGTTGAACCCATGCACCCTATACGTTTCCTGCCTTGGGACAGCAGTAAGTTCGTCTATATCAGTCGCCGTGATGGATGGAACCATATCTATCTCTATGAGATAGGGGGTTCGCTCAGGCAACTGACTAAGGGGGAATTCGAGGTGATAGATTTTGTAGGATTCCTGCCGAAGGAGAGAAAGATTGTGTATACGAGCAACGAGGTGCATCCTCTGGGGTGTAATATATATAAGGTGGGGGAGGATGGCAAACATGCTCTCGCTGACAATGGGAAGGGCTGGCACAGAGGGGGTATTGACGTGAATGGTGATTCCCTGCTGGACAATTTTTCCTCTCCGGATGACAATGCGGCAGAGGATCTGCAATACTTCATGGGCAGCATCAAGGCGGCGGATGGGGTGACGGATCTTTACTATCGACTGGTGCTGCCTAAGGATTTCGATCCAGAGAAGAAATATCCTGCGATAGTATATGTGTATGGGGGTCCGCATGCGCACAATGTCAGCCTGCAGAGAATGTATGGGGCGCGCAACCTGGATGTCACCATGGCGCGCAAGGGATATGTGATGTTCTGCCTGGACAACCGTGGGAGCGAACATCGCGGACGTGAGTTCGAACAGGTTACTTTCCGCCACCTGGGGGTGGAGGAGATGAGGGATCAGATGTGTGGTGTGGAGTTTCTGAAGTCGCTGCCGTATGTGGACGGGGAACGACTGGGGGTACACGGATGGAGTTTTGGTGGGTTTATGACCATAGACCTGATGACTACCTATCCCGATGTGTTCAAGGTGGGCGTTGCGGGTGGACCGGTGACAGACTGGCGCTTCTACGAGGTGATGTACGGAGAACGATATATGGACACTCCCCAGACCAATCCTGAGGGCTATGCCGAAACGTCGTTGCTGGGCAAAGCGGGGAACCTGAAGGGGAGACTCCTCGTCATCTATGGCGGCAACGACCCGACGTGTGTGCCTCAGCACTCGCTGTCGTTCGTCCGTGCATCGATTGATGCAGGAACCCATCCCGACCTGTTTGTATATCCGGGCGATGGGCACAACATGATGGGGAGCGACCGCGTTCATCTCGAAGAACATATAGCACGCTATTTTGATGACTATCTTAAGTAACATACTGCTACCCACGGCCGTTGGCTGCTATTTGTTGGCCAAACTGATGTACCGCGAGAGTGAATTCCTGAACCGCATCCTCAGCGGTGCAGTCTTTGCTGTGCTGGAAATTGCCACCTGCACCCTGCATCCTGCACCCTGCACCCTGCACTCTGCACTCTGCATTGCCATGCTCTTCCCTCTTTTTGGTGCCTACCATAGGGGAGACGCTCCTGTGCAGCACTATCTCGTATATCTCGTCTTAGGTCTGCTTTCGATGGCCTGGAATGGTTTTCTCCTTATGATACTATTCCTCGTCCCCGTGCATGCCATTCAGCGCACACTGACTTTGAAGAACATAGCGGCTTCCATCCTTGGCACACTCACTCCCTGGCTATGGATATGGGGGGTTGCTGCACTCTGCACCCTGCACCCTACTACCTGCTACCTGCTACCTGCTACCTGCTACCTGCTACCTACGATACTTTGTATCGTCTTTATATTTTGTGCCTGGCACTACAACAAGCATCGCCATCGTGACCGTTCCCGCACCAGGGACTTCTATCAGAGCATCATCATCCTTGGCAGTGGCACATTCCTCATGATGCTGGTGTTCCCTTCACGCATATACAGCATACTGCCAGTGACTGTAGTGTTTTGTTCGGTTCTTATAAGTCGTTTCATAGAGAGCTTTGCTCGCAGGTAACAGGTAACTACTGACTACTTAACTACTGACTACTTAACTACTGACTACTTAACTACTGACACATGACAGATTTCTTTATTACATTCGGATATTGGGGTATGGGGCTTGCGGCATTCATTGCGGGGTCGTTCCTCCCTTTCAGTAGCGAAGCCGTGATGCTGGCACTGCTGTGTGCCACCGATATGGACCCCGTTACCATAGTAGCCAGTGCCACACTGGGCAATGTGCTCGGATCGATGTTCAACTACTATCTGGGGCGCCTTGGCAGCAAGGACATCGTGGCACGCTGGTGTAGGATAAAACCAGAACGTATGGACAAGGCTCAGGCTTATGTGATGAAATACGGGGCCTGGATGGGTCTGCTCACATTTATCCCCATCCTCGGCAGTGCCTTGGCCATTTCCCTCGGTCTGCTCCGGGCAAATGCTCCTCTCACCTGGTTGTCCGTATTTGTAGGCAAATCGCTGCGCTACATCGTACTGGCCTCGCCATGGCTGTTATAACTACTGACTACTTAACTACTGACTACTTAACTACTGACTAATAAATTTGGAATTCTCCGAAAATTTTCGTATCTTTGTATCCACAAAAAATGTAAATAACTATGTATCTTTTCACATCAGAATCTGTCAGCGAGGGACATCCTGACAAAGTGGCCGACCAGATTTCAGACGCTATACTCGACAATCTCATTGCTTTCGACCCCGACTCAAAAGTGGCCGTGGAGACATTGGTGACTACGGGGCTTGTGGTGGTCTCGGGTGAGGTGAAATCGCAAGCATATGTCGACCTACAGAAGGTGGCACGCGAAACAATCAAGCGCATCGGCTACACAAAGTCCGAATATCAGTTCGACTCCGAAAGTTGCGGCCTTCTGTCTTCCATCCACGAACAGAGTCCTGACATCAACCAGGGCGTGGAACGCCATAACCGTGAAGAACAAGGTGCTGGCGACCAAGGCATTATGTTTGGTTTCGCAACCAACGAAACCGAGAACTACATGCCTCTCACCCTGGATCTCAGCCATATGATTCTCCGTGTGCTTGCCGAAATTCGCCGTGAGGGACGTGAGATGACCTATCTGCGTCCTGATGCCAAAAGCCAGGTAACCATCGAATACGACGACAATGACAAACCTGTACGCATCGATACCATCGTTGTAAGCACTCAACACGACGAATTCATCCGCCCAAACAGCAGTCGTACCCAGGCCCAGGCCGATGCCGAAATGCTTCAGACCATAAAGAACGATATCGTGACCATACTCATACCAAGGGTGATATCTGAACTCAAAGACGAGAAGGTCAAAGCCCTGTTCAACAATGACATAAAGTTTCTGGTCAATCCAACAGGCAAATTCGTCATCGGCGGTCCTCATGGCGACACAGGACTCACCGGTCGCAAAATCATTGTCGATACCTATGGAGGCCGTGCCAGTCATGGCGGTGGGGCTTTCTCGGGCAAGGATCCAAGCAAGGTCGACCGCAGTGCCTGCTATGCTGCCCGGCATATTGCCAAAAACATGGTGGCAGCCGGTGTAGCCGACGAAATGCTTATCCAGGTAAGCTATGCCATCGGTGTGGCACGACCAGTGAGTATCTACGTCAACACCTTCGGTCAGAGCCATGTGAATATGACCGATGCCGAGATTGCTGCCAAGATTCCGGCACTGTTCGACATGCGTCCAAATGCCATCGAACGCCGCCTGAAACTGCGCAATCCTATATATTCCGAAACTGCAGCATATGGCCATATGGGTCGTAAACCACAGTTCGTTACCAAGCATTTCTCAAGTCCATACGCTTCAGGAGGAGAAAAGGACATCACTGTCGAGCTCTTCACTTGGGAAAAACTCGATATGGTGCCCCAGATTAAGGCAGCATTTGGCCTATGACAGACCTTCCACGGCCTTTTTCTCTTGCCAACGACGATGGCGTGTTGCTTGCCGTCGTCTTTCAGGCTTTGATATATGTCTATGCCGTATATCAAAACTGGGGATGGTACACCCACCACTGGGCTCAGTTCTTCTCCAACCGCAAGGCCTCTGGAGGTGAAAATTCGGGCGACAACGCCAGGACCATAACCCTTTCGGCAGCAATGATTGTGGTGCTCAGTATTTCGTGTGGAGTGATACTTAAAAGCGATGCTTTTCTTGCCGCCAGCAGCAATATGCTCTTATATATATTTGCCAAACTCTTGCTCTATCAATTTGTCAACCGGGTGTTTTTCCTGCCCGAAGTGAGTCAGCGTTGGTTCTCGGTGTGCTCCTTCCTGCTCTGCATGCTGGCACTGGTGGTTTTCCCGCTGTCGCTGCTGATGGTGTTTGCTTATCTGGATTACAAAATTACATATTTTGTGCTTTTTAGTGTAATAATTTTATATAAAATTCTGGTTTTTTTGAAGTTCTACATCACTTTTCCACTAAAAAATTATGGTTTTTTGCTACTTTTTTTGTATTTTTGTACCTTCGAAATTCTGCCAATACTGATTTGGTGGCATTATATAAGTTAAAAAATGGGCATTATGAAGACAAAAATACTTGTTTCGCAGCCAACTCCACAGACTGCTAAATCGCCGTATTTCACTCTTGCCGAGAAGTACGATCTGGATATAGTTTTCCGTCCTTTCATCAAAATCGAACCAATCGAGATGAAAGCTTTCCGTGCACAGCACATCAATATTCTCGACTTCACGGCTGTGGTTTTCACTTCCCGCCATGCCATTGACCATTTCTTTCGTATATGCACTGAAATGAAGGTCAAAGTGCCTGAGACAATGAAGTATTTCTGCAAGTCTGAACAGATTGCCCTCTACATTCAGAAATACGTGCAGTATCGCAAACGCAAGATATTCTTTGCCGAGACGGGCATTGTCTACGACCTTGTTCCGCTGATGGTGAAACACTCTGCCGAACGCTATCTAGTGCCTCAGTCTTCAGTCCACACCAACGACCTCAAGAAGATGCTCGACGATGCCGAAATCGATCACACCGAGGCTGTGATGTACCACACTGTGAGCAACGAGTTCTCCAAGGACGAACCAATGGACTACAACCTCATAGTCTTCTTCTCGCCTGAGGGTATCAATTCGCTTACGAAAAACTTCCCTCGATTCAAACAGAAGAACATCTCCATAGCATGTCTCGGCAGCAAAACTCTCGAAGCGGCTACAAAAGCTGGGCTCCAGGTCGATATAGTTCCCTCAGCCGAACTTCGTTCTGTACCGTCGATGATAGAATATTTCGTGAAGCACAGGGAGGAACTTGCAAAGAAGAAACGTCCTGCTGCAAAGAAAACAACCTCCAAGAAGAAACCAGCAACAAAGAAAACAACTGCAACCAAATCAGCAACAAAAAAAACAGCTGAAACCAAACCAGCAACAAAGAAACCTGAAACCAAGAAACCAGTTGCAAAGACACCTGTTAAGAAGAACGGAGCGTCTAAGAAGTAAACTACTCATAGACAGTCTCTTCTGTGGAGAGAATGCCTCTGTGGCGGTATTCCCTCTTAGGATGGTTTACTGCAAAAATCAGCAAACTCCGGGTCAGGTACAAATTCTCATCAGTGTTCCAAAAAAACGTTTCCACCACGCAGTCGACCGCAACCGCGTGAAACGCCAAGTACGCGAAGCCTACCGCCTCAATAAGGAAATAGTTTATAGCAAACTTGCTGGCAAAGACTATGGACTTACCATAGCGTTCATATGCCTCGCCGACAATCTGTTTCCTTCATCGCTTATCGACAAGAGTATCAAAAAACTCCTGGAACGTTTATGAAAAAAATGCTTTCCTGGCTGTTGCTTCTGCCTATATATTTCTACCGAACTTGCATATCGCCGCTCACTCCGCCTTCGTGTAGGTTTACCCCCACTTGTTCGCAATATGCCGTCGAGGCCATCAAGAAACATGGTCCTTTCTATGGCCTGTGGCTCGCCATACGTCGCATTCTGCGTTGTCATCCGTGGGGAGGCAGCGGTTACGATCCTGTGCCTTAGGAGAGTTAAATAGCCAACAGTCAATAGCCAACAGCCAACAACCCGCTCATCACGAAATCACGTTTTTCCATCCTCGGATGGGGCAGTGTAAGCCGTTCCGTTTCCATCCTCACCGATTGTCCTTCCTGCTCATATATCAGTATGTCGATGTCTATTGTGCGGTCGTGATACACGTTTTTCTCCGTTCGGCCTAGTTCGCGCTCTATCTGCTGTGTTTCGTCGAGCACCTCCATGGGGGATAGTCCCGTCTCAACCTTTATTACGGTATTTATATACTTGTTGTCCGACTCGTATCCCCAGGGATCGGTCTCAATGAAATCGGACTGGGCCCCTACGGGTCCAATCCGACTGTCTATCTCACGAATGGCAGCTTTCAGGTAGTCTTCCCTGCTGCCCAAATTGCTTCCAAGTCCCAAATACACCGTTGCCATCACAGTATCAGCAAGGCATCGCCGTAAGTTCCGAAGTTGTATTTCTTCTTCAGTGCCTCGTCGTATGCGTTCATCACTATGTGGTAGTCGGCAAACGAACACTGCATCATAAGCATTGGCGACAATGGATGCTGGAAGTTACATACGAAGGCATCAGCAATTTTGAAGTTGTATGGAGGATAGATGAACTTGTTGGTCCATCCAGAGAATTCCTTCAACAGGCCCGAATGACCAGCTGCGGTCTCCAGACACCTCATGGTGGTGGAACCTACCGCACACACCTTCTTACCTGCCTCCTTTGCCTTGTTCACCAGTTCGCATGCTTCTGCCCCAACGATCATCTCCTCGCTGTCGGTCTTGTGCTTTGACAGGTCTTCCACGTCGATGGTACGAAAATTACCCAATCCGGCATGCAGCGTCACAAATGCCTGACCAATGCCCTTCACCTCCATCTTCTTCATCAGCACCTTTGAGAAGTGGAGCCCTGTTACAGGCACTGTCACACCGCCTTCATGCTTGGCAAATATGGTCTGGAAGTCTTCTATGTCGCATGGTTCGGCTTGTCTGAAGGCTCTGACGTCTCTCGGCAGCGGAGCTTCGCCAAGGGCAAAGAGAGTCTGGCGGAATTCCTCGTGGTCGCCGTCCCACAGGAATCGCAAGGTTCGTCCCCTTGATGTGGTGTTGTCTATCACTTCAGCCACCAGTGAATCGTCGGGACCGAAATAGAGTTTGTTGCCTATACGTATCTTGCGGGCAGGGTCCACGAGCACGTCCCACAGACGCATACTCTGGTTCAGTTCTCTGATCAACAGCACTTCTATCCTGGCTCCGGTTTTTTCCTTGTTGCCATATAGGCGCGATGGCACCACCTTTGTGTCGTTGAACACCATCACGTCACCATCGCCGAAATACTTGGTGATGTCGCTGAATGTCTTGTGCTCAATCTTGCCTGTGTCCTTATGGAGCACCATCAAGCGGGCTTCGTCTCTTTCCGCCGTAGGGTGCAGCGCAATTCGCTCATCGGGCAGTTTAAACTTGAAGTTACTCAACTTCACACTGTTGCTGATAATCTGAACTTTCATTGTATGTTATATTTTTATTATTTCTCCTTGCGACCTTTTCCCTTCTACCTATTCCTTGCTACCTGCTACCTGCGATGCTCCGCTATCGCTCTCTGGTCTCCATGTTTCGGGGTCTAGGCAATCCGCAAGACGATAGTCTCCAACGCGTGTACGCAACAGGTCTGTGAGGTAGGCTCCAGAACCCAGTGCCTTGCCTATGTCGCGTGCCAGTGCCCTGATGTATGTACCCTTGCTACACACCACCCTGATTTTTAACTCTTGAATCCCTTGAACTTCTTGAACCCCTTGAACTTCTTGAACCACTTGAACCCTTGAACTTCTTGAACCCTTGAACTCCATGAGTTCTATCTCGTCGATGGTGATTCGCTTTGCTGCTAGTTCCACTTCTTCGCCCTTGCGAGCGAACTTATATGCCCTCTTGCCGTTTATTTTTACTGCAGAGAACACAGGCGGCACTTGATCCGTCTCACCCAGAAACCGCTTCAGCACTTCTCTCACCATTTCTTCAGTGATGTGATTTGTGGGGTATGTAGCGTCTTCTTCAGATTCTTTGTCAAACGATGGTGTGGTAGCCCCCAGCTTCAATGTGGCTACATATTCTTTTCTCCCTGCCTGGAGTTCTTCTATGCGCTTGGTGGCTTTGCCTGTACATATGATGAGTACTCCAGTTGCAAGAGGATCCAGTGTGCCGGCATGGCCTACCTTCATCTTCCTAAGACCAGCATATTTCTTCAGCAGCCATCTCACCCTTGCCACCACCTGAAATGATGTCCAGCCATAGGGTTTGTTGAACGCCAAAATAGTCCCCTCTGCGTAGCGGTTTATAGTCTCTATTGTTTCTATAGCTTCTATCGTTTCTATAGCATCTATTTTGTTTCTATAGGAAAATAAGCACCGCAATACCCACCACAGCACAGTATACGGCAAACCATATCATCTTGCCTCGTCTCACCAAGTCTATCATCCACTTGCATGCCACGCATCCCACCGCAAAGGCTGCCACGAATCCCACCACGAGAGATGTAGCCGAAATGCCTGCCATAGCTTCTTCCACGCCCATCTTCACAATCTTCACACAGTCAAGCAGTGCCTCGCCCAATATTGGTGGTATTACCATCAGAAACGAAAACTGTGCCAGCGATTCTTTCTTGTTGCCAAGGATGAGTCCAGTGCCTATCGTACTGCCCGAGCGCGAAAGTCCTGGTAACACCGCAATGGCCTGAGCCACACCAATGATCAAGGCATCCCACACAGAGAGATTTTCCTTTTGTCTCGGCCGTGAAAAATACGAGAACGCAAGCAGCAATGCCGTTACGAGCAAACATACACCCACCACGGTCAAACTGTTGAATTGCTCTTCTACCACGTCCTTGAAACACATTCCTACAACTCCCACTGGAATCATTGATACCAGTATGTTAAGCACATAGTTCTGTTCTTCGTTCAGGCTTCTGATGCCATATGGTGAAGGCGTTTGACTACCAGGACGATGGAAAAGTCCTTTCAACAACTGCCATATTTCTTTTCTCAGTATCACCAGCGTACTCATTACCGTAGCCACATGTACTGCCACGGTAAACATCATTATCTTCTCTGGGTCTTCCACTCCCAGCAGTTCTCCGGCAATAGCCAGATGTCCGCTGCTGCTCACTGGCAGATATTCTGTCAGTCCCTGAAACACACCCATCAACAAAGCTTGTAACCAATCCATCTTGATATGTACAATTTGGTTATGTACAATTTACAATGTATACAGTTTATTATTTCTTCTTTACCACTATTGCTGCTATGATGGTGATGAATCCTGCCAATGTCACCATTGGAGCCACCCCCACACGCAGGTTGGAGAAAATCTCTGGGTTGAAGGCCTCTTCAGTAGTTCCGTCGCCAGCCATGAGCACAAATCCTGCCAGCACTATTACCAATCCCACCACCAGCAGGATATAGTTAAGTTTTCCGAATGCTAAGTTGTTCATATATGATACAATTCGTTTGTTGTCAGTCTCAGGTATTTCCATAGCGAGAAATATGTGCAGAGCACTGTGATGAGCAGCCCGAATATCACTACAGCCACACCCACTATCGCCATCGTCTGCCAGTTCACCACCATCGCCAGTCCCGGTTCATACACCTTCATCCATTCCACACCACCCACAATCACTCCGTCAGCCACAGCGGCTGCTACGAGGCCCAACACCAGACTCCTCTGCAGGAATGGTTTCCTGATGAATCCCCAACTGGCTCCCACCAGTTTCATGGTGTTGATGGTGAAGCGCTTCGAGAATATAGTCAGTCTCACCGTGTTGTTTATCAATGCAAACGATATGTAGGTGAACAGGGCGGCTATCACCAGCAATATCATGCTTATCTTCGCAATGTTGTGGTTCACGGCATTAAGCAGGTCCTTCTGGTATATCACATCTTCCACACCCGTCTCGTGTTTCAGCTTCTGACTGATGTCTCTCAACCTGTTGCCTACGGCATATTCGGCTTTTACCTTCACTTCAAACGAGGCGTAGAAGGGATTATAACCCAGGAATTCCGCAGGATCAGTACCCATTTCCTTGATCGTCTCGGCAGCTGCTTTCTCCTTCGACACATATGCCACGTGTTTCACATATTGCTCCTTTTTGAGCATCCTGTACAATGCGTTGGTGCGGTTGCCACTTATACTGTCTTCCAGCAACACCTCGATGTTGATGTTTTCCTTCACATACTCCGAAAAGTTTCGTGCCGTAAGTACGAAGAATACTACCGCACCCAGCAAAACCAAAACCAGCGAAGTACTAATCAGTGAAGTAAAAAACTGAGTGCTGAACACCCCCGAATTATGATGTTTCTTAGCCATATCTTACCAAATTCGCACAAATATACGAAAAATAAAAGACAAAACCAAAATATTAACACAATTTTAGCAATTGCCTGCCATGTGTTCTCCCAGCTTACACCACCCGACAACAAAAGAGAGCACTCCCTGGATGGTGGAGTGCTCTTTCTGTTGTATGGTAATAAACTTGCTTTATTCTGCAGGAGTTTCTTCTGCTTCTGCAAGAGCCTCTTCAGCATTTTCACCCTCAGCTTCAGCAGCTGCTTCGGCGGCTTCCTTAGCTGCCTTTGCTTCTGCTTCTGCCTTGCGTGTAGCACGTGCCTTTTCTGCCTCTTTCACTGATTCTGCATCTGGAACAACCTCGAATGCGAGTGCTACAGATACCTCTTTGTGGAACTGCAGAGTTGCCTCATGCTGACCGAGAGTCTTCACAGCCTTGAGAACCACCTTCTTCTGGTCGATTTCAAGTCCCTTCTGTGCCAGAGCCTCAACAATCTGAGGAGCTCCTACGCTGCCGTAGATGTTCTGACCATCAGAAACCTTAGCCTCAATCTGGAGAGTAACACCTTCGAACTGCTTAGCCTGAGCTTCAGCGTCGGCCTTGATCTTGGCGAGTTTATGTTCACGCTGCCTGAGTTCTTCGTTGAGAGCCTTTACAGCCTTTTCTGTTGCGATAACTGCAAAATGCTTAGGAAGCAGGTAGTTGCGTCCATAGCCATCCTTTACTTCGAGAACATCGTCCTTATAGCCGAGTCCCTGTACGTCTTGCTTCAATATAATCTTCATAATCGTAAATCCTTAAATAAATCCTTAACTACTTAACTACTTAACTACTTAACTACTTAAATTCTTAACTACTTATTTAAGCAAATCGGTTACGAATGGAAGCAATGCGATATGGCGTGCACGCTTAACGGCCTGTGCCACACGGCGCTGATACTTCAGACTTGTACCTGTGATACGACGAGGAAGGAGCTTTCCCTGTTCGTTGAGGAACTTCTTGAGGAACTCTGGATCCTTGTAGTCGATGTACTTGATACCACTCTTCTTGAAACGGCAATACTTTTTCTTCTTGACGTCGCTCTGCTGTGGAGTCAGATAACGGATTTCACCATCAAATGCCATAATTAAGCCTCCTTCTTTAAATTACGACGCTTCTCAGCATAGAGAGCAGCGTACTTGTCGTTTCTAACTGTGAGATAGCGGATAACGCGTTCGTCACGACGCATCTGCAACTCTAAATCATTGATCACTGTAGGTTCTGCCTTGAATTCAATCATCACGTAGAAGCCTGTTGACTTCTTCTGGATGTTGTAAGCAAGTTTCTTAAGACCCCAATTTTCTACATTGATGATCTCAGAACCCTGAGCCTCAAGCAGGCCCTTGAATTTTTCTACCGCTTCCTTCATCTGTTCGTCAGACAAAACGGGAGTTAAAATGAAAACGGTTTCGTACTGGTTCATTTTTGAACTTGTTGTTTGTTTGTTAATAATGTTTTTATTATGCTTTTTTCACAAAGCGGATGCAAAGTTACGAAAAAAAAATGACATGACCAAAAAAAATTATAAATTTTTAAATATTCTTTTTTGGTAGAAAAGAAATTATTTCGTATATTTGTCGCAAAATTAAGAAAATCTGCTATGAATACGGATAGTGTTGTTATCATTCCAACGTACAACGAAAAGGAAAACATAGAGAAGATAATCCGTGCTGTTTTTGCCCTGGAGAAGTATTTCCACATACTCATCATCGACGATGGAAGTCCGGATGGCACGGCAGACATTGTCAAGGGACTGATGGAAGAGGAGTTCAGAGATAGGCTGTTCATCATAGAACGCAGTGGAAAACAAGGACTTGGCACTGCCTACATCGCTGGCTTCAAATGGAGCATAGAGCAGGGATATGACTATATTTTCGAGATGGATGCCGACTTCTCTCACGATCCTCACGACCTGCCGCGACTCTATGCTGCATGTCACGACGAGGGTGGCGACGTGGCCATTGGGTCGAGATATATCACTGGGGTGAATGTAGTGAATTGGCCTATGGGCAGGGTACTGATGTCGTACGGAGCTTCTATGTACGTGAGGTTTGTAACCGGTGTACCGATTCATGACACAACTGCGGGCTTTGTGTGCTATCGCAGGAATGTGCTAGAGAAAATCAACCTCGACGGAATTCGCTTCAAGGGATATGCTTTCCAAATTGAAATGAAATATACGGCATACAAGTTGGGGTTCAAGATCAAAGAGGTGCCGGTGATATTCGTAAACCGCGTAGAGGGTACGAGCAAGATGAGCGGAGGAATTTTCTCCGAGGCCCTGTGGGGCGTGATAAGACTCAGGCTGGGAATTTAGGATTGTCCAATGGTACATTGCACATATCCCAATGGTACATAACATGATGCGTACAATAATAAAAAATGCAACGATTGTCAACGAGCGGCAAAACTTTGTGGGTTCGGTTGTCGTTGAAAATGGGATAATAACCGACATTTGTCCCATCGACACTCCCACGGCCTCTCTTTTGACCTACGACGAATCTGCTTCACAAGTAATTGATGCCACTGGGAAATACCTGATTCCCGGAGTCATCGACGACCATGTGCATTTCCGTCAGCCTGGACAGACACACAAGGGTGACATCACCACCGAAAGTCGTGCAGCAGCAGCAGGGGGTGTGACCTCGTATATGGATATGCCTAATACCATACCGGCCACTACGTCAATAAAACTGCTGGAGGAAAAATTCCGTATGGCTGCCGAGGCGAGTCGTGTGAACTATTCGTTCTTCTTTGGTGGAACAAAGAAAAATGTGAGCGAAATTGCTCTTCTTGATCCAACAAAAGTGTGCGGGGTGAAAATATACATGGACAATGACAGTCTGGGGAAAAAACCTGAAAAGCAGGATCGTACCATACGACAGATTATGGAGACATCACCAGTGCTGGTGATGGTACACTGCGAAGACCGCAACACCATACAGGCAAACATCAAGGCCCTGAAGAAGCGTTTCAAGGGACAGAACGATTTCCCTGTGCGCTATCACTCCAGGATATGCGACGTAGACGCCTGTTTCAATGCTGTGGAACGGGCAGTGAATATTGCCCGCGAAACTGGAGCAAGACTCCACTTGGCCCAGGTGTCGAGCAAGAAAGAACTCTCGCTGCTTTCGTCGCTCAACTCGCTCAACAACAATACCACACCTTCTCACCACGGTGAAACAACGAAACGCATCACTTCTGAGGCTTGCATAGCCAACCTCATGTTCGACACCGAGGACTACGACTGGTTGGGACCTCGCATAAAGACCGACCCTGCCGTGAAATCGCGCGACGACCGAGATGCACTGCGTTCGGCATTGAGCCTTGGACTCATCGACGTGGTCTCGTCCGATCATGCCCCACACCTGCTTTCCGACAAGGTTGGAGGGGCCTTACGTGCTGCTTCGGGCATCCCACTCATACAGGTGGCACTGGTGTCGATGCTGGAACTCGTGGACAAAGGTGTACTCACCATAGGCCGACTCGTGGAACTGATGTGCCACAATCCTGCTCGACTCTATGGCATAGACCGCCGAGGATTCATACGCAAGGGCTACCATGCCGATCTCGTGCTCCTCGATCCGGAAGCTTATTGGCAGGGACGTGAATGCCAGGCTTTCACTAAGTGTGGTTGGACTCCGATGGACGAGCACACGTTTAAGTGGAAGGTCATCTCTACGTGGGTGAATGGTGAGAAAGTGTTTGACAATGGTAATATAAATGATGATGTACGTGGTAAGAGGCTTGTATTTCTTGTATAGTTTCTGCATTGCCCTGCCGTTGTTTCTGCTGACAACGATTGCGGTGGCAACAACAACCATGGTGGCTGCTCTGTGTGGCGATACCGACCATGTGGTCAATGCCGTAACAAAGGCTTGGGGTAAACTGACTATGTGGTATTTCCTGTTGCCGGTGAAGATTGAGGGCAGGGAACAACTCGACAAACACCAAAGCTACATATTCCTGGCCAACCATCAGGGATATCTCGACATACTTTTGATTTACGGCTATCTTGGATTCAACTTCAAGTGGATGATGAAGGAATACCTCAAGAAGATACCATTTGTGGGTAAGGCTTGCGAGATGAGCAAACAGATATATGTTGGCGACAGCCGTCAGTCGATTGCCGAAGCCGTAAAACAGTCACAGACCACACTCCGCAGTGGTATGTCGATGGTTATATTTCCAGAAGGTACGCGCACACGCGATGGAGAGGTGGGTGAATTCAAACGTGGAGCCTTTATGCTTGCAGGAGAGATTGGTCTGCCTATCGTACCTATCACCATCACCGGATCGTATGAATGTTTCAACCGCAGGGCCTGGCATGTGTCGTGGCATCCACTCAAACTGACCATTCACACCCCCATCACGGTCGAAGAACAACAAACACTCAACAGCAAGACCCTGATGCAAAAAGTAAGGTCAACCATCATTGGTTGACCTTTTATCATTGGTTGACCTTTTTTTATTCCTCCTAACCGCAGAAGGCCTCTACCACATCCATTATGCGCCTACCTATAGCATCGGCATCTTCCATGGTCCTGGCTTCGCTGTATACACGTATGATTGGTTCGGTATTGCTCTTGCGGAGATGTACCCACTTGTCTGGGAAGTCAATCTTCACTCCGTCGATGTCGTTTACACTGATACCCTCCTTCCCGGTATACATATCCTTCACCTTCGCGAGAATGGCATCGACATCGGTAGATGGCTTCAGGTCTATGCGGTTTTTGGCAATCTGATACTGTGGATAGATCTTACGGAGTTCGCTCATGGTTTTGCCTTCGTGTGCAAGATGACTCAGCATCAGTGCTATGCCTACCAATGCGTCTCTTCCGTAGTGGGCAGCAGGGTATATCACACCGCCATTGCCCTCACCGCCTATCACGGCTCCGGTCTCTTTCATCTTTGTCACCACGTTCACCTCGCCCACAGCAGCAGCATTGTACTGTTTGCCGTATTTCTCGGTCACGTCGCGAAGTGCACGTGTGGAACTCAGGTTGCTGCATGTGTTGCCTGGGGTGTGCTTGAGAATGTAGTCGGCCACGGTCACGAGTGTGTATTCCTCGCCATACATCTTGCCATCTTCCTGGATCATGGCCAAACGGTCAACATCGGGGTCAACCACAAATGCCACGTCGTGCTGTCCCTGTGCCATCAGCTTCATGATGTCGCCAAGGTTCTTCTCGAGTGGTTCTGGATTGTGCTGGAAGTCTCCTGTAGGATCGTCATACAAAGGTGTAACATGCTTCACTCCCAGTGCATTCAGGAGTTTTGGAAGAATTATTCCACCTACCGAATTCACACTGTCGAACGCCACCTTGAAGTCGGCTTTTTCAATGGCTTCTCTATCCACGAGATCCAACCCCAATACCATGTCAATGTGCTTCTGGTCGTAGGTGTTGTCTTCGCGATACGAACCCAGACCGTCAACATCGGCAAAGTCAAATTGCTCTGCTTCAGCAATGCGCAACACTTCGTTGCCCTCGGCGGCATTCAGGAATTCCCCCTTCTCGTTGAGCAGTTTCAGTGCATTCCAATGACGTGGATTGTGACTTGCGGTGATAATAATGCCACCATCGGCCCCTTCCATTGTCACGGCAATCTCTGTGGTTGGGGTTGAAGCCAGACCTATATTCACCACATCGCAACCCATACCCATCAGTGTGCCGCAAACCACCTGCTTCACCATCTCACCCGAGATTCTTGCATCACGACCCACAACGATCTTAGGCTTTGAATTTCTTGAACCCTTCCTCAGCGTGGCATATGCTGCAGTAAACTTTACTATATCAAGCGGATTGAGTCCGTCTCCGGCCTGTCCGCCAATGGTACCCCTGATACCCGAAATACTCTTAATCAAACTCATAATATTATGTACTATTTGGTTATTTTCCCAGTTGGTATGATATCTGGTAAAACATAGGCAGCACGTAGTTGGCTGCGTTACTTGTACCCGACGAATGAGGCACAATCAGTTTCACCTCTGCCAAGTTGCCGGTGTTGCGTCCCAGGTTCACGTAGTCAAGCGGTTTGAGCCATCCTGTAGGCACAACCGACGAACCATAGGTGTTGTACATCTGCCCTGTAGTGAACGAAGCAGTGTAACTCTTTCCACGCAGGTTGTATGTACACATCATCTCATCGGGTGTGGCACTCTGCGAAGAATATATGTTGTAGCTTGCTATACCTGCACTCTCTATATCATATTCCAGATACCGACACAGTATGTTCTTCGTCACCGTACTGTCTTTCTTGTCCTCGCGGGCCATCTCTACCATACTCTTACCTTCACCCTTGTTGTGTATCTGCATATATATACCCGTCTGGTCAAACAACACGAACTCGTTCTCTGCCGTATCGGTAACATATCCAGCCTGTTCAAACTCCTTCTCCGATATCACCTTCACAGCTTTGTCCAGCATTTCGTTACCACCCTTCAAAAACGATTTTATGGCACTCTTTTCCTTCTCTTTCATTTCGGCATAGGTCTCACCATCTGTGCACCCCGCTGCCACAATTTGCATCAATACTGCAAAACAACAAATCTGATATATCTTTTTCATAACCTCTGTAGTTTCTATAGCTTCTATAGTTTCTCTATTTTCTATAAGATTTTTCCCATATCAACTACAAAGATACAAAAAAAAATTGTATCTACCAAATTTTTCATGTTAACATAATAAAAAAACACAAGGACCGCTTCACAGCGACCCTTATGCAGAAAAATCTTTTTAAAACCTAAATATTAACCTATTTACAATCTTTTACCTTTTTGCTTAACCTTTTCACCCCGGGAAATAACTCCATTGGAATGGGGTGTTTCTGAAAAGCACTGCAAAGTTAATGCTTTTTTACAACATAACCATAAACAGAGGGACTTTTTTATTAAAATACCTAATTTTGTTGACATTTATCAATTCTTGTATTCGAACACACACAAATTTTGGTTCAGTCTGAATTCCCTGCTACTTGCTACCTGCTACCTGCAAGCAACTTCGCTCAATACGACACACTGCATTTCAGTCCTGCGTATCTCACGCGTTCGGCCACACTGTCCAAGTCTTGTTTCGACGCCTTCTCCAATGTCTCTATCGGTGTTTCACGGTCTATGGTGTATATCATTACCTGTTCAGGACCTATCTCCTTTAGAGCCTCTATCCATGGCACAACATATTCATCGTCCAGATTGCTCACATCTTCTCCATTGTAATGTCCACGCATAAACATAGTCTGCACTATGCAATGTCCTTCAAAGGCCGCCATACGCCTGATAAGCATTTGTTCATCGTAGAACTCTTCTACAGGCCGGCACACCTTTTCTATATATAGATGATCCACCGTGTCGAGCTTCAATATGTTGTTGTCCACCTTTTTAAGTGCCTCGAACACACGTGGCTGCAATATCATCGTAGCATTGCTCAGCACGCTGACCTTGGCCTCGGGACATAGTTTGTTTCTCAGTTCCACCACATCATCTACCACCTCTGGGAAGGCTGGATTCAGAGTGGGTTCTCCGTTGCCTGCAAAGGTCAGTACATCGGGGAGTTCTCCTTTCTGCTGCATTTCAAGCAGTTTTGCCTCAAGGGCCTGGCGTACTTGCTCCCTCGATGGAAAACGACTGTGGGGCACATGGTCTCTATTGAGTCCACATTCGCAATACAGGCAATCAAACGTACAGCATTTGCCATCCGCTGGCAACAGGTTTATTCCTAGTGAAATACCGAGCCTACGGCTTTTCACCGGGCCGAAAACAGGTGAGTCGTAAAGTATTGTCATCGTTTGTTCTTGAAAAAATCTTTCATCAGTATTGAGCATTCTTCTTCCATCACGCCCTTAGTCACTGTGGTCTTAGGATGCAATGCATCAGGAGCATAGTGCTGATAACCGCGTTTATCATCGCTGGCTCCGAACACGAGTCTGCCCAACTGACTCCAACCTATGGCTCCGGCACACATCACACATGGTTCCACAGTGACATACAGTGTACAGTCAGTAAGGTATTTCCCACCCAGATATTCCTCAGCAGCAGTAATGGCCTGTATTTCGGCATGGGCCGTGACATCGTTCAGGGTCTCTGTGAGATTGTATCCACGACCTATCACCCTGTCTCTGCTCACCACCACAGCTCCTACTGGCACTTCATCGTGTTCCCTGGCTCTTTCGGCTTCCTTCAGAGCTTCGCGCATATAGTAGTTGTCATCCATATCCTGAAGTGTTATCATCCTTGTCTTACAATTTTTTTCAGCATTCCGCCTATACGTTTACGTCTCTTCCAAGCCACGTCGTGCTGTGTCTTTATCCTCACGCCCAATTGTGCCACAGCGTCTTCATCAAGTCCTCTGGCCCTTGCATATTCTCTCACCACATATTCAAAAAGATCCATCCTGCCAGTAAATCGCGTAAGGTTGTCCATGCACACTTCTAAAGGAATTTCCACCCCTTCGTCATAAAACTCCATCCTGTTGATATCAATCAACCAAAACCAGTTTCCACTCCCATTGAACTCCCCTTCAACCCTCACATTGGTGTCGTTCAAGTCCCAGTGGAGCACACCTTTATCGTGCAGTTGGGCAGCAAACCTGGCAAACCTCTGTGCCATATCTCTGTCCCAATCATCGCGATACAGCCAGTCCTCAATAGGAGGCAGAGAGATTTCCGTGGTGATGTAGTAACACCAGTCTATGAGTCCTGCCCTTCGGGTTTCTATGTACTTTATTGGCCGTGGTGTACGAAATCCACGCCTCGTCAGTTCTTCTCCGTTATGAAATGCCCTGTAGGCCTTGGTTTTGCGGAAGAAGGTATATACAATCTTCTGGAAGATATTCGGCTGCCGAAAACGCTTCACAACCACCATCTCGCCATCTATCTCCATGCGTTTGATGGTGTTGCGCCCTGCAAACAGTGTGGTGCCGTTCTCTTCGAAATATCTGTTAATATCCATACGTCTCTTTCAGTCGCTGCTCAAACAGCTCAGGATGGGCTTTCAGCATCTCTCTTGTTTCCTTGGATGAGTGCTCCAAATCCACATAAAGTTCACCATGTGCCGCTGCACCACGTACCGGCGTCATATAATCACCGTACATTGTCTCCAGGTATTTCTTCCACCCGATAGGTACTGGGAACATTTCTCCAGCATATTCCATCATCACAGACCCTGCGAAGATATCTTTGTCCATCCTCATCCTATGGCGGTATTTATAAGCAATCGCCCCAGCATGTTTGGTACCTTTGACCATACGGAACCAAGCCTCGAGGAACCTGAACAAGGCAATACAAATTCGGTTGCTGCCGTAGCGACCCTTATACCTGCGCATCGGTTTGCGGATCATGATGTTTACCGTTCTGTGCAGGAACCTCAGAACAGGGTTTTCTACCCATCCGTCAAGCACAAAGATGTCGATGAACACCCCGGCATTGTGCCGTCCCGTAACTTCATACAATGGCATGGCCGTGGTGTCGCTGCGGCGCAATTGGGCATAGCCGCTGAAATAGTAAGGGTCGGAATATGTAGTTTGAAGGAAGTATGGGTACTGGAATTCCTCCTTGGCCACTTTCAAGAGCTTGTCATAGTCCTTTCTCGGCATAGTGAAGTCCATATCGTCGTCCCATGGTATGAACCCTTTGTGACGGACAGCCCCCAGCAGGGTACCATCACTCATCCAATATGTCAGACCGTGTTTTTCGCACACCTCTTTCAACTTCCTCGCCAAGTCCATCTCCACCCCCCAGAGTTCCTTCACACCCTCCGAAGGCACAAAGCCAAAGTCCGTCGATTTATCGTAATAGTACATATTCTTATTTACTATTTGACTATTTACTATTTACTATTTTAATATTTTACTATTTTTAATATTTTACTATTTTATTATTTAATATTTTATTATTTTATTATTTCACTCCTAACTCCACAACCTCGTTGTGATAATACTCCTCCATAATCTTCACAATGGCTCTGGACACCTCGATGTCCACCATCTCTCGTCTCTCGTCTCTAGTCTCTCGTCTCTCGTCTCTCGTCTCTCGTCTTCTCTGCACTGCCTTCAAGAACGACAGAATCTCGTAGCGTATTCCCTCGCCATCGAGCTGGTAGTAGTAGCGCTTGTTCTGTGTAGGGTCTTCGCGACGCACTTCGAAATAGTCGGTCTTCCACCATGGGGCAGGTACATAGATATAGCCCGTGGTACCCGAAATGATCAGTTCACCCTCCGACTTCATACCTTTGCCCACCTTCACCGATGCCACGGCACCGTTATAGGTAAAATCCATCTTGGTGAAGTGGTCATACATAGTCCCTGGTTCCCTGCGGGTAAGGATCTTGTGGTCAACGTATTCTGTCCCCAGGATGTCAAACACCGGCAGCAGCGCATTCGGTCCCCAGAAAGTGATGGAGTTCCAAGCCGAGTTATAGTCCTGTCTGTCCTGTTCCGCATCCCTCAGGCTTGTGCATGTCGAGTCTATCGACACCACTTCGCCTATCACCCCACTCTTGGCCAGTGCCACCAATCTATGGTAGGCGGTGGAGTAAGCCGATCGGATAGCCTCCATAAACACACATCCATTCTCCCTGGCCAGCTGCTGCAGTGTATTAAATTCCTCCATGCATATTGCCAACGGCGGATCACACAACACATGCTTGCCCCTACGGAGTGCTTCACTTATAATCCTGAAATGCTCCTCGGGTTTTATATACAGAAACAGCGCATCCACCCCATCCGTCTCTAACCTCTCAACTCTAACCCCATTCACATAGTGGCTTTCTCTCTCAAACTTGTCCAGGTAGTATGTGTCGTCCCCAATCATTCCGATGCGCAGCTCCATCTGTTCTGCCCTCAGTTCGCTGCTCGACACGCCCTCAGTCCTTGGCAGATACACCACCTGGCAATACTCCTTCAGATAGTCAAACCGTCCTTCCCAGTCGCTGCCTATGGCAAAGATGCCGACTCCCATGCGGCGGATGTCGTCAATCTTCTGACCTTCATATTCCTCAACTATGATTTCATCTGCCAGTCCTGTCTCCTTCACAGCCTCAATCCTCTCCATCACCGACTGACTTACGTTTATTTTCCCCCGTTGCTGGTCAAACGAATCGGAAGTCACACCCACAATCAGGTAGTCTCCCAACGCCTTTGCCCGCTGCAGCAGTCGCCTGTGACCTTCATGAAACAGGTCGTAGGTTCCGTATGTAATAACTTTTGTCATAATCTTCTCTAATCTCTAACCTCTAACCTCCCATCTCTAACCTCTAATCTCTAACCTCCCATCTCCCCTTAATCTCGTACCACTTCCGGCCGATGGTGTATCTCCAGAAATTTTTCCACACACTGCTCGATTTGCACGGATAGATGGTCACTTCCTTTTTGGGCAGTGTTGGGTCCAGTTTGTCGCATTCCCTTGCACACACCTCCAGTATGTTCCACTGGTCCAGCATCATTTCCTTGCACTCTTTCAACACACCCTTTGCCTCCTCATATCTGTCGCGCTTTATCTGTTCTTCTATGATCCTTATCGCCCCTTCCGGGTCTTTGATGTCTATGGCACAGAAAGCTTCCTCAGGAAAGAATTCACCCACATTCTCTGGTCCATAGTAGAACGGAAACGACTCTGCCAGATAGCAGTCTCCCAACTTCTCGGTCCAGTAGTCTTTCTCCCGGGAGTTCTCAATCACGATGTGGTACTTATACGGTGCCACCACATCCCACTTGTCGTCAAAACCGTTGTTGCCACGACCATATATGTCGAGTGCATCGCCGAAATGTGCCTTCAGCCGTTTCACAAACTTCTGCCTGTCGATATGTCCCTGAGTAAACGACTTGTTGCTCGATATAACCGATATCAGCCGTGGTTTGTCTGGAGTAGGCATAGCCTTCAGCTGGTCATAGTCGAGGTTGTAGGTTGCCACATCGTTTTCGTCTTCCTGAAATCCGATGTACCATGGCAGGTGAAAACCTCTCACTCTCTTGGCAAACTGCCTGAGATAGCTCTTTGGATATATCAGTATCGACCTTGGTTCAGTGGCCATAAACAACACATTCTCCGGAGCCACCTTTACCGTCTCTGGCCGTCTCACTCCCTTGCCTTGCACAATCCAGAAGTCGTATTCGCCGTCATTGGATGGTGAGTCTGCCGAACCATCGTCAATGACAAATTCATATCTGCCATCAAGGGATATCATCCGATGCCCCTTCGACTGCCTGTGGTATATCTTCCCCAGTTCCTCTCTGTATGGAGTGAGCTTTATCCTAAGCATTCTGCTATCCTTTCAGCCAACAATCTGAGATCTTCATCGGTCTGCAGACCCATGTGCGACACGCGGTAGAATCCATCCCTGCCTCCTGGCATGATGTATGTGTCGTACTTTTCTATCAAACCCTTGAACACTCTCCTGTTTTCCGGCTCTTTTACCCCTGAACCATTGAACCCTTGAACCTGAAACCCCGTGATGGCCCACGACGGATTTTCGGCGAGCACCTGCCAACCATATTTGTTGCACAGAGTGCGGAACACCTGTGCACGATGCCGCACATCCTCTATATTTTTCTTTTCGCCTCCTTCGGCTTTCAGTTGGAGCAGTCTCTCGTGGAGTTGCAGATAGAGTATGGTGGCCGGCGAGAATGGTGTCTGACCCCTCTCAAGGTTCCTGAGGTTGTCCTCAAAATCCCAGTAGTAGCCACTGTGTCCCCACTCAAAGTCTGCGATACCCTTGCTCAGGAATATTATTGACAGTCCGGGAGGTATGTTGAGTCCCTTCTGAGTGCTGGTTATGCATATGTCTATGCCCAGATTGTCCATATCAAGTGGCTCGGCAAGGAACGAACTGATTACGTCCACCACCAGACTCACACCAAACCTGTGACATATCTCGCTTATCCGTTCCAGGTCAAACAGCTGTCCGCTGCTTGTCTCGTGATGCTGGCAGAGAAATACCTTTGGCTGCTCTCGCTGCACCCTCTGGGCGAGGTCGTCGTAGTCGATGTCACGACCAAATTCCACCTTGTAGTCCACTGCCTCAACGCCGTAGTACTGGCACATGTCCCACCATCGGTGACCAAACGAACCGCCGTCGATAACAAAAGCACTGCCCAAGCGACTTACATAGTTCTCCACCACAGCCGACATGGCTCCGGTGCCCGATCCGGTGTAGATGATGGTGCGCCCTCCCTTGCAGTGTATCAAGTCGAGCAACATCTCTTCCGACTCCTTGTTGATGGCCGAAAACTCATCGGTGCGCATATACATAAATGGTTTTGCACCCAGCTGCATAATCTTCGGGTCTATGTCGCCCGGAAAAACGTATGACTTCATAATTGCGCAAATTCAGTTAAATAATTTCGCAACATTGTCGATGTTATTCCTTCTGTCCTTGGTATGACAACAACATCTTTTCCATTTGCCCTGCACCATTCCACAGCTCGTTCAAAGCCTTCGTGATTTTGATCGGGCCCTTTTGCAAATACATCGAAATCAATGTGCTTTATATCCTCGTCAACATTTCTGTAAGTCACAACCTTATCAACATAACGAATGGAGTTTACCATAAACAACCTGTCTTCCGTCGTATAAACCATATTCGTATTCGGTTTGTACTTTAATACAGAGTCCGATTCCTGAACGGCAACTGTTAATTCATCGCCCAATTCTTTGGCATGCTTAAAAAGCAGGATATGCCCGATATGGAGCATATCATATACTCCGAATGTCAGTATTTTTTTCATTTTGTTATTTGCGTATCTCTGTCCTCACTGTGCTGGCATGGCTCCTGCAACCTAACGGAAGTAGGTTGAAGAGTCAGACAGCAAACGCAAATTTACAAAAAAATTTGTTATTCTCCAAATTTTTCCGTACCTTTGTAGCATGAAAATTTGTCTTTTTTGCGAAAACAAGTATGCCATCGACATCCTCATGCCTCTGCAGGAAGAGGTGTGGAATGGCGGAAAATCAGAAACTCTGAATCTGGATAATTCGGAAGTACTGTGGTTTGTCGATGCCCGGAAAATCGCTGACTTTCCACTGAAGGACAGGGTCAGCTACACCAATTCCATTCAAGCCGTCTACGACTTCCGTCCCGATGCCATCTTCTGCCCTGGCAACATCATTCCCTACTACCTGCCGGGAGTGAAGATAGGCATATTCCATGGCTATGCCGGCAAGAAAGACCAGTTTGTCATCCGCCGCTATTTCGACACCTATTTCACTCAGGGACCATATTTCACAGAGCGATTTGTGCAACTGCAGCGTCGCTACCGCGATTTCGAAGTACTCGAAACGGGATGGACCCGCCAAGACTGGGTATTCCGCCACCGTCACGATTTCGACGGCGAGGCCGCAGCGCTGCGCCGAACTCCTTTCACCCGCATCCTGCTCTATGCCCCTACCTTCTCGCCATCACTCACCTCGCTGCCATATATGAAAGAAAGTCTGCGCCATCTGGCCGAGACAGAGGATGTCACCATTATCATGAAATTCCATCCCCTCACCAAACAGGAGTGGATTGACTCCTATCGTTCACTGGCCGAGGAAGTACCCAATATCATCTGGATCGACGACTACACGGTGTCAAAATACATTCTCATGTGCGACCTCATGCTCTCCGACTCTTCAAGCACCATCTACGAGTGCTTGCTCCAGGACAAACCTGTCATCACCCTGCGCAGCATCGAAGAGCGTTTCTATTGGTGCGACATAAAGGCTCCGGAACAACTTTCCCAAGCCTACCACGAGGTACTTTCCGACGACCGCTACACCGACCTTCGCCAGTGGGTCATCCACAACTACGACCCATATCTCGATGGCAATGTGGCCCGGCGTATGCTCGAAGGCGCAGCCGACTACATACGTCGTCATGGTGTACCCGAAAAACGTCGTGTAAACCTTTGGCGCCGATACGCCAGCATCAAAGCCTTCGGAAGAATAAAGCGCTAACCCCTGCGCAACATTACCAGGCACATCACCAGATAAGTCAATATGCTCACCGCCAGTCCGCGGGCCAGCATCAAGAATGTATTGCCTTCCATCTGTGCAAACAAAATCAATATTATTGCACAAACACCCAGGAAAATGTATCGTACCTGATTACCTTGCCAAGAGAATTTTTTGAATTTCAGACTGAACATCGGCACCTCGCTCACCAGCAGCCAGCAAAACATAATAATAAAGAGTATCAACCACAGGCTGTTCATCATTGGCGACTTCAGCCAACCTTCGCTGCTTGCTATCAGTCCAGCCCAAAACATTGCATTGGCCGGTGTGGGCATGCCTATAAATGTCTCGTGCTGACGTGTGTCGATGTTGAATTTTGCCAGTCTCAGCGCCGAGAAGGCAGGTATCAGGAATGCCGTGAACGGAACCAGCTTGAACCACATCTCTCCATACATGAAACTAGGGTAATACACCTCGCTCATCAGTGTGAAAAGCATTGCTCCCGGTGCCATACCAAAGGTGACAACATCAGCCAGCGAATCCAGTTCCACACCCATCGGACCGCTCACGCCCAGTTTCCTGGCACTGAAACCATCGAAAAAATCAAACAAGGCACCGAGCAATATAAACAACAATGCCGTGGCATAGTGGTGGTGAAATCCTGCCCCAGTGGCTATGCAACCGCACACCAAGTTGCAGCAGGTGATAATGTTTGGTATGTGTCGTTTCATTTCAGTTTTGCTATTATAGTTTCATCACCGGTAGTTGCCTGACCCATAGTCACTTGTATGTCAGCATCAAGCGGCAGATACAGGTCCACCCTCGAACCGAACTTTATGAATCCCAGGTGGTCGTCAATATAGCATGTCGATCCTTCCTCCACATAGGTCACTATCCTTCTGGCCAGAGCCCCCGCCACTTGACGCACCATCACCTCCTGTCCTCTCGGAGTGCGAATCACCACCATCGAACGTTCGTTTTCTGTACTTGCCTTTGGCAGATAGGCCTTCATATAGTTGCCATCCTGATGCTCCACCTTTATGATTTCTCCATCACAAGGTACCCAGTTGGCATGTACGTTGGTCAGACTCATAAATATGCTCACCATCTTTCTCCGGTCGTGGAAATAGTCTTCCTCATCTACCTCCTCTATCACCACAATCCTTCCGTCGGCTGGAGCTACGATGGTGTTGGTGGTGGCACCCTGAAACATCCTTATTGGACAACGGAAGAAATTCAGCAGTATTACATACACCACAGCCACTACACCAGTTATCAACCAAGTCCACCATGTTTGACCTACTGCCTGCAGACATACATACGCCACGATAGCCACGACTATTGTTGCAATTATCAGCGTTTCCTTGCCCTCACTGTGCAAGCGAATTTGATTTCTGCGCTTGTTATGAATTAAAGATTTTGCCATAATTGATGCAAATATACAAAAAAATTTGCACATGTCAAAATTTTTTTGTAACTTTGCACTCGCATTCCGAAAAACTTAGGGTTTGGATGCTATCTGAGGATTGGGCTATAGTATATCGGCTAACACGTCAGATTTTGGTTCTGAAGAGCCTAGTTCGACTCTAGGTAGCCCAACCCCCGAATTGTACATTGTACATAACCAAATTGTACATGTCCGGACTTGTAGCTCAGTTGGTTAGAGCAACAGACTCATAATCTGGAGGTCCCTGGTTCAAGCCCAGGCTGGTCCAC
>R04__coassemble_78_pt1 | contig 34205 bp, 27 predicted proteins | sample R04__metabat2_low_PE_002 | metagenome-assembled genome bin R04
CTCTCCCTCCCTACGTACCCCTTTTTTGTGTCAACTGCTGGTTCTTCACACACTCCGAAGAGGGGTTGCAGTTGTGTTTTTAGCAGTGTGGGCAGGCTTGCTGGCAGCGGAGGCAGCCGTAGGGGAGGCCGTGTTGCTTGGCGTATTCGGGATTGCGGCGGACTGGACCGAGGCGTGGGTCTTCGATGGTGAGATAGGAGATGCACTTGCCAGCATCAAACCACTCGCCGAGTGCTCTTCTTGGACAAGTCTTTATACATATATCACATTCTCCGCACCGGCTATCCATCGGCATATCGTAATCCATCTCCAAATCGGTGAAAATCTCTCCCAAATAGAACTGACTGCCTTTTTGGGGGATAATCAGGTTGTGGTTCCGCCCTATCCACCCAAGTCCGGCTTTCTGGGCCCAATAGCGCTCCAAGACAGGTGCCGAGTCTACAAATACCCTATAGCCAGAGAGTCCTACGTTTTGGCAGAGTAAATGCAGTTTGTTTTTCAATTCTTCGTGATAGCACTCCAGCGATGACGCCATTGCCACGGATATGATGCTCCTGGTGCCAGGATGCAAGAGGCGCGGATCGAAGCGCAGGTCCTGATAGCGCTCCATATAGTGCATTTCTGCGTTTCCTCCTTTTTGGAGCCAATCAAGGAAATACTGCTGATGTGCCTTGTCCACCACATCAGCCCTTGCCACTCCGCAGGCCACAAATCCCAACCTCAAAGCCTCTGTCCTAATTGTAGAAACCATTAGCAGTCATTCGTCCCTTAAACTCCCCTTGAACTCCCCTTGAACTTCCCTTATTTCAAATGATAGCTTCGCTGCTGGTCATCATCGAAAGTCTTGAATTCGTATCCCTGTTCCTTCAGCCACTTGAGCGACAGAGGCAAGGCAACGCGCAGTTTGTCGATGCTGCGCAGAGAGTCGTGGAAGGTGATGATGCTGCCGTTGCGAGTGTATTTCTTCACGTTGCGGTACACCTCATCGGCATTGAGCCGCTTGCTGTAGTCGCGAGTCACCACGTCCCACATCACTATGGTCACCTTTCGCCTGAGATAAAGATACTGTGCATGGGTCATCCATCCACGTGGAGGCCGGAACAGGTTGGTGTGTATCAGCCTGTTGGCCAGATGGGCATTCCACAGATATTCCTTGCGTGAAACACTCAGGCCACCTATGTGATTGTAGGTGTGGTTGCCAAGCCGATGGCCACGGGCTTCTATCTCGGCCTTGAGACGAGGGTATTTGTGTACATTTTCGCCAACCATGAAGAAAGTGGCCTTCACACCATATTCATCCAGGATGTCGAGGATGACAGGTGTGGCTTCGGGGATGGGGCCGTCGTCGAAGGTGAGATACACCGCCTTCTCCCCAGGGTCCATTCTCCATATGGCACTGGGGTAGAGCCAGCGCAGCCACTTACTCGGTTGTTCGATGATCATATCTGAAATCCCACGGCCTGTGCCCTTGGCACAAACTGCTGATACATGGTGTTGATGGTGATGTTCAGTTTGTCGGCCTCGTCCTTCATGCCCAGTTCGGAATAGCACTCCTGTATGGCTGCCAAACCGCTTATCTCCGAGAAGCACTCACGGCACGATACGGAGAAACGCTTGGTGTTCTGTGCCAGATACCACGTGACGTATTCCTTCGATTTCTGCTCCATAGATTTCAGGATCTGCACACCGCGGTCCTTCATGCCGCACTCTATGCATGCACTGGCTATGTCGAGCGAACCGCTGCCTACATCGTGCGGGATGGTATAGGCCGGGATTTCGGTCTCGCACTTCTCTATGGCCTTCTTGGCCTTGTCGAGTTTGCCTTCGGCCACGAGGGCATTGATGAGCACAGAGAACCAGCGGCGGTGAGTGAAGCACATGCGCTGTGTGGTTTCGTCGATGTAGAGTCCACGGTGCTTGAGGTTGCCGTAGCGATATTTGTTCATCATGTTGTCATACATCTTCTCGCTGTCGCACACGGTGCGCTGGGCACGGTTGTCCGGGAAGGTGAAAGGAGAGATGCGCCAAGCGATGCCTTCCTGTATGAAGTTGTAGAACAGGTTGCCGTAGTTGTCAGGACCCACGGTGGTTGACATATACAGAGGACGCGAGAAATTGCTCTCGGCAATCATCTCGAGCATCATCATGAAACTCTTGTAGAGACGGTTTTTGCCACTCAGGTCTATCTTCATCTGGTCTGGAATCTCCATGCCCTCAGGTATCATCATGCCGGAGCGGCGCACAGCCTCCTTGTCGACGGTGACATGGAGAGTGTCGTTAGGCAGACAAGCCGGGAGCTGGTCGATGAGTTCGCGATATTTCTCAGGGATGCCCTCCTTGAGCACGAACTTATGGATGGCCGTATGGAGTTCGAATGGGTCCTCGCCCCAAATCTCCCTAGCCATGGCAGGACTCTCATCGTAGACCTTTGTCACCAGTTCGCTCATCTTCATAGCCCCAGAAGGCAGATATACCGTAGGGTTCACATCCGTAACCTCGTGCTGTCCAGTGGTGTACTGCAGGCGAGTCCACGTGATAGGCAGCGGGCTCGACTGAGCAGGCTGGGCATAGGCAGGACGCTTCATCTGGTCGATATACCAATCGGTCTGCAGGTAGGAGAGGTTGCACACACGCACGTCGGTGCGGTTGCCCTCGGTATCTTCGTTATACCAGAGAGGGAAAGTATCGTTGTCGCCATTGGTGAAGATGATGCCATCGTGAGGTATGGTCTCCAGATAGTTGAGTCCGAAGTCGCGGCATACGTAGCGGTTGCTGCGGTCGTGGTCGTCCCAAGTCTGGCTCACCATCTGCAGCGGCACAGCAATGGCCACTACAACCGAAAGCGTGAGGGCAATACCCTTCGAATTCTTCAAACTCTTCAAACTTTTCTCCACCATCTCGTAGAGGCCCGCAATGCCAAGGCCACACCATATGGCAAAGGCATAGAACGAACCTGCGTAGGCATAGTCACGCTCACGTGGCTGGTCTGGAGTCTGGTTGAGGTAGAGCACGATGGCGATTCCTGTCATGAAGAAAAGGAAGAACACCACCCAGAACTGCTGGATGCCTTTCCTGCCCCTGAAAGCCTGCCAGAAGAAGCCCAGCAGACCCAGGATGAGAGGGAGGCAGTAGAACACGTTGTGGCCTTTGTTTTCCTTCAGTTCGGCAGGCAGCAGGCTCTGGTCGCCCAGGCGAGCATTGTCGAGGAAAGGAATACCGGTAATCCAGTTGCCCCATTCAGGACCATTGTTGGCCTGGATGTCGTTCTGCCGGCCAGCGAAGTTCCACATGAAATAGCGCCAGTACATGAAGTTCATCTGGTAGGAGAAGAAATACTTCAGGTTGTCGATATACGAAGGTATGGAAACGGATTCGCTGCCACGTCCAGGGATCTCCTGGCTCACGCTGTGGTCGTGGGTCTCACCAATCCACAGCTTGTAGCGCGATGCCTTGCCTTCGTCATATATGCGCGGGAAGAGCATGCACTGGTTGGCAGGATATACGTAGTCGAACTTGTCGCGTACCTTTACGAATTCGTCCTTCTCGCTTGGGTCGGCTTTCTCCTTTTTCTGATATACCGGAGCACCGCTGGCTGTCTTATATATCAGTTCGCCCTGGGCGTTTTCCACGATCTCAGGCCGCGAAGCATAGGTAGGTCCCCAGAAGAGAGGACGATCGCCATACTGCTCACGGCTCAGGTATTCGTTGAGGGTGAACACATCCTCAGGACTGTTCTGATCCATAGGCGGATTGGCATAGCTGCGAATCACGATCACTGCATACGACGAATAGCCGATGGCTATCATGGTCATGCAGAGAGTCATGGTGTTGAGCATGCGCTGGGTCACCTTCTTGGTGCCGAAAAGCAGATAGGCCAGCACGGCGAGAATAATCACGCCGATGACTACGCCACCAACGCCGTAGGTCATAAACGGAATGCCCAGCAGGGCCACGCTCACCAGGAACGAAACATACATGGCTGTTGGCCGTTGGCTGTTAGCTGTAGGCTGTTGGCTTCTTGCAGTAATGATGATGGTCCATGTGAGCGAAACGGCCAGAAGAACGAGATATACGTACAGACCCGTGTTGTACGACATGCCGAGGGTGTTGACAAAGAACAGTTCGAACCACCCTGCCACCCTTGGAATGCCAGGAACAATGCCATAGAGCACAGCGGCAATGATGATGGCCGAAACCCCAACTGCCAACAGCGAACCCTTGGCATTTGGGTTCTCCACCTTCTTATAGTATGCCACAAGCACCATGGCCGGAATGCACAGCAGATTGAGCAAGTGCACACCGATAGAGAGTCCCATGAGGTAGGCAATCAGCACAATCCAGCGATCGCTTCCCGGTTCGTCGGCACGAGCCTCCCATTTCAGGATCAGCCAGAACACCAGCGCCGTGAGAAACGAACTGAAGGCATATACCTCACCCTCTACGGCACTAAACCAGAACGTATCGCTCCAGGTGTATATCAACGCTCCAGCCACACCAGCAGCCATAATCAGAATGGTCTGAAAGGCCGTAGGCCCCTCTTGAGCCTCTTGAACTCCTTGAACCCTTGAACCTTTGAACCCTTGAACCACGAGCTTGCTCGTGAGATATGTGATGCTCCAGAACAGGAACAGAATACATCCCGCGCTCAGCAGGGCCGACATGGTGTTGACCATCATTGCCACCTGACTTGCGTCGCTTGCAAAATGAGAGAACAGATTGCCCAAAAGCATGAAGAACGGTGCACCAGGTGGGTGGCCAACCTCCATCTTTGCTGCAGTGGTGATAAACTCTGGGCAGTCCCAGAAACTAGCTGTAGGTTCTATGGTGCTGCAATACGTGAATGCCGCCACGGCAAATACGAGCCAACCTACGATGTTGTTTATAAGTTTATAGGTTTTCATAATTCTTTATTCTTTGCCTTCGCGTTTGCGAGCCAGATGGTCGAGTTGGATTTTGCGCATACGCATGCTTTTAGGGGTTACCTCCACGTATTCGTCCTCCTTGATATATTCCAGAGCCTCCTCGAGAGAGAGCTGTACGGGAGGGATGATACGTGCCTTTTCGTCGGTGCCGCTGGCACGGGTGTTGGTGAGTTGTTTGGTCTTGGTGACATTGATGACGAGATCGTTTTCGTGGACATGTTCGCCCACCACCTGGCCACCATATACAGGGTCTTGAGGGAAGATGAAGAATTTGCCGCGGTCCTGCAGGTGGTCCATGGCATAGGCCACGGCGGTGCCGGTGTCCATGGAAATCATGCTGCCGTTGGTACGCCGCTGCATATCGCCCTTGTAGGGTTGGTAGTTCTTATAGCGATGGGCCATGATGGCTTCGCCCTGGCTGGCAGTGAGGAGGTTGGTCCTGAGGCCGATGATGCCACGCGAAGGAATCTCGAACTCGAGGTTGCACCAGCCATCCTGGTTCTCCATGGAGAGCAGGTCGCCCTTACGGCGTGTGACCATATCGATCATCTTGCTCGAAGACTCCTCAGGTACGGAGATGGTGAGTTCTTCGATAGGTTCGCATTTCACGCCGTTGATCTCCTTGTAGATGACCTGAGGCTGACCCACCTGGAGTTCGTAGCCCTCGCGGCGCATGGTCTCGATGAGTACGGAGAGATGGAGCACGCCACGGCCACTGACGATCCACGAGTCGGTAGAGCCCTCTTTCTGCTCCACACGCAGGGCCAGGTTCTTCTCCAGTTCCTTCTGAAGTCGGTCGTGGATGTGGCGGCTGGTGCAGAATTTGCCCTCCTTGCCAAACATAGGCGAGTTGTTGATGGTAAAGAGCATGCTCATGGTAGGTTCATCGATGGAGATGGTAGGCAGAGCTTCAGGAGCCTCGAAGTCGCAGATGGTGTCGCCGATTTCGAAATTGCTCAGACCGATGACGGCACAGATGTCGCCGCTGCTGACAGACTCAGTCTGTTTGTGGCCCATGCCCTCGAAGGTGTGCAGTTCCTTGATTTTGGTCTTCTCAAGGCTGCCATCGCGGTGAGAGATGGTGATTTGCTGACCATTGCGCAGCGAGCCACGGTGTACGCGCCCCACTGCTATGCGGCCTGTATAGGTGGAGTAGTCGAGACTCGTGATGAGCATCTGTGGAGTACCCTCGAGATATTCCGGTGCAGGGATGGTAGAGATGATAGTGTCGAGCAGATAGGTGATGTTTGAGGTAGGAGTTTTCCAATCGGGCCCCATCCACCCTTGTTTGGCACTGCCATAGACCACAGGGAAATCCAGTTGGTCTTCGGTGGCATTGAGGTTGCACATGAGGTCGAACACCATTTCGTAGACCTCCTCAGGGCGGCAGTTGGGTTTGTCGACCTTGTTGACAACGACAACAGGCTTGAGGCCAATCTCCAAGGCCTTCTGCAGCACGAACCGAGTCTGCGGCATAGGACCCTCGAAGGCATCGACGAGAAGGATGCAGCCATCGGCCATATTGAGCACACGCTCCACCTCGCCCCCGAAGTCGCTGTGTCCCGGGGTGTCGATGACATTGATTTTGGTGTTCTTGTATCGGATGCTCACATTCTTGGAAAGGATGGTGATGCCACGTTCGCGTTCCAGTTCGTTGTTGTCGAGCATCAGTTCACCAGTTTGCTGTCCCTCGCGAAAGAGGTTTCCAGCCATCAGCATCTTGTCGACCAGAGTGGTTTTGCCATGGTCGACATGAGCAATAATTGCAATATTACGAATATCCTGCATAATCTTTTTACTAATTTTGGGTACAAAGTTACAAAAAAATTTGGTCATGTCAAAATAATTTTGTAACTTTGCAGTCGCTTTTCGAAAAAGCATTAAGAATTATTAACAATTAAACAACAAAAGTTATGTACTTAGATTCAGCTAAGAAGCAAGAAATCTTTGGCAAGTACGGGAAGTCTAACTCTGATACTGGCAGCTGCGAAAGCCAGATAGCTTTGTTCTCATACCGTATTGGCCGATTGACTGAGCATGTGAAGGCCAATCATAAGGATTATAGCACAAACAGAGCTCTTGTTAAGCTGGTAGGTCAGCGTCGCAGTTTGCTGGAATACCTGAAGCGCAAGGACATTGAACGCTATCGTGCAATTGTCAAGGCTCTCGGTCTTAGAAAGTAAGGCAAAAAGAGAAACGAAGCAGAAATTTCTGCTTCGTTTTTTGTTTTTATCAAATTTCTTCGACAAAGCGAGGATCTATAGCTACACTTGCACAACCGAGATGGTCGATGCGCAATACGACTTTTGCATTTTCTCCATTTTTCAGCAGTTCGCCCTCCATGCCAGCGAATGTACCTCTTACGACCTTTACCTTTACTCCTGGCTGGAGTTGGCGCTCGGTGAATTCTACAGGGGTGTAGTGGTCGTCGAGAAGAAGGCGGAAGTCGTTCATTTGGCGGTCGGGAATGATGGCCACCATGCCTGAGGTGTGGTCCATGAGGTAGCTCTTGGTGTCAGCGGAGAAGGTTCTTTCCTTACGCACACTGTCGGTGCAGTGTACAAACACCATGCCCGAGATGACAGGTACGGTGATGGTCTTCATCCGATCGCTCCAACGACGGCGTATTTTCTGCACAGGCAACCAATTTTCGATGCCGAGGGCGGAGAGGCGTTCTGCAACCACTTTCTCGTGCAGAGGCCGGGTGAGCAAGACATACCAGTGAGCCTCGCTGTCCTCGCTGAAGGGAGTGTGAACCCTGATATATGAAGTGGCCTGAGGGAGTACGAAGAGAGATGAACCATCGGTCTCGCTTTTTACTTTGCGGACTTTGAGCGCAGCAAGATCGCGTGAGAGAGTTGATTGAGTGGTGTTGATGCCCTTGGCAGCAAGCGCCTCAAGCAGTTGGCTTTGATCATTGCAGGTATTGGCCTCTATTATTTTTTTCAAGGCATCGAGTCTGAGTCGACGGTCTGTCATAGTGCGGGTTCTCCTTCTACGTAGTTAGATATTTTGAGTTCGTTGCCATCGAAAGCAGCATAGGTAAACATGGAGTACCATTCGCCAAGGACGATGAGGCGAGTGTTGCTCGCAGGGAGCGGGGCGGCTTTGCCGCAGGTAGCAGGTAGGAGGGAGGTAGGAGGGAGGAGGGGAATGTCAAGATTGATGTGGCGATGGCCGAATATGAAGTAGTTGATGTCAGGGTGGTGCTGCAGGTAGTTCTCGGCGAAGAGTTGCAGTGGTTCGGTCTTCGGGCTATGGGTCATGGGTTTTGGGTTTTGGGTTTTGAGATGGTGGTGGATGTGGCTGTGGCGAGCCCAGTTGAGGCCGAAGTTGATGAAGAAATGAGGGTGGACCATGCGGGCAAGCCGTTGGAGAGCCTTGTTGCGGAAACACCAGAACATAAGTCGGGTAGCAAAGCCTTTGTCGCGCATATCAATAAGGTGGCCATGAGAGAGGAAGAAAGTCTTGTCGGCAATGTCGACCACGCAGGAATCGTGGTGAATCTGTATGCCGCATTCGGCGGTGAGGTAGTCGCCCACCCACATGTCGTGGTTGCCGGTAAAGAGATGTACCTCGATGCCGCGATCGGTTAGCTCGCTGATTTTGCCCAGGAAGCGAGTATATCCTTTAGGGACTACATCGGAATATTCGAACCAGAAGTCGAACATGTCGCCCATGAGGTATATGGCCTCGGCACGGTCCTTGATATCGTCGAGGAAACGTACGAGACGTCGTTCGTGGGTTCGGCCGTGAGGAATGGCGCGGCTTCCCAAGTGGGCATCGGAGAGAAAGTAGATCATAGGGTTAGGCGGTTAGGCGGTTAGGGGTTATAGGAGGCCGAGGTCGAGTTTGGCTTCGTCGCTCATCATGTCCTTGGTCCATTCAGGTTCGAAGACCAGATTGATGGTTACGGAACCCACACCCTCGATTGATTCCAGTTTTTCTTGGATATCCATCATGATGAAGTCGGCCGCAGGACAGTTGGGAGCGGTGAGGGTCATGTCTATAGAGAGGGAGAAGGGAGTTGGCGAGCTCTGCTCGCAGGGAGCAGGGAGCAGGGAGGAGGTGGGAGGTGTGGTGTCCTGGACATCTATCCTGTAGATAAGTCCCAAGTCGTAGACATTGACGGGGATTTCGGGGTCGAAGACACTGCGGAGCATTTCGACGGTTTTTACTTCGATATCGTATTTTGTCATAGTTTTCCGTTTTCAAGGAAGCTGTAGTAGTTTCCGTCAGTTATAATAAGGTGGTCGAGAAGTCGGATATTCATGGTTTTGGCAGCTTGAGAGATGGTCTCGGTGAGCCGGATGTCATCACGGCTGGGTTTGAGAGAACCGGAAGGGTGGTTGTGGCATACGATGAACTGAGTTGCATCGGCCAGCAGGGCTTCCTTGAGCAAGATGCGTTGGTCAACCATAGTGGATGTGATGCCACCAGAACTAAGACGCAGGCGTTTGATGAGCCGAGAGTTGTTGTTGAGCAGAATTGCCCAGAACTCCTCGGTGGAGAGGTCGCGCATCACGGGATACATGAGTTGGTAGGCATCTTCCCCACTGCTGATTTTGCGGATATCAGCCGAAGTCTCCATGGTGCGCCGCCGTCCTATCTCGGCTGCAGCCTTGATGGTTACAGCCTTGGCCAGGCCAATGCCATTGAACTCCATGAGCTGCGGTACCGACATACGGCTGAGCAGTGTGAACTTATTGTCGCAGAGGTTCATCACATCGCGCATCAGTTCTACGGATGACTGGCGCGTAGTACCCGAACCAATGAGGATGGCCAGCAATTCGGCATTGGAGAGGGAGTCTGCCCCCTTCTCCAAGAGTTTTTCGCGAGGACGATCTTCCTCAGCAAGATATTTTATGCCATGATTGTTCATAACAAGTCGATGGTGCAAATTTACGAATAATTTTTGAGATGACAAAATTTATTTGTAAATACCATTATTTTTTTGTATATTTGCAAGTGCAAAAACGTTTGAAAGATGCAAGTGAGACATATTTTGCTCGGATTGGCAATGCTGATGGCAGGAGGCAGTGCTGCAGGCAAGGACTACGTGGTGACAGACTACGGGGTGAAGGACGATGGCAAGGTGCATACGAGAGAGATGCAAGCCCTCATAGACAAAGCTGCTGTGGAAGGAGGTGGAACCATAGTGGTGCCACAGGGAACGTATGTGACTGGAGCAGTGTTTTTTCGCCAAGGAACGCATCTGAGAGTAGAAGAAGGCGGCATGCTGAAGGGGAGTGATGACATCAGCGATTTTCCGGTAATGATGACGAGGATAGAAGGAGAATGGTGCAAGTACTTTCCTGGGGTGGTGAATGTGGACTCGGTAGATGGTTTCAGACTCTCGGGTAAGGGTGTGATTGACGGTAACGGAGAGAGATATTGGAAAGCGTTCTGGCTCAGGAGAGCGTGGAATCCAAAATGCACAAACAAGGACGAAATGCGCCCCCGGCTGTTGTTTGTGTCGCACAGCAGGAATGTGACAATAGAGGATGTGACTCTGCAGAATTCGCCGTTCTGGACAAGCCACTATTACAAGTGCGAGAATGTGAAGGTGCTGAATGTGAAGATGATTTCGCAGTTTGAACCAGTGAAAGCACCCAGCACAGATGCCATAGACATCGATGTGGTGAAGAACATGTTGGTGAAGGGATGCTATATGGAAGTGAACGACGATGCCATAGCCTTGAAGGGTGGTAAGGGCCCATGGGCCGATACGGCCGAAGAAAACGGAGCAAACGAAAATATCACCATTGAGGACTGCACGTATGGAAGATGTCATGGTTGTCTCACATGTGGCAGCGAGTCAGTGCACAACAAGAATATAGTGCTCCGAAGGATAAACATAGTAAACACGGCAAGCAACCTGCTGTGGCTGAAGATGAGACCCGATACACCGCAAGTGTATGAAGACATTACCGTGGAGAATATCAAGGGCAGAGTGAGAAATGTGCTGCTGGTGAGACCCTGGACACAGTTCTACGACCTGAAGGACAGGAAGGACATCCCCATGTCGTATAGCAGGAATATAGTGATGAAGAACATCGATGTGGACTGCGACATATTGTTCAACATCGAGCAGCGTGATGATCAATACCAGCTCAGCGATTTCTCGTTCGAGAATATTGAGGTGAGAGGCGAAGGGTTAGAGCCCGGAGCTGAAGCCGAAAGGCTGGGAGCCATAGAGAACTGCAAACTTAAAAACATAAAGATCAATGGAAAAGACATGGCGTTGGTTCGGTAAGAAGGACCCCATTACGCTCAAAATGCTCAAGCAGATAGGCGTAGAGGGAATCGTAACGGCACTCCACGATGTGGAGAACGGCACAGTATGGACCAGGGAACAGATACGTGACCTGAGAGAGTATATCGAGAGCTACGGCATGAGATGGAGCGTGGTAGAGAGTCTGCCAGTGGTGGAGAGCATAAAGTATGCTGGACCAGACCGCGACAAGCAGATAGAGACCTATAAGCAAAGTCTCAGAAACTTGGGCCAAGAAGGAGTGCACACCATCTGCTACAACTTTATGCCAGTACTGGATTGGGCCAGGACAGATCTTTTCCATCAAAACGATAACTTCACCAGTAATTTGTACTTCTCGTGGAGAGAATTTGCATATTTCGACATCTACATCCTGAAACGCGAAGGAGCCAGAGATAGTTTTAAGGCCGAAGTAGTGGCAGAAGCTGATGAACTGCACAGAAAACTCGTTTCGGGTGAGAAGATTCAGGTTTCGGGAAAGGAATTCTCGAGCGAAGCAGAATACAACCACCACTTGGTAGAGAATATCATTGTCAAGACCCAGGGATTCGTGAACGGCAATATAAAGGAAGACGATGAGCACCCAGTGGAACTCTTCAGAGAATTGCTGAAACTGTATGAAGGCATTACGAAAGACCAGTTGAGGGAGAATATGCGGTATTTTCTCGATGCCATAATGCCAGTATGCGAAGAATACGGAATGAATATGTGTGTGCATCCCGATGATCCGCCATACCAGATACTAGGATTGCCTAGAATAGTGACCTCGGATGAAGATATAGAATGGTTTTTGAAAGCAGTTGACAACCAGCACAATGGATTGACTTTCTGTGCAGGAAGTCTGAGCTCCGGGGCTCATAATGATGTAGTGGCACTGGCAAGGAAATATGCAGGAAGAACCCATTTCGTGCATCTGCGCTCGTGCAAGATATTTCCTAACGGAGACTTTACTGAAGCCAGCCATCTTGGCGGCAGAGCCAATGTGGTGGAACTGGTAAGGATTTTTGACAGGGAGAATTCTTCGCTGCCTATGCGAGTGGATCATGGTCCTATGATGGATATGTATGATGAAGACAAGCGAGGCTATAATGCCGGGTATTCGTTCCTTGGCCGTATGTTTGCCATGGGCCAGGTGCAGGGAATAATGGCTGCGGTTAATGGTTAGATGGTTAGGCGGTTAGGTGGTTAGACGGTTATAGAACTATATAAAATGAAAAAGTTATTTGCATTTTTGATTGCCGCTGTTGGGTTGGTGGCTTGTGAAGAGAGTGTAGATAAGAGTGACCTCTGTGGCAAGTGGAAAGTGACTTCCATAAGTGATGCCATTGATGGCGTACCCGATGGAGAAGGGTATGACGGCGAGTTTGAAGGCGATGTGATATACACCTTCAACGAAGATGGTTCGTACGAGATAGAAGATGCCGGAGAACAGGAATACGGCATGTGGGCCTATCTCGACAGTGTGCTTACCATGTGTCCCGACGAGTTGATTGACAGTTTTGTGGTGAAACTGGTATCGTATACGGGAGATACCCTGATTCACCAGAGTGATGAAGACACGGAAGCAGGACTTGTGAGCGAGGTAGTGACCCTGGTGAGGGTGAAGGAACAGCAATAAGTGAAAAAGAACAGAAACAATGTTTTTACTACAAGTTTTTCCCCACGATGTAATAGGCAATATGCCGCCGCCAGTTGATTTTGAAGAACTTCAGACCCAACTGCAGATACAGCAGCAGAATTTTCAGGACTGGATGAAGAGTATCACAGCCCTGGAGATGGCGTGGAAAGGATTTCTGATAGGAATCATAGCTTCGGCACCAATGGGACCAGTGGGAATATTGTGTGTGCAGCGCACCCTGAACAAAGGCCGCTGGCAGGGATTTGCCACGGGAGTGGGAGCAGCCTTGAGTGATATAATATATGCCATGATCACGGGTCTGGGACTTTCGTTTGTGGTAGATATCATCGAAGACCCAGGCATAGCCTACTGGATAAAGCTCGTAGGCAGCATATTGCTGTTGTTGTTTGGTGTGTATACATTCAGAAGTAATCCGGTGAACAATATGCGTCCTGTGACCCATGCAAAGCCAGGAACCATAGTACAGAATTTCGTGACAGGATTTTTTGTCACCTTCTCAAATCCGCTGATCATATTCCTGTTTATAGCGATGTTTGGTCAGTTTACATTCATTCTCAACGACAACCTGTGGCCTATGATTGTGGGATTTGCATTTATAGTCATAGGTGCGTTGTGCTGGTGGTATGGATTGACATGGCTGATAGATAAGGTAAGAAAGAATTATAATATGCGCATCATTCTGCTTCTGAACCGAGGCATAGGCGTGGCCGTGATGATTGTGTCGGTGTTGATGCTGATTTATGTGCTTACGGGACATTCGTTCCCAATGTTGAATTAAGGATATGAATGAACAAGAAATAGCTAAGCGTCGTACATTTGCCATTATCTCGCATCCAGATGCAGGAAAAACTACATTAACGGAGAAGTTGCTGTTGTTTGGAGGACAGATACAAGTGGCAGGGGCGGTGAAATCCAACAAGATACGCAAGACTGCCACCTCGGACTGGATGGATATCGAAAAGCAGCGTGGTATTTCGGTATCAACTTCGGTGATGGAATTCGACTACAAGGACTACAAGGTAAACATTCTCGACACTCCCGGTCACCAGGACTTCTGCGAGGACACGTTCCGTACACTCACTGCCGTAGACAGTGTCATCATCGTGATAGACGGAGCCAAGGGCGTGGAGACTCAGACGAGAAAACTGATGACTGTGTGCAGGATGAGAAAGACTCCAGTGATTGTGTATATCAACAAGATGGACCGCGAAGGCAGAGATCCGTTTGACTTGATGGACGAGGTGGAACAAGAGCTGCAGATTGCTGTGCGACCACTCTCGTGGCCAATCAATCAGGGTCAGCGGTTCAAAGGAGTGTATAACATCTATGAGCACAACCTCAATCTCTTCACTCCAAATAAGCAGATGGTGACAGAGAAGGTGGAAGTGGATATAAACAGTCGGGAACTCGACGAGCAAGTGGGACAGGAAGATGCACAGAAACTGCGCGATGATCTCGACCTTATAGACGGTGTGTATCCGGAGTTTGATGTGCAGAGCTATCTTGATGCCGATGTGGCTCCAGTATTCTTTGGGTCGGCTTTGAACAACTTCGGAGTACAAGAGTTGCTGGACTGTTTTGTGGAGATAGCACCGAGTCCGAAACCTATGATGGCAGAAGAGAGAGAGGTGGTGCCAAACGAAGCAAAATTCACAGGGTTTATCTTCAAGATAACCGCCAATATCGATCCTAACCACAGGTCGTGTACGGCATTCTGCAAGGTGTGCTCAGGGAAATTTGTGAGGAATGCCCCATATCTGCATATACGCCACGGCAAGACAGTGCGATTCTCCTCGCCTACCCAGTTTATGGCCCAGAAGAAGAGTACCATCGAGGAAGCCTATCCTGGAGATATAGTGGGTCTGCCCGACAGTGGAATTTTCAAGATTGGCGACACGCTCACCGAAGGCGAACAACTGCATTTCAAGGGACTTCCGAGCTTCTCGCCAGAGATGTTCAAGTACATTGAAAATGCCGACCCTATGAAGACCAAACAACTCGAGAAAGGCATAAATCAGCTGATGGACGAAGGAGTGGCACAGTTGTTTGTCAATCAGTTCAATGGTCGTAAACTTATCGGCACCGTGGGACAACTGCAGTTCGAAGTCATTCAGTACAGACTTGAGAATGAGTACAATGCCAAGTGCACGTGGGAACCTGTGAGTTTGTATAAGGCTTGTTGGATAGAGAGTGATGACGATGCCGAGCTCGATGCGTTTAAGAAGCGTAAATACCAGTATATGGCCAAGGACCAGGAAGGGCGTGATGTGTTTTTGGCAGACTCAAATTACGTGTTGCAGATGGCCCAGCAGGATTTCAAGCATATACGGTTCCACTTCACGAGCGAATTTTAGGTTATGTTACAAGACGAAGTAAGGAAGGCCATTGAGGTAATGAAGCAGGGTGGGGTTATACTCTATCCTACGGATACGGTGTGGGGCATTGGATGCGATGCTACCAATGCAGAAGCCGTGAAACGAGTGTATGATATCAAGCACCGTGACGACAGCAAGGCACTCATATGTCTTGTAGACAGTGCCGACAGGCTGGCCCGATACGTAAGAGACGTGGCCGATGTGACATGGGACCTGATAGACTATGCCACCAAACCGCTCACCATCATCTTCAACAATGTCTCTGGTCTTGCATCAAACCTTATGGCCGAAGACGGCAGTGTGGGAATACGGGTAACGAAGGAAGAATTCTCCAAGGAACTGTGCTACAGGTTTCAGAAACCTATCGTTTCGACCTCGGCAAATATAAGCGGAGAACCCACAGCCAAGACTTTTGACGAAATCAGCGATGAGATAAAGGGCAGTGTAGACTATGTGGTGCGCTACAATCAGCGATGTAAGGAAAAACATCAGCCATCGAGCATTATAAAGATTGACGGAAATGGGGTTTTTGAGGTTATACGATAGGTTTCTGACATCTGTTACCGACTGGATAAAAGGCCGACACAGCGACAAACAGATTGTCCTTATGATAAGTCTGCTGGCTGGTGTGTGCTCGGGTTTGGCTGCCTTTGTGCTGAAATGGTTGGTAGAGACCATCAAATATCTGCTTACCTATAATCTCAACCTTGCAGGAGTGAACTGGGCATATATAGTTTGTCCTGCCGTAGGTATATTGTTTGCCACGCTTTTTGTGAGATATATGGTAAAAGACGACATAAGTCATGGTGTCACAAAGATACTCTATGCCATCTCCCGCAAGCGAGGCCGGATACGTCGGCACAACAGGTGGAGCAGTGTGATAGCCAGTTCGCTTACCATCGGATTCGGCGGATCAGTGGGAGCCGAGGCTCCTATCCTGCTCACCGGCAGTGCGTTTGCTTCCGATCTTGGCAAGCGGTTTCATCTCAGCAACAGTCAGATTCTGCTTTTGGTGTGTTGTGGTGCCACAGGAGCCGTGGCAGCCATTTTCAAGGCCCCTATTGCAGGAGTGATGTTCGTGTTGGAGGTACTGATGCTCGACCTGAGTATGGCATCGCTGTTGCCGTTGTTGGTTACCAGCATCACGGCTGTGTGTGTGTCGTATGCACTTACCGACACATCGCCGATGTTTCAGTGTACTGTCGATGAGACTTTTGTCATCGAGACCATCCCGGGATGCATGGTGTTTGGAGTGGTGTGTGGACTCATCTCGCTCTATTTCACACGTATGATGAACTGGTTTGAGGGCATATTCCACCGCATAGACCGCTGGTGGGTGAGATATCTGCTCGGAGCCGTAGTGCTGGGACTGCTAATAATGCTCTTCCCCGCTATGTATGGTGAGGGATACGATGTGATAAACCAACTCACGAGCAATGCTCCTGCCGAGGAGATCATGCACAATACCTTCTTTGCCGTATCGCAGCAGAATATGCTCATATATCTTTCGTTGGTACTCGCCCTGAAGGTGTTTGCATCCACAGCCACAAACGGAGCCGGAGGCTGTGGCGGAGTGTTTGCCCCTACGCTGTTCCTGGGTTGTATAGCCGGATTCATTTTTGCATCGCTCTGGGATGGGGCAGGACCTGTGAAGAACCTTGCACTCTATGGCATGGCAGGACTGATGTCGGGAGTGATGCATGCACCGCTTACGGGTATATTCCTCATAGCAGAACTGACAGGAGGCTATTCGTTGTTTGTGCCGCTGATGATTGTGTCGGTGATTTCCTATCTGGTGATACGCTATTTCGAGCCTCATAATATCTATGCCATGCGTCTTGCACGCAAGGGTCAGCTTCTCACCCACGACAAGGACCAGGCCATCCTCACACTGCTCAGTCTGGAGTCACAGATAGAGCGCGACTATGTGCCGGTTGAGGAAGGGAAAAATCTGGGACAGATTGTGGGAGCGGTGATAAAATCCCACAGAAACATCTTCCCTATCGTTGATAGGGCGGGTCATTTCAAAGGTGTGATAACGCTCGATTCGATAAGGAAGTATATGTTCCGTCCCGAACTCTATCAGCAATACAACGTAGGGACATTCGTGAAAGCCCCACCGGCACTGCTCAGCATCAACGACAGTCTGAAGGTTGCGGCAAAGAAATTCGAAGAGACTAGGGCTTGGAACCTGCCAGTGGTAGATGAAGAACACAATTTCGTGGGCTTCGTGTCACGCTCAGGATTGTTTACACAATACAGAAACCTTTTAGTGTCGCTTACAGATGAATAAACAGGAATTTCGCATCGTCTATATGGGCACCCCCGACTTTGCCGTTGAGAGTCTTCGTGCCCTTGTAGAGGGAGGGTATAATATAGTAGGTGTGGTCACCATGCCCGACAAACCAATGGGCCGTCATGGCAGTATGTTGCAGCCAAGTCCCGTGAAGCAGTATGCTGTGGAACATGGACTCCGTGTGCTTCAGCCCGAGAAGTTGAAAGACCCCGCCTTTGTTGAAGAACTGCGAAGCCTCAGGGCCGACCTGCAGATTGTGGTGGCATTCCGGATGCTTCCTGAAGTGGTGTGGAACATGCCCCCTATGGGCACATTCAATCTCCATGCCTCCCTTCTGCCTCAGTATCGTGGAGCAGCCCCAATCAACTGGGCCATTATCAACGGCGACAGGGAAACAGGTATCACCACTTTCTTTCTCAAACACGAGATCGATACTGGTGACATCATTCAGCAGGTCAGAGTGCCAATCAACGATACCGACAATGTGGGCGATGTACACGACAGACTTATGATGCTAGGAGGTCGGCTCGTAACTGAGACGGTTGACAACATCATTGCCGGTACCATACATCTCATTCCACAAGAGGAGTTCGGGAATTCTGTAATTCAGGACCTCGGAAATTCTGGGTCTCAGAACCTCAGAACCTCAGAACCTCAAAACCTCAGGCCAGCCCCTAAGATCTTCCGTGAGACATGCGAAATCAACTGGAACCAGCCGTCCAAGAGGGTCTACGACTTCATCCTCTGACTTTCTCCATACCCAGCAGCCTGGACCACATTCGATGGTTTGCAGCTCAAAGTGTTTGAGGCTTCTATGACTTCCTTGGTTTCTGTGGCTTCCTTGGCAGCCGCCCCTGGTACCATCGCCTCCGATGGCAGGACATTTATCAAGGTTTCCACCCAGGATGGATGGCTCGAAATTCACTCGCTCCAACTCGCAGGAAAGAAACGCATGAATGTCACAGATTTCCTTCGTGGGTACACAAAACCTTTAGACCAAATTGTCCTGAAATGTTAAAAAACAGCTTCAGAGAGCATTTTCTTGTTAAAAAACTTGCAAAAGTCAAAAAAAATGCGTTACTTTGCACTCGCATTTAAAAAATTATAAACGAACAAAACATTATTGCCTATTGAAGAAACATTACGCTGAACTGAAAAAAATAGCTTAATGGAAGTATTATCTAAACTCACCGACGAGCAGTTGGTAGGTTTGTATGTAGAAGGTAATAATAGTGCGTTCGATATCTTGTTGAACCGTTATCGTAGTAATGTATATGGCTACATTTGTTATGTAGTCAGAAATCGTCAGATAGCAGAAGACCTGTTCCAGGACGTGTTCATGCGCATCATCTGCATCCTGCGGTCTGGCAAGAGCTATCACGAATACGGTAGGTTCTCTGGTTGGGTGATGTGTGTGGCCCATAACATCATCATCGACTATTTCCGCAAGTCAGGCAAAATGCCGATGATATCCAACGACGACACCGAAAATGGTGAAGTGTTCAACGATGCCGAACTGGCATGTCAGGAAAATATGGAAAAAGAGCTCGTAGACCTTCAGACCATGCAGGAGGTGAAGGAACTCATTGCCCAGCTTCCGGCCAACCAACGCGAAGTGTTGCTGATGAGATACTACCAGGATCTCTCCTTCAAGGATATAGCATCAATCACCGGCACCAGCATCAATACTGCACTCGGCCGTATGCGCTATGCACTCATCAATATGCGTCGTTTGGCATCAGAGCGCCAAATCGAACTGAGAGCATAGTTGACTTTGTCTATTGATGATGTAACTATAAAATATTGATGATGTAACTATAAAATAAACCCTGCAGGACTGAGTCTTGCAGGGCTTTTCTTTGTTGATTGTGCTTTCTAAAATTATTCAGCAACTTCTTCAGCAACTTCTTCAACAACTTCTTCAACGAGTGAATCAGCAGCTGTAGTGTCTTCTTCAACTGCAACTTCTTCTTCGCATACGCATTCGCATACAGAGTCTGAGTCACAAGCCTCACATTCAGCAGTGTTACCACCACAAGAAGCGAAAGAAACAGCAACGATAGCTGCGAAAGCAAAAACTAACTTTTTCATTTTTTTAAATTTTTTAAATTGTTAAACAAATATTTTGTTATTAAAACCGAGTGCAAAGTTACACACTTTTTTGGTTCGTTGTTATCGCAAACAGCTTTTATCTTCAATTTTAGATGAAATTTTAACAAATTTGGGTTTTTTAATGCACAAAACATAACTATGGTGTGCAGTCGGTGGGGTGCTAAATCATCAGATCCACCATGACTTGGTTTGATATGAAAACCTTGTCAAAACTGCCAAAAACGCCCATAGGGAGTGCTACAGAAGTGTTTTGGTGGATAATATTGCCTTTCTGCTCGTGGAAAATGATGGAATTGAGGAGGTGTTCAAGAACACTTTTTCCGAATTTTTGTTCCACTTCGCCCAGGTCTATGCCCTCTGTTGTACGCAGGCGGGTCATGATCATTTCATTGTATCGATCGGTGTCGGAGAGGTGTTCTTCTCCGGCTTTGGAGTAGTGGCCGCCACATGTCATGGTGCCGTTCCAGCTCCTCACATTGCCTTCGAAAGAGTGGGCCCCGGCTCCGAGTCCCAGATAGGGAGTGGCATTCCAGTAGTTGCTGTTGTGTCGTGAACGGAAACCAGGCCGTGCAAAATTGGATATTTCGTAGTGCTCGTAGCCGGCACTGATGAGTCGTTCACAGAGTTCGCAGTACATGGCCACCGCCCCTTCTTCGTCTATTTCCGTGATTTCGCCCTTTTCCATCATCGAGGTGAGTTGTGTGCCTTTTTCATACATCAGACTGTAGGCCGAAATATGTTGCACTCCCAGTGCGAGTGCCTCGTCGATGTCGCGTCGCCAGTCGTCGAGGGTTTCACCTGGGAATCCGAACATCAGGTCGATGCTGATGTTCCTGATTCCGTTGTCCTGCAGTCGTCTTACGGCCTGGCGGGCTGTCTCGGCATTGTGGCGGCGGTGGAGAAACTGCAGCCGTTGGTCGTCGAATGTCTGTATGCCAAGGCTCACGCGGTTGATTGTGGTCCGATCATCTGACCGCCTAACCATACCTTCATCTAACCGCGAAGCGACGTCGTCGGGATTCATTTCGATGGTGAATTCTGCATCTTTGTCTATGTCGAAGGTAGAGTAGAGACGAGAGACGAGCGATGAGAGCTGAGAGTGTGTAAGTTGGGAAGGAGTGCCACCACCTATATATAAGGTATCGTAATGCCAGTCGTTACGCCGCTGGTCCATTTCCCTGATTAGGGACTCTACATATCCATCCCTCCACTCCAGATGGGTGGTGGAATAGAAGTCGCAGTATATGCACCGACTCTTGCAAAACGGAATATGAACGTAAAGCCCAGCCATCATTCGTCCCTTGAACTCCCCTTGAACTCCTCTTGAACTCCTCTTGAACTCCCCTTCTCCCACGCTTCGTAAGCGTTTACTATCTTGGTCACGAGCTTGTGGCGCACGATGTCTTTTTCGTTCATTTCTACGATGCTTATACCCTTCACATCCTTCAGCACTTCTATGGCCTCTTTGAGTCCCGAGCGCACATTCCTTGGCAGGTCAATCTGTGTGATGTCGCCTGTGATTATCATCTTGGTGTTGTGGCCCATGCGCGTGAGGAACATTTTTATCTGCTGGGTGGTGGTGTTCTGGGCTTCGTCCAGAATCACCACGGCATCGTTCAGTGTCCGCCCTCTCATAAAGGCCAGTGGAGCAATCTGTATGGTTTGCAGCATCATATATTCCTGCAGTTTCTGGGCTGGAATCATATCCTGCAGTGCATCGTAGAGTGGTTGCAGGTACGGATCAATCTTATCCTTCATGTCACCTGGCAGAAAACCGAGTTTTTCTCCTGCCTCCACAGCTGGCCGCGAGAGTATGATACGCCTGATTTCCTTGTTCTTGAGTGCCCTTACGGCCAGGGCTATGCTCACGTAGGTCTTGCCCGACCCGGCAGGACCGACGGCAAACAGCATGTCGTTCTCCTGATAGTCATCTACGAGTCGTTGCTGGTTTTCGCCCCTGGGTGTTATGGCCTTGCCTGTTACGCTGTAGCATATGGCACCGCCTCCGGGGGAGTTTGAAGGGTTCAGGGAGTTCAAGGAGTTTGAGGTGTTGGAGTTTACAATTTCCAGGATGTTTTCCGCACTCAGGCTATTGAATGTTGCACAGTGGCTGCGCAGACGGGTGAGTGCATCTTCAAAACCGCACATCTCTTCTTCGTCGCCCAACACTTTCATTATGTTGCCACGGGCCACTATGCGCAGTTTTGGAAACAACGCCTTGATCATCTGCAAGTTGGAATTGTTTACACCATAGAATGTGACAAGGTCTATGTCGTCGAGTACTATATGTTTTTCTATCATAAGTGCTGGAGTGTTGTGTTTATGCTTGTTTAGTAATAATTTTGTGCAAAGATACAAGAATATTTTGAAATTACCAAACTTTTTTGTATTTTTGCGAAATGAAACATTTTTTGGCATTATTTTTCTTTTCGATGGCTGCCTTTGCGTGTGCTCATCAGGCCGATACTTTGAGTCTTTGGATGGCCAGGTCGGAAATCCAGCGTCGGGCACCCTTGCGCTGGAACTATGCCGATGCGCTGAAACTCGAGGCCTTGCATGATGTGTATGAGCGTTATGGCGGCGAGGACATAAGGACCTATGTCAGTGATTTTATCGACGACGTCATTGCTTCTGATGGCCACATTCGTGGCTACAGTTACGAGGCATTCAACCTCGACAATGTACGGCCGGGAATGTTGCTCCTAAGGGAGCGAGTAGGGGGCGAGCTTTGCTCGCAGGGAATAGGTAGCAGGGAGCAGGGAGCAGGTAGGACTTTTGGCTATGGCCAAAATGTGGAGCAGGCACTTGAGACTTTGTTTCTTCAGTTGGAGCACCAACCGCGGACTGCTGACGGACCATGGTGGCACAAGACCATATATGCCCATCAGGTGTGGCTCGATGGCATCTATATGGGTCTGCCGTTCTATGTAAGGGCAGCACCTCTGCTGCGCGGCGATTCGCTTGCCTCCAAGTATTGGGACGATGCCGCCAGTCAGATTCTTGCCACCGACCGCCGTACCTTCGATCCCGTTACTGGTCTCTGGAAACATGCCTGGGACGAGACACATAGTGTCTTCTGGGCCGATCCTTCCACGGGACTTTCCCGCCACAGTTGGACCAGGGCAATGGGATGGTACACTATGGCGCTGCTCGAGGTGCTGGATGCACTGCCAGAGAACTATGCAAGGCGAGGAGAACTTGTCGCACTTTTCCAGAAAGTGTGCAAAGCCATAGTGCGTTGCCGCGATTCCAAGTCGGGTGTGTGGTACGATGTCCTCGATGTCACCGACCCGCGCAACTACCTCGAGTCGTCTGCTTCGTCAATGTTTACTTTTGCCCTTCTGAAAGGGGTTCGAAAAGGCTATCTTGGCAATCGTTACCTGCGCATCGGTCGCAAGGCCTACAAATGTCTGCTTCGTCAGTTCCTATGCCATAATGCCGATGGCACCATTTCCCTCACCCACTGCTGCAGCGTCTCTGGACTCGGTCCTGGTCCTAACGAATATGTCAGCACCCCCAACTACCGTCGCGACGGATCGTTCGGGTATTATATCAGCGAACCCGTCGTCGTCGATGATCCCAAGGCCATAGCCCCATTCATTTGGGCCTCACTGGAAATAGAGGCGAGCGTTGCTCGCAGGTAGCAGGTATGAAAAAATATGGAAAAAATTTGGTGCTTTCGAAATTTTTTTGTATCTTTGCATCACGAACGTATTAACTAATTTACAATTTGAACTCTATGCGCACCACACGACTGACAACTGTCAACAACAGTGTCGAGGCTCACATCCTGTCCGACCGGCTTAAGGAAGCGGGCATAGACTGTGCCATCCACAACGAGAACATGTCGAATGTCTTCGGCGGTCTTTTCTGTGGTTTTACGGGCATCGACATCTTTGTGTTCGAGGATGAACTGGATAAAGCCAAGGCTTTGTTGGAGCAAAGCGAGGAATAGGGAGCAGGGCGAGCATGCTCGCAGGGAGCATGCTCGCAGGGAGCAGGTAGTAGGGAGCAAGGAGCAGGTAGCAGATGATTATAATTAATTAAGCATATGAAAAAGGTTTTATATATTTTATTAGTTTTCAGCGTTTTCAGCGTAGCGCAAGGCACTTTTGCCAAAAACACCACAAAGACAGTTTCTCAGGTCACTGATGGCGTAGAACTCACCACGGCTGTGGACTATCACATTACCAGTACCAATCCATTTACCACCGCTGGCAGCATCGACATCCAGAACGAGGATGCCGTGGTGATATTCGACAATATACACCCTTCGGTGGTTCGCAAGTCGTATCTGAGCAAGATCAGCATCAATGGTGTTACGGCCAAGAACGACAACAATGCCTTTGCCACCATCTGGCAGAACGGAACCATAGTCTATCCTCACAAAAACATAGGGTTCAATCCGCTTACTGTATATTCCGAGAAGGACTTCCAGGGTGAGTCGGGCAACAGTTATGTGCCTTACACCAAATACGGCAATCTGGGCACTTTCAAGGACAATATCCGCTCGTTCAAGTTGAAACGTGGATACATGGTTTGTTTCGCCACTGGCAGCACAGGCAAGGGTTACAGCCGTGTGTGGGTGGCTCAGGACGAGGACCAGAACGTGAGCGACATTGGTCGCTACCTCAGTGGCAAGACTGGTTTCATCCGCATCGTGGCATGGAAGGCTACCTCCAAGAAGGGTACGGCCAACTGCGAGGTGGGCACACTCAATGCCCAGACCACCTACAACTGGGGTGGCGGCGACGACGACTATGGCAATGTGGACTACGAATATGTAGGCATGCACCACCACGAGGGTTGGACCAACTGGGGTGTCTTGGCCGGCAACAGCCATGAAATCCATGTACTCGGCAACAACGAACCCGACAACTCGGGCGACTCTAAGGAGCAGTATATCCCTACTGCCGATATCGAAAGCACACTTTTCAGCAATGGTGCCTGGGCTGAGTCGCAGACCACTGGCATGCGTATCGGTGCTCCTGCTGTATCGGGCGATATCAGCGGTTGGCTGGTCACTTTCATGAACCTCTGTAAGAAATACAACCAGCGCATCGACTTCGTGCCACTTCACCTCTACTGGCACAGTTCGGGTTCGTCGTATGTTGACCGTGTCAACTGGGTATATAGTCTGTTCCAGCGACCTGTATGGATTACCGAGTGGAACTATGGTGCCAACTGGACCTCTGAGACTTGGCCCGACGGCAACCGTGGTTCGGGAAGCGGAAATCAGGCTCACGAACTGGCTGGAATAAAGGATATCGTTAATGCTCTCGAAGCCAACAGCCATCTGGAGCGCTACCTCATCTACAACTGGGTAGAGGACTGCCGCTGTGTCATCCTCAACGGAGCACTGACTCCTGCGGGACAGTGGTATGCTGACAAGTACTCCAATATGGCCTATTCGGGCGGCGACAACTACGTTCCTACATGGAACTACTGGGCTCCGGAGGACCTCACCGTCGAGTACAACAAGACCAAGAAGATTGCCACCCTGCGCTGGACCTGCAACAACGACAAGCAGACCGACTCCATCCATATCGAACGCAAAATCACTGGTGTCGATAAGGACTACGTAACCGTAAGGACCCTGCCTATGACTCAAGGACCGAGTTATGTGACAACCGACACACTGAAGGGTCTGGCTGGCTACATCTCCTACCGCATCACCAACTTTGACTCCGACGGCAAGCAGCGCCAGACCGGTGAGGCCGGGGTTACGCTGGGTACTTCGTCGGGCAACAGCCTCCTGCAGTATGGTACACTGCAAATCGGTACTCTCGATGCCATCAACACCGATTTCGGTCAGGCTTTCGATGCTGTGCCTACGGTCTTTATGGGAATTGTCTCTTCCAAGAATGCCAAGACCTATCCTTGCAACCTTATCAGTTCGGTTTCTACCAAGGGCTTCACTTATCAGTTCATGCCTTGGCAGAAATCCAACGAACAAACAGTGACAAATACCGAGTCCATCCCATTCCTTGCCGTGAAGGCTGGAAACTATAGTTTCCCAGGTTACGGGTTACAGGTTACTGGTGACGGCAATAGTGATATGCTTGTCGAAATCGGTTCTGCCAAAGTGAAGGGCGATACCACCGAGGTGGTGTTCAACGAACCATTCCTTGAGGGTGTTACTCCGGTGGTGATTGCCGAACTCAAACCTACGCTGAAGAGCAATGCCCTGATGTACCGCATTTGGGACGTGACCAACACTGGTTTCAAGGCCACCGTGATGTACGAGGAGGCACTTGGCAAGAACATTGCCGTAAACCAGCCACTCAACTATATGGCTTGTACTCCTGGTCAGGCATTGATTAACGGCGACTCCGACAGCGACGACGATGCCATCCTCATCAGTGCCAGTGTGAACAGCATCAGCGACCAACCTCTCTATGGCAGTGTGGCCCGTCCTGAGTACTATATCCTCGAAGGCGATACCCTGCTTCTCGACGAACCGGTACTCTTCGGCGACCTCCAGACCTACAATGTCCCTGCTGGAACCATCCTCCGCAAGAGTGGTGTGGACCGCACGACGAAACTCGACGACGGCACTTCCCGCACCATTGGAGCCAGTGTCAAGCGCTGTGTCGATGGCAGTTCGGCCCAGACTGGCACTAAGAAGGAAACTGCCGACCAGTTTGGCTGGATATGTCTCTCTGCTCCTGATGTCTCGACGGGTATAGAGAGGGTTCAAGGTTCAAGAGTTCAAGAGTTCAAGAGTGAAAACCCTCTGCATCCGTATGTCATCAACGGTGTGGTATATCTCGAAAACAACGAGGCTCCGTTCGAGCTCTACAACGTAGGCGGTACCCGTGTAGCCGAAAATGCCACCCAAGCCCCAGGAATCTACGTAATCAAACAAGGCAAGAAAACAGCAAAAATAATAATAAGATAAGGGGAGTTCAAAGGGAGTTCAAGGGACGATAGCCGAGCAACCATGGAAACCATAGCTTCCATAGAAACTATAGAAAATGTCTAAATAAAAATTGTACATTGTACATGACCAAATAGTACATATTTATTTATTATCAACACTTATGAAAAAGATCTTTACTTTGATCTGCATGGCTATGATTGGAATCATGGCTTTTGCACAGGAGGAAGAAGATGTAACCAGTTACATCGTAAACTCAGGTTTTGACGAAGACTTGACATGGCAGGCCGATGGTTCGCCTAAGGCAGCTGTTGCCCAGGACTATGTTTTGTCTTCAAGAAGTTATGCGTGGCTGGCAGCCGACAGTTCTGTCTATTGTCTCGGTCGTGGTACTCGTGGTGACGGATGCGCTCCTGCATGGAACGGATTCGTAGGCCAGATTAAGGGCTGGACCGTTAAGACTGGTGCTTCTTACTATCCATTTGGCAGTACATCTCCAGAATGGGTTTATTTCGGTTCTGTAGCCTACGGAATGGCAGCTCAGGGTGTGCCAATCGCTGACGATGGTACAACATTCCTTGAGACTCCTGAAAAACCAGACGAAGATGCTGGCGAGGACAATGTCGGTGCTCTCTATCTGCGTGCCGGTTGGGGTGGTAGTGCTGCTTACAAACAAACAGTAAAACTCCCATGTGCTCAGTATCGTCTCGACTACTGGATCTACAATGCCAACTATGCTGCCAGTAGCAGCAACACTGGTGTTGTGAACCTTTGTAAGGTTACTTGCCGCAAGGATGTGTTCGAGGACACTGAAGGTTTCAATGCTCAGACTTGGACAAAGCACTCCATCGAGTTCACTCCTACAACAGACTTCGAAATCCAGTTTGGTTTCACTTCCAGCGGTGGTTCGGGTTCCAACCCATTCCTCTTCATCGATGGCATCAAACTCTACAGGATTGGTGAGGCTGACGAGGCAGAACTCCTTGCTGGTGATATGTACGACTACATCGACTCGCTCGACATCCTCATGAACGATGAGTTCGGCAGCTACGAACCATTCCAGGTTGAAATCGGTGACCAACTTATCGCCTTCCAGGACATAGCCGACGGTGGTGATGTTGAAGAAATGCGTGCCGGTATCGAAAGCATCAAGGCTTATCTCACAAAACTCAACAATGTTATCTCACAGATTGAGGAGTTCAATGAACTCATGACCACAGCCTACAACATCATTGAGCAGACTGAGGAAAATCCTTATCCAGGCATCGGCGAATTCTCTTCAGCTCTCGAGGCATTTGAGACTTACCAAGGTAATGGCTATCCAAGCGACAACAAGGATGTGGCTCCATCCGACTATATCACACTCCAGCTCGCTGCCCTCCAGGCTGCAATCAATGCATACCGCATGTCGCAGGAGGCTTCCGAGGAAAATCCTGCAAACTATTCGTTCATGATTCAGCACCCTGAATTCCTGAACGACGATGCAGTTCCTACATACGATGCCGACCTCGTACCTACTTATCCAAACATCGACAGCTACACTCAGGGTTCTGCTCCAAGCGATGGCAACAGCACTGGCTGGCAGATTGGAAGCAGCGGTGGCGACCAGCGACTCAATTTCGTTCAGGGTCGTGCTTGCTGGAATGCATGGCGCAACACAGCCAGCTTCGACGAGGTTCGCCTCTATCAGGAACTCACCGACATCCCTAACGGATACTATAAGGTAAGCGCACTCATGATCACTCAGGAAGACTGTATCAGCGACCAGCACATCTATGCTACCAGCAGTGTTGACAGTCAGGTATCTCCTGTACTCCCTGCCGAGGCTGCAAGTTGGAACAGCGGCAACAGTGGTGAATCTACCCAGTGGGGCTACCTCACTACAGAGAAGGTGCTCGTAAGCGACGGAACCCTCACCATCGGTGCTCTGGGTCACGGAACTGACGTTCTCCCTGCAGGCTACAGCGACTATCGCCAGGGCTGGTTCTGCGTAACCCACTTCGTTCTCGAATATCTCGGCGAAGCTGGTGACGAAGCATTCCAACTTATCTATGACAACAAGATCCAGGCTTGCGACGAACTCGCTGCCGCTATGGGCTTCCAGGCCGACAAGAAGGCATTCCTCGAGGTAGTTGACGCCAACCGTGGTGCTGTGGGTAAGGAAGCTTGCATCGCTGCCCTTGCAGTGATCAACGAGGCTTATGCCACTGCCCAGGCTTCCCAGACTGAATACGAAGGTGTTCTCTCTGGCACATACGCTGGTCTCCAGGACAGCATCCAGACTGCTTACCCTGAAGGCTGCAAGGCTGTTGCTCAGGCTATCGTTGACCTCGAAAAGGCATGGCTCGAGAGTGCTGAGGCTACATACACCGAGAGTGGTGCAAAGACCACCATCCTGCGCTATTATCGCGACAACCTTCTCCCTGCTCTCAAGGCAGCCGAGGCTAAGTCTTATACCGATGCTCAGGCAGCCGCTGTCATGGCAGCCAACATCAAGATTGTTGTCGATGCTCTCAGTGCAGTGACTGAATTCCCTACTACTGCACAACTCGACGAATACATTGCTCTGCTCTCTAAGGCTACAACTGAGTGTGACGCTGCCGAAGCAATTGCTCAGCAGGGCATCAACGCCGGCGACGACTACACCTTCATGATTGCCAACCCTACAATCGAGAACACAAGCGCATCAACCGTTCCTACTGGCTGGACTGTCGAAATGAGTGGTTCTGGCAATGGTTATGTAACCAATGTAGGTCAGCAGTACAACGGCGACACCAGCGGCTACTATCTCGACGCTTGGAACGGCACTGCAGGCAATCTGCTCTACAATGCTTACCAGACCATCAACAACCTGCCTAACGGTACATACATGCTCGCTGGCATGGTTCGTACAAGTGGCGACACTGGTATGTATATGTACGCTACAACCACCGAGGACAAGTCCGACATCCAGTTTGCTCCTGTAAAGATGGAGACCTTCAACTACACCAAGTACATGGACAGCAGTGCTCAGGCAGAACTTGGTGGCGACTCTCTCCAGACCGTAAGCGACACTCGCGGTTCTATCTGGGAGTCTGCAGTCGATCAGCTTGCTGCAGCCAAGGGCATCACCGGTCCACAGCTGCTTGGAGACGGCACATACTACGATGTACCTAACCAGATCATCGATGCCTACATAGAGCGCGAGGCAGTTCCTGAGGAACTCCAGGACGAATGGGACATCCTCTCTGCCAACAGCAACGCTGGCCGCGGATGGCACTATAGCGTACTCAATGTCGAGGTAACCAACCACACTCTCACCTTCGGTGTTGTAACCGACTCTACCTTCACTGCAGGCTACAAGGACATCAACGGCGCAGACTGTGCTCCGTTCACAGGCACATGGATCTCTGCCGACAACTTCGAACTCACTCTCTCTGCAGTTGGCGACAACACAGGCTGGAGTCCAGTAACAAGAATTGAAGAAGTTCAAGGTGTTCAAGAAGTTCAAAAGGTTCAAGGCATCTACAACCTCGCCGGTATGAAGGTTGACGAAACCTTCAAGGGCATCGTCATCAAAAACGGCAAGAAGGTACTATACTAGAAATCTCTAGAAAACTCTAGAAAAATTCTAGAAAATCTAGAACGTTCTAGAAAATTCTAGAAATCTCTAGACTACCAAAAAAAGAGCACCCCGTCGAGGGTGCTCTTTTTTTGTGCTTGACCACTAAAAAGTACGGAGTGCAATCGTAAAAAAGTTCGGAATTATTTGCATATTTCAAAAATTTTTAGTAACTTTGTAATTAATTGGAAAAACCCATGAAGCGGACAATATATATTCTTGCAGTTTTGGTTCTCATCGGCATCACCTGTTCGTGTGGTGGTGAGAAAGAGAATGAACGTGGGTTCGACCTCCGTGGGGTGTGGGAACTGAGTGAGATGACCGATATGTATGGCGATACATTTCTGTATCCCCAGAATGGCATGACGTGGATGCGCATATATGATGATTCGTGTTACTATATGTGCCAGATGGAGACAGCTCCTACGGGTACGATGATTACGCCTTCGACGATGCAGGACTATGACTTCATCAGAAAGGGTACTGGCGACATTCTCTATCTGCAGGGTGGCAATACGTATCCTCTCACTGTGGTGGACGACTCCACGATGGTGATTCAGCAACTTGGGCGTAAATACACCTGGCGGCTCTGTAAGGACTTTGACGAAGGAAGACGCCTTGATGTAATTGGTATTATCAGGAGCGACATAGAAAACAATGCCGAGGAGACGAACCGCTATGTCTTCTCGAAGGCAGAAAACGAACTGAAGACCGTGCAGCACGGACTGATATTCACGATAATCGGTATGGTCGGGATATTTGCATTGTTCATCAATCATTTCCGCCACATCTATAAAGAGAAGAAACGTATCGAACAGGAACTGCGCCATATAGAGCAGGAACACCAGGCCATGCCGGAACCTGTACGCCGGGCCCTGAACGATGTGGAGCAGGAGTTCCACCAGAGCGATTTCTATCTCTCGCTTCGCAAACGCATAGCCCAGGGAGAACGACTGAAGAAGGAGGATTGGGACGAGATAGATGTCAGGATACGGAGTGTGTATCCACGGTTCACCAGTACACTGGTGTCGCTCCATAACATGTCGGAAGCCGAGTACCGGGTGTGCCTGCTGATAAAATTGAATGTGGCTCCGTCGGAGATTGCAACCGTGCTTTGCAAGGAAACAAGCAGCATCAGTACTGTGCGAAGCCGCCTCTACGGCAAGGTGTTTGGCCGGAAAGGCAGCAGCAAAGACTGGGACGAGTTTATACTCTCGTTATAAGTCGGTTAGGACAGGCTTGCAAACTTTTTGCAAACAACCTGTCATGCTTCCATAACCGCTACAAATCCGTTTGCAAACAAACTGCAAATACCGATTTTTGGAAATAAGCTGAAAAACACATATCTTTGCAGCCGAAAACTTTTCTAAAAATTTTTATACATTATGAAAAAGATTACAGCAATGTCAGTGATTGCGCTTATCTCGGTGATTTGCGCAACAGAGGTTTCGGCTCAGGCAAAGGTCGCAGACAAGGAAATTATCGGTGTGTGGGTGATGTCGTCAATGAAGTATGAAGGCGAGGACCAGGAACACATCAGTGAGAAGTACAACCAGGTAAAGGTGTTTCGTGCTAATGGCGAATATGCCTGTGCAGAAATTGTCAAGTTGAAAGACGGCAGTTATTACGTAGCGCCTCACGAGTATGGCACATATTCACTCGTAAACGGTATGTACAGCGAGATGGGGCGTTCGGCACACAAGCACGAGTGGATCAGTAAAACCGCATTTAAAAGCCGTTGGAAGAACCGCAATGACCAGTGGAAGAAGGTCAATGATTTTCCAGAGACACTTGCACAGCACATAGTGGATAAGTGCAAAGCCAACCAAGCCTCGTCACAGGACATGCAACTGTTGATGAAGAAGTACATCTTCGGCAAGTAAGCGGTTCTTTGTATGAAACGAACAATCTTATCTTGCCTCCTGCTCCTCTGTGCGATATGAGGATGGGCACAGACAAGCACAAAGCTTGATTCCACACAGTTTGTGGCGTTTTACAATTATACCATCAACACTCAGGATGAGAATGGACAAAGCGTGTCAGACTCTTTACGCCTTGCCCTGTTGATTGGCTCTCAGGCAACCTATTGCACCACGGTTCTTTCATACAACAGAAATGGAGGTGTCGGTAAGGAAATGCTTAATACCTTCTTGATGCATCATCAGAACGTGACAACGGATTTGAAGAAGAATGAGGTGATAGCCGTCGAGCCCCTTTACCCCTACCGCTTTGAAAGCCATGAACCACTGGCCAAAGTGAATTGGAAACTGACGGACGACACGCTGACCATTTGCGGCCTGCCTTGTCACCGTGCTACGGGTGAACTCTATGGCAAGAAATGGACCGTATGGTACACAGAGGATATTCCTTCGTCTGCAGGCCCTTGGAAATTGCGTGGTTTGCCAGGACTGATTGTCAAGGCAGAGGATGATCTGGGCATACATTGCTTTGAGATGTATGAAACCAAGAATGTGGTAAAGGACATCACCTTTGTCAGCAATCCGCAATACCACAAGTATGACCGAAAGAAGCTGATGAAGTACAAGAAGCAGACGCTTGGCAATCCTCGCTATGTCAATGAACCGACCTATTACGTTCCCGAATATGCAGACGACGTTGGCGGAACAACCATCAATGGTTTCACTTACTATATTGGCATGACATCACACATGATGGTCCTGCAGAAGGCCCATAAATATCAACCACTTGAACTGAAGTAGCAGCGAGAGGAGAGCCAAGCCCCAGCTTGAGCTATCCCGAGTCGCGTCTGAAGAAGACCGAAGGTCAACTGAAATAATATGAAGCGATTCCTCTTCATTATATTATATATGGCAATATCCGCTGCTCAGGCCTTGGCTCAGGTTGAGGTGACGGGTCGTGTGATCAACCTGCAGAACCAGCCTGTGAGTGATGTGATTGTGAAGTGTCTCAGTGGCACCAAGACACTTGGCTTCACCACCACCAACGGCCAGGGCATATATACACTGGAACTGAAGGAGAAGCCCAAGGAGGAAGTGGTGATGCAGTATAACCATATCAGTTACGAGAAGGAGGAGGAGATGCTGGAACTGAAGTCGAAATCAACGAAGCAGGATATCATCCTCACCCCCAAGACAATATCTCTCAAGGAGGTAATGGTCAAGGCACCGCCTGTGACTATGCTGGGCGATACGCTCCGCTACAATCTCGCTTCATTTCTCAAGAAGGGGGATGTCACGCTGGAGGACGGACTGAAGAACCTGCCGGGTATTGACATTTCTGACAATGGTGCCATCAGCTATATGGGCAAGGGCATCTCGAACTTCTACATCGGTGGACTCGACATGCTTGGGGGTCGCTACAACCTTGTCACAAAGAACATCCCAGCCCAATTTGCCTCTCAGGTGGAGATACTGAAACACCACAGACATCGCAAGATTGATGCTGACGAGGAGAGCGACAATGTGGCCATCAACGTGAAACTCACTGCCAAGGCAAAGTTCAAGCCCTTCGGACAGCCTGAGTTTGGCATTGGATGGCGCGAAGGGGAGCCTCTGTATGCCATAGGAGTCAACGAGATGATGTTCACCGACAATTTCCAGTTGCTTGCCTCGGCAAAATACAGCAACAACGGCCGTTTCGGACTCTATGACATGATAGACCACTTTGGAGGCGATGACTTCAGTTCGCTTGCCACCACCACGCTCCCTGCATGGGGACAGGAATATGCCAGCGTGGGCGAAGCCGTCTTTCGCCGTCATGGCTACGGCAGTCTCAATGCCATACAGAAGATTGACAGTGTTCGACAGATAAGGGCAAATGTCGACTACACCTACGACCGCATGACAAGCAGTGCCAGTTCCGAGTCGTTCTATTTCGCCGGAGGTGAGAACATATACATTGCCGAGATGACCAATCCTCTCGTCACGACCCATCGGCCTGCGTTAAATCTCAGGTATGAGCACAACGGAAGCAATCGCTATTTCTCAGATTCCTTCAGCGCCAAGGCTCAGTTCGTGACGAACGACAACGATGTGTATTCCACTTCTGCTGCCGATGGTTTGTTGGCCGCGCAGCACAGAAAGTCCACCTCTGTCAATCTGCACAACAACTTCTGGAGCACTATC
>R04__coassemble_149_pt1 | contig 26182 bp, 20 predicted proteins | sample R04__metabat2_low_PE_002 | metagenome-assembled genome bin R04
GACATCGATATGAACCCTGTGATGGAAGCTGCATCGTTTGACATCACGATTGGTGGTGAGCAGGAGAACCCCGTAGGCGAAGCACCATCAGCATGGGAAGACGACTGGGAAGACTTTGAGTGGTAGGCAGATATCACAATAGCAATTGGGTGTTGGGTCACAATGATTCAGCACCCATTTTTGCATAATTTGATGCCTCGTATCAACCATTTTGGTGCGTCCTTCGGGGTCGTTTGGTGCGTCCTTCGAGGTGTTTTGGTGCGTCGTTCGGGGTGTTTTGGTGCGTCCTTCAGGGTGGTTCGGTGCATTGTTACCTGCTACCTGCTCCCTGCTACCTGCCACCTCTCAAAGGTCATAGGCATTCATCAGGTCTCTCCTATAGGCCAGAGTCCAGCATGCATCTTACCCCAACGAAGCACCAGATCCTTTCCAGCGAAATACCAGACCCTTTCCAACGAAATACTAAACTCATCCCAGCGAGCAGCCAGGTCTACCCCAACCCCTTGTCACTTCTAATCGCTCGACTGTCTAACCGCCTAACCACATTTACTCGGAACCACGATGCAAAGTTACGAAATATTATGAAGACGTACAAATAAAACCGAATTGCCCTACCGAAAATTAACATTTCAAATGCAAATTAACATTTCGAGGTATACATCAAGCAGGTCTTTTGTGCAGAAATGTAACGGGAGAAGAAAAGTCACAAAAGTTACAAAAGTTACAAAAGTTACATGATATATTAACGAAAATATCCTCAATGCCAATGTGTCTTTTTCTTTTCTATTCTTTTCTTTTTCTATATAATATATATAACAAAATCAAAACAAAATCAAAAAAACAGTGTTGTAACTTTTGTAACTTTTGTAACTTTTGTAACCACAACAACAAAAATCGACCCAGCTTCACAGGCAAGCCGGTCGTTTGTCGAAAAAAATTTGTACATATCAAAATATTTTCGTAAATTTGTAGTGGCGAATTATAAATCCGCACGTCGGGGAATGTTGGTAAACGTAAAAACTTAAATGACAAAATTAAGATTTTATGATATGAAAAAGACACAGACATTAGCATTGGCATTGACATTTGCATTGGCATTTGTCCAGAACATCTTTGCTCAGGAGGGCAAGGGTGTTGATGTGGAACTTCAGAATGCACGACGCACCATACACTATCAGGGTGTGTTGGTGAGGATGGTCCAGGGTTTCTAGGGGCAAAAATAAAAAAAATATTTTGCTGAAAAATTTGCTTTTTTGCGAAAAATTTTGTATATTTGCAAATAATTTGTAAAGATAAAATTTCGTTACGAAAATACTGAGAAAATGGCTGCAAATAAAACTACATCGAAGGCGAAAAAGGACGTGAAAACAAAGAGTAAGTCGACGCTGAAACCTGGGGAAGAGATGAGCAGGTGGCAGGTGGTGAAGTTTGTGGTGGGGATGATTGTGCTGTTTGCGAGTGTGTATATGCTGATTGCCTTTACGTCGTATCTGAATTCGGGCAGGCAGGACTTCAGCATGATTGACGGTTGCACGGACTACGGACTGCTGGAGAAGGGGTTTGCCAATGTGTGTGGCAAGTGGGGCGCGCTGGTGGCTTATTTCTTCATCAACAGATGTTTCGGTCTGGCGTCGTATCTGATTCCGGCGTTCCTGATACTGTATGGTCTGAAGCTGATAGGGTCGATAAGGCTCAAGAGTGTGAAGCTGTTCATACTGACAGGCATAGTGATGGTGTGGGCGAGTGTGTTCCTGGCCAGTCCGATGATAAGCGGCATGCCGGTGGTGGCCGATTCGCACGTGAGTGCCGGAGGTGAGAGTGGTACTACGGCAGCCGACTGGATTGTGTCGTTCCTGGGACAACCGGGACTGTACTTCGTGCTGCTGATGACGGCGATATTCATATTGATATATTTCAGTGTGAGAACGGTGGAGATTATACGCGACATCCTTCGGATGCGGCACTTGCGCAGATTGTTGAGTTCTGTGAATAAAAAGCTCCGCAGCAAGACTGATTCTCCGACAGGCAATCTCACCGATGAAGACTACGCGCGTGCTGCAGGCGAAGGGGTGGTGGACCTGGATACGGGGGAGATTATTTTTGGGAAAAACGATGACGATGACGATAACGATGACGATAACGATAACCTTAACCTTGACCTTGACATTAACGACTCGGCTGATTCATCGACTGGTGACGACACGGCAGAGGGGTTTGACGCGGTGGTAAGGCGGAGCTCTAAGGAGCAGGGCGGTGTGTCGGAGACTTTGGCAGGCAACGAAGGTGGGGTGGAATTTGAGATAGAAGCCAACCAGACGGACACCCTCTCTGAAAAGGAAATAGAAAACAAGCGCGAAGAGGAAAGCGAAATAGACATGAGTGTGCCATACGATCCGCATAAGGACCTGGAGTTCTATCAGAATCCGCCGCTCAGTCTGCTGGAGTACCGCGAAGATGCCAATCCGCAGATCGACATGGACGAGCAGAAGGCCAACAAGGATCGCATCATACAGGTGCTGCACAGTTTCGGTGTGGAGATCACCAGCATCAAGGCCACGGTGGGACCTACGATCACCCTGTATGAGATAACCCTGACCGAAGGTACACGAATAAGCAAAGTACGAAATCTGGAAGACGACATAGCCCTGAGTCTGGCAGCCGACGGAATACGTATCATAGCCCCTATACCGGGCAAGGGAACCATAGGTATAGAGGTGCCGAACAAGAAGAAATGTGTGGTGAGCATGGAGAGTGTGATAAGTTCGAAGGCATTCCAGGAGACCAAGATGGACCTGCCTTGTGCACTGGGAAAGACCATCACCAACGAGGTGTACATGATAGACTTGGCCAAGGCTCCGCACCTGTTGGTTGCTGGCGCCACGGGTATGGGTAAGTCGGTGGGCCTGAATGCCATCGTGACCTCGCTGCTCTACAAGAAGCACCCGTCGGAACTGAAGATAGTGATGGTGGACCCGAAGAAGGTGGAATTCAGCATCTACACACCGATTGAGAACCAGTTCCTCGCCAAACTCGAAGAGGAAGAGGAACCGATTATCACCGATGTGCAGAAGGTGGTGAAGACGCTGAACAGCCTTTGTCAGTTGATGGATACCAGGTATGCCCTGCTGAAGAAGGCCGGAGTGAGAAGCATAAAGGAATACAACGATAAATTCAAGTCGCGCCAACTCAATCCGCTGCATGGGCACGAGTACATGCCATACTATGTGGTGATTATAGACGAGTTTGGTGACCTTATCATGACCGCCGGCAAGGAGATAGAACTGCCGATATGCCGCATTGCCCAGATGGCACGTGCCGTGGGTATACACATGATTATCGCCACCCAGCGACCTACGACACAGATCATTACCGGTACCATCAAGGCCAACTTCCCTGCCAGGATGGCGTTCAAGGTGTCGTCGATGATAGACTCGAGAATCATTCTCGACCGCCCGGGAGCCAACCAACTGGTAGGTAGGGGAGACATGCTCTATCTGCAGGGCAGCGAACCGGTGCGTGTGCAGTGTGCGTTTGTCGATACACCTGAGGTGACGAGGATAGCGAAATATATCAGCACTCAGCAGACCTACCCACATACCACCTATCTGCCGGAAGTGGCCCTGGACGGCGATGGTGACGGCGATGGTGGTGCAGACCTGGGAAACCTGGATCCGATGTTTGCCGAGTGTGCAAGACTGATCGTGAGCAAACAGATGGGCAGCACATCGCTGTTGCAGAGGCAGTTCTCGATAGGCTACAACAAGGCAGGTCGCATCATGGACCAGATGGAGAAGGCCGGAGTGGTAGGCCCTGTGAATGGTGCCAAGCCACGCGAGGTGCTGATACAGGACTTCAATACGCTGGAACGTTTGCTTAATTCGCTTGGATAGGCGAGAGAGAGGGAGGGTGCGAGATAGTATTCTGCAGCACCGCCTCCTGGCATAGAATGTGCTGCAGAATGCTATCTCGCACCTGGGGAGCAGGTAACCATGGAAACTATAGAAACCATGGAGACCATAGAAACCATAGAAACCATAAAAAAAACAATGCAATGAGAAAGATACTGCTTACACTAATAGTGATGTGTTCTCCCCTCGCCATATGGAGAGGGGTAGGGGGTGAGGCTACCATGTATGCCCAGACGGCGGTGTTGGATAAGGCGGCGGCGCAGCTGAAGAAAGACGGCGGAGTGAGCGTGGAGTATAGGATTGGGGCCAATGGGGCTAATGGGACTAATATGGCTAATGGGACTAATGGGGCTAATGGGGCCAATGGGAAACTGGATGTGATGGGGAAGAAATTCCACTCGGATATGGAGGGCATAGAGACTTGGTACGACGGTAAGCAGATGTGGACCTACTACAAGCAGAACTCGGAGGTGTATCTCTCCGAACCTACGAAGGCCGAACTGGCCAAGGTGAATCCGTACTACTTTTTGGATATTTATAAAAGGGAGTTCAAAGGGAGTTCAAAGGGAGTTCAAAGGGAGTTCAAGGGGAGTCCTGTAATCGAGGTGACCATGACGGCCACGGAGAAGACTAATAGCATTCAGAAGGCTGTGGTAAGGGTAGGGAAGGCGGATAACCGCATAAAGTACATCAAGGTCACTGGCAAGAACGGCAATGTGATAGAGGTGACGGTCACCTCCTATAAGGTGAAGCAGAAATTCACCGATGCCACATTCCGCTTCGACAAGGCAAAGCACCCAGGAGTTGACCTCATCGATATGAGGTAATTGAAGGGTAGTTCAAGAAGATAGAGAAGTTATCGTTCGCTGTGCTCACTAGAAGTTAAAGACGAATGTGTGGGATGGATACAGTAAATGAATAAATGACCAAATAAATAATAAATAGTAAATAGTAAATTGTCAAATAGTAAATAAGACTGTGGAACATATTCGTTGTTTGATTATCGGTTCTGGACCTGCTGGATATACAGCAGCGATCTATGCCAGCAGGGCAAACTTAAGTCCAGTAGTTTATGAAGGTATGCAACCAGGCGGACAGCTCACCATCACCGACATGGTGGAGAACTATCCAGGTTTTCCGGAAGTGCTCTCGGGTCAGGAACTCATGGACAAGATGAGGGCACAAGTCGAAAAGTTCGGTGTGGAGATACGCAGCCACCTGTGTGTGAAGAGCGACCTCAGCAGTCGGCCGTATCGTTTCACCTTCGACGACGAGACTGAGGTGGAGGCCGATGCCGTGATTATTGCCACCGGAGCCAGTGCCAAGTTCCTGGGACTCTCGGACGAGAAGAAATACATGGGACAGGGCGTGAGTGCGTGTGCTACGTGTGACGGCTTCTTCTATAGAAGAAAGGTGGTGGCCGTGGTAGGCGGCGGCGACACAGCTTGCGGAGAGGCCATATACCTGGCCGGACTGGCATCGAAGGTGTATCTCATAGTGAGAAAGCCTTTCCTCCGTGCCAGCAAGATACTGCAGGACCGTGTGATGCAGAACGAGAAGATAGAAGTGCTGTTCGAGACCAATACTGAAGGACTCTTTGGCGACAACGGAGTAGAAGGAGCGCACCTGGTACACCGCCGCGGCGAAGCCGACGAACGCCACTACGACCTGCCAATAGACGGGTTCTTCCTCGCCATCGGGCACAAGCCAAACAGCGATGTGTTCAAACCATGGCTGGAGACCGACGAAACAGGATACATCAAGACTATTGACGGCAGTCCGCGTACCAACCTGCCGGGCATATTTGCTGCAGGCGATGTGGCAGACCCTGACTACCGTCAGGCCATAGTGGCCGCCGGTTCGGGTTGCAAGGCAGCGATAGAGGCGGAGAGGTTTTTGGTATAAGGGGAGTTGAAGGGGAGTTGAAGGGGAGTTCAAGGGGAGTTGAAGGGACGAATGTGTGGGGTGTAAATAATTATAAATTATCAATTATCAATTGTCAATTATCAATTATTATCGTCTGATTCGGGATATTCGGAAGAAGGGGGTGAAGCGCCATCCGATGTACGAGAAGAGCAAGGCCATGAAAATATTCATGTATATCATGGTCGGGTTCTGGGCCGTGTATCTGGCGTTTTTCGGTGTACTGATGGCCCGCGCCATGGCTGACGACAGCAGGGAAGCCTACGACACCATCAACGGCGGGATGATAGTCTTCCTCATCATAGACTACCTGATGCGCTACACCATGCAGGAGACTCCGGCACAGATGATAAGGCCTTTCAAGACACTGCCCATCAAGGAGAATTTCCTGCACAATGTGTTCCTCGTGCGTATAGGCATGTCGGCGTACAACCTGTTCTGGCTGTGCTATTTCCTACCATTCGGACTGATATCGATAGCCTTCTCGCACCATCTGGGATTCCTGAACCTGCTGGGCTATCTGATAGGTGTGTGGCTGTTGTTCGTGCTGAATGGTTATTGGTATCTGTTCTGGAGGACATTGGTGAACCACCATTTCGTGTGGCATGCCGCACCGCTGGTGATATATGCTGCCATAGTGTGGTTTGGCATGATAGACGGTGACTGGGCATTCTACGGTCAGATGAGGTTTGTGAGAGGGTTTATAGTGTGGAATCCGTTGACTTTTCTGGCTATGGCTTTGGCTATAGCTTTGGCTTTTTTTGTGAACCGCTACTTCCAGAAGAAGGCCGTGTATAGGGAAATATCCAGGCGCGAGACGGTAAAGACGGTGAAGACGCAGCAGATGTCGTTCCTGGACCGATACGGCGAGGTGGGGGGATACCTGAAGCTGGAGATAAAGTCCATCATGAGGAATCCGGTGGTGAGAAAGAGTTTCCTGTCTGGATTGTTTGCCACCCTGATGCTGTGTACCCTTCACGCTTTCACCGATGCCTACGGCGGGTTTATGCGCAGTTTCATATGTGTGTATTGTTTCGCTGCCATGAGTATAATCAACCTCACCAACGTGATGGGAGTGGAAGGCAACTATATAGACGGACTGATGTCGAGGAAGGAATCGGTGCTGTCGCTCTTGAAGGCAAAGTATTATTTCAACATCATGCTGATGGTGCTGCCGCTGCTGTTCTGCATACTGCCGGTGGTGGAGGGCAAGATGGAGGTGATAGAAGTGCTGGGGTGCCTGCTGTTCTCGATAGGTGTGATAATGCCGTGTGTGTTCCAGATGGCAGTGTACAACACCACTACACTCAATCTCGTGGAGAAGATGCAAGGAGGAACCAACAACACGAAGGTGCAGATGGTGGTGTCGCTGGCAGCACTGTTTGTGCCGATGATAGTGATGTATGTGCTGATAGTGTGCTTCAGTACGATGGTGGCAGGAACGATTATGTCGGTGATGGGACTGGCAGGAATGATGCTCAGTCCATGGTGGCTGAGGAATATTTACGAACGGTTTATGTTAAGACGGTATGAAAATATGTCAAGTTTCCGTGCTTCTCGATAGTCTGAAGAAGACTTTCGGCAAGACCGAGGCTCTCGATGTGGAGCAGTTTGAGATAAATGCAGGAGACATCCTGGGACTCGTAGGCAACAACGGTGCGGGCAAGACCACCATGTTCAGGATTATACTCGACCTGCTCGATGCCACGGAGGGCGAGGTGACCATAACAGCCGACGGCACCGCCATCAAGCCAGCCGGCAACGAAGACTGGAAACAGTTCACCGGAGCATATATCGATTCGGGATTCCTTATCGACTATCTCACTCCCGATGAGTATTTTGATTTCATCGGCAAGATAAACGGCCTCGGCAAGGACGAACTCGCAGAACGGCTGAAGACCTTCGAGCCCCTGATGAACGGAGAGGTGATGGGGCAGAACAAACTCATCCGCAACCTCAGTGCCGGAAACAAGCAAAAGGTGGGAATCATTGCCGCCATGCTTCACAGACCGCAGCTTATCATACTGGACGAACCATTCAACTTCCTGGACCCTTCTGGGCAGATTGTGGTGAAAAAGATGCTCAGACAGTACAACGAAGAGACGGGTGCCACCATACTGATTTCGAGTCATAACCTCTCGCATACGCTGGACATATGTAGCAGGGTAGCCCTGCTGGAGCATGGCCGTATCATCCACGACTACAAGGCCGACGACGAGGAAATGGCAGCCAAGATAACGGAGTATTTTGAGAAGGGGAGTTCAAGGGGAGTTGAAGGGGAGTTCAAAGGGAGTTTAAGGGACGAATGATGGACGTAAAGATAGAACAGAGTTGGAAGGAGAGGCTTCGGGGGGAGTTTGAGAAACCTTACTTTGAGGCACTGACAGGGTTTGTGCGCGAGGAGTACCACAAGGGCGTGTGCTATCCTCCGGCAAGGCTCATCTTCAATGCGTTCAACACTACGCCTTTCGACAAGGTGAAGGTGGTGCTGTTGGGTCAGGATCCATACCACGAACCGGGTCAGGCCCATGGACTCTGTTTCTCCGTGTGTGACGGAGTACAGTTTCCGCCATCGTTGCTCAATATCTTCAAGGAGATAAAGGACGATGTGGGAATGCCGATACCAGAGAGTGGAAACCTCACCCGCTGGGCAGAGCAAGGCGTGATGCTGCTCAATGCCACCCTCACGGTGAGAGCCCATCAGGCTGGGTCGCACCAGCGAAGGGGTTGGGAAGAATTTACCGATGCCGTGATACGCTCGCTGAGTGAAGGCAGGGAACACCTTGTGTTCATACTCTGGGGCAGTTATGCACAGAGCAAGCGCAGCCTTATCGATACGACGAAGCATCTCGTGCTCGCCTCGGCCCATCCGTCGCCGCTCTCAGCCTATCGCGGGTTCTTCGGCAACCACCACTTCTCCCTTGCAAACGATTATCTCAGACAACATAACAAAGAACCGATAAAATGGTAAAAAATCTTATTTTCGACCTTGGTGGGGTGGTAATATTCCTTGACCCAGAAAAGGCAGAACGGCGTTTCAGGGAGGTAGGTATAGCAGACGCGGCGAAGCAACTGAATATCTACGGCCAGGGAGGAGCTTTCGGCGAACTGGAGAAGGGTAATATCTCGGCCGAGGAGTTCTGCAGGATGCTAGGACTCACCCATGAGCAGGCATTTTATGCCTGGATGGGCTATCTGGACCGCGTGTTTCAGGAAGGACTGGACTATATCATGGAACTGCGCAGTCAGTATAAGACATTCATTCTCAGCAATACTAACCCAATACTTATGGACTGGGGTCACAGCGATGACTTTGCCCCTGCGGGACACAGTCTGGACTGGTATTTCGACAAGGTATACACCAGTTATGAACTCCACGACTACAAACCCGCTCACAGCATATTCCAGAAGGTGCTCGACGCAGAAGGGTTGAAGCCTGAGGAGACACTGTTTATAGACGACAGCCCGCGCAATATAGCCGCAGCCCGGGAACTGGGGATGCAGACCCTGCTGGTGGAAAACGGCAAAGACTGGCTAGAGAAGTTGCGACATAGTATTCTGCAGCACCGCCTCCTGGGGTGAAATGTGCTGAAGAATACTATGTCGCAACAGGTAGCAGGTAGCAGGTAGCAGGTAGCAGATAGCAGATAGCAGATAGCAGGGATGGATGCCATAGAAACCATAGAAACTATTGAAACCATAGAAAAAAATCAGCAATGAAAAAGATAATCTTTACATCTTTTAATCTTTTAATCTTTACATATTTCTGCGCTTTTGCGCAGACCAGTGCTGACTTGGTGAAGCAGGACCTCATAGGCTATGGTGTTCCTGTAACTGAGAATAACGACGTGTTTCTCATCAAGTCGGGCCATGACAAGTTTGAGGATATGTTCAGCGAAATCCGAAGGGCCAAGTCGTTCATACACCTGGAGTATTTCAATTTCCGCAACGACTCCATAGCCAACCTGCTGTTCAGCATCCTGGCCGAGAAGGTGAAGGAGGGAGTAGAGGTAAGGGCCATGTATGATGCCTTTGGCAATGCATCGAACAACCAACCCATAAACCGAGCCCACCACGACTCTATTGCTGCCACAGGCATAAAACTCGTGAAGTGGGACCCTATACGCTGTCCGTGGGTGAACCACATCTTTCCCCGTGATCACAGGAAGATTGTCGTAATAGACGGTCGTGTGGGATATACGGGTGGAATGAACGTGGCCGACTACTATGTGGACGGACTGCCAGAGATTGGTCCGTGGCGCGACCTGCACATGCATATCGAGGGTGAGGCAGTAAACGAACTCAACAAGATATTCTGCGAGATGTGGTATGAGGAAACCGGTGAGTTGCTTGTAGGCAGCAAGTATTTTCCCCATCCTGTGCAGGCCGGAGATACGGATATAGCAGTGGTGGACCGCTGGCCTCACCGCACCAACAAGTCTATTCGCCAGTTGTACATCTCCATGCTCGACAATGCGCGCAGTCATATAAGGATGATAAACCCTTATTTCGTGCCGACACACAAGGTGCGCCGTGCTCTGAAACGCTGCATAGACCGTGGGGTGAATGTAGAGATATTGCTTTCGGAGAAGAGCGACATACCGCTCACTCCCGATGCGGCTCACTATGTAGGCAGGCTGATGCAGAAGCGCGGAGCCAAGGTACATATGTTCCAGGGCGGATTCCATCACAGCAAGATGATGATTGTGGACGATGAATTTTGTACGGTGGGTTCTTCAAACCTCGATGCACGGAGTCTGCGTTGCGACTACGAAATCAATGCCGTGGTGTTCGACAAGCGCTTCGTAAGTGATCTCGATGCCATGTTCTCGGCCGATGTGGAGCAATCGGTACCGATGTCGGATGAATATTACAAGAAGAAATCGATATGGAAAAAGTTTACCGCCTGGTTTGGCAACACGCTCACTCCGTGGTTGTAAGTCGTGCTGCGCACGAGGTTGATAGGTTGATAGGTTTAAGGGTTTATAGGTTTGTAGGTTTATTGGTAATAGCACTCCTAACTCCTAACTCCTCACGCCTAACTGCTGAACTTTTAGCTCAGTCGGCTCCGAAACGCGAGTTTCGTGGGGCTTGGATTCAGTGTGTCAATGGTCAGTATCTGGGCAAGACACCGGCACAGCTTCGTGCTATGCTCTCTTCGCAACTCGATGTCCTCGAGTCGGCTGGCATCAATGCCATCATCTTCCAGGTTCGTGCCGAGGGCGATGCGCTGTATAAGTCGAAGTACGAACCCTGGAGTCGTTATCTCACTGGTCAGCAGGGACTCGCTCCGGAGGATGGATGGGACCCGTTGGAATGGATGGTAGGGCAGTGTCACAGCCGTGGGATGGAGTGTCACGCATGGATAAATCCCTATCGTGCCAAGACCAAGGGCACCACAGCCCTGGCCACCAACCATGCTGCAGTGAAATATCCGAGCCGTGTGTTCCGCTATGGCGACCTGCTCATATTCGATCCTGCCCAGGAGGTGAACCGTCAGTACACCTGTATGATTATAGAGGACATCCTCACCCGCTACGATGTAGACGGACTCCATATGGATGACTATTTCTATCCGTATCCGGAGGCAGGACAGGAGATCCCTGATGACGGTGATGCCAATAAGCGCAGGGAGAATGTGAACAGCCTCATTGAGGACATATATCATACGTGCAGACGGGTGAAGCCATGGGTGAAATTCGGCATATCGCCGTTTGGCATCTACCACAACAACCCTGCTGGCATCAACAGCAAGGAAGGCAGTGCTACAAATGGTCTGCAGAACTACGACCAACTGTATGCCGATGTAGTGCTGTGGCAACAGAAAGGGTGGGTGGACTATCTCATTCCGCAGATATACTGGAACATAGGCAACAGGGCTGCCGACTATGCCGTGTTGTGTGAGTGGTGGAGCAACTTCTGTGGTGGCAGACCTCTCTACGTGGGGCAGGACATAGAGCGCACTCTCAAGGAGAACCAAACAGAACGTAAATATACCATACAGCGATTCTTGCGCAACATAAAGGGTTCGTGCCAGTGGTATGCTGCCGCTGTGGTGAACAATCCAGACTATCTTCACGACCTGCAGACCAAATGGCACGCCACACCGGCCCTGCAGCCTTCCATGCCATGGATAGACGACACACCTCCGGGGAAGGTGAAGGGGTTGAAGGTTCAAGTGGTTCAAGGAGTTCAAGGAGTTCAAGGGGGAATATATCTTACCTGGAAAGCTCCCAAGGCCAAGAAGGAGATGGACCGTGCGGTGCAGTATGCCGTATACAGATTCAGCAAGGGAGAGAAGATTGACATAGATGCCTCGGATGCTGCCCAGCACTTGGTGGGTGTGGTGTCGGATACACGCTACCGGCTCGTAGGCAACCAGTCGGGCTATGTGTTCGTGGTCACAGCCCTCGACAGGTTGCACAATGAAAGTAAGATAAAGAAAATAAAACTGTAATGAGGAAGAAAACAACCTTCACACGTGACCGTGCCCTCGAGGTGATGCGTCCTTTGGCCGAAGTGCTCACTCCGTCGCAGTCTCAGGAATTTCTGCGCAACGTACAGGTGCTGCAACTCAAACCTGGCGAGGAACTCTATCGGGAGGGTGACTTTCCTGTGTATCTCTGTTGCCTTGCCGATGGTGCCATAAAGGTGTCGCGCCATGGGGTTTCGCGTGAGATCATACTGCGTATCATTCTCGAGAAAGGCATATTTGGATATCGTTCTTTTTTTGCCCACCAGAGCCATATCACCACAGCAGCAGCCTTCACCGATGCCGTGGTGTATGTGGTGCCGCTCCGACTTGTGGACAAGTGGATGAGTGACAATGCCATGCTTGCAGGTTTCTTTGTCAACGAACTCTCTATAGACCTTGGCCGCTCGGATGCACGGCTGCTCAACTTTACTCAGAAAAAACTCCGTGGCCGTTTGGCAGATGCGCTGTTGATGCTCATCAGTAAGTTTGGCTACGAAGACGATGGCGAGACCATATCAGCACGCCTCTCAAGAGAGGACCTTGCCTGTTTGGCCAATATGGAACGTGCAAATGCCATCCGTACTCTTGCCACTTTTGTCGACGAGGGTATCATCGAGTCGTCGGGACGGGCTATAAAAATAAAAGACCTTAAAGCATTACAAACAACCAGCAGAATAGGATAGACTATGAAAAAAGTTTTAGTTTTCGTTGTTTTCAACGTTTTCGTTGTTTTCAACGTAGCGCAGGGCGCTTTTGCCCAACCTCGGTTCAGAATGGAGATGGATGCCACAAATCCTGATGTCCACGACCCTGTAATAGCTTATTGCGAGGGCAGGTACTATATCTATGCCACGGGCTTCGGAGTGCAGTGCATGTCGTCGGAGGACCTGAAAACATGGAAGATGGAGCCATCGGTACTTACCACACCACCTCAATGGGCCATGGACTGTGTGAAGGGCTATAGGGGGCACACCTGGGCTCCTGATATTCAGTATTATGACGGCCTGTGGTATCTCTTCTACAGCTGTTCTGCTTTCGGTAAGAACACCAGTGCCATTGGTGTGGCAGTGAACAAGACCTTGAATCCTTCGTCGCCAGACTATGAGTGGGTGGACAAAGGCAAGGTGGTGGAGAGCACCCCTGGCAAGGACAACTGGAATGCCATAGACCCGAATATGATTGTTGACGACAAGGGCAAGGCTTGGCTTTGCTGGGGCTCGTTCTGGGATGGAGTCCAGCTTGTGAAGCTGAAGGGTTTGAAAGGTTCAAGGGGTTCAAAGGTTCAAGGAGCTCAAGAGGTTCAAGGAGTTCAAGTTAAGGGCACTCCGAAGACCATTGCCAGGAGGTTTTATCGCACAGGCAAGCATGGCAAACCTTCTGCCGAAGATCTTGCTTTGGCCAGTGAGGCTCCTGATGCCGGGGCAAATGCCATCGAAGCACCTTATATAATAAAGGAGGGAGATTGGTACTATCTCTTCGTGTCGTGGGACTACTGCTGCAAGGGTCGCCGCAGCAACTACAAGACAGTGGTTGGCCGAAGCAAGTCGGTGGAAGGTCCTTATCTTGATAAGCAAGGACGCCGCATGGATGAGGGCGGGGGAGAGATACTCCTGCAGGCTTCGGACCGCTACTACGGAGTGGGCCATTGTGGTCTGCTGAAGAAAGACGGCGAGTGGCTGTTCGTTGCCCATGGCTATGCCAAGCTAAGTGGCGGCCAGAGCAAACTCTTCCTGCGCAGGATGGTATTCGACTCTGAGGGTTGGCCTGTGATCGAGTCAGAGGCCGATCCGCTGGTTGGCAAGACCATGAATGTCATCGGTGACAGCTATGTGGCCAATCATCGCCGGCCAAAAGAAGAATCGTGGCACAGCAAACTGGCTCAGATACATGGCATGCACTACAACAACTATGGTCGCAACGGCAACTGTGTGGCTTTCGACCGGGGAAGGTTCGGCACCCGTATGGTGAACCGCTATACGGAGATGACAGACACGGCTGATGTCATTATCATCATCGCAGGCCATAACGATGCCAATATGATAAAGGATGATGCCGATTCGCTGGTGATGTTCCGCGACAGTCTTGACAAACTGCTCACAGGCCTGCGCGAGAAATATCCTGCAGGACGCATAGGCTATGTCACTCCGTGGTATCTCGACAAACCTGGATTTGCCCAAGTGGTGAAGACTGTGAAGGAAGTGTGTGAGAAGCATGCCGTGCCTGTGCTCGACAACTATATGGAACGCAGTCCGATACGCGTGCGTGATGACAGGTTCCGTGAAAGGTTCTTCCAGAGCCCTGATGACACGGCGCATCTCAATGCCGAGGGTCATGACATGTATCTCGCCACAGGAGAATGGTTCCTGCAGCAGTTGATACAGAAGGGGAGTTGAAGTGGAGTTGAAGTGGAGTTGAAGGGACGAATGTTATAGTATGGTTTCATAATGAAAAAAGTTTTCGTTTTAGTATTGGTCTTCGTACAGGTCTTAGCCTGTTCGGCTCAGATCAAGGGGCGGTTTTACAATGAGGACCAGAAGGCATTGTTTGTCATCAACCTCGAGCGCGACACCATCGACGTGCCTGGTCTCGAAGGGTTGGAGACCTGCTATGGTGTACTCTCGGGCAATCTCAACGGCCGGTGGATTATTCTCAAGGTGAAATCGCAGAAGGAGAGTTCGGCTGTGGTGCGCGTGACCTGTGACCGCGGTAACGATGCCGAGGACATCACACTCACCCTGCGTGGTGACGAACTCATCATGCAGCAGAAAGACAACTATATAAAATGTGTTCAGGGAAAGAAATATGCAAAACTTCCAAAACAATTCATTTTTAAGCGAATTCAATGATGCTCAGCGCGAGGCTGTGCTCTACTGCGATGGTCCTTCGCTGGTGGTTGCAGGAGCCGGTTCGGGCAAGACTCGTGTGCTGACCTACAAAATTGCTTATCTCATATCCCAGGGCTACAAACCATGGAACATACTCGCACTGACCTTTACCAACAAGGCGGCCAACGAGATGAAGCAGCGCATAGGTCGCATCGTGGGCGATGACTTGGCGCGCAACATATGGATGGGCACCTTCCACAGCGTGTTTCTGCGCATTCTCAAAGCCGAACACGAACTGCTGGGATTCTCTGCCGATTTCACCATCTATGATGCCAGCGATTCGAAGAGCCTTATAAAGTCCATTATCAAGGAGATGGGACTCGACGACAAACTCTACAAGGCTTCTACCATAGCCGCGATTATCAGCAATGCCAAAAACCAGCTGCAGACTGCCGAGGACTACTATGATAGTCCGGCAGACTATCAGGCTGACATGCGCAACAAACGTCCTAATACCCGCGACATATTCCGCCGTTATGCTGATCGGTGTCGCCAGGCCGATGCCATGGATTTCGACGACATCCTGCTCTATACCTACCGCTTGCTCAGCCAGCGGCCAGAGGTGTGCCAGAAGTATGAGGAGCGTTTCCACTATGTGCTCGTGGATGAGTATCAGGACACCAACTTTGCCCAGCACCGCATCGTGTGGTTGCTCTCTCAGCACCGCAAGATGGTGTGTGTGGTGGGCGATGATGCACAGAGCATATATTCGTTCCGGGGAGCCCGTATAGACAACATTCTGAAATTCCAGCAGATGTATGAAGGGGCGCGTATCTTCAAACTAGAGCAGAACTACCGTTCCACTCAGACCATCGTGTTGGCTGCCAACAGCCTTATCCACAAAAACCGTTGGCAGATAGAGAAAAACGTGTTTTCCAAGGGCAGTGTGGGTGAACCTCTGCAACTCTCCGAGGTGGCTTCAGACAATGTTGAGGCCGAGAGAGTGGTGAACAACCTATATCGTCTTCATCGCAACGAGGGTATTTCGTATGCCGAAATGGCCGTGCTCTATCGTACCAATGCCCAGAGCCGTGTGTTTGAAGAGGCATTGAGAAAAGTGAACATACCATACCGTGTGTATGGTGGTGTGTCGTTCTATCAGCGCAAGGAGATAAAGGACGTACTGGCATATTTCCGCCTGGCTGTCAATCCTAAGGACGAAGAGGCCCTGAAGCGTGTCATCAATTATCCTGCACGTGGCATCGGGGCTACTACTGTTCAGAAAATCGTGGCGTGTGCCACTGAGGCTGCAGTGAGCCTGTGGGAGGTGATTTGCAATCCTGCTCAGTATGGTCTTGCCCTCTCGCCTTCGCTGGGAGTAAGGCTCGTGGAGTTCCGCGAGAAAATACAGTCATTCTCTCATGCTGCAGCCACTTCCGATGCGTTCAGTACGGGCGAATTTATAATCCGCGAATCGGGAATCTACGATGATATACACCAGGAGAATACCCCTGAGTTTGTGTCGCGTCAGGAGAATGTAGATGAACTCACTAACGGCATGCGCGATTTCTGCGACAGCCGTCTCGAGGAGGGCAACGAGCATGTTTCGCTCTCCGACTACCTGGCCGAGGTATCGCTCATCAGCGATATCGACACTGATCGTGGCGACGACAACGAGAAAGTATCGCTCATGACCATCCATTCGGCCAAGGGACTGGAGTTCGATACGGTGTTCATCGTGGGCATCGAGGAAGAACTGCTGCCCAACCAGATGGCCATTGGCAGTCCGCGTGAGGTGGAAGAGGAGAGACGCTTGTTTTATGTGGCTATCACTCGTGCCAAGAACCACTGTTATCTCTCGTGTGCCAAACAGCGTTATCGTTTTGGTCATCTCGACTTTTGTAAACCGAGCCGGTTTCTCAGTGATATCGACCCGCAGTACATTGCGCGCAAGAGTGGCAGCGCAGGATCAGGCACACAGACCGCCGCTGCAACGCGCCGTTTCGGCATATTCGGTCCCCACAGTTTCCGTCCTACGACAACTACGAGTTCCAGAACTCCAGAAGTCCCGAAATCCAGAGTTGCCGACATCTCAAAATCCACCACTTCCACCGCATCAGACAGTGGCGATATACGTCCTGGGGTTCGTGTACTACACGATCGTTTCGGTGCTGGCATAGTGGTAAGCGTAGAGCGCTCGGCTGATTCCCACAAAGCCACAGTCAACTTCGACGACGTAGGCGTCAAACAACTTCTGCTGAAATACGCAAAACTGAAAATTATAAACTCATAACTGCTATGAAGTGTATAGATAAATTCATTGAGATCTACAAGGGCGACCCTGAGGATGTTGCCTTCTGTCCTTATCGCATCTGTCCTATAGGTGCACACTCCGACCACAATTTGGGCAAAATCACAGGATTTGCCATCGACAAGGGCATACATATAGCCTATCGTCCTAAGCACAACGGTGTGGTTGAGCTTTGTTCGCTGCAGTTCCTGGGCAAACGTGCCCAATGGCATGTGCGTGGCGTGCCGGAGAAGAAACAAAACGACTGGGCTGACTATCTGCGTGGTGTAACCCTTGAACTGGGTATGCGCTATCAACTCTCCGTGGGTGTGGTAGGTGTCATCGAGGGCACTTTGCCCATAGGTGGTCTCTCGTCATCGGCTGCCGTGTGCATAGCCATGCTCAAGGTCCTGGCCAAGGTCAACGGCATCTCGCTCGAACCGCAGGAAATAGTGGAAATTGCCAAGGCTGCTGAAAACAACTATGTCGGTGTTAGCTGTGGCACTCTCGACCAGAGTTGCGAGGTCTATTCGCGCAAGGATCATCTGCTCTATCTCGATTGCCGCGACAACAGCTACGAACTCATTCCGCAGCATGCTGGTATGGCTCCTTACGAAATCGCCATCTTCTTCAGCGGTGTGGAACGCAACCTTGCCGGCAGTGCGTTCAACATGCGTGTCGACGAGGCTAAGAGTGCTGCCTATGCACTGATGGCCTTTGCTGGGATGCCTTACGGCAAGTTCTCTGAGGCTATGCTGCGCGATGTGCCGCGTGAGGTATTCGAACAGTACAAACACCGTCTGCCCGACAATTGGCGACTGCGTGCCGAACATTGGTACACCGAGTTTGCCCGTGTGGAGGCTGGTGTGGAGGCTTGGCGCAAGGGTGACATTCAGACCTATGGCCGTCTCTCGTTCGAATCGGGTCAATCATCTATATACAACTGGGAGACTGGTTCGGCTGAACTCAAGACTCTCTACGACATCATGACTCGTACTGAAGGTATCTATGGAGGCCGTTTCAGCGGTGCCGGATTTAAAGGCTGCTGCATGGCTCTGATTGATCCGCAGTACAGCGAGCAGATTTTGCGTCAGGTTCAGGAGGAATACCTGAAAGTATTCCCTCAGCTTACAGATAAATATATGGGAGTAATTTGTCACTCCGCTGATGGTGTAACTATATGAAATGTTTGATACTTGCAGCAGGCTATGCAACGAGGTTGTATCCGCTGACAGAAAATTTTCCTAAACCTCTGCTCAAAGTGGGCGACAAAGCCATTTTAGACTGGCTTGTAGACGATCTTAGTGAGCATATCGAAGAATTCGTGGTTATCTCCAACCATAAGTTTGCCCAGCATTTTGAAACCTGGGCCGCAACCCGACCTGAAAAGATCACTGTAGTCGACGATGGTACTTCTACCAACGAAACACGCCTCGGAGCCGTGTGCGATGTGCAGTTTGCCATCGACTCTCTCCATCTCGACGACGAGATGCTGGTGATGGCTGGCGACAACTTGCTCGATTTCAGTCTGTCGAAGTTCGTGGACTATGCCAGGGAGAAGGGCACCAGCTGTATTATGCGCTACTACGAACCTTCCGAACGCCGCTTGCACAAGAGCGGCATCGTAGAGATAGACGATAGCGACCTCATTGTCTCTATGGAGGAGAAACCGGCAGAACCTAAGAGCCACTGGTGCTGTCCTCCGTTCTATATCTACACTCGCGAGGATGCCCATCGTGTTGCCGATGGCATAGCTGCAGGCTGTGGCACCGATGCCCCTGGCTCCTACATTGCATGGCTTGCCAGTGTCACCCCGGTCCACGCCATGGAAATGCCTGGTCACCGCTACGACATAGGCAACTTGGAAAGCTACCACCAGGTATGCGCGACATTCTGCAAATAGCAGGAAGTCAGATAGTATAGAATGCTCTCACGATATTGGCTATGTAACTTTTTTGCAAAAAAATTTGGTCATGTCAAAAATTTTTTGTAACTTTGCATTCGCTTTGTGCGCGCAAGGATGCGCACGTAAGAAAAAATTATAATGTCTAATTTAAAAAATTAACAAAAAAACAAAACATTATGGTAGACAACCTAAAAAACATTCAACCGCTGGAAGGTTTCGATTGGGAAGCATTCGAACACGACGGTAAAAGTGCTGAAAACATGGCTCAGCAGCAGCAGGCTTATGAAGGCACTCTGAACAACGTAACTGATCACGAAGTTGTGGAAGGTGTGGTTACATCCCTCAACGACCGTGAGGTATTTGTAAACATCGGTGCAAAGAGCGACGGTGTAATTCCAAGAAACGAATTCCGCTACAACGAAGGTCTGCAGGTAGGCGACAAGGTAGAGGTATACGTAGAAAACCAGGAAGACAAGAAGGGTCAGCTGAAGCTTTCTCACAAGCGTGCCCGTCAGGAAAAGGCTTGGGACCGCGTGAACGAAGCTATGGAGAAGGAAGAAATTGTTCAGGGCGAAATCAAGTGCCGCACTAAGGGTGGTATGATTGTTGACGTACTCGGTACTGAGGCATTCCTCCCAGGCAGCCAGATCGATGTGAAACCTATCCGCGATTTCGATACATTCGTAGGTAAGATAATGGAATTCAAGATTGTGAAGATCAATCAGGAATACAAGAACGTTGTCGTATCTCACAAGGCACTCATTGAGGCAGAACTCGAAGCACAGAAGAGAGAGATCATGAGCCATCTCGAGAAGGGTCAGATACTCGAAGGTGTTGTGAAGAACATCACAGCATACGGAGTATTCGTTGACCTCGGTGGTGTTGACGGTCTCATCCACATCACAGACCTCTCTTGGGGCCGCGTAAACGATCCTAAGGAAATTGTAGAAATCGACTCTAAGATCAACGTTGTAATCCTTGACTTCGACGAGGAGAGACATCGCATCGCTCTTGGTCTGAAACAGCTTGTTCCACATCCATGGGATGCTCTCGATCCGGATCTCAAGCTTGGCGACAAGGTAAAGGGCAAGGTAGTGGTTATGGCTGACTACGGTGCATTCGTAGAGATCGCTCCAGGTGTGGAAGGACTTATCCACGTGAGCGAAATGAGCTGGAGCGCTCATCTCCACAGTGCACAGGACTTCCTGAAGGTAGGCGACGAGGTAGAGGCTGTGATCCTGACTCTGGATCGCGAAGAGCGTAAGATGAGTCTCGGTCTCAAGCAACTGAAGGACGACCCATGGGCTAATATCGACGAGAAATACCCTGTAGGTAGCAAGCATACAGCAAAGGTTCGTAACTTCACTAACTTTGGTGTGTTCGTAGAACTCGAAGAAGGTGTTGACGGACTTATCCACATCTCCGACTTGTCTTGGACAAAGAAGGTAAAGCACCCTTCAGAGATATGCAAGGTTGGCGAACCTCTCGAGGTTATGGTACTCGATGCAGACCGCGCAAACCGTCGTTTGAGCCTTGGTCACAAGCAGCTCGAGGACAATCCTTGGGAAGCATTCGAAGGCACATACACACAGGATTCTGTGCATAAAGGCACAATCGTTGAGATTATCGACAGAGGAGCCGTTGTAAAACTCGAAGATGGTGCTGAAGGTTTTGCTACTCCTAAGCATCTTGTAAAGGAAGACGGTACTCAAGCTCAGCTCGGTGAAGAACTCGAGTTCAAGGTAATCGAATTCAACAAGGATGCACGCCGCATCATCCTCTCACACTCACGTATCTTCGAAGACGAACAGCGTTCAGAGGCTAAGAAGGCTGTAAAGAAACCTGCAAAGAAGGCTGAACCTACAATCCAGAACAAGACTGCAAGCACAACTCTCGGTGACATCGATGCTCTCGCAGCACTCAAGGCCGAGATGATGGGCGAAACTAAGGCTGAAGAGGCTCCAGTAGTAGAAGAGGCTCCAGCAGTAGAAGAAACTCCAGCAGTAGAAGAAACTCCAGCAGTAGAAGAGGTTCCAGCAGTAGAAGAAACTCCAGCAGTAGAAGAAACTCCTGCAGCTGAAGAATAATTCGCAGAGCACACAAGCTTATAGATAGGAAAAAGCGTTCTTGGCGGAACGCTTTTTTTTATGCTTTATCGGCGGCTCGTTGGAGTTGCCAGGAGTTGTAGAGATTTTGCCAGATGATGTAAAAACCTCCTGCAAGGGCAGTGACAGGATCGAGAAACGTATAGGCCAGCCAGATGGCAAGCGAGGTGTTCTTCTGACCCAGAGTTTGTCCTCCAGCCACACGGTCATGTCCAAAGCGGCTGCCAATGACGTGACCAAAGAAAAACTGAACGGCACAGCATATGAGTCCTGTAGCAGCAATCATAATGTAGATGTGGACTGGCAGCGAGGAGGTGACAACGGCGTGGGTGGTGATACCCATGCAGAACACCAGAGTCACGGCCCAGAGGTAGAAAGCCCAGTTGGTGTGCTGACTAAGGAAACGATGAAACCGAGGAAGGAAATATCTCACCATGAATGCTGTCACCAAAGGCAGTATGAGCACAGGGAACACCTTCCAAAGAATCATGAGAAAACTTTGAAGAAAACCGATGTGGTGTTGCATTCCACCGGAGGTGTTGATGGCAGATATGATGGCGGGAAATGCAATGGCAGCAACGACGTTGATCACTACGGTGTAGCTCACTACATAGCCTATTCGGCCACCGAGTTTGTTGGTCACAACCACAGCTGCCGTGGCAGTGGGGGTGATGAAGCAGAGCATGAAACTCTGGAGCAGCAGTCTCCACTCGCGCGACAGGTAATCTGCCATAAAAAGTAGAGGCAGGGTGGATAGAGCGGCACCGATGAGTTGTACGGCCAGCAGGCGTATTTGCCAGCGATGGGGTGTGAGGTCGCGGAAATCGATGCGGCAAAACGACATGAAAAGCATCAGGAAGAGCAACACTGGCTGCAGGATGTCAACAGCCTGGCTCGCAAAACGATGTGTGGAATCAAGGGCTGGAATATTGGCATAGATGAGATATCCCACAATGCCGATAAGCATGGATATGGGCAGAATGCCCGAGGAACGGTCAATCTTTTTCATCCATCAATGCAAGCATTTCGTCGCGATAGTTGGCCGCCATAAGGAAGTCGAGTTTCTCGGCGGCCTTACGCATCTTTTCACGGAGTGTCTCAATGGCTTTGCGCCGCTGTTCCGGAGTCATCGATTTGATGATAGGATCGGGTTCAGCCACGATAGGAGTTCTGTCGTAGTAGGCATCCTTGGTGTAGTCCACACGCTGACCATGCTCTATGCTCATCTGAGCTTTCTGAATCTGGGTCGGTGTGATGCCGTGTTCATGGTTGTAGGCCATCTGCTTCGTTCGGCGGCGTTCTGTCTCTTCGATGGTCTGACGCATACTCTTGGTGATGTGGTCGGCATAGAGTATGGCCTTGCCGTTGACATTGCGCGCAGCACGGCCTATAGTCTGGGTGAGAGAACGCACATTGCGCAGGAATCCCTCTTTGTCGGCATCGAGAATGGCCACGAGCGATACCTCTGGCAGGTCGAGTCCCTCGCGCAGCAGGTTCACACCCACGATGACATCATATTCCCCACGGCGCAGCCTGTCGAGAATATCCACACGCTCGAAGGTATCTACATCACTGTGGATGTAGTTGCATCTCACCCCGGCACGCTGCAGAAACTGTGTGAGTTCTTCTGCCATGCGTTTGGTGATGGTGGTCACAAGCACACGCTCCTCACGGCTGCTGCGCACACGTATCTCTTCGAGCAGGTCGTCCATCTGGTAGAGGGTAGGGCGCACCTCGATCTCAGGGTCAAGCAGACCGGTAGGACGAATAATTTGTTCCACCACCACACCCTCGCTTCGGGCAAGTTCGTAGTCGGCCGGAGTGGCACTGATATAAATAGTTTGCGGGGTGAGTGTCTCGAATTCGTCGAAGGTGAGAGGTCGGTTGTCGAGTGCTGCAGGAAGGCGATAGCCATACTCCACGAGTGTGGTTTTGCGTTTGCGGTCTCCGCCATACATGGCGCTGATCTGAGGTACACTCTGATGGCTTTCGTCAATCACCATGAGGAAGTTGTCAGGGAAGAAGTCTAGCAGGCAGTAGGGGCGTTCTCCGGCCTTGCGGCCATCGAAATAGCGGGAATAGTTCTCAATGCCGGAGCAGTGGCCCAGTTCCTTTATCATCTCCAGGTCGTAGGTCACACGTGTTTCTATGAGATTGCGCTTTGCTTCGTCGCCGAGGTCTTCGTAGAAGTGTATGCGGTCCACGAGGTCGTCCTGAATTTCGCGTATGGCTCGTTCCTGCTGCTCTTTCGATGTCATAAAGAGATTGGCAGGATATATTCTGTAGTCTGAGAACGAGGCATATACGAAACCTGTAACAGGATCTATCTCCTGGATGTTTTCGATTTCATCCCAACCGAAGGTGACACGCAGGATTTTCTCGTCGTAGGCCAGATAGACATCCACTACTTCGCCTCGTACGCGGAATGTGCCTCGTGTGAGGTCCACATCGTTTCGGGTGTAGAGACTGTCTACGAGTTTGTGGAGCAGGAAGTTGATGTCCATCGACTGGCCCAGGGTGAGGGATATGATATTGTCGGAAAAACCTATAGGACTCCCCATGCCGTAGATGCACGACACACTGCTCACCACGATGACATCTCTCCTTCCTGAAAGTAGGGCCGAAACTGCAGAAAGACGTAGACGATCCACCTCCTCGTTGATGGCGAGGTCCTTTTCTATATAGGTGTCTGTGGCAGGGAGATAGGCCTCGGGCTGATAGTAGTCGTAGTAGGACACGTAGTATTCCACCGCATTCTGCGGAAAGAAATGCTTCATCTCCTGATATAGCTGATGGGCCAGGGTCTTGTTGTGTGACAGGATGAGGGTAGGGCGGCCTATGCGCTGAATGACATTGGCCACGGTGAAAGTCTTTCCCGACCCCGTAACACCGAGCAACACCTGAGCAGGAAGACCAGCCTGGACTCCCTGAACAAGTTGTTCGATGGCCTCAGGCTGGTCTCCGGTAGGACGATACTCTGATGTCAGGTTGAACATATTTTATTTTGCTACTTCTTCGAGTCGTTTCATCATGATGAACATGAAGAGAGCAGAGAGCAGGCAGAGGGCGATGAACACTGTCCATACAGCCCACAGTGGCAGACCTCCCCAAAGCAGACCGCCAACGCTGACAAGCATGTTGCCCACGGCAGTGGCTACGAACCATCCTCCCATCATCATACCCTTGTACTTTGGAGGTGCTACCTTGCTCACGAACGAGATACCCATAGGAGAGAGCAGCAACTCGCCGAATGTGAGCACGAGATAGGTAACGATGAGCAGATATGGAGAAGCGAATGTACCTTCAGCACCGAGCGTCTTCTGAACTTCAGGCGAATTGAATCCCAGCGATCCCATAGCCATGATGAAGAATGCCACAGCTGCCACGAGCATACCATAGGCAATCTTGCGAGGAGCACTTGGCTCCTTGCCTTTCTTGGACAGCGCACCGAAGATGGCGAGACTTACCGGAGTGAGGGCCACTACATAGAATGGGTTGAACTGCTGGAAGATAGGTGCTTCGATAGTCATGGTCTTTTCAGCAACGCCGAGATACTGGAGCACCAGCACTGCGGCCGAGAGAATGATGACTCCCGAAGCAATGAGGCGTGCCTTTGCTGTCTTGGCCTCGTAGAGCTGGAAACCACCATAGACGATGAGGATTATCATCACGAGGTTGAGCACGTTGTAGAGGAGGCAGTTGCCGCCTACTACGTTCATGTCGGTGAACTGCTCAGCAAAGAATGTGAGTGAAAGTCCGTTCTGATGGAATGCCATCCAGAAGAATATCACAACGGCAAATACAAGGCATAGGGCCACGATGCGCTTCTTGGTCTCTTCTGGTGAGAGTTCTTCCACAGTGGCGGCAGCAGCAGTGGCTGTAGTCTTCTTGTCGCCTTCGGTGTGGCGGAAAGTGCCGCGGAAAGTATAGTAGATGGCAATAGACAAAATCAGCGAAGCACAAGCCACGGCAAAGGCGAGGTGGTAGGAGTCTTCCACTGTCATTCCGAGTTCGCGCTGTCCCCAACCCATAATGGCTATGGCTGCTGTAGGAGCGAACATTGCACCGATGTTGATGGCCATGTAGAAGATTGAGAAACCAGCATCGCGCTTTGCTGCGTAGAGACTGTCGTCGTAGAGGTTGCCCACCATCACCTGGAGGTTACCCTTGAAGAGTCCCGTACCGAAACTGATAAGAAGCAGTGCACCAATCATTGCGACAAGTGCTACGGAGTTGCCACCCATAGGGATGGAGAGCACCAGATAGCCCAGGAACATAATCATGATACCTGTGGTTACCATCTTGCCGAAACCGAATTTGTCGGCCATCATACCTCCGATGAGTGGGAGGAAATATACCATCATAAGGAAACTGCTGTAAATGATTCCGGCAGCACCTTCGGTGAGACCAAAGTTTGCTTTCAAGAAGAGTGCAAACACGGCTATCATCGTGTAATAGCCAAAACGCTCGCCTGTATTCGCCAGTGCCAGAGCGTATAATCCTTTAGGTTGTCCTTCGAACATAGTTTTATTTACTATTTACTGATTTACTATTTACTATTTATTTACTATTTAATTATTTACTATTTAATTATTTACTATTTATTTAGTATTTAATTATTTACTATTTAATATTTGGTTCTTCCAGACCATAGCCATTCTTTTTGTCAACGGCTTTGAGGTAGATGGCAAAGAAGAGTGCTAACAGACCGAAACTTGCGAAGACAATCAATGGGATGGTGTAGTTGTAC
>R04__coassemble_152_pt1 | contig 25969 bp, 19 predicted proteins | sample R04__metabat2_low_PE_002 | metagenome-assembled genome bin R04
TCTTTTAGTTCTTTAAGATCTTTAACATGTTTATCTTCTTTATGTTCTTGATCCTCTTGAATTTCTTGAAGCTCTTGAACCTGTTGAAGTTCTTGAACTTCTTGAACTTCTTGAACTTCTTGAACTTCTTGAGCCTTCAGACCCTTGACCACGTCGAAGAGTTCCTCTTCGGCACCATCGGTGTAGCCATTGTGCTTATAGACCACCTTGCCGCTACCGTCGATGACAAAGACGAAAGGAATCATCTGGATGCCCATGGCACGTTTGAAGTCGGAGTTAGGGTCGAGCAGGATGAGTTCGAAGGGCCACTCATTTTCACTCACAAGCGGAGCCACTTTGTGCATGTTCTGAGCCTGGTCGATGGATATGGCCACGAGACGCACGCCAGTCTCCTTCTGCCAGTCCTCATAAACCTCAGCAATGGCCGAGAGTTCACGATTGCAAGGTTTGCACCATGTGGCAAAGAAATCGACGATTACCGGAGTGCCGTTAGCCCCAAGGGTGTCTGTACACACTGTGTTGCCATCGATATCCTTCAGTTCCATCTTAGGAAGTTGAGCCATGGCATTGCACAAGGAGAGAATGCCGAAAGCGATTAAGAAAAGCTTTTTCATAACTGTGATAATTGTTTTGTCGGTGCAAAGATAGTAAAAAATCGAGACATTACAAAATATTTTTGTAATTTTATAAAAAAAAGGACTCACCCGGGGTGATGAATCCTTTCTTGAATGTATATGGAAAGTTGCAAGTTTAGTGCACTTCCTCGAAATCGGCATCCTGAACATTGTCAGGACCCTGCTGGGCTCCACCCTGAGGTCCCTGGGCACCACCCTGGAAGCCACCGAAAGGACCTGCACCAGGCTGTCCCTGAGCACCACCCTGGGCTCCCTGGTACATCTGCTGTGAAGCAGCCTGCATAACGGAGTTGAACTCATTCATTGCAGCATCGATGGCAGCGATGTCGCCACTCTTGTGGGCCTCCTTGAGACGGCCGAGAGCAGTCTCGACATTGCCCTTCTGGTCGGCAGGGAGTTTGTCGCCATTCTCGCTGAGGAAAGTCTCGGCAGAGAAGATGACAGAGTCGGCCTGGTTCATCTTGTCGATGCGTTCGCGTTCCTTCTTGTCAGCCTCGGCATTCTGTTCGGCCTCAGCCTTCATGCGGTTGATTTCCTCCTCGCTAAGTCCGGAAGAAGCCTCGATGCGGATGGCCTGTTCCTTGCCTGTGGCCTTGTCCTTGGCAGTGACATTGAGAATGCCGTTGGCATCGATGTCGAAGCTGACCTCGATCTGAGGAATGCCACGACGTGCAGGAGCAATGCCTGTGAGGTTGAAGATGCCCAGCTGCTTGTTCTGGTTGGCCATAGGACGTTCGCCCTGGAGGACACGGATGGTGACCTCAGTCTGGTTGTCGGCAGCAGTGGAGAAAGTCTCGCTCTTCTTGCAAGGGATGGTGGTGTTGGCATCGATGAGACGAGTCATGACGCCACCGAGAGTTTCGATACCCATTGACAGAGGAGTGACATCGAGGAGGAGGATATCGCTCACACCCTCTTCCTTGTTGAGGATGGCACCCTGGATGGCAGCACCGATGGCTACTACCTCGTCGGGATTTACGCCCTTTGAAGGAGTCTTGCCGAAGTACTGTTCAACGATCTGCTGGACAGCAGGAATACGAGTGGAACCACCCACGAGGATGACTTCGTCGATTTCGCTGGTAGAGATACCGGCATCGCTTACGGCCTTCTTGCAAGGTTCGAGACAAGCCTTGATGAGAGAGTCGGCCAGCTGTTCGAACTTGGCACGCGAGAGAGTCTTTACGAGATGCTTAGGCATGCCGCTGGCAACGGTGATGTAAGGCAGGTTGATTTCGGTCTGCGAAGTGCTTGAGAGTTCGATCTTAGCCTTCTCGGCAGCCTCCTTGAGACGCTGCATGGCCATAGGGTCGAGAGAGAGGTCTACGCCCTCCTGGGCACGGAATTCCTGTACGAGCCAGTCGATGATGACCTGGTCGAAATCGTCACCGCCGAGGTGAGTGTTGCCGTTGGTAGAGAGAACCTCGAACACACCGCTTCCGAACTCGAGGATAGAGATATCGAAAGTACCGCCACCAAGGTCGAAGACAGCAATCTTCATGTCCTTATTAGCCTTGTCGATGCCATAGGCAAGGGCTGCAGCTGTAGGTTCGTTGACGATGCGCTTCACCTCGAGACCGGCAATCTGACCAGCCTCCTTGGTGGCCTGACGCTGAGAGTCGGAGAAGTAGGCAGGAACAGTGATGACAGCCTCCTTGACCTCCTGGCCGAGATAGTCCTCGGCAGTTTTCTTCATCTTCTGGAGAGTCATGGCACTGATCTCCTGAGGAGTGTAGAGACGGCCGTCGATGTCGACACGCGGAGTGCTGTTGTCGCCCTTCACCACCTTATAAGGAACACGAGCGATTTCCTGACTTACCTGATCGTAGGTCTCGCCCATAAAGCGCTTGATGGAAAATACGGTGCGCTGAGGATTTGTGATGGCCTGACGTTTTGCAGGGTCACCTACTTTTCTTTCGCCACCATCTACAAAGCCCACTACAGAAGGAGTGGTGCGCTTACCTTCACTGTTTGTGATTACAACAGGTTCGTTACCTTCAAAAACCGAGACACAAGAGTTTGTTGTACCAAGGTCGATTCCAATAATTTTACTCATAATGTTTGTACTATTTTGTTGTTTATACTATGCTTTTTGCAGCACTTTTCACGAGGAGTGCTACAAAAGTCACTACAAAATAGATGCCAAATTGATTTTGTCGCTGACAGCGAAAAATTTAAGTCATTAAGAGTCAGAGTATTGAAGGAAACGAAAAAGGAGGCACCTGCCAGGTCATGCAACCAAGAGACTGAGCAGGAAGAATGTCCTTTTCGAGCGAATCGCCAACGACCAGGACCTCCTCGGGAGAGAGAGAGAGAGCCTCGACGCCAAGGCGGAAGATTTCGGGGTCGGGTTTTCGGACTCCCACCACGGCCGACTCGACGACATCGACGAAAAAACTGTCGATACGGAACTCGCGGAGTACGGTGTGGATGTTGCCATAGAAATTGGTGACCAAGACGAGAGGATAGCGCGAAGCCAAGTCGCGAAGCATGGGACGCGACCGCTGCATCTCAGCGAGGACGAGGTGGTAGCAATCCAGCGCAAGATGTTCGAATACGGCACGGCGTTCGACCTCATAGACAGGCCACATATGGTTGTCGGCAAGGAAACGAGTCTGGATGTCGGTCTTGGCACGCAGGACATCAAGAAAGGTGTCGTCGGGACGGATGATGGGGTTGCGCCCAAGAGTGCGCTCGGCATGCACATAGGCCTCCCAGAACTGGTCCCAGGAAATTGGGATGAGTTCTTTCTGATACGCATCCCAGATGACTTTGCTCCAATGACGGCCACCAGTGTCGAGAGTGCCGCCGTAGTCGAAAATTATGCCTTTGATCATAGTTAGCAGAAGAGAGTTTTGCAAAAGCGCTCGTGATGGTAGCGCATCCACCAATAGAAAGCCGAAAGTACTACAATCTCGAACACAGGACAGAGCCATGGTTGGTCGATGAGACAAGCCACAAAGAGGGCTGCAGCACGGAGGTTGTAGGTCTGGAGATTGGTCCACTTCATCATAGGCAGACTGCAGAGACGATACTGCTCGCGCACCTCACGAGGAGGATTGTCGCCAAACTGGTCGTGCATACGGCGAAGCATGGCCTGAAGATGAGGAGTCTCGGCCTCCTGGGCCTTCATATATGGCACATACCAGAACTGGCAGAACTTCTGAGCAGGATTGTCCTTCCACGTAAGGGAATCGTAGTAAGCCTTCTGCTGAACATAGGTGTCGCGGAGAGAGAGTGGTTTGTCGGAGAGCATGAAGAGATGCATGTTACGATAGTAGTCGGACAGGCGGCATTGGCACACATGACACACAAGGCCATCGAACACGAGCAGCAGGAAACCTATCCACCCCCACTCTACCGAGGTTCCGGGGATGAGATGGTGGAACATACGGAAGAAGAGGACGAAATAGATGGCAATGTAGCTTACATCAGAAGCCATGCCATCGAATATGCGTCCCATGGGACTGCACTGACCCGTCATACGAGCAAGCTGACCATCGGCACTGTCGTGGAAATTGCCTATGGTGATGAGAACCACGCCCAGGAGATTCATCAAAAAGCCGTGAAGGTTGTCGGCATCGAAGAGCAGGAACAAGGCACCGATGACATTGAGGATCATCGACATCCACGTGACAAAATTTGGTGTGGCATGCACCCAGGCATAGAACCTGGCGAACTGAAAGCCAATGGGGCGAGTGAAGACAGTGTCGAACCACTCTTCGGTGTCGGCAGACTTGCCGTTGAGAGAATTATTTGTTGTCATTTTTTTTATAGAAGCTATGGAAACTATGGAAGCTATGAGGAGAGCGCTTTGGAAACTATGGCCTGGGCGGCTTCGTCGAGGCATGGTGAGAAACTCGGCCAGTCGTTGATGTCGATGATATGTACCTCGCCGTCGGGAGAGACGATGGCATCGCCGCCATAGACATCGAGCAGAGCACCACCAATGCCATAGAACTTGACATGACGGCCCTCGTGGTGGGGAGAATAGACCACATCGGTGATGCCACGATTTTTCAATTTCTCCAAGACATCAGGCAAGTCTTCTTCGCGCTCAACAAATACCACATCGTCCTTCCGTCGGGAGTAGCCAGCGGGCTTTACCCACAAAGGAAATGAAGTGGGCTCATAGGACTCCCCGGTGAGCCAGAACAGATTTTCACGCCGCGAGACAAGGGCAACGGCATCGGGATCGTTGATGACATGGTAGCCCTGGGCCTTGAGTCGGCGCAGCTGCTCAAGTTTTTCTGGACTTCGAGCCATGGAGAGGATTAGGTTAGGTAGCAGGGAGCAGGGAGCAGGGAGCAGGGAGAAACGTTCCAAGACTTTGTCCATAATGGCTCGGTCGGCCTCGGGATTGCCGGAATATTCGGGTTCGCGATATACGGCCTGGGCCTTGACGATGTCGGAAACGTGGTCGATATCCATGATACGTGAGAACGGATGGGCAACCAGAGGATAACCCTCGGATACAAGGGCACGCTGGAAATTGCGCATACGGGACTGACCTGTGGAGATACACCTTTCTAATATAGGGAACACTCTGTGGTCGAGACAATAGATGCCTCCGGAAACGAAGCGGGAAGGAGTAGTGTCGTAGAATCCGGTAATATCGGATTCGGTATTAACACCAACATATAGTGGTTTTTCGTCGTCAATATAGTCCGTCACAGCCATAAGACCACCCTGCGGCAAAAGTTCGAAGCGTCGGATATATTCCGAAAACTCGGCCTCGTCGAAAATGGTGTCGACGGTGGTGAGACAGAATTTTCCCTCGCCAAGCAAAGGGACGAGTGCATGGAAACTATGCATGGAACTCGGAGTGGTCTTCACCACAAGGCGCAGTGGCAGTCCCCGGGCAATGAGGTCGCGGATATGCTGAGCAATTTCGGGGTAGATGTCGTTGGTGATGATGACAATCTCCTCGGCATCGTTGGAGATGAATATACGCACAAGCCGGTCGATGAGACACTCACCACTGACACGTATCAGTGGTTTTGGAGTGGTGATGCCCTCGTTCTGAAGGCGGCTCCCCTCACCTGCGGCTAGAATGGCGTATTTCATATAGATCTCTTTTTGCTGGCAGCAAAAAATTTTAGCGATTAGGGGTTCGGGGTACGGAACATTTCATGAGCAGGACACCGACAGTGGTCCAGAGGATTTCGCGAACACGGCATATGATGGATATGAATATGGCGATTGTCATAGCCTCTTTGCTGCCCATGGAGGAACCCAGCACCTTCATGATAGACATGGCAAATCCACCTTCGCGGCCACCCAACTGCATAGGGATGAAGAACAGCAGGTTGGCAAAGAGCGAGGTGAACGCCAGGATGAGCAGTGAGTAGAGGAAAAGCTGTGCAAACGAACCCTCGACCCCAGAGAGGCGCAGCATGAAGAAAATCTCGAACGAATGGCACAAGCGACCCAGATATTCGAGCAGGAAAGTGAGGTAGAAATTACGTCGGTCCTGACCATGGAGATGGGCTATCTGGGAATCGATATTGGAGAGTTGGACACGATGGGACTCGCGAAAGCGCACAGCCCAGCCGCGAAGACCGGGAATATGGGCAACGAGACCTATGACGCGAAGCATCATGCCATTTTTGTACCCACGCGTGAAGAGATATACCCCAGCACCACAGAACAGTGCCATGAGAGGCAGAATGACATACATCACGCTGTCCATGGGGACGAACAGCACATAGAGCACTACGGCCGTGATCCAGTACCAGAAATGCGCAAAGATGTGCATCATGGCAAAGAGAACCACCGAAGAAGTGGCACGTTCAGCACCCAGGCTGGGAGTGGCCTCCATGATTTTGTAGGGTTCGCCACCCATGAGGCCGATGGGTGTGGCACTGTTAAGTGCAAAGCCCGAGATGGTGATTTGAAAGAGTCGGAGAAACGACAGAGGACAAGGTCCGCTGCCAAGGATGATGATTCGCCACGTAAGTGCATTGAGCAGATAGAGCAGAATCCACATGCCAAAGATAGGCAAAAGCCAGAACCCCGCATGACAGAGATGCTGCCACATCTCGACGAAACTCACACGGAAGGTGAGAATCATCAGAATGACAGCAGCAATGCCGATGAGGAAGAGGATGTTCTTAAGCTTTTTCACCCTCGTCGCGCTTTTCTACATAGTGCCGCTCCAGAGGATGGGCCTCAGCATGGGCCTGACGACTGCGATTGCGCCAAATGTCGATTGCGGCATATATGGCACTGCGCATGGACTGAGGATCGGCAATGTTCTTTCCCACGATATCATAGCCCGTGCCGTGAGCAGGAGAAGTACGGACAAACGGCAGTCCGGCGGTGTAGTTCACTCCCTCGCCATTTGCTATGACCTTGAAAGGAGCCAGTCCCTGGTCGTGGTACATAGCCAGCACGGCATCGAAGAGTTTGTAGGCACCGGTGCCGAAGAAACCATCGGCAGCATAAGGTCCGGCACACATGACACCCTCGGCAAAGCACTCCTCGACGGCAGGACGGACGATGGTATCGTCTTCGGCACCAATGGTTCCTTCGTCGCCACAATGAGGATTGAGGGCAAGAACGGCAATGCGTGGATTTGAGATATTGAAATCGCGATAGAGAGAAGCGTTGAGCGCCTTGATTTTCTCTGCCACGAGTTCTTTTGTGATGGATTTGGCCACCTGGGCTATAGGCAGATGGGTGGTGACAAGAGCCACACGCAAGCGATCGGAGAATAGAATCATAAGAGGTTCTTTTCCTTCACCTGCCTTTGCAGCAAGATACTCGGTATGGCCTGGGAATGTGAATCCGGCACTCTGTATGTTGTGTTTGTTGATAGGAGCAGTGACAAGTACGTCGATATATCCAGCCTGCAACTCCTCAACAGCCTTTTCGAGAGCCACGAAAGCCGCCTTGCCAGAATCGGAAGAGGCATTGCCAAGATCTATCGCAAGTTCCTCATCGCCAAAACAGTTGACCATATTGAGTACCCCGTGTTCGGCCTGGGCTGCCGAAGGTTTGAGAGTGAAATTCACGCCGTTCTCCAAAGCCTTCTTGTGATAGGTAGCAGCACGTGGAGAACCATATACGACAGGAGTACAGATGTCGAGCATCTCCTCGTCCTGGAATGTTTTGAGTATTACTTCGTATCCAATACCATTGATATCACCATGGGTGATACCGACTTTAAGTAATTTACTATTTACCATTTGACAATTTACTATTTATTTGACTATTCAGTCATTCTTTTTTTCCTTTGGCAATCTAAGTGTATAGAGCGCTGCTTCGAGGCGGCGTATTATAGAGCGTTTCATCTTCGAAGGAGCATAGACAAAGGCCTCTACGGTGATGATGCGGCCGTTGATGGTGTCGACCATGGAGTGAGCCACAAATGGTCCTCCCATGTCATCGCCCTTCATTTCCCAGAGTCCACGGGTTTCCTGGGCATAGTTGCCAAGGATGTTGATGTCTTTCTGCATCACACACTCTGGGTTGGTCTGCATGTACTGTCCCTCATAACCTCCAGGGATGTTACGTCGCATAAACGTGTCGCGAAGGGCAATATACACGCCTTTGTTGAACACACGTTCTGAGAAATAAGGATAACTGTAGATGCAAATGTTCTGCACCGTGGAAAGTCCGTCGTTTGAAGCCCAAATAAAGTCCTTGCCTACCTTCATCTTCATAAGGTCCTGAGGGATGTAGAGATCGCAGCCGAACATTTCCTGGCATTTCTTGTTGAACTTCACGTTGTGGTTGAACTCAAGATCGGTGGCATAGCGATTTATCTCTTCGGCACATATGCGTTGGCGTATCATCTCACCACTGTCGTAGATATAACGAGTGAGTTCGTCTATATCAGGTCCTTCTACAGTCATGATGATCTGGGGATCGGCATAGACATTGCGTTCGAGTTTTATGCGCGGTTTGGTGAACAGGTCGCTCTGACGGATCACAATGATATTGCGGAAGAGGTTTGTAATCCGGTCGTAGTGGTCGAAATTCACATGGCTGAGATTGAACGTAGCCTCTGGTTGTGGCAGCATGGGGATGTCCTTCTGGAGCACATCCTTCACAACATCACCCGTGGTACCATTCCACAGGTCGTCGTCCATCACCACCATCACTTCGTATGGTGTGCCGCTCGAAGCAGGTGTGAGCATAGCCCTGCGATGGCGTTTGTGCACAGTTCCATCAGCCTGACGGTTGTCACAACTAACAGAAACCATGGAAACTATAGAAACCATGGAAAATATAGAAACCATAGAAGCCATAGAAACCATAGAAACCATAGAAACCATGGAAACCATAGAAACCATGGAAACCATAGATTTAAGCAAATTCTTCATAACAAAATCACAAAATCTCAAAATCACAAAATCACTGCTGCTTAGCAGCTATTCTCAAAAGTCCACAAGCAGCCTCGATGTCCTGACCTCTGGAGGCACGGATAGTAGTGAAGAGCCCATGACCAGTGAGCCAATCGCGAAATGCCGTCATCTTCTCTGTGGAAGATCCCTCAAGCTCGAGTTCGGGAATTTTATGAAATGGAATGAGGTTTATACGGCAGTCCAGTCCCCTCAGTACTTTTAGAAGTTCCTTGGCAAACACCAGGGAATCGTTTATGCCGTCGAACATTATGTATTCGAACGAAAGACGCCGCTGGTGGGAGAAATCGTACCCACGCAAGGTTTCCACCAGTTCGCCAATCGGTAGTTGTTTCTCGGCAGGCATGTATCTGGAGCGCTGTTCGTGCATAGGAAAATGCAGCGACACGGCCAGATGGCACGACTCGTTGTCGAGAAAACGGCGGAGGTTCTTCCTGAGTCCTACTGTCGACACGGTGATGCGCTTAGGACTCCAGGCAAGACCATAGTCCGAGGTCAGGATCTCGATGGCTCGGCTCACGTTGTCGTAGTTGTCGAGAGGTTCGCCCTGACCCATAAACACAACGTTTGTGAGTGGATATTTGGCGTCAATGGTGAGTATCTGGTTGAGAATATCTCCAGCCGAGAGATTGCCGTCGAATCCTTGCTTGCCTGTAGCGCAGAAGGCACAGTTCATCTTACAGCCCACCTGACTCGACACACAGAGCGTGGCACGGTCCTTATCCGGGATATACACCGTCTCGACCAGTTTGCCGTCACAGGCTGGGAAGAGATATTTCTCAGTTCCATCGCTCGAGACACTGGTTTTGACTGGATCGGCAACGCCCAATTCGCACCTTGACTTGAGCAACTCGCGGTTTGCCTTCGATATGTTGGTCATCTGGTCAATCTGACGCACATGCTTCACATATATCCACTGCATTATCTGCCCTGCGGTGAACTTAGGCATCCCCAAGTCCACCACCAGTTGCTGCATCTCAGTGAGAGTAAGACCTAATAACCTCATATCCGCTAACCGATAATCACTGACCGCTAACCATTAATTCCACGCAAACATTGGATAGTCGGCCATCATGTCATTGACCTTGGCACGAACGCTGGCAATGACTTGCTCATTTTCCGGAGAATTGAGCACAGTTTCTATCATTTCGGCAATCTGTTCCATCATTGGTTCCTTGGCACCGCGGGTTGTGATGGCTGGAGTACCAAGACGTATGCCTGAAGTCTTGAATGCACTGCGTGTGTCAAACGGCACCATATTCTTGTTTGCCGTGATATCTGCTGCCACGAGGGCTGTCTCTGCCACCTTGCCGGTGAGGTCTGGGTACTTAGGACGCAGGTCAACCAACATGCTGTGGTTGTCAGTACCACCGCTGCAGATATAGAATCCACGGTCCATAAGGGCCTTTGCAAGTGCTGCAGCATTGGCTTTTACCTGCTGCTGATATACCTTGAATTCAGGACGGAGAGCCTCGCCGAATGCAACAGCCTTGGCTGCGATGACATGTTCCAGAGGACCGCCTTGCTGACCTGGGAACACGGCACTGTTCAGGAGTTGCGACATCATCTTTACCTCACCCTTCGGAGTGGTGAGTCCCCACGGATTTTCGAAGTCCTTGCCAAGGAGAATGATACCTCCACGCGGACCGCGAAGGGTCTTGTGGGTGGTTGAGGTTACGATATGTGCATACTTCACTGGGTTGTTGAGCAATCCGGCTGCTATGAGTCCTGCCGGGTGTGCCATGTCTATCATGAGCAGTGCACCTACCTCGTCGGCAATCTTGCGCATCCTTGCATAGTCCCATTCGCGGCTGTAGGCACTTGCACCGCCGATTATGAGTTTTGGCCGATGTTCGTGGGCCAGGCGTTCCATCTCGTCGTAGTCCACGCGGCAAGTCTCTGGATTGAGGTTATAACCAATTGCCTTGTAGAGCATTCCGCTTGAATTCACAGGACTTCCGTGTGACAGGTGGCCTCCGTGGTCGAGATTGAGTCCCATAAACGTATCACCTGGTTTCAGCACCGTACTGAGTACTGCCGCATTGGCCTGTGCACCCGAGTGAGGTTGCACATTGGCATATTCTGCATCGAAGAGTTTGCATATTCTTGCAATTGCCAGACTTTCAACCTCGTCAACTACCTGGCAGCCACCATAATAGCGCTTACCTGGATAGCCTTCGGCATATTTGTTTGTCAAACACGAACCCATGGCTTGCATCACTTCGTCGCTCACGAAATTTTCCGACGCAATAAGTTCAATACCTTTCTGCTGGCGCTGATGTTCCTTTTCTATCAACGCAAAAATTTCACTGTCTCTCATATCTGAATTATGAATGATGAATTAAGAATTATAACAATTTTCTTCACAAAGATACGATTTTTTTGTCACATTCACAAATTTTTTGCAAAAATTCTTGGTCACGTCAAAAATAATTTGTATATTTGCACGCTTAATGGAAACATCTGATGTCATGAACGAGAATATCAAGACTACACTTAACAACCTTGCAAGTTGGTATTTCACCCGAAAATCGCTGCCCTACTGGGCCATTGCCCTGTTTGACTCATTTATAACCTTTGTGTGTATTTTCTGCACCTACTATGGTTTTTGGGGCGGTGAGAAATTCGTAAGCAACTTCTGGCCGCTGATGTCGAGTTCCTTGCTCTACACATGCATCTATGTGGTATTCTTCAGGATTCGCAACACCTATACCGGCATCTTGCGCTTTTCATCGTTTGTGGACCTCATGCGTGTGGGTCAGGCCGTTGCCTGTGGATGTGCGGCATCGCTCATCGTGATGTATGGCCTTGATTTACTCGGTGCCAGTTGGCCCATATTCCTAAGTAGCAGGGTGGTTATCACCTCGGCCATCATTGCCATCATGCTTCTGGGAGCCTTGCGTGTGGCTGTGAAGGTTCTCTACGACGTGTGCTTCGGCATGCGTGGGGCTGTGCGCTGTTATGTCTATGGTGTACGCGATGCAGGTATCGGTATAGCCAAGAGCATCCGAAGCGGAAAACCGGCACGTTTCAATCTCTGCGGTTTCGTAACCGACGAGGAGGGCATGGGCACATATATCATCATGGGAAAGAAAGTTCACACCCTTGACGACCAACTCATCGACACCATGCTGGCCGACAACATCAAGGCTCTCATCGTGAGTCCGCTCCGTGCCCGCGACTTCCGCCACAACCAGGAGTTTCAGGACAAACTCATCGATGCCGGAATAAAAATCTATATGCACGAGGGTGAACAGGAATTCAACACCGATACGAATGTGAAGCTGAAGGAGGTGAGTGTGGAAGACCTGCTGCCACGCGACGAGATAGAGGTTGACCTCACAGCCGTAGAGAATATGCTGCACGACCAGACTGTGCTGATTACCGGTGCTGCAGGGTCTATAGGCAGCGAAATTGTTCGCCAGGTCGCAAGTTTCGGTCCTAAGCAACTGGTACTTATCGACCAGGCCGAGACTCCTATGCACGACATACGGCTCATGATGCACAACCAGTTCCCGGACATCCCAGCCGAGACCATCGTGACGTCTATCACGGTACAGGAACATATGGAACAGATTTTCCAGCGTTTCCGTCCTGCTTTTGTGTTCCACGCTGCTGCCTACAAACATGTGCCTATGATGGAGGACAACCCTGGCGAGGCCATACGCAACAACGTGTGGGGTACGAAGGTCATTGCCGATCTCAGTGTGAAATATGGTGTGAGGAAATTTGTGATGATATCCACCGACAAGGCCGTAAACCCTACCAATGTCATGGGGTGCTCAAAGCGTCTGTGCGAAATCTATGTCCAGAGTCTCAACAACCATATCAACAGCGATGGAAACAAAAGCACGCAGTTTGTCACCACTCGTTTCGGCAACGTGCTGGGCAGCAACGGCAGCGTGATTCCTATCTTCCGCGAACAACTCAAGAACGGTGGTCCTATCACCGTGACCCACCCTGATATCATACGTTTCTTCATGCTCATCCCTGAAGCTTGCAAACTGGTACTCGAAGCTGGTACCATGGGCGAGGGTGGCGAGATATTCGTATTCGACATGGGCAAACCCGTGAAGATTGCCGACCTGGCCCGACGTATGATTCATATGAGTGGGGCCACAAACGTGGAAATCAAGTTCACCGGTCTGCGCGACGGCGAAAAACTCTACGAGGAGGTGCTCAGCGATGCCGAGGGCACACTGCCTTCGTTCAACAAGAAGATACGCATTGCCCAGGTGCGCGAATACAACTTCGACAAGGTGAAGTCTGAATTCAAGGCACTGTTTGACTCTGCATACAACTTCGACGATATGGCAATAGTTAGAAAAATGAAGGAGATGGTACCTGAGTACATCTCCAACAATTCCAAATATTCCGTCATCGACGAAGAACTCGCCAATAGGGGGGGGTATTAACACACTGATTTAGAGCAGAATAAGCGTATATAACACAAATCCCAGACTCAGGAGCAGCGAAAACAGCATTTGAGTCTGGGCTGTTTTTTGGTCCACTCCTACAATCTCTGTCTCCACTTCCGGGTCTGTGGTGAGCATCTGATGCGCGAGTCTGTATGATGGTACAAATACCAGCATACTCAATATGCAGCACACAAAGCTCATCATCCCTGTCACACTGTATATCAGGAGCAGTGCAAACGGCAAAAGCATCTCTGCGGCATAAACCCTTCGTGAGATTCTGCTCCCTATCTGCATGGCCAGGGTTCGTATTCCGGCCTGTCGGTCGCTCTTTATGTCGCGGGTGTTGTTCGAATGCAGCACTCCCACTGTCATCAGGCCATATGTGAGCGACAGCAGCACCACGTCCCATCTGTACTGCCCACACACCACATATCCGGTGCCAAGCGATGGAAGCAGTGCAAAACAGCACAATATCTCATAGTCCCCCAGTGCATGCGACTTCAGCCACGGATAAAAGGCAGCACACAACAGTCCCAGCACTCCTATCCAGGCCACGCTCCATCCCACTCGCTGTAGTATCACAAGTCCTGCAACACAGGCTATGGCGAGCAGTGTGAAACCAAATCGCTTGATTTCTTCAGGACGAAACATACCGTTGTATATCCAGGTCACTCCGTTCAGCGAGTCCTGCCGGTCCACGCCCTTTGTGTAGTCGTAATAGTCGCTGATCACGTTTCCTGCTGCATGCATCACCACAATCAGCAACAGTGCCAACACGGCTCCCACCCAGTCTATGCTCGTGCCTTCGACCTGCGACCTATAGTACAGATACATCGTGGTCACCACCACAGGCATTGACGAAGCCGTAAACGACCACGGCCGGGTTGCTATAATCCAGTCTTTAATGGTTCTTTTCATAACACCTTCTACCTGCTACCTCCTACCTGCTACCTGCTACCTGCTACCTGCTACCTGCTCCTTGCTACCTGCTCCCTGCGAGCAAAGCTCGCCAACAATCCGCTTCATCTCCTCATACTGGGCTTCCATGCTCTGAAGAAGCTTGTATTGAGCCTGTGTACGTACAAGTGTATGGGTTGGATACTGTATCTTCCAGTACTTGCTGCCGTCGATATAGTCCATGAGAAAGCGGAGCACCTGTTCGAAGGTGATGTAGATGGCCGAGAATGCCAGCCATTCTTTCTCACAGTCGTTGAGGGAGTCCTTCATTTCGCTCAGGTAACCTGCCACGTACGACTTGAATCGGTTGATGTCCATCGATACACGGGAGAGGTCCTGATCGTCCTCGGCACCTGTGTTGGTATAGCTGCGCAGAGCATCGCCCACGTCGTTGAGGGCCGTACTGCTCATGCAGGTATCGAGGTCAATGGCACAGAGCACATCACCCTTCTGGTCGAAGAGTATATTGGAGAGTTTGGTGTCGTTGTGTGTGACACGCATCGGCAGACTGCCGTTCTCGACGAGTTTCCAGAAGTCCAACATCTGCTGTCGGCGACTCTCTACCCAACCGATTTCCTCCTGAACGGTCTTTACCAGTCCGTGAGGGTCTGCCTTTATCATCTCGTCCCACTGCTCGTAGCGGAAACGGATGTTGTGGAATCCCTTGATGGTCTCGTTAAGCGGTTCGGTGAAGTCGGCCAGCATCTTCTGGAAACGGCCGATACCCTGACCACCCTTGAAACAGAGGTCGAGCGAGGTGGCATTGTCGATGGTGACACTGCCTTCGATGAATACACACACAGCCCAGTAGTTTGGCTCGTCGTAGAAATATGGTTTGCCGTCGTTGGCAAAAATCACTGTAAGACTCTCGCGCATAGGGTCCCCACCCTGCTCTGCGATGCGGGCTTTCATGAACTGTGTGACACGGACGATGTTGTCCATCATTGCCGGCACGTCAGGGAACACCATATGGTTTTTCCTCTGTAATATATAATTAGGTGTATCACCTGTGGTCTTTACGATAAATGTATCGTTGATAAATCCCTCTCCCAGAGGTTTTATCTCAGCAATTTCACCCTCAAGACGAAATTGTTTTGCAATGTCGTTGATGTTCATAGTTACTCCCCTTTCATGTAGAACTTGAGACCTTTGACTTTGTTCCACTCACCGCGGGTGAAGTCAGGTACTTTCACTGGCATCGACTTGTGGGCATGGCTGGCCTCACTCAGTTCACCGATGCAGCACCACTCAGCAAGGTCGTACACATCCTGGTCGAGAGGCAGACCGTTCTGCAGACAGTAAACCAGACGATAGTCCATCACGAAGTCCATACCGCCATGACCGCCAATCTGCTTGGCAATCTCGCCCACCTCCTTGTGGATTGGGTGCATGTAGGCCTGCATCATCTGCTCGCGCGCAGCATCAGGAATGAAGTCGTGCTCGTCGAGTTTCTCAAGATCTGGTGTGGCACTGTGGTCTATGTTCTTGTTGCGGAAGGTGAATCCCTCGATTGGGTATTTGTTGGCAAAGCCCTCGGTACCTGTGAGCTGATACATACGGCTGTAAGGCTGCGGAGTGAAAGTGTTGTGCTGGATCTCCATGCTCTTTCCGCTCTTGGTCTGGATGAGGGTAACGATATGGTCACCGCAGGCAAATGTCTCGGAACCCATCTTCTTCTTTGCGATAGCCAGTCCATTCACGCTCTTGGTAGCCATAGACGTAAGATATTCCATCTTGTCGCCGCGGTGGATGTTGAGTACCTCACAACAAGGACCGAATCCGTGGGTGGCATAGACATCACCGCCGTGCTTCTGATTGAACTCCAGGCGCCAGTTGTCGGCATAGGCATCCCAGAATGGTTCCAGGTTGTGGATATATGCACCCTCGGTGTGAAGCACCTCGCCAAACAGACCCTTCTGAGCCATGTTGAGACAGGTGAGTTCGAAGAAGTCATATACACAGTTTTCGAGCATCATACAGTGCTTGCGGGTCTTCTCGGATGTGTCGATAAGGTCCCAGCAGTCCTTGAGACTCGGAGCAGACGGTACCTCGATGGCAACGTGCTTGCCGTGGTTCATGGCATACAGTGCAATTGGCACATGAGTCTGCCAACTGGTAGCAATATATATGAGGTCTATGTCGTCTCTCTCGCACATCTGCTTGTAGCCTTCGTCGCCGCTGTATTCAGTGGCCTTTGGCATACCTGCCTTCTCAAGATAGCGCTGACAACCTGCGGCACGGTCTGCATACTTGTCACACAGGGCCTTGATTTCCACGCCAGGGATGTGGGTAAACCTCTCCACTGCACCAGGACCGCGCATCCCAAGACCTACGAATCCCACGCGGACCACCTTCATAGGTTCGGCACGGAATTCCAACATGCTTTCCTGACCCTTGGCACGCTTAGGTTCCTTGAACTCGATGACACCGTTCTTGATTGAGTACTTCGTACCATGAGTGGTAACGTTCTTCTGAGCTGTAGCTTCGCTTACGCCCAAAACGCTGAAAACGCTGAAAACTAATAATGCAACTAAAACTTTTTTCATAACAATTTTATTTACGGTTTTTTTAATCATTTGCCATCATTCGTCCCTTCAACTCCCCTTCAACTAATAATCCCTTCCCTGGAAGATATACTTGGCATAGTTCCAGCCGTTGGCATCGTAGTAGTGGCGCAGGTGGGACATGCGGGTCTTGAACTCATCGTAGTTGCGGCCGGTGTAGGTCCACCCCACTTCAGCCAGGGCTGCTATACGAGGCAGCAGGTTGTGCTGGGCATGGGCAAAAGTACCGATATACTCTGTCCACAGGTTGCCCTGTACACCGAGGATGCATTCCTGCTGCTCTGGATTGAGTTCTGCCAGCGGGTCGAAACTGTAACTCTTCTTCACCGTGGTGTAGCCGCCGATTCCGAATGGTTCGTCCGGACCTATGGTCTGGTAGTGGTCGAGGTAGCAGTAGCCTGAAGGCGACATAATGACATGGTTGCCCTGACGTGCAGCCAGTATGCCGGCACGTGTACCTGTCCAACTCATGATGGTGGCAGTAGGAGTAACTCCACCTTCCAGGATTTCGTCCCAGCCGATGATCTTGCGGCCTTTGCTGTCGACGAACTTCTCAAGACGCTGAGTCACATAGCTCTGGAGTTCGGCTTCGTTCCTGAGGCCGTTGTCCTTGATGCGCTTCTGGCAGTCGTCACACTTCTTCCATTCGTCGCGAGGACATTCGTCGCCGCCGATGTGGATGTATTCGGATGGGAAGATATCTATAATCTCTGAGAGCACATCCTCCCAGAACTTGAACGTACCTTCCTTCCCAGGGCAGAACACCTCTGGGAACACGCCCCAAGTGCTCGAGATGACGTATTTATGGTCCTTTCCACGGCAGCCAAACTCTGGATAGGCCGACAGGGCAGCCAGTGCATGACCAGGGAGGTCAATCTCCGGAATCACGGTGATATGACGTTCAGCGGCATATTTCACGATTTCGCGGGCCTGGTCCTGGGTATAGAACCCACCATGACGCTGACCGTCAAACGATGTCCAGTCCTTGCGGATTACCGTACTATCTCTCCAACCACCAATCTCGGTGAGCAGTGGGTATTTCTTTATTTCTATACGCCATCCCTGATCCTCGGTGAGGTGCCAGTGGAAGCGGTTTATCTTGTGCATTGCCAGGATGTCGATATAGGTCTTCACCTCGTCAAGCGTAAAGAAATGGCGGCATACGTCGAAGTGTGCACCGCGATAGGCAAATTTCGGTTCGTCGTTTATCACGCAGCAAGGGAGCTGCAATTTGGTTATCTCCTTGTCCTCGTCGAATTTCGGAGGCAGAATCTGCAGCAATGTCTGCTTGGCATAGAAAGCACCTGCATCGGTCGACGACCATACAGTGATGCCCTTCTTTGTGATTTCCATCCGATAGGCCTCAGTACCCAGGGCGGCATCTGTAACATACTTGATACTGCTCAGCACCTTTCCAGGAGCACAGGTATACACGCCTTCGGTCCTTTCCACACTCTGCGGACGTGGCACCACACTTATGTCGCTGCAAACCACAGTCTTGGCACTAACGCATAATGCACAATGCATAATGCATAATAATAAAATTGCTTTCTTCATAGTATTGTAAAGTTAATTATAAATTATCAATTATTTGTCATAGTGTCCTTTTAAGGAATATATTACCAATCGTCCAAATTCCACATTATATATTATCCTGTGCTCATTATTTATTCTACGACTCCAAAATCCAACCAATTCGTATTTTAAAGCCTCTGGTTTGCCGATACCGCTATACGGATGTTTCTGCATATCAGCCAAAAGCGCAGAAATCTTTTTCTGCACGGCAACATTACCGCTCCGTTTCCAGAACAGAATATCTTCCTGTGCATCTTCCTTGAATACTATGTCCATAGATTATCCAAACTAATCACCTTACCCTTGCTGGCTTTGGCATGCTGAATTTTCTTTACGAATGTTGGATTATAATGACTATCTTCCACAGTAAGGAAATCCATCGCCCGTAAAGCAATCATCAACTGTACCGCCCTTTTGTCTTCTGGACTATAGGATATATATACTGACTGCATTGGATTTACACGCATATTTTCCATATCTCTTGAATTTATTAACCACCTTAAATCTCCGCTCAACGCTCAATCTGTGATCCGGGTGGGACTCAAACCCACGACCTTCAGAACCGGAATCTGACGCTCTATTCAACTAAGCTACCGGACCAAACCATGTACTATTTGGACATGTACAATGTACAATTTTAATTATCTATCCCAAGATCTTTCAGTATCTGCCCTGCTCTTGCCTCTGCTGCCTCGCAGGCTGCGGCATAGTCGTCGGCCGTTGGCATAGGGGTATCAATTTCGAGATAGTACTTTATCTTTGGTTCTGTACCCGACGGACGCACGCTGACCTTCGTGCCATTCTCGCAGAAGTACTGCAGCACATTGCTGGTGTCAGGCATGTCGATCTTGGATTTCACACCGTCAACCACCTGCTCCAAGGTCTTGAAGTCGCGGTAGATGCGAACCTTGCTGCCGTCGATCACCTGCGGAGGATTCTGGCGATAGCCTTCCATCATGGCCTTGATTTCGTCGGCACCGGTCTTGCCTGGGCGAACCACATTCACGGCCTTGTTGTATGAGAAGCCATACTCCTTATATACATCCATCAGTATGTCCCACAGACCCTTGCCCTGATCCTTTGCCCAGGCACAGATTTCAGCCAGCAGACAGCAGGCCGATGGGGAGTCCTTGTCGCGGCAGAAGTCCTCTGCAAGGAAACCAAAACTCTCCTCACCACCGCCTATGTATTTCTTCACGCCTTCGCTGATGGCAATCTCGCGGGCAATCCACTTAAACCCTGTGTAACAGTCCCTCATCTCTATGCCGTACTTGTCGGCCACCTTCTTCACCATCTCGGTGGTGACGATGGTCTTCACGATGAACTCATTGCCCTTCATCAGGCCCTTATCCACGCGGTTCTTGATGATGTAGTAGAGGAAAATGAGCATGGTCTGGTTGCCGTTCACAATCTGCCACTCGCCCTTGCCGTTCTTGCATGCCATGGCTATGCGGTCGGCATCTGGGTCACTGGCCATCACTATGTCGGCATCGAGTTTCTTTGCCAGGTTCACTGCCAGGGTCATGGCCTCTGCATTCTCTGGGTTAGGACTCACCACTGTAGGGAAATTGCCGTCCTTCACCATCTGTTCCTCCACACAGTTCACATTCTCGAATCCCCACATCCTCAGGGCCTGAGGCACTATCATCATTCCTGCTCCGTGCAGCGGAGTATAGACTATGCACATGTTCTTCTGGCGCTTTATGGCCTCGGGGTCGATGGAGAGTGTATGCACTGCTTCCATATAGGCCTGGTCCACTTCCTTGCCTATGATGGTGATGTATTTCGGGTCACCGCCGGTCCTGACGTCCTCGTAGCGGCAGTTGTTCACTTCTTCGATGATACCCTTGTCGTGCGGGGCCAACACCTGTGCTCCGTCGTCCCAGTAGGCTTTGTAACCGTTGTATTCGCGTGGGTTATGCGAAGCCGTGATGTTCACACCGCTCTGGCAACCCAGGTGGCGTATGGCAAAACTCACTTCCGGAGTAGGTCTCATGTCCTCGAACATATATACGTAGATGCCGTTGGCTGCCATGATGTCGGCCACGCGCTTGGCAAATACGTCGCTGTTGTTGCGGCAGTCAACGCCTACCACGATACTGATTTTCTCACGGTCGGCAAAGTTCTTCTTCAGATAGTTTGCCAGTCCCTGTGTGGCTGTACCCACAGTGTATATGTTCATGCGGTTGGTTCCAGGACCCATGATGCCGCGCAGACCACCGGTTCCGAATTCCAAGGTCTGATAAAAGCTGTCTATCAACTGTGCCTTGTCCTCGGCTTCCATCATTGCCTTCACTGCCTGACGGGTCTCAGCGTCAAACACGTCGCTCTCAGCCCACTGCTGGGCAACCTGCATACATTGTTCCAAAAGTTTCTCGTCCATATTGTTTAGTTTTAAGTGGAGTTCAAAGGGAGTTCAAGAGGAGTTCAAGGGACGATAGTCCGCCAATCACTGCTCCTTGCTACCTGCTACCTGCTACCTGTCGCGTCAGCGACCCTTGCTACCTGCGAATGCGAGTTTCGCTTTCGCATTGCAAAGATACAAAAAATTTTTGACACTGCCAAATTTTTTCATCGTTTTACACAAAATGTCGTTTTTGCCGCAGTCAGGATCAATCGTGATTTTTTTCTGAAAAAAAATTTGCTATTCCACGATTTTTTATTTATATTTGCACCATGAAAACATTTTTACGACAGGTGGCTGAGGATCTCTACACGAGATTCGACGGCAATTTTGAGAATCTCACGGTTCTCTTTCCCAACAAACGTGCAGGACTCTTCTTCAACCAGGCACTGGCTGAGATTGCCACAAAACCTCTCTGGGCCCCTCGGTGCATGACCATCACCGAACTCTTCCAGTCCATGACCTCCCTGGTGGTGGCCGACCCCATCATACTCATCAGCTACCTCTACCGCAGCTACTGCAAATTCATCCCGGCCGAACACTGCGGCGACTTCGACAAGTTCTACAGCTGGGGCGAAATCATGCTGGGCGACTTTCAGGATGTGGACAACAACATGGTCGATGCCCAGCAGCTGTTTGACAATGTGGCCGACCTGGAACGGCTTACCTCGCTCGACTATCTCACACCCGAGCAGATCGATGCCATAAAGACCTTCTTCGCCGAATTCGACCGGTCGGAGGCCACGAAACTGCACAAGCGCTTTGCCGAAGTGTGGAACCAGATGTACAACATCTACTCCGACTTCCGCCACTCACTGCTCGCCGACGGCTATGCCTACGAAGCCCTTCTCAAACGCTGCGTGATTGAAGGTAAAGAAAGCATCAGCACCACATCCGTCCCGTCAACTCCACTTCCACAAAGCTTTGCCTGCATCGGGTTCAACGTGCTCAACGAGACCGAGAAGCGCATGTTCAAACACCTGCAACACGACGGAGCCCTCTTCTACTGGGACTACGACCCATCCATCATCCGCGACGAAGCTGCCTTCTTCATCACCGAAAACATCAAACTCTTCGGCAACTCACTATCAACTGCCAACATTCGTCCCTTCAACTCCCCTTCCATAAAACAACTTTCCACCACCACCGACTCGGCCCAGGCATGCTATGCCGGTCAGTGGCTCAGGGATACACTGGACAAAGCCACAAAGGCTGGTGAACCGCTCAACGAGACAGCCATAGTGCTGTGCGACGAGGGACTGCTGCAGCCTGTGCTCGACAATCTGCCCGACACCACACTCAACGTCACCATGGGCTACCCTCTGCAGGACACCCAGGCGGGTGTGAAGGTCCTCACACTGCTCGACGACCGCAAGAAAGTGGAAAAGATGCAATCCGCTGACCTGCTCGACTACCTCGACCAGGAGATAGTTCAAGAAGTCCATGGTACAGACATTCGTCCCTTGAACTCCCCTTCAACTCCCCTTGAACTCCCTTTGAACTCCCCTTCCATAACCGCCCTTGACGCCGAGGGTCTCTACCAGACCCATGCCGTTATCAACCGACTGAAGACTGCCTTTGCACAAATTCCCGAGAAAGTGAGCACTGCACTCACCCTGCGGTTGCTCCGTCAACTCATCTCGCAGCGCACCATCCCGTTCCATGGCGAACCGGCCACGGGCGTACAGGTGATGGGTGTGCTCGAGACACGCAACCTCGACTTCCGCCACATCATAATGCTCTCCACGGGCGAAGGCATCATACCGCGCATATCCCGTTCCTCGTCGTTCATCCCCTACACCCTGCGTGCTGCCCACGGAATGACCACCATCGAGCGCCAGACATCACTCTATGCCTACTACTTCTACCGCCTCCTCCAGCGTGCCGACGATGTCACCTTCCTCTACAACAGCTACACCGAAGGCACCAAACACGGCGAACCGTCACGTTTCCTGCTCCAACTCCAGTATGAATGGGGCGTAGGAGCTCCTGCGGAGCTGGTTCAAGAGTTCAAGAGTTCAAGAGTTCAAGAGGTTCAAGGGGTTCAAGGTGCAGATGATTCAACCTATCAACCTATCAACCTATCAACCTATCAACCTCGCCAAAGGCGACTCTCTCCTTCCGCCCTCAACACCTATCTCGACTGTCCTATGCAATACTACCTGCGCTACATAGCCAACCTGCAGGAAGTGGACTCCGACGACGATGAAGGCATCGACAACAGCCTCTTCGGCACACTCTTCCACAGTGCCATACAGCAAATCTACAAACCCTACGAAGGCGGACGGCAGATCGACGGTGCCGAACTCAAGCGCATGGCAGACGACAAGGACCTCATACGCAGCTGTGTGGACAAGGCATTCGCCACCGTGCTGTTCGATGGCAAAACCGCTGCCTTGAACGGCGAGCAGGTGCTCAACCACCATGTGATATGCCAGTACGTCAGAAACCAACTCCTCTACGACTCCACCCATGCCCCACTGCGCATCCTCGCCCTGGAATACCCATGCTATACCAACCTGCTACCTGCTACCTCCTCCATGCCACCTGCACACGAAGTGCGCCTCGGCGGCATCATCGACCGCATCGACGAAGTCACCATCGACGGAGTCACTACCCTGCGCATAGTGGACTACAAGACCTCCACCTCCCAGCAGACTGCCAAAAACCTCGACGACCTCTTCTGCACCGAGCGCTCCCATTCCAGCCACATCTTCCAGACCTTCTACTACTGCGACCTACTTTCAACCACTCAACCTATCAACCTATCAACCTATCAACCTCGGCAAAGCCGACTTTCGCCGGCTTTGATGTACGTCAAACTGGCCAAAACCCCCGGCATCGACTTCACCGTGAAGGTCAACAAGGAGGCAGTGACCGACTTCTCCGTCTATCAGGAAGATTTCCATCAGCGGCTCATGCAACTCATAGCCGAGATCCAAGACCCTGCCACCCCATTCACCCGTACCACAAACAAGCAAAGTTGCAAGTACTGTCCGTTCAAGACTATTTTCTGTACTAACTGACTGACTTCTGACTGACTTTCGACCGACTTTTGCGGTACTTGCCATGCGACACCTTGTCTATCATATGTGCCTTTTTCCACTCGTAGACAATGTTTTTTGCGGGTTGTACTATCCCGAACTGAGACTGGTTCTCCCTCACGTCGTTGATGGTGAATTCATCTGGCAGTATGTCGAAGAGTGTCGTCGTGACCGGTTGAATCAGTCTTGCCGGTATATAATCCGCCTCTATCTCTGCACGTCTGCGATAGAAGTGAAGAAGATTTTCGAGAGCCATGTCTGCAAACCAGCGTACGAATTCTGTGATGATCTGCCGCCTCGTGTCGTTGAGCTGTAGCTTGTAGCAGCCTATGGCCACAAGTCCAGCCCTGAAGCCCATCACCGCACAACGTTTGCGGAAGCCGTCGAGAGCTATGTCGCCATTACCTATGGCAATATCCAGTTTCTCATCGAGCCATTGCAGTATTACCTTGTGGAGGAACTTGGCTTGCTCCGTGATGTCTATCCTCGGTCTTACGAGGTCGCACTCCAGGTTGCCGGGTTCCACATAGGTAATTTCGTTACACCAGTTCACCAGCGACTCTATTTCATTCTTCTGCGAATCAGTAAGGCTGCGGAACGGTTGGAACTCAGCAAACTGCTGGTTGGTAATTTCCGAGATGGTGAGTCGAGACACAAATCCGTTCTCCGGGTTAGGGAACATTCTGTAGAGTGCGCCTGGTGTGCCCGATGACAACATATTGAAGGTCAGGCGCACCTCGCCACTGAAGGAGTTCTCACTCATATAGTCCTGTCCGTACATGTCGTTGTCGTAAGCCTGGCGCATCAGGTCGGTCTTGTCCTGATAGCCCTTGTTCGACTTGACCATCGTGTCTAGTTCTGGCATGAAGAACAATGCGTGTGCCCCCTGCGTGTCGTCGAGTCGTTTCAGGAGCCTCACCTGCGAAGTTACTGAAATCAGCACCCTTCGTGGCAGCCGTGGCCGTGGTGTAGGATGCTTCGTGTTCTTCGTGAGCTCGTACTCCTCAAGCCACTTGCGATAGCGTATTTCGCTTTGGATATCGCGTTCTCTCATATTGGCCGTAAGCAGTTCCCTGGTGTTCTTTATGAAACTCTTTCCGCAGCTTGGAGGACCTACCACCACGGAGAGGAACGTAGGCGTGTGCTCTACCCCGTCAATATACTCAGCCTTGATATTCATGTTGGCACCCAGCATGCACACCACCGAGTTTACCTGGGCCCACACGAAGTCTATCGGACTGATCCTTGCATACGAGGCTATGACCTTGGGGAAGCGTGGCAGCGCACGGTCCTCACCGTCGTCCTCTGATGAGAGTGTCGCATCGTCGCTTGCATCCGCTTCCGCGTCCAGTGACATGGTTGCAGCAGCTTGCAGGATGCCGTTATCGACGAGAGTGAAATACAAATCTCTTGGGATTTGCATGTTTGGTTTACTAAGGCACACATCGTGACACGTTCGCTTCCTGTCATCTGCACTCTGCCCAAGTTCAGGCAGGGAGCTGAAAAGAACGGTTTCGTTGTTTTCGCATATGTGCCTGAACTGGTTTGCCATCTTCAGGTAGTACATATGACGCATGCCTTCTACTGGGGTACCCACATGCTTGATATACATTTCTGCAATTTCAGCAATTGAGTGACCCTTAAACTTAAATTCTGAACCCTGGAGGTCCGTTTCTACCCCGTTGCAGGGGATTGATAAAATTGAATTTTTCATGGTTATATATAATTATTTCTAGTACATAACAGTACTTTGGAGCCATTTTTTGGTTTCCGAGTGCAAAGTTACGAAAAAATGCATATATGTACAAATAAAATCTAATTACCCTACCGTATTTTAACATTTCAGATGCAAATTAACATTTCGCGGTTTACATTTAGCAGGTGTTTTGTGCAAAAAATACGAATCTGGGAAAAGTCAGTCAAAAGTCAGTCAGTCTGGTTACAAAAAAGGGTGCTCTTGTATCTGGAATGGAGAAAGTCAGTCAAAAGTCAGATTGACTTTGCAA
>R04__coassemble_155_pt1 | contig 25327 bp, 14 predicted proteins | sample R04__metabat2_low_PE_002 | metagenome-assembled genome bin R04
TACCAATTGACACGATACCAATTGACACGATACCAATTGACACGATACCAATTGACACGATACCAATTGATACAATACCAGTTGATACAATACCAGTTGATACAATACCAGTTGATACGGTTCCGGTTGGTCTTGATATGCCTGATGCATTTGACTATGCTTTGGCATATGATCAATACAGGAAGATTCTGCATTTCGGCAGTGAGGAGCCATCGAGGCTGGTGTTCTGGGTATATATCTACGACACCCAAGGACGACCTGTGGGCCGATTCATTGCCAGTGAGGAATACTCAGTTGCCGATTTGCCTCGAGGGGTGTATATGGTGGTATGGCAATGCGAAGGCCGACGACGGAGTGTGAAATTTATAGCTGGTGGGTAGCGATGGAAATACGCATTTTTGACGATATGAGCCAGTGTACAGAGACTGAGGTACGGAGGCTGTTACCGTTGGTTTCTGCGCAACGTAGGGAACAGGCACTGAAGTTCAGGCACACGTTTGGGCAGTTTGCTTGCCTTAAGTCGTATGTGGTGTTGTCGGAAATGCTTGGGTTCAAGCCAGAATTTGACTACAACGAGCACGGCAAGCCATTCATCCGTTTCTTTGGCTCCCCTTTCTTCAGCATCAGCCACTGTCGTGAAGCCATTGCGGTGGTGGTGAGTGATGAACCTGTAGGAATTGACGCAGAGAGCATACGTGATGTGTCAGAAGCATTGATAGACAAGACGATGAACCCCACTGAGGCTGCTGACATAAGAAGTGCAGAGGATATGGCAGAACGCTTTACGGAGTACTGGACCAGGAAGGAAGCTGTGTTGAAGCTACGTGGTACGGGAATTACAGATGACCTTCACGGAGTGCTAGAAGGGAGATTGGAGATAGGAGATAGGAGATTGGAAACAGAAACTCACATTAACATGGAAAAAGGCTATGTGTGGTCTTTGGCAGTGCCTTTGCAGTAGCGAGGATGGTGGGTGAGAATTTCTTCACGCAGGTGGGATGTGTCGATGTGCATGTAGATTTCGGTGGTGTTGATGCTTTCGTGTCCCAACATAGTTTGTATGGCACGCAGGTTGGCCCCACCCTCGAGTAGGCTCGTGGCAAAACTGTGACGGAAGGTGTGGGGACTCACATCTTTTTTTATTCCAGCCAGTTCTACTAATTCTTTAATAAGGTGGAAAACCATGATGCGCGAGAGTTTCGTCTTGCGCAGTTTGCTGATGAAAACATAGTCCTCGTGACCGGGTTTGACGGGGATGTGGCATCGTTCGGTGAAATAGAGTTCGAGTTCGTGGATGGCCTTCCCCGAAATAGGTACCAGCCGTTGTTTTGAACCCTTGCCTAGGACATTGATAAATCCCTCGTCGAAGTAGAGATCGGAGAGTTTAAGGTTGCACAACTCGCTGACCCGCAGTCCACAAGAGAAGAGGGTTTCGATGATGGCTTTGTTGCGCTGACCTTCGGGAGATGAGAGGTCGATGACGTTTTCAATCATATCAACCTCCTCGACGGAGAGCACATCGGGTAGATGTTTAGGACGTTGAGGGAATTCCAGGAGTTCGGTAGGGTCGTCATCGAGTTCGCCGCTCATTACGAGAAATATATAAAAACTCCTCACACCAGAGAGTATGCGGCTCAAGGATGTGGGGTGGATGCCGATATCCATGAGTGAGACAGAAAAGAGGTGGAAATTCTCAAGGCGAGCCTCGAGAGGATTGATTTTTTCCGTCTCGCAGAAACTGAGAAATTTGGTCAAATCGCGCTGATAGGCATCAACCGTATTGGCCGAAAAGCCTTTCTCCAGTTTCAAGTATTGGTAATACCTGCGAAGCAGCGAATTCATAATTCGTCATTAATAATTCATCATTTAACCTCCACTCCCTGAAGCGTGGCTGAGCTGGACCCTGTGATACGGACCTTTACTCTGTCGCCGATGTGGTGGCCGGCACGGTCGAAGACCACAACTTTGTATTGTTCGGTACGACCAAAGAGTTGGTCTTTGCTACGTTTGCTCACACCCTCGACAAGTACTTCGTATTCCTTGCCAACATTCTGTCGGTAGCTCTCGGCCGAGAGTTCGTTTTGAAGGGAAATGAGTTCGTTGAGACGGTGGATCTTTTCCTCCTCTGGGATATCGTCAGGAAGATGACGGCTGGCATAGGTGCCAGGACGTTCAGAGTATTTGAACATAAACGCACTATCGAATCCACACTCACGCATAAGCGAGAGGGTTTGCTGATGGTCCTCTTCGGTTTCGCTGTGGTAGCCGCAAAACACATCTGTGGTCAATCCACAATCGGGAATGATTTCGCGTATGGCACGCACACGGTCCAAATACCACTCACGAGTGTATTTGCGGTTCATGAGTTTGAGGATTCGGTTGCTGCCACTCTGGACAGGAAGGTGTATGTGGTTGCATATGTTAGGAGTATCGGCAATGACCTGAAGAGTTTCGTCACTCATATCCTTTGGATGCGAGGTGGTGAAACGTATACGCATATCAGGCACAGCCTCAGCAACAATCCGCAGGAGCTGAGGGAAAGCGATTCCGTTACTTAAATAACTGTTTACGTTCTGTCCGAGAAGGGTTACCTCCTTGAAACCACGGGACTGAAGGTCACGTACTTCTGCCAAGATGCTCTCTACGTCGCGGCTGCGTTCACGACCACGTGTATAAGGTACGATGCAATAGTGGCAGAAGTTGTTACAACCACGCATAATGCTCACAAATCCAGAAATGTGGTTGCCGCAGATGCGCTCAGGAATGATGTCGCGATAGGTTTCTGTGGTAGAGAGTTCCACGTCCATTGCAGGATGACCCATCTCAGCCTGAGCAAAAAGCTCGGGCAGGGCAAGATAGGAATCAGGACCAGCAACAATGTCAACACCATAGTCATCGATGAGGCTCTGTTTCATACGCTCAGCCATACAACCTACGACACCTATTAAGGGCATATTTTTCAGCGATTTCAATCGCTGAAAAATTTTCTGTTCGGCATTGTCGCGGATAGAACAAGTGTTGAGCAAGATGGCATCAGCCCCTTCGGCAGAGTCCTGGTATTCATAGTCAGCCATCTTCATGATGGAGGCAATCACTTCGGTGTCAGCTACATTCATCTGGCAACCATAAGTTTCGATATATAGTTTCTTCATAGATATCTTGCTGTAATTGATGTTTTGCATTGTTTCATTTGCAGAGGAGTTCCTTGGAAAAGAATCTGTCCTCCATCGTCACCAGCTCCAGAACCGAGTTCGATGAGCCAATCGGCACTGCGGATGACATCGATATTGTGTTCGATGACATACACAGAGTTACCTTCATCAACCATCTGGCGGAACAGCCTAAGGATATTGTGCACATCCTTGATATGAAGTCCGTCGGTAGGTTCGTCGAGAATGTATAGCTGACTGTTGGCTGTCGACTGTTGGCCATTGGTTGTTGAGAGTTGGTAGGCTAGTTTCAGACGTTGGAGTTCGCCGCCGGAGAGGGTGGAGAGAGATTGGTTGAGATGGAGATAACCGAGACCTGTAGCTTGAAGTATTGAGAGTTTTGAGTTTAGGGTCGATAGCTTAGATGAGAAGAACTCCATTGCTTCGTTGATACTCATGTCCATCACTTGGGCTATGTTTTTGCCCTGGTAGAGGAATTGAAGAGATTCAGGAGAATAGCGCAATCCATGACACGCCTCGCACACGGTCTCTATGGAGTCCATAAACGCCATTTCGCTCACGATCACACCCTTTCCTTCACACACAGGACATGCACCCTTGCCATTGAAGGTAAAGTACTCTTCCTTTACCTTATTGGCCTTGGCAAAGAGTTTGCGGATGTCACCAGCAAATTCCATGTAGGTGGCAGGGGTGGAACGAAGGCTTGTACCGATGTTCTTCTGGGAGATGTAGATGGCTGTTGGCTGTTGGCTGTTGGCTGTTGGCTGTTGGCTGTCATAGGCGTTACGGAATTCCTCCATAAGGGAAGATTTGCCTGAGCCGGCTACGCCACAAACGGCAACCAATTTGCCGAGAGGAAGAGAGAGGGAGAGGTTTTTCAAATTGTGAAGAGTACAATTTTGAAGAGGTATTGCAGGGGAGTTCAAAGGGAGTTCAAGTGGAGCTGAAGGGGAGTTCAAGGAACGAATGCCTGTACCTCGAACCTCTTGAACTTTTTGAACCTCTTGAACCGTTCCTCCATGCTCCTTTAGGAGCAATCCCGTATCGGTTTGGCTTTGGAGAAGTTCTTCGTAGGTGCCTTGGAACATGATTTGACCACCTTCGCTTCCTGCACCCGGACCCATATCGACAATGTGGTCGGCAATACGAATCATTTCGGGATGATGCTCTACGAGAAGTACGGTATTACCTCGATCGCGGAGAGTACAAACCGACTTGCGAAGCATGTCGATGTCGTGGTTATGGAGTCCAACACTCGGTTCGTCGAGAATATAGAGGACATCGGAGAGTGACGAATTGATGTATTTTGCAATCTTACAACGCTGTGCCTCACCTCCGGAGAGAGTGCCTATAGGACGATCCAAGGAAAGATATCCCAACCCTATTTCCTCCAAGGCCGTAAGCCGTTGGGATATAGCCTTCTTCATATCTTCGGCCAGAGGGTCGGAGATGGAGCGAATCCATTGGTTGAGTTTGCGTATCGAAAGACTGCAAGCCTCGGCGATGTTGAGTCCTTCAATACGGCATTCGAGCACACGTTTGTTGAGACGTGTACCACCACAGTCAGGACATGTACCCATAACAAGCATAGGATTGAGCACTGCACTATGGAGGAGTCCTTCTTCGCTGTTGATGATGCTGCGGTACATACGAGGTATGAGTCCTTCGTATTTCGCCGTGCGAGGCCAGTTAGAAGGTGGATTCTTGAGTTTTATCTGTGGAGAATACAGAAAGAGATCGAGTTCCTCTTTCGAGTAGTCTTTGATTTTCTTGTCGAGGTCAAAGAGTCCACTGTGAGCATAGCGAATCCAACGCCATCCTCCCCTGTGGAAGGCAATATAATGGATCGTATCCTCATCGTTGAGACTCTTGTCGAAATCCACCAACCGATGGATGTCAAGTTCGCGAATCTCTCCCAGACCGGCACATCGGGGACAACTCCCCTGAGGATGGTTGAACGAGAAACTGTCGCTGTAACCCACAAAAGGTTTGCCTACACGCGAAAACAAGAGACGCATCAGGGAGTATATGTCGGTGTAGGTACCCAGAGTGGAGCGGCTGTTTTGTGCAGGCTTCTTCTGGTCGATCACGATGGATATTGGCAGGCCCTCAATGCTGTCGACATGAGGACGGCCATATTTCGGAAGGTATTGCTGAACGAAGGTAGGGAAAGTGTCGTTCAGTTCCCTGCGCGATTTCGCAGCGATGGTGTCAAGCACCAACGACGATTTACCGGAGCCCGAGACCCCGGTAAATATTGTGATTTTGTGTTTTGGAATTTCCAGCGAGATGTTCTTCAAATTGTTCTCGCAGGCCCCTCTGATTATAATACTGTTATGCATTCTTTGCTGCCAGAACTTCTTCGATGGTCATAGGTTTTTGCTTATGGCCAAGCTTGCGTGCACCATCGGCAGTGATGAGATAGTCGAGTTCGTTGCGGATACCGCCAAAGGTCTTCCACTTTTCGCATTCGTCATAGTTGATGAAATCGGTGAACTGCTTTTCGGCTCTCCACTTGTCGATGAGCTCTGGGATGAAGTAGATGCCAGGTTCAACGGTAAATACGAAACCCGGTTCAAGAGGGCGGGCAAGGCGTAGGGACTTGAAACCAAACTGAGTACTCTTCTTCATGTAGTCACCATAGCCTACAAACTGTTCTCCGAGATTTTCCATATCGTGTACGTCCATACCCATCATATGTCCCAGTCCACAAGGCATAAACAGAGCATATGCTCCCACTTCGGCAGCCTCACGAGGGTCACCCTTCATAAGACCCAAAGCCTTCATGCCTTCGGCAATTTTAGTAACGGAATTCATATGAGCCTCACGAAATGGAACTCCAGGAGCCAGAGTATCAACAGCAGCCTTGAATGAGTCGAGATGAATTTGATAAACCACCTTCTGTTGTTCGGTGAAACTATCACTTACAGGCATTGTGGAAGAAAGGTCTCCGGCATAGTGGGTCTTGCTTTCGGCACCTGCATCAAGAAGAAAGAGCTGACCCTCATGCAGAGTATTTACATAGCAGTGGTTGTGGAGAGTCTGACCATTGATAGTACCTATAGTAGGGAACGAACGAGAGAAACCAGTGCGTAGTACAGCCTCTTCAACGGCAGCTACAACCTGAGCTTCAGTGACACCTGGCCGTGCTGTGCGATAGGCAGCAAGGTGCATGTCAACACTCACGTCAACAGCCTTTTCAATCTCTTCAATCTCCTCGGCCGACTTATGGTTGCGCATATCTACCACGGCCTGGATGAGTGCTGGAGATGCCTTTGAGGCAACTTCACCAACCGGAATGCCAAGCAGTTCGTGAATCCATACGAAATGGTCGGCACGATAATAAGGGATGAAATGTACCTCACGACCTTGGAGATAAGGTCTCAGTTCGTTCATAGGACGTGTCTCTGTGATGCCCACAGCCTCGCATTTCTCGTGGATAGTAGGCTGATAGCCCATCCATACGATATCATCAATTGTAAGTTCGTCGCCAAAAACTATTTCCTTGTCGTTGTCGATGTCAATCACAGCAGCCAGTCCGGCATAGTCACCTCCGAAATAGTAGAGAAAGGTACTGTCCTGGCGGAAGAAATAACCATTGTCGGCATAGTTCATTCCGACTTCATTGTTTCCAAGAAAGAGTACCACTCCGTGGCCTACTCTTTTCTTTAGTTCAGCTCTGCGCTGAATGTAGGTTTGTTTTGTAAACATATATTTTAGTTTTTTTTATGGTTTCTATAGTTTCTATGGATTCTATAGTTTCTATGGATTCTATGGATTCTATTTGAAGGCATTTTCACTGAGACCTTGGCCGGTAAGGGCGAGGTCTTTCATGTAGGACGGAGTCTCTTTGCCGAGGTATTTGTCAACATAGAGTTTCGCCAGGTATTGACCCAGCATGAATCCATGACCACGGAGTCCGGTGAGCATTCCGACCTCTGGATCTACGATATAGCGAGGCTCCATATAATACCCTGCCCATGTGGCACGAATACCTGCCGAAGCGAGTTGAGGAATCCACTCGGTGAACACCTCACTGACCACTTCGAGAAAATCACGGCTGTTGTATTTTAGGTTTTGCTTTGCCTCAGCCGCATCGCAATCAGGCGAAGCACAGCCAATGACTTGTCCTGTGTGTAGGAATTGTTGCCCATACACAGCCGAGAAACCTTTGTAGTGACGACGATCTATAATCATATCCAGCGAGTCGCCATTCTTTCCGAGATTCGGCAGGCGATTGGTTATGAAAGCCTGGTGCTTCACTGGATAGAGTTGGGTATCAATACCAAGCATATCGGTGAATTTCTCCGCATTCCATCCCATGGCATTGACAAAGTGTTCACAGATATAGTGCTTATATTCTCCGTCATGAGTCCTTACCACGGCATTGTAGTGGTCTCCTGCCTTTTGAACTTCAATGAGTTCGCAATCTTCGAGTATTGTGCCACCATGGTTCTTACCTATCTGACGTATGTAATCGATAGTCTTTCCAGGTGTAGCCTGCCAACAGTCGTTGGAAATCAGTGCATGGGAATACACCTTATTATTATCATCCCAATATGGTGATATTTCAGCCTTGAAATCCTTGCGATCAATCATGTAGGCATCAGACCAAGCACGCGAGGCATCCAAGGCGCAATAGGTGGCATCATCGTGAACCAGATTGACATAACGCGTCATCTTGAAGTCGATGTTATGCTGCTGTTGTATTTCGCGGAATATTTCGAGATTGTGGTTCGCGATATCCGAGATGTCAGGATTTGAGAACGCAGGCCGTCCTCCACCTATGCAGCGCCACGACGAACCGCGGTCGTAGTTCACCAGCACCACCCTTTTCCCCGCTTCGGCAAAGTAACGGAATGCAGCACTTCCGGCAATACCGCCACCAGCGATGAGGACTTCTGTAGAAGAGGAGTTCAAGGGGGCATGAAGCACTGAATGTGCTTCTGCTTGCGACGCCAAAGATTGTGTATCTTTGGTTGCGACGAAGAGCGGTTTATCGCTCCCGAGGAGTTCGCAAAGCGACCTTAGATTTATCTCTCCAGAGGAGTTTCTTACAAGGGGAGTTGAAGGGGAGTTGAAGGGACGAGTGTTTAAATCTCCAAGCGTTACTGGGTTGGCCAATGGAGCACGAGGGGTAGCTTCGCCTGTGAGTTCTATGCCACGGGCTTTAAGCCACTGACGCATTCGAGGTATGCAGCGCTTTCCACGGCACTCACCCATACCTATACGGGTAATATGCTTCACCTCGTCAACAGAGATGTATTTCCTGTCGCCGATGGCTGCGAGCAAGGTATCAATATCTACATCCTCGCAATGGCAGATATAAGGGGAAGGGGAGTTCAAGGGACGAATGCCGGTACCTTGAACCTCTTGAACCTCTTGAACCTCTTGAACTTTTTGAACTTTTTGAACCCCTTTAACCTCCGTCAGCACGCAATCCGAAAGGACTTTTACCCGTGCTACGTTGGTCTTGTTGTCTTTCTTGAGTATCTTTTCTATATGCCCCTTGGCTATCGGAGTACCACCATTGTCAACGAGATTGACGTCGATGTCCTCCTCTAGTTCGTATTCTATTGGCAGGAACACAGTGCGCTGTTTTTGGTTGTACCCGAAGATGGCAAGTCCGGGACAGTGGTTCACGCACTTCATGCAACCGATACACTTGTCGTAATCTACCTTAGGAACCGATGAGGTCGTAGGTTTGCTTATGGCCCCCTGGTCGCAGGAGAAGGTACATGGATTGCATGCAAAGCCATAGAGGCAGTCGATCTGTACGAATGGTTTTTCTGCCTGTCTCTCTGGCGTAGGCAGAAGAGGTTTGTCGAGCAAACGGACAGGTCGCTGCTGAGAATCGATATATTCGCGTGATACGTTGAGATAGTCCTCGTAGTTGATGCGTATGTTCATCCCCTGCGCAATCTCGTAGGCCACTTGTTTTCCACGGAGTACAGCACTCGTACCTTCGCCGATTCTCACTGCATCTCCTGCACCGAAACATCTCTCTCCGAAAACAGTCCTGCCCTTGACGAGCAGTTGGTTGTCAGGAATGAGTCCTGTACATATATTGATGACATCGATACCATCTATCACCTGCTCAGTTCCTGGGATAGGTTGGAAATTCCTGCATTCCGCAATCACTGCACCAGTGATGCCGGTATGGTCTTCGTTGGGAATGGCCCTGACCAGTGTATGACCAGTGATAATAGGAATGCCGAGACGCCTTACACGGTTTGCCTGTACAGGGAATCCTCCCTCATGGTCAGCAGCCTCGATGATGGCACGTATCTCTGCCCCTGCCTGAACAGCCTGATACGAAGTGAGGTAGCCGATATTTCCCGCGCCGATGGTAAGTACACGCTTTCCCAGCAGTGTGAGTTCCTGATTCATCATCTTCTGGAACACCGCAGCGGTATATACACCAGGAATATCGTCGTTTTCAAATGCCGGCATAAATGGAATGGCACCTGTGGCAACAACCAAGTAATCCGCATGAATGTAGCTTACATCATTGGTAAGAATGTTCTTCACAGCCACAATTCCACCTTCGAGCAAGTCCCAGACTACAGTGTTTAAGAGAAGGGGAGTTGAAGGGGAGTTCAAGTGGAGTTCAAGGGGAGTTGAAGGGACGATAGTGTGGGATGCTAACTTCTCTGCAATGTCGAAGCCGCGCATGCCACCGTATTTCTGCTCTTTTTCAAAGAAAAAGAACTGATGGGTTTGCATATTGAATTGTCCTCCTGGCTGGCTGTTAGCATCAACTACGATGCTGTCTATACCCAGAGCATCCAACTGCTCTCTACATGCCAATCCCGCAGGACCGGCACCTATGATGCAGACTCGTGTAGAGAAGGTTTGTTTAGATGTAGGTCGCCGACTTCGGCCTGCGTCCAAACAAGCCTTCTCAACACATTTCACGCCATCCACCGGTGTGATGCAGATTCGGCGCCTCACTCCGTCAACCATCATCTCACAAGCACCGCACTTGCCTATACCACAACCGAGGCTGCGGTTTCTGCCCTTGAGACTGTGGCTATGCACAGGAAAACCTGCCTGGTGCAGAGCCGCTGCAATGGTCTTTCCCCGTTGACCTTCGATCTTGAAACATTGCCCCTTAGAGTCGATGTATTCAAATTCCACGAGGTCTTCTTCGGGAATGTCGAGAATAGGATGTTTAGTTATCTTCATACAGATTCACCTTCTTATGCTTGCTTATCTGAGCATCAGTTGCAGGGAAATATCTTGCAATGAGATCATAGAGAGGCTTGTAATATTTTTTTAGGTCTTCGCGTGTGTTAACCCAATTGTGTTTGCCATCCGGGTGTTTCACTTCCGCATTGACATTGAACCAATCCTGCACACCCTCAGCCCAGAATTCTTCGAAATTGCCTATGGCATAGGTATTCTCAAACAGTCCCTTGCTTATGGCATCTTGGCGAAGTGCTTCAAGTTCGTCATTGATACCAGGATAGACTTGCAGAATTCCGATAAGATGTATGCTGTGTGAGAATTCATGGATGAGAATGTCTTCAGCATGATATTTGTCAATTTGATATGCCAGGACATTCTCTTCAGCACACGAGGTGATTGGTTCCTCGAGTGTACCTCCCAAACCTCTTGCACGGAGATTCCAGTTGAGTGTGGTGTCGTTTTTCAGTCCTCTATGTTCAGGAATATCCGTAGTGCCTTCATACCTTGCCATCACGGCCACACGCGTGTCGTAGCGAGTCATGGCATTGAGCACATCCTCTGGCAACATGCTGGTCATGCAGTAGAGAGTCTTGTGAACTTGCACCAGACAACTGTCTGGCACTCTCCAACTTGACATGATATGTATGCCATTGCAGTTCACATACTTCGTATAGAACGGATCAAGACGCAGTTTCACTCTCAGCGGTTCGGGAACAGCCGTGATTTCACACTCAGGTACCTGGATGTTAAGCGGCTTCTCCTTGTTCAGTTTTTTCCAAGCCTTATAATCATCTTTGGTGTAGAGATTTACTTTCGGATGTTTACTGATCTGTTCCTCAGTTGCCGGGAAGAGAGTAGCAATGAAGTCATAGAGCCGTGGATCGTATTTCTTCAGGTCTTCGCGGGTGTTGACCCAATTGTGCTTGCCGTTAGGTATTGGTGACTCAGCATTGACATTGAACCAATCTTGCACACCTTCTGCAAAGTACTCTATGAAGTTTTCCATGGCATAGGTATCCTTGTACTTACCTTCAGCCACAGCCTGATCCATCAGATGTTGCAGTTTGTTATCAATATCTGGGTCGATGCGTTTCAGACCTATGAGATGAATACTGTGGGCAAATTCATGAATGAGAATGTCCTCGGCATGGTAGGGGTCAATCTGATATGCAAGTATATTTTCCTCTGCGCATGTGGTCATCGGTATTTCCAGAGTACCCTCCAATCCTCGAGCGCGCACATCCCAGTTGAGGGTGGTGTCGCCTATGAGATAGTGGTGCTCTGGCACATCAGTGGTTCCTTCGTAGCGTGCCATCACACCTACTTTCGTACCATAGTCTACCATCGACTTCAGCACTTCCTTAGGAAGCATGCTGGTCATTGCATACAAGGTCTTGTAGGCTTGTACCAAACAACTGTCGGGCACTCTCCAACTCGATACGATGGCAATGCCGTTGCAATCAACGTATTTCGACCAGAATTTGTCCAGGTGCAGTTCTTTTGGTACTGACTGCACCTTGAACCCTTCTGGTGTCTGAGCCAGGAGTGATGTAAAGATTAAAAGATGTAAAAATGTAAATATTATTTTTTTCATCATTTCATATAGCTATAACGATAATCCGTAGGACTTACGAAAGTTTCCTTAATACAGCGTGGGAGGACCCAACGTATGAGGTTGAATTCACCACCGGCCTTATCGTTTGTGCCACTTGCACGGCTGCCACCGAATGGTTGCAGACCAACCACAGCACCTGTTGGCTTGTCGTTGATGTAGAAGTTTCCTGCAGCGTATGACAGTTTGTCGCTGATTTTCTGCACAGCCTCGCGGTCCTTGCCGAATACACAGCCTGTAAGACCATACAGAGAAGTGGTATCACAGAGTTTCACGGCCTTGTCTACATCCTTATCATCGTAAGGATATACTGTAAGTACAGGACCAAAGATTTCCTCTTCCATACTCTTGAAGTGAGGGTCTGTGGTTTCGATGATGGTAGGTTCAACGAAATAGCCCACCTTCTTGTCGCACTTTCCTCCGAGAACAATCTTTGCGTCCTTTGACTTCTTGGCATAGTCGATATAAGACTTGATGTTGTCGAACGAAGCCTCGTCGATTACGGCATTGATATAGTTGCCTGGATCCATAACATCGCCCATCTTTACTTCCTTGGCCATGACTTTGATGCGTTTCAGGACATCAGCCCACAGACTCTTCGGGATATACATACGTGAAGCAGCAGAACATTTCTGGCCCTGGAATTCAAATGCACCGCAGAAGGCAGCCGTGGCCACTTCCTCAGCACCAGCGGAAGGATGGACAAAGATGAAATCCTTACCACCTGTTTCACCCACGAGACGAGGATAGCTTACGTAGTTCTGGATATTCTCACCCACCTGGCGCCACAGAGTCTGGAAAGTGCTTGTGCTACCAGTGAAGTGGATACCTGCAAGATGCTTGGACTCTACACAATAGTGACCAATCTCGCTTCCTTTGCCTGGAAGGAAATTCACAACTCCTGCAGGAAGTCCTGCCTCTTCGTAGAGTTTCATCAAGTAATAGTTGCTGAGGATTGAAGTGGAAGATGGCTTCCAGATTGTTGTGTTACCCATCAACACTGGAGTCATGTTGAGGTTCGATGCAATACTTGTGAAGTTGAACGGAGTCACTGCGAGTACGAATCCCTCAAGTGGACGGTATTCTGTTGAGTCGATGTAGCCATTTCCGTTCTTTGGTTGGATGGCATAGAGCTTTGATGCATAGTGCACATTGTAACGGAAAAAGTCGATAGTCTCGCAGGCAGAGTCTATTTCGGCCTGGTATATATTCTTGCTCTGTCCCAGCATACAAGCTGCATTCATGATTGGGCGGTATTTTGTAGCCAGGAGTTCAGCACACTTCAAAACGATGCTTGCACGCACGTCCCATGGTGTGTTGGCCCACTTCTCGTGTGCGTCCATGGCTGCTTTGATGGCCATCTTGATTTCCTTTGGTCCGGCCTTGTGGTAGCGGGCCAGTACGTGTTTGTGGTCGTGAGGACAAACCACTTCAGCCACATTACCTGTGCGTACTTCCTTACCGCCTATGATTAGCGGAATATCGAGTACCAATTTGCTCTGACGCTCAAGCTCTGCCTCAAGGGCTACGCGTTCTGCACTGCCTTTCAGATAACTCTTCACCGGTTCGTTAGCAGGTACCGGAAACTGCACGATTGCATTGTTCATAGTTGTGTATTTTTTTAATTTTGTTACATCAAGTCTAATGTTATGTTATTTTCAAATCTACCTCTTCGTGCTTATTTACATAGTCCAACAAGTCACGGCTGAGACTTATTTTGTGCTTTGTCGAGCGAAATGTTGCTCCTATGCGTTCGCTCTGGCGCAGGCAGAAAAATAATTCTGCCTCTCCAGGATTTGCTTCTGCTATCTCTGCCAGGTCTTCAATCAATTCATCCGTGAGTTTGTCAGGGGCAATACAGAGAGTAAGCTTTTTTATAAGTGTGTCTTTTACTTCTGAAAATGGTTGAACAGAGGTAATGGACAGACTTAGGTCTTCGGAGTTTTTCCATCTCTGCCTGATCACGGCATGGATGAATACAGGAACTCCTTCGAAAAAGTTATTGCGCAGGTTACCCCACTCCTGGCCGAACATGCGTATTTCTTCACTTCCGGAGAAGTCTTCAATTTTCACAATTCCAAACGGATTGCCTGTCTTCGTAATCTTGGTCTGAACACTCGACACGATACCTCCAAAGGTGAGATCCTTGCGATTCTTCAGGGGTTCCAGTTCCTTGAGCTCGCTGACTTTGGTGTTGCATACATGTTCCAGCAGATAGGCATATTCGTCCAATGGGTGTGCGGAGAGATATATGCCAACCAGTTCACGTTCTTTGTTCAAACGTTCTACATCACTCCACAATTCATACATCCCCTCGTGTGGCATGTTTGGATGGATGGCCTCAAAACCTGTCATACTCCCAAATAGAGAGTTTTGGGCAGAGAGCTTGTCTTGTTGATATTTGTTGCCGTAGCGTATCAGTGTGTCCAAAAATACTTCTTTCCCATATTGTGCAAAATATGCTTCGCGTGGTGCTCCAAACGAGTCGAAGGCTCCTGCCAATGCGAGATTTTCAAGACATTTCCTGTTGCAGGCTGAGAGGGCAACTCTCTCAACCAAATCGAATATATCGGTAAACGCTCCGTTTTTTTCTCTTTCAGTTATAATGGCATTTGCTGCGCTGTTTCCCACACCCTTTATGGCTGCAAGTCCGAAACGTATGTCTCCCTTTTTGTTTACTGAGAACTTATTCCGGCTTTCGTTCACATCAGGCCCAAGGGTATTGATTCCCATTGCCTTGCTCTCTTCCATCAGTTTGCTGACTTCTGTGATGTTGTCCAGACTTCGGCTCATCGATGCTGCCATATATTGGGCTGGATAGTGGGCTTTGAGGTAGGCCGTTTGGTATGCCACCCACGAGTAGCATGTGGCATGACTCTTATTGAAGGCATATGAAGCAAACTTTTCCCAGTCGTTCCATATCTTCTCCAGCACTTTTGGTTCGTGACCTCTCTCCTGACCTCCCGCAATGAACTTAGGTTTCAGCTGATCCAGTTTGTCTTTTTGTTTCTTACCCATTGCCTTGCGGAGCGTGTCGCTTTCGCCTCGGGTGAATCCTGCAAGCTGACGTGAAAGCAGCATCACCTGTTCCTGATACACCGTAATGCCATATGTGTCTTTGAGATATTCCTCCATACAAGGAATGTCATAGACGATGGGCTCTACGCCGTGCTTACGCTTTATGAATTGCGGGATATAGTCCATTGGTCCGGGACGATAGAGAGCGTTCATCGCGATAAGGTCCTCGAAGCACGATGGTTGCAATTCCCGAAGGTATTTCTGCATTCCGGCCGATTCAAATTGGAATGTACCCACGGTTCTTCCATCGCAATAGAGCTTGTACGTAAGTGGGTCGTTGATGTCGAGTGTGTTCACATCCACTTCTTCACCAAGACTTTCGCGTATGTTTTCTACGGTCTCCTTCATGATACTGAGGTTCTTCAGCCCCAGGAAGTCCATCTTGATGAGTCCCGTTTCCTCAATCACGTGGCCATCGTATTGAGTACAGCGCAGCCTCTCCTTCGAGTCCTTGTCTTCGGCAAAACTCACCGGAACCCAATCATCGATGGCATCGCGGCAGATGATGACTCCGCAGGCGTGCATGCCTGTGCCGCGTACATTGTTCTCGAGCATCTGCGCATATTTCATCGTGTCGCGCAATACGGGGTCTGGCGAGGTCGAAGCATCCTTCAGTTCCGGCACGCTCTCGATGGCGTTCTTCAAGTTCATCTTGAGGTCGTTCGGCAGGCGATCAGGAATGGCCTTGCAGAGTTTGTCGGATACCGCAAGTGGCACTTTCTGCACCCTGGCCACATCCTTGATTACCATTTTCGTGGCCATGGTACCATAGGTGATGATATGGGCCACCTTCTCTGCACCGTATTTTTCTGTGATATACTGCAGCACCTTCCCTCGGCCGTCGTCGTCGAAATCGACATCGATATCTGGCAGACTTATTCGATCGGGATTGAGAAATCGTTCGAACAGCAGGTCGTATTTTATTGGGTCAACTCTCGTGATGTCGAGACAGTAGGCCACAACGCTTCCTGCGGCACTTCCACGTCCCGGGCCTACCCATACGCCGAGTTTCTCACGGGCTGCGTGGATATAGTCCTGCACAATAAGGAAGTAGCCTGGGAATCCCATGTTCTTTATGGTGTCGAGTTCGAAGTCGATGCGCGACTTCACTTCCTCGGAGAGATTCTCTCCGTAGCAGCGCTTTGCACCCTCGTAGGTGAGGTGGCGCAAGTAGTCGTCCTCGTTGGTGAACTCTGCTGGCATAGGGAAGTCTGGCAGGATTGGCTTGTGGTCGATGTTGTACATCTCCACCTTGTCCAGAATCTCTATGGTGTTGTCCAAGGCCTCTGGCACGTCAGCAAAGATTTCGTTCATCTCTTCGCGGGTCTTAAACCACTCTTGCTTCGAATAGAGCATGCGGCCCGGATCGTCAAGGTCCTTGCCTGTACTGAGGCAGATGAGACGGTCGTGGGCTTCGGCATTCTCTTCGTCAACAAAGTGCGAGTCGTTGGTGCACACGAGTTTCACTCCGTATTTCTCCGAGAGCCGTATGAGTTCCTTGTTCACTTCCTGCTGCAATGGGAAGGTCTCTCGGTTGGCACGGATTTCGGGGTTCTTCACCTCGTGGCGCATCATCTCCAGGTAGAAGTCGTCGCCAAACACTCCCTTGAACCACTGTACTGCTTCTTCTGCTTCGCGCATTTCCCCACGGCGTATATGCCACGGAATCTCTCCTGCCAGACATGCCGAACAGGCGATTATTCCTTCGTGGTATTTCTCTATTTCGCTGTGGTCGGTACGAGGACGGTAGTAATACCCTTCAATCCATGCGTGGGAGACAAGCTTTATAAGATTGTGATACCCCTTTTCGTTCTTTGCCAGCAGGATGAGGTGCCAGCCGCTTTGGTCGAGTTTGTTGGTCTTGTCTTGCGAAAACCTGCCTCGTCTGGCACAATATACTTCGCAACCAAAGATTGGCTTGAATGGTTCCAGACCTTCTTCCTTGCGGCCTTTGTTCACCTTGTTTGTGTAGTTGAACAGTTCCTTTATGCCGAACATGTTGCCGTGGTCTGTAACGGCCATGCCTCTCATACCGTCCTTTATGGCCTTATTGACCAGGGCTTTTATACTGGCCTGGCCGTCGAGTATCGAATACTGGGTGTGTACGTGTAAGTGTATGAAGTCGTGCATAATTCTAAGGGGAGTTCAAGGGGCAAATATTTATCTCTCGTGTTCCGTCTGGGAGTTCTTCCAGCTGGACTTTTACCGTGTCTTCGGGGAGTAGGGGTTCCACCACCTCTGGCCATTCCATCAGACAGATATTCCCGCTGTAGAGGTAGTCGTCAAGACCTATGTCGCGTGCTTCATCAAGATTCTTAAGCCTGTAGAAGTCAAAATGGAAGATAGGCCCGGGACTGTATTCATTCACAATGGCAAATGTTGGCGATGCTACCTGACCTTTGACTCCAAGTTGTTCGCACAGGGCTTTGATAAAGGTGGTTTTCCCTACGCCCATACCACCGTAGAAGGCAAAAATCCTTTTGTCTCCCATCAGCGTCAGAAACTCCTGCGCTGCTTCGTCTATCTGTTCTATCGAATGGATGGTAAGTGTCATCGCCCCTATCGCATTATCTTTTTGCCGTCTATGATATAGACACCCTTCTGGAGGTTGTTGCCTACTCTTTGTCCTGCAAGATTGTAGATATCACCTGCTCCCTCAAGGTTACCGGTTCCTGAGCTTGCCGAAGGAGCTACCTCTGAGATACCCGTTCCTTCAGTTGTGACGCGTGGGTCGTTCTGGAGAATTTCTGGCATTTCCTTGGTGTCGATATACACTGCCCATGCTCCTTCTGGGAGGAGGTCCATCAGTCCATCGGTGTCGTTTACGTTCCAAATCTTGGTTGTGCCGTCAGCGAAGTGTACTTCGAGTTTGTAGTACTTCGACTTACCAAGCTGATAGAATGGACAAGGTACATCGCCGCCATTGGCTTCGGCTGCCACTACGTAGTAGTCTGCATTCTTAACAGCTGTAGGCAATGTGAATGCAGCCTTGTTGGTGGCCCAGATCAGGCGTCCTGTCTCGCGGTCGTAGAACTTATGTCCCATCCAACCTGTACCCTTGAATGATATGGTGCTTGACGAGAGTGTGTAGTAGTCGCCGTCAATCTTGTAGCTCTTGTCGTTTGGAGTGTATGACTCGAAGTCGCCGCCGAGTTTCTTCGGACCGAGATACCAGCCTGTGGTGTCGTCGTTAGGATATTTTGCACGCAGGCTGCTGCTTGTTACCGACTCCCACTCGTCGTTTGGCTCTGATGGCTTCTGTTCTACCTTGTCGTTGATGAACATCACGTTGCCGGCCTTTGGATAGCCTTTCTTTGCCACATAGGCTTTTGCAGCATCCACATCGGCCTGAGTGGTATTGACAATGTAGTTGGCGTAGTCCTCAACCTTATAGTCGGTGATTGGTACGAAGAATCCATATGCTTCGAAGAATTCTGTCATGTCGAGCTGGGCCACATCACACACTGTCTTGTAGAAATGCAGGTAGTCGTCCTTTCCGAGTGAGTTGTTGCCATTTTTCTTCATGCCGTTCTTGCGCAGTGCGGTGAAGAAGTCCTGATAGAAGCGATCGTTGTTGTGCATCACGTGGAAATACAGGTAGAGCTGGAAGTAGAGGCGTGTCTTGTCCCAAATGTTTCTATCGAGCCAAGGCTGGTTGCCTGGCAGGTAGGCAAAGTTGGACTCTACATTGTAGCCGCGTGTGTCGCTGATGCCTTGTTCCCATACACATATGTTAGGGAAGAGGTTGTTGGATACCTCCATGCAGCTGATCATGTTGAAGGTGGACTGATGGTTGTGTCCCATTTCGTGGGCTGGTCCCCAGAGCGCACCGGCACTGTGGGTGAGGTTGTAGTAGTCGTAGATGCTCGACATGGTATTCCAGTGGTAGTAGGTACCATAGGTTGTGGCGAACATGTAGTTGTAGTCAACCGTAAACACGTTCCATATGTTGTTGCAGCGGCCTTCGAAACTCTCGAGTCCCTGATATTTCTCTTCGGTTGATACCACCTTGTTCCAAATCTTGGTCACGCCTTCTATGTTGTCTGGACATACTCTCTTGAGTTCGGCTCCGTGAACGGCGTGAACCAGGTTCGTGGTCTTGAGATTCAGGAAGTCGCACTTGTCCAACAGACTCTGCTGGAGGAGTTTCCAGTCCTCGTTGGTCATACCGCGTGTGGCATCCCAGTAGCCGTGCAGTTGTCCTCCTTCGATATGGATCTTGATAGGCTTGTAGTTGGCCAGATACTTGTTCACATCGTTGAGCTGGTAGAAGATATACACCATTTTTTCGTCGTCGGCATTGACGATGTTGATACCTTTGTGCAGGTCGGTGCATGAACCAGTCTGATGATTGCCTGGAACACCTTCGGTCGATACGAGTTCCACCTGCAGCGTACAATCGCTGCTTGGTTCCTGGTCCACATATATGATGAGCACATCGCTCGGCTTGGCTATGATTCCGGTAGGGTTCGAAAGTTTGCCATAGGCATTGCTCTGGCCTGTCTGCCAGCACATGCTGCTGTGGTTGCTATACACACCGTATTCGGCTACACGGAAGAACTCCTCGTAACCCCGTGTGTAGCCTGTGGTTTGGTTCTCAAATATCTGCCATGTGTTGTTCTTCACCTTGAGCACCATGTTCTGAATCATCGACGGAAGAATCTGGAAATTCTCATCTGCCTTCAGTTGTTCGTCTGTCATGGCGAGCACTTCGTCCTTCAGTTCCGAACAGGCATAGTCCTTGAAGAAGTTTGTCAGTGCGGCCTGATATTTAACCTTGTTCTTTACCAGATTCTCGTATTCCTTCTGCCCGGCCTTTGCTTCTTCTATCTGCTCCTGAGTGAGTTCTACCTTCTCGAAAGCCCAGTAGCTGGCATCGGCATCGGTGTCCCACTGCACTACCATATAGCTCTGCGAAGAGGCAGTGTGATAGCCCTGGGTATCGGTCTTGCCTGTGGTGATCTTGAAGGTGTTGAGCCACTTGTCGTTGCTTCGTGTCACATAGAGGGTCTTGGCTGTGGCCGTGGTCTTGTATTGCTGACTTCTGCCTGAAGAAGCACCTGCGTAGTTGTCGGTTACCACATTCTGGAATGTGTAGCCTTCGCCCGACTTTCTTACTATCCAGGTCTGTAGCAGGTTGTCGTAGTCGGCTGTCTTCGATGTCAGTCCGCCATCCGATTCTGTCATATGCTTTTCGTAGGCCGTACTGATGATGCGGTAGTAGGCACCATCCTCAATCTCCGAGGCCCAGCCCTTGAGTTCGTTGAGGTGCTTGCTCACATCGGTTTCGGTCACGTCGCTCACGATGTTCATCTTCCAGTCGCATCCTGCATCTCCGGCATACGACCACTTATACAGTGTCTTGCCATCGTTGCCGAGGTTGAGGCATGTGCTGCCGCTGAAGTCGGACTTTGAAGAGATGTTGCACCACGCATCTGTGTTGGTGTTTGTGTTGTTTGGACTATACTGCACATAGAGTTCTGCGCTGCTCGTGGCTGGTTCGCCGAAACTTGACTGCAGGTATTCGGCTGTCTCTGCATTGCGGAATGTGTAGCCGCTGCCTGATTGCTCCTTGATCCATACTTGCGAAAGGCCGCTCTTCTTCAGTGTTGAGCCATAGGCAGAACCAGAGGTGGTAGATGTAAGATATGATGACTCGTTGCGCTTGCAGTTGAGGCGAACAAGGATTGGGTTTGTGCTTATCACATAGTCGTAGAGTGCCTTACCCTTCATCTCGCCCATTTCTGTCACTTCCACGGCATAGAAACTCCAGTCGCCCGTACCTCCAACCACTGCGAGGCTTTCGGCTCCGCCCTTGAGGTTGGCACCGTTGGTAGGGGCTATATACCAGCGCATATTGCCCTTTATGGTGAAGTGACCCTCGCCGAGCGACGTGATGGTGAGTGCATATCCATCGGCCTGGGTCGATTTCTCGCTTGTACCAGGATTAGGCATATACTTGCCATTGCCTGTCTTTATGTAGTACTTGCCTTCGGTTCCGGATTCTTCGAGCATGAAGATATAACCCATGTTGGCTGAGGCTGAGAGTTCTTCAGGACTTTCGGCCTGAGTGAGATCCTGCGCAGCCGTTTCGAGCACATATTTCTGTGTGTTGTTGTTGTACAGGAAATAGTGCTTGCCCGTTTCGAGTGTAGTTACGATGTTACCCACCTTGAAGAGTTTACCCCCATATTCCTGAGCAAACCCCTGAACAAATGTTGCCAACAATACCGTCAGCGCCAATACCAATGTCTTTTTCATAATATACTAAATTTTTTTTGAACTCCTCTTGAACCCTTGAACCCTTGAACTCTTGAACCATTTGAACCTCTTGAACCCTACCTTTCCTCTTCTTCCACCCTATACAGCAATGCATATTTGGCCTGCTCCGAAAAGGCATAGAGCACATCCTTCACTGCAAGCCGGCACATAGGTTGTCCTACGGAGTAGGGGGCTATTTCGTAGGCCTGGTACACGAATTGTACACTGTCATCCACCAACCACGGGTCTGTCTCTGGCAGCGGGAATTGGTCTGGGTCTTTCACCATAATCTCCGTGGCGTTGTCAAAGGCCTCGCGGTTTCCTTCGAAGAACTGCTGGATGAGTGCATTCTTAATTTGGTCTCTGAGCACCGATCCGTCGTTGAACATATCCCAACCGAATTTCTTGCCGGTTTTCTTTGCAAATGTCACTCCTGAGGTCACTGGCATGCCGTGTGCTCCTCCTGTATATATGTAGCCTTCTATCATGTAACTGACATAAAGGTCGTTTTCTGCTACTCTGTTGATGTCGTATTCCGTTCCCGAACCTGGGAACGCATCGTCAAGTTCGTTTTCAAAGAAGTCGCGGGCATAGTTGCGCATCATGTTGCTGTCGCAGTTGAGTGCTCCGGTATAGCTGCCTCCGAGTTCTTCGTTTATCCAGTTCTGGATATTCTGGACCAGTGTATCCGGTCCTCCTACCGGCACATCTATCTCAGCCTTGAAATACGATGCCCCGTCTTCGCCGGCTATGCTGTCGGCAAACTGTATGGTGCTTACTTGGAATTCAGGCAGTTCTTCCACCTTGCCTTCCTTGTTGATTGTGGTGTTGCTGCAGCTGCACAGCAGCAGTGCAATAAAGCAGAAACCACAAGCCGACCGAGTCGGCTTGCGGAATATGCAGCTTCTATGGTTATCTATGATTTCCATAGTTTTCGTTATTTCTATAGTTCTATAGTCTTTAGTTCAAAAGATCGTCGAGAGCGCTCTTTACCTCGGCTGTTGGCTCCTGGCCTTCTGCTTTTGGCTCCTGGTTCTCAGCTGAGTCTTCGTGGCGGAACTGAGGACGTGGACCGCGAGGACCGCGGTGTTCACCACCTCTTCCCTCTCGTCTCTCACCTCTCTCTCCTCTTCTTTCGCCTCTCTCTGGGCGCTGAGGACGTTCACGCTCTACATAGCCTTCTGGTTTTTCTACGAGCACACGGTGCGAGAGTTTGAACTTTCCGGTCTTCTGGTCGATGCCGATGAGTTTCACCTGAATCATGTCACCTTCCTTGATGCCGGCTTCCTCTACGGTCTCGAGGTGCTTCCAGTCTATTTCGGATATGTGGAGCAATCCTTCCTTGCCAGGGAGGAACTCTACGAAACATCCGTAAGGCATGATGCTCTTCACCTTTGAGTCATATACCTCGCCAACCTCCGGTACTGCAACGATAGCCTTGATCTTTGCCATGGCAGCATCGATGGCAGCCTTGTCCGGAGCCGAAACCTGCACCTTGCCTACGCCGTCTTCCTCGTCGATGGTGATCACCGTACCTGTGTCTTCCTGCATCTGCTGGATGATCTTGCCACCAGGACCGATGACAGCACCGATGAATTCCTTAGGTATGATGATTTGCTCGATGCGTGGTACGTGAGGCTTGAAGTCTTCGCGTGGTTCAGAGATGGTCTTCATCATCTCGCCCATGATATGTTCACGACCTGCCTTTGCCTGCATCAGGGCCTTCTCGAGGATTTCGTAGCTGAGTCCGTCACACTTGATATCCATCTGGGTTGCTGTAAGACCGTTCTTCGTACCTGTGGTCTTGAAGTCCATGTCGCCGAGGTGGTCTTCGTCGCCGAGGATATCGCTGAGGATGGCATATTTGTCCTCACCCGGGTTCTTGATAAGTCCCATTGCGATACCTGCAACTGGGTTCTTGATAGGCACACCTGCATCCATCAGCGAGAGGGTTCCTGCACAAACTGTGGCCATTGAACTCGAACCGTTGCTCTCGAGGATGTCGCTCACTACGCGGATAGTGTAAGGGAAGTCCTCAGGAATCTGTCCCTTGATACCGCGCCATGCCAGGTGGCCGTGACCAATCTCGCGACGGCCCACGCTTCTCTGAGCCTTGGCTTCGCCAGTAGAGAATGGAGGGAAGTTGTAGTGGAGGAGGAACTTCATGTAGTAGCGCTCCAGTGCTCCGTCAACCAGTTTTTCGTCGAGTTTGGTTCCGAGTGTAGTAGTTGCCAGACTCTGCGTCTCGCCACGGGTGAAGATAGCACTTCCGTGTGGGAATGGCAGTGGGCTTACCTCGCACCATATAGGGCGTATCTCTGTAGTCACACGACCATCGAGGCGTATGCCTTCGTCGAGAATGCAGCGGCGCATTGCATCGCGCTCCACGTCGTGGTAGTAGCGTGCGATGAGTTCGTTCTTCTCTGCGAGTTCGTCGTCGCTGAGGTCTGTGTGGGCTGCTGCGTAAGCCTCCTGATAGTCAGTCATGATCTTCTTGAAGGCATCGCTGCGCTGGTGCTTCTCCAGACCCTGCTTTGTGATGTCATATGCTGGCTGGTAGCACACCTTCTTCACGTCTTCACGCAGTTCTTCGTCGTTCACCTCGTGGCAGTATTCCCGCTTCACGTCCTTGCCAAGCAGTTTGGCCATTTCCTTCTGCAGCTGGCACTGAGGCTTGATGGCAGCGTGTGCAGCCTTGAGAGCCTCGAGCAGATCCTGCTCCTGCACCTCTTTCATCTCGCCCTCCACCATCATGATATTTTCTTCTGTGGCACCCACCATAAGGTCCATGTCAGCATTCTTAAGCTGCTGGAATGTAGGGTTGATCACGAATTCACCATTTACACGTGCTACGCGCACTTCTGAGATTGGTTCCTCGAAAGGAATGTCAGATACTGCAAGGGCAGCACTTGCTGCAAATCCTGCAAGCGCATCCGGCATGTCTTCTCCGTCGGCAGAGAATACGATTACGTTTACATACACCTCTGCGTGGAAGTTCGATGGGAACAATGGGCGCAGAGCACGGTCAATAAGTCGGCATGTGAGAATTTCTTCGTCTGAAGGTTTGCCTTCGCGTTTTGTGAAACCACCAGGGAATCGTCCTGCAGCAGAATACTTCTCACGGTATTCTACCTGAAGTGGCATGAAATCAGTACCTGGTACTGCATCTTCTGCGGCGCATACAGTGGCCAGGAGCATCGTGTTGTTCATCCTGAGCATTACGGCTCCATCGGCTTGTTTCGCCAGTTTTCCTGTTTCAATGCTGATCTGTCGTCCGTCAGGCAGTGAAACTGTTCTTGTAATTACGTTCATCTTGATTAAATCTAAAAATTTTTTTCGCGTACACCTACGTGTACATTATGTGTAAAATAACTTAAAAGCGCACAAAGTTACGAAAAAAAATTGACATTGCCAAATTTTTTTATGTTTTCACTCTTGTTTTTTTGGGGAATGATAGTCCAGTTATCTCCAGAATTTGTGGATTTTTTATTTTTACCCCCACTGCACACACCCTCGGTCTTTGTGCGCGTTTTTTGAGACATATGCACACGGAGGTAGAATATGTGCGTTAAATTTTATATAAAATTTAATTTTTTTCATGCTTGCACAGATCTGTCGATGTACAATTTTTTTTGTAACTTTGCAGTCCAGTAGCCCCTATTATAGTGGAAACGTTTCATTCATAAAAACGACCGGCTTGCCTGTGAAGATGGGCCGTTTTTGTAAGGTAACCAAAGTGACTAAAGTGACTAAAGTGACTAATACAATTCTCTAAATCGCTCCCATTTTTATCACTTTGGTAAAATATCTTTTTCTTTTCTATTCTTTTCTTTTTCTAATATAATATATAATATAACAACAACTCACAGCCCCTACACATAGAGTCACTTTGGTCACTTTAGTCACTTTAGTCACTTTAGTCACTTTTGTCACTTTTGGAGCATTCAATATTCTTCTCCTCATTTTCTGCACAAAACACCTGGTTGATGTGTACCGCGAAATGTTAATTTGCATC
>R04__coassemble_159_pt1 | contig 24984 bp, 20 predicted proteins | sample R04__metabat2_low_PE_002 | metagenome-assembled genome bin R04
TGGTTTATTTTTGTTCTTGTTGTGGTGGGTTTCTGGTGGGTTTTTGGGGGGTTTCTGGTCTTTTTCTGGTCTAAACTACTATTTAGCCTAGTTTAAACGACGAGAGGGTCGACGAGAGGGTTTGGGGTACCTGCCGAGAGAGTGACCAGAGAGTGACCAAAGAGTGACGAAAGAATGACGAAAGAGTGGTTTCAATAACAGATTTAACTTTATCATAGATTTATTATTTCCTCCCCTTGAACTCCCCTTAAAAAAATCGGCGTTTTTTTTTGGTAGTTTGCAATTTTTTTTGTATCTTTGCAGTCGAAAACAAAAAACAGTGACTGACAATATGGACGATTATCCGGCGAATAGACAGATTTAGCGGATGGGCGGCGAAGCATAGTAACGGGCTCATCCAATTCTAACGGTTAGCAGTTAACGGTTAACGGTTAGCGATTAGCAATGAGCTTATTTTTCTAATATTTAAATATTTAAATTTTTAAATCTTTAAATTGTTACTATGCGCACATATTGGAATTTCAATAAAGGCATAAAGCAGGTGGACACTTGGACTCCGGGAGTATGGACTCAGGTGACCTGTCCTGTTGACGAGGATGCACGCTTCCTGATCAAGGACATGGGCATCCCAGACTATTTCCTGACGGACATCGCCGATACCGATGAGCGTGCCCGTTACGACTACGACGAAGGGTGGCTGATGATCATCATCCGCATACCTCACCTGAAGAACATTTCGTCGAGGAGTCCTTACACAACCATACCACTCGGTGTGCTGATTAAGGGCGACAAGATAATCACCATCTGTCACCACGAGACTCGCATGATGGTGGACTTCGTGAACCACCAGATGCGCCGTGCCGAGGGATTCATCGACTCCACGGACTTGGTGTTCAGGTTGTTCCTGTCGGCCAGTGTGTGGTATCTGAAATACCTGAAGCAGGTGAACGGTCTGATAGAGAAGGCAAAGCGCAACCTGGACCGCCAGATTGACAACGAGGACCTGGTAAGCCTGTCGCGCCTGCAGGACTCGCTGACATATTTCGCCACCTCCATCCGAGGCAACGAGACACTGCTTTCGAAACTGAAGTTCCGTCTGCCGGTCGATGACCTCGACGCCGAACTGATCGAGGACGTGAACATCGAGATGCAACAGGCGAGGGAAATGACGCAGATATATGTGTCCATCCTCGACTCTACGATGGATACCTATGCCAACCTCATCAACAACAACATGAACAAAGTGATGCGACTGCTGACGTCGCTGAACATGATAGTGATGCTGCCTACGCTGATTGCGAGTCTGTTTGGCATGAACCTGGTGAATGGTATGGAGTCGTCGAAATGGGGCTTCATCGTGGCGCTGGCCATTTCGGTAACGGTAACAATAATAGGCTGGATCTACTTCCGCAGCCGCAGATGGCTATAGAGAGTTAGGCGATTATGATATTTTGGTTTTCGGGGACTGGGAACAGTGAATGGGTGGCCAGGTTGGTGGCTGACGGACTGAGGGACGAACTGGTGTTCATCCCTGAGGTCGACATGGACAGGGAATATGTGCTGAAGGCCGGCGAGAAACTGGGATTCGTATTCCCATGCTACGCCTGGGGTGTGCCGGCATTCGTGGCCGACTTCATCAGACGGGTGAAGATAACAGGCGTGGGATATACCTACTATCTCTCTACCTGCGGCGACGACACAGGACGGCTGAAAGAGGAAGTATGCAGCCTGTTTGCCAGCCGCGGATGGCAGTGCTGTCTGGGCTACGAGGTGAAGATGCCGGAGTCGTATGTGTGTCTGCCAGGATTCGACATAGACCCGAAGGACAAGGAGCGCAGCAAATGCAACAAAGCCGTGGCGAGGGTGGAGATGGCCGTGGACGACATACTGGACTCGCGCCAGGGTGTGTTTGAAACCCTGCCGGGGATTTTCCCGAGGACAAAAAGCGGTCTGCTGAGATGGGGCTTCAACAAATGGTTGATGACGGCAAAGCATTTCTGGACACTGCCGACTTGCACAGGATGTGGCACATGTGAGAGTGTTTGTCCGATGAAGAACATAAAGCTGGTGGATGGCCGTGTGGCATGGGGCGACAACTGTGTGATGTGCCTGCGGTGCTACCATTCCTGTCCACAGCATGCCCTCCACTGGGGCAAATACACCCAATCCCACGGACAGTACTTGAAAGTCTAAGGGGAGTTCAAAGGGAGTTCAAAGGGAGTTCAAAGGGAGTTGCCTTTCTTTTTCTCGAAACATTAAGGTTTGCTTATAATGATTTACGAAAGATTTAACTTTATCATAGATTTATGCTAGATTTATCATAGATTCACGCACCGAAGGTGCGCCTTGCCTAAAATCCTTCCAATCAATTTTTTATGTATAATTTATCACAGATTTCTTATCATCTATTTCGATTTATCACCAGATTTATCACCCAGATTTAAAATCTTCCGTAAATCTTTGCTTATTCATTTACACCCTTCAGCATCACATTCGTCCCTTGAACTCCCCTTCAACTCCACTTGAACTCCACTTCAACTCCCCTTCAAAAAAAACGGTTTTTTTTTGGTAGTTTGCGATTTTTTTTGTATCTTTGTAGCGCAATAATAAAAAAACATAGACCTTATCATGAGAAATATCAACATTTCACGACGCGCGCATGAGGAGATTAAACGTCTGTTCTCGGCACGTACTTTGATCAACACACTGAAGACTGACCCGGAAATTACCGAGACCATCGACAACTTCACCTACGACGAGACACTGACACAGTACGACGGTACGATGTCGGAGAGGACAAGGGTGATGTGCATACTGGCCTCGACGCTGGGATGTAACTCCATCAACGAATTTAAGCAGTATGTGGACGCCTGCCTGAACGTGGGCATCAAACCACGCGAGATAAGGGAGATAGTGTACCAGGCCTACCCTTACCTGGGAGTGAGCCAGGTGGTGGAATACAACCTGCTGCTGAACGACATATTCGACAACAACTTCGTGCTGCTGCCGCTGGACGACCAGCGTACGGTGGAAGAGACCGAAGAGTCGTTGGACAAGGCCGGCAGGGAACTGTACGACAGAGCCCACGGCGAGGGTGCTGCACAGAGGCTGGAAGAGTCGTTCCCTGAAGGACAGAAGCACATTGCGCACTACATCATTGCCCACTGCTACGGCGAGTTCTACACCCGCAACGGCATAGACCTGCGCCACAGGGAGTTCATCACCATCAGTTTCCTGGCCTCGATGGGCTACTGCGACGACCTGCTGCGCAAGCATATCAAGGCAAACAAAAACCTGAAGGCCACAAAGAAGGAACTGGAGTCGATCATCACCACCATCATGCCGTGGATAGGCTTCCCAAAAGCCCTGAAAGCCTTCGAGGCAATTAATGAAGTGTATTAGAAACCATAGAAACCATGGATACCATAGAGACCATAGACTGCGCGGCAGTGAAGATACTGAGCGTGGACGACGAGGTGGACCTGGAACTGCTGCTGACGCAGCATTTCAGGAGGAAAATACGCAAGGGCGAGTATGAGTTTTTCTTTGCCCATAACGGCCTGGAGGCACTGGAGATGCTCCTGAAGCACCCAGACATCAGCATCATACTCTCGGACATCAACATGCCCGAGATGGACGGACTGACATTGCTGGCAAGGATAAACGAGATGAGGAACCCTGCCATGAAATGCATCATGGTGAGTGCCTACGGCGACATGGACAACATACGCCACGCCATGAACAGCGGAGCCTTCGACTTTGCCACCAAACCGATAGACCTCGACGACCTGGAAGTAACCATAGAGAAGGCCATAGAACAGATAGACTACGTGAAGAAATCGCAGAAAGAACACACGCAGCTGGTGGACATACAGACCGACCTGAGTGTGGCCCGCGAGATTCAGCACGCCATACTGCCACGCAGTTTCGAACTGAAGAACGACCCAGAGCACACGCTGGACATAGCAGCCAGCATGAATGCCGCCAAGGACGTGGGAGGCGACTTCTACGACTTCTTCCCTATCGACGAGAAGCGAGTGGGGTTCACCATGGCCGACGTGAGCGGCAAGGGTGTGCCGGCAGCCATATTCATGGCAGTGAGCCGCACACTGATAAAAGCCACCGCCATGCGCGGACTGCCATCGCACGAGTGCATGGAGAAGGTGAACGACCTGCTGTGTGAGGAGAGTCTGAATTCGATGTTCGTGACCGTGTTCTACGGCATCTACAACCTGGAGACAGGCGAGATAGACTACACCAACGCCGGGCACAACCCACCATACATACTCCGCAGCGACGGACGCGTGGAGATGCTGCCAAGCGACAGAAACATGGTGATAGGCGGCATTGACGGCATCAGCTACAAGCCCAACAGCGCAAGACTGGAACAGGGCGATGCCCTGTATCTGTTTACCGACGGTGTAACAGAGGCCGAGGACAAAGACCACGGGCAGTATGGCGAAGCCCGTCTGGAGGCCGACCTGGCCACCCAGAAGGGTGCCGGCAGCAGCGAGATAATCGCTGCCATCAGCGACCGGCTGACCCAATTCGTAGCCGGAGCCCCTCAAAGCGACGACATCACCCAGCTAGTACTAAGGCGGCAGAGCCGCAAGTAGGAAGTAGCAGGGAGCAGGTAGCAGGGAGCAGGTAGAAACCATGGAAACCATAGAAACCATGGAAACCATGGAAACCATGGAAACCATGGAAACTATAGAAACCATAGAAACCATAAAACGCTCATGACAAAGAAATACATCATTTGGGGTTTGGCGGCAGCAGTTGGGATTGGACTGCTGGCGGGGGCCTATGGTCTGGGGCGCAGCAGTGCTGAAGGCAGCAGGTACGATCTCCAGGACGAGATAGAGTCGCTGGAGAAGACCGCCGACGAGGCTGCCGTGACCAAGCGTGTGAGCGAGCAGATGGAGCAGATTGCCTATCAGCAGAAAGCCATATCGGACAAGCAGAGGGACAGGGCCGAGCAACAGTCGGCACTGGCAACCCTGGCTGCCAACGAGGCAAAGAAACAGTCGCAACTCGCCACAGAGGCTGCACACAAAGCCGAAGAACAGAGTGTGAGAGCCACCCAGGAGAGTGAGCGTGCCAAGGCAGCCGCCCACGAGGCCGAAATACAGAAAGCCAGTGCACAGGCCAGTCAGAAAGTGGCCGAGGAACGAGAAGCCGAAGCAACATTTGCCAAGAGCATATCGGACACCCTGAACTACAGAGCCCTGGGCAAGTCGCTGGGTACATCGGCCAGCACACAGTTTGACAGCGGGCACAAGGACATAGCCTACGGACTGGCATACCTGAGTTGGTATTTCCTGGACAAATACTGTTCGAACACCTACCAGACAGAGACCTACAAGGCCTTGGCCTCGTGTACGGGAAGCAACCGCAGCGTGGCACTGCACAGGAGCGGAGCCGTGAACGGCATGACAAGGATGAGCGACGGATCGGTGGTGGCTGTATCGGAATATGGCGACATAGAACAGTTCAGCAGCATAGGCCGTCAGGGGAAAGTGCTGCTTCAGAATACGGCATACAACTTCAAGGACGTATATGGTCAGGGCACCAAGGTCTATGCCCTGTCGATTGACGGACAACTGGTGGTGACAGACACCAAGAACGCAGGACAGCCGCAGGTGATAACCCTGCCCGAAGACCGCTACTCGAAGATTCTGCCACTGGCGGACAACTGTCTGATGCTCTTAGGCAAGAAGGCAGTGACCCTGCAGTCGATACGCGACAACTCGCTGCTGAGGATAGAGGTAGGCAGTGAGATTTCGACCGCCATATTGAAAGGCGAGACAGCAGGCATATTTCTCAAGAACGGCAAGTATGCCGAGATAAGCAAGGACGGAACGGTGACAGCGCGCAAGGCACCAGTGACAGGAAAGGTGACAGCCGTGCTCCACGACAAGGCATCGGGATGTACGTTCTACGGACTGGAAAACGGCAACATACAGATTGTGAACAAGACAGGTACACCTGTGGCAACCCTGTTCGGCCACAAGAGCCGTGTGACATCGCTGGAGTGTGCAGGCGACATACTGATTACGAGTGCATACGACAAGGCGACATACATATGGAACCTGCCGATGCTGTATCTGGACAACCACGTGTCGTATAAGGAGGCGGTGGCTGGAAAGGCTGCTTCGCAGCAGGGAGCAGGGTCGCTAGAGCGACAGGGAGCAGGGAGCAGGGAGCAGGGAGCAGGGAGCAAGGAGCAGGGAGCAAGTAGCAGGGAGCAGGGAGCTCCTTCGACAAGCTCAGGAACCGGCAGTAAGGGACTGGAGCCGGAGTGGCTGAACCCGGCGGTGTGCTCGTATGACAACTGGCCGCTGTGTATGTGTGAGTATAACAGCCAGTACGTGATGGTGGGTATGAGCAACGGTGTGGTGAGATGGGTGAACATATCGGTTGACGGTATGGCTGCCCAACTGAAGAAGTCGATGGCCCGCGGACTGACACAGACAGAGTGGAACCAGTATGTGGGTGCATCGATACCATATGTGAAAGTGAAGTAAGGCTATTATGAGAAAGACCATATTTTTGCTATTGATATTCTCCCTCCCGCTATGGGGAGGGCTGGGGAAGGACCAGCTGCATGCCCAAAACGGAAAACCTTTCTTCACGACCTTCAAGGCTACGGAGTATAAGGCCCATAACCGCAATTTCGACATACAGTGCGACGACGAGGGTTCGGTGTACGTGGCCAATTTCGAAGGACTGCTGTTCTACGACGGACTCGCATGGAAGACGGTACACTCACCGGGAGTGTCGCGAATCACCTGCCTGCATCTCTCCACGACAGACAGCGTGATGTGGATGGGCGGATATAACGTGCTGGGATATGTAGAAGAAAACGACAATGGTTTTCTGTTGACGACATGGATAGTGGACGACACCGACGAGAGTCAGGCCTTCGGCGAGATGCAGTCGATATTCGAACAGCACGGACAGATGTATTTCACCACATCGGAAGGAGAAACATACAGTTTCACGACGGAAGGCATAAAGAAAGTGAGCGGAGTGGCCGAAGTGGACCAGGCAAAAGAATGGAAAGGCTATAACATCACTGCCAAAGCCGACATCCCGGACCTGGGATATACGGCACTGGGTACGGACAACCACGGGGTGTTGATACTGGACAACCACAACGACATACTATATACACTGGGCACCCAGGACGGACTGTGCAGCGACGCCATCACGGCACTGACATACGACGGAAAGGGGTCGGTGTGGGGAGCCACGGACAACGGCCTGTTCAGGGTGAACGTGACACCGGTGTATTCGCACTACGGCGAGACCGACGGGCTGAGAGGACAGGGGACTTGTATATGCGCACAGAGGGCGCAGGGAGCAAGGAGTAGGGAGCAGGGAGCAGGGAGCAGGAAGCAGGGAGCAGGTAGCAGGGAGCAGGTAGCAGGGGGGTCTCTTTTGGTTGGGACGCTGCAGGGACTGTTTGTACTGGGGGATGACGACAGGTTTACGCGTGTGCCGGGAATGGACCTGGCCTGCTGGCAACTGGTGAAAACCTCGGAAGGTGTGATTGCCGTGACGGCAGAGGGCATATGCATGTACAAGGACGGAGCCCTGAAGCAGCTGACCCAGAGACATACGCTATGTGTCATCGAGGAGAAGACAAACACATATCTCACAGGAGAGGTTGACGCCATATACCGCTACAGCCTCAGCGGAGAGGACTCACTGGTGGGGAAGATTCCGAACGTGATAAAGTTTGTCAAGGACAAAGACGGCGGCATATGGGCCGTGACCCTCAACCAGCGGAGCTACTATATGGCCCCTGGGAGCAACCAGTTCGTTAAGCGGCAGAACTCAAAGATGAACCTGCTGTTTGAATATACCGACAGCGAGGGCAGACTGTGGAAAACTAGAGGTCAGTCGGGCATCATAAGCGACGCCCTGTCGGAGAGACAGAAGACGTGGATGGAACCACTGTCGGAACTCTCGGTACAGGCCATGGAAGTGGACGACGACGTGGCATGGATAGGCGGCAATTTCGGCATAATACGCATGAGACTGGACTATGCCAACAGGATGAAGCCTTACGACCTGGAGATGTATGTGTATAAAGTGAACGTGGAGGACAACAACATAACATTCGCTATGTCGGACAACAAATACGACCCGATAGGCACATCGCTGTATTCGTACAGGTTTGGCAAGGACGAAGAATGGAGCCGATGGAGCGAAGACCAGGTGGTGTCGCTCGCCAAACTATCGCCGGGTACGTACAGACTGCAGGCAAGAAGCCGCGATGCCTTCGGGAACATCGCCGTGTCGGACCCGTTTGAAGTGGAGATCCCTACCCCGCTGTATGCCAAGTGGTGGATGATAGTGATATACGTGATCATAACCATAGTGGGCATAAACGCTGTGGTACGCATGAGGGAACAACGGCTGAAAAGAGACCAGCAACGGCTGCAGGTGGCTGTGGACAATGCCACGGCCGAACTGAAAGAAGCCCAGGGACAGCTGATACGCCAGGAACGCGAAGCCACGGTGGGAAAACTGACCAAGGGACTCATAGACCGAATACTGAACCCGATGAACTATATAAACAACTTCTCACATCTGACATTGGGACTGACGAAGGACCTGAAGGAAGACATAGAAGACGAGGAGGAGCATATGGGTACGGACAACTACGAAGACTCGCTGGACATCATAGACATGATGCACACCAACCTGGAGAAGATAGAACAGCACGGACTGGCCACGACACGAATACTGAAAGCCATGGAAGACCTGCTGAAAGAACGTTCGGGACGGAAAGAGACAGTGAACCTGACCCCGCTGTGCCAGCAGAGCATAGACGTGTTTAAGAAATACTACGAGAAAGACATAGAGACATACCACGTGGAGGTGACACTGGAGAAGCCTGAGGCACCAGTGGCAGTGGACATAGTGGCCGAACTGATGACCAGGGTGGTGACAAGCATGCTCTCGAATGCACTCTACGCAGTGAAGAAAAAAGCCGAGAAAGGCGGTGGGGACTACAAGCCAGAGATACGCGTGACACTGATGCCAGCCGATGGAGCAGCACCGCAGCGCATAAAGATACACGACAACGGAATAGGCATAGAAAAGGCCATAAAGGACAAGGTGTTTGACCCGTTCTTCACCACCAAACCAACCTCGGAAGCCTCGGGAGTGGGACTCTATCTGGGTCAGCAGATTGTGCAGGACATGCATGGAACCATAGACTTCACATCGCAGAAAGACGAATACACAGAATTCACAATAACACTGCCATAGAAACTATAGAAACCATATAAACCATGGATACCATAGAACAGTTGCAGGAGCAGTTGGCCAGACAAGAAAAGCTGGCACAGCTGGGGACTCTGACCGCGGGGATAGCCCACGAGGTGCAGAATCCGCTCAACTTTGTCATAAACTTCAGCAAGCTGTCGGCAAAACTGGCCGACGACCTGGAGGACATAGTAGGCAATGGCGAGAACCTGTCGGAAGACGACAGGGAGGACATTGCCGACATCATCGGCGACCTGAAGGAAAACATGGCAAAGATTCAGGAACATGGTGAGAGGGCGATAAGCATCATTAGGAGCATACTGCTGCAAAGTCGCGGCAAGGCCGGGGAATTTCTGCCTACAGACGTGGCAAACCTGGTGCACGAGTACGTGTGGCTGAGTTATCATGCCAAAAGGGCCACGAACAGGGACTTCAACGTGTCGATACACGAAGACTACCAGGAGGGCATGGCGAAGATGATGGTGATTCCGCAGGACCTGAGCCGGGCCGTGCTGAACGTAGTGAACAACGCCTTCGACGCCATGACCGAGAGGGCACTAAAAGGAGAAGAAGGCTACACCCCTACGCTAAAAGTCAAGGTACAGACTATCGTCCCTTCAACTCCCCTTGAACTCCATTTGGACTCCCCTTCAACTCCCCTTATACAAATCTCCATCAACAACAACGGACCGGTGATGACGGAAGAAGTGAAGCAACGGCTGTATGAGAAATTCTTCACCACCAAACCCGCAGGCAAGGGAACAGGACTGGGAATGGCAATAACAAAAGAAATCATAGAAAAGAACCACGGCGGCAGACTGACCTTCGAATCAAACGAGGAAGAAGGGACGACATTCAGGTTTGAGCTGCCAATGCGTTGAGATTTTTCGCTGGCAGCGAAAAATTGGAACAGAGTTATGAAAAAAGTTATCGTTATCGTTATCGTTATCATACAGGCTGCAGCCTGTTGGGCCCAGAGCGACGATGTGTTTGAACAGGCATCGGCGGCTTACGAGATGGGGCATTTCGAGGAGGTGGACTCGATGCTGTCGGAGGGAGTGAAACACCTGAAGGGTGAGAACAAAGTACAGGCCTACCGTCTGCTGGCCCTGAGCAACATATATATGGACAACCAGGAAACGGCAGAGGCATATGCCGGAAAACTGCTGGCACTCGATCCATACTACACGGCATATAACGACTCTCCAAGATTTGCCGACATGCTGGAACGACTGAAGAAAGGCAAGACGACGGTGAGTACGGCATCGAAAGTGGCCGAGACACTGGAAGAGGTGCCGGTGCCGGTGACACTGATTACGGAGGAGATGATAGAAGCCTCGGGAGCGAAGAATGTGGGCGACGTGATTGCACTGTACGTGCCGGGCATTTCGCGGGTGGCAGGACTGGAACAGAACTTCGCCATGCATGGTGTGTCGGGACTGACTCAGGAGAACATGCTGGTGATGCTCGATGGTCACAGAATGAATTCGACAACTACCAACGCCGGTACACTGGACTACCGCATAAGCATGGACAAGATAAAGCAGATAGAAGTGCTGAGAGGTCCGGCTTCGTCGCTGTATGGCAACGTGGCCCTGACGGCGGTGATAAACATAATAACCAAGAGCGGAAGCGACGTGGGCGGTACGAAGGTGAGCGCACGAGTGGGACACTTCCAGACCTACGACGGGTCGCTGCTGTTTGGTAACGGAAACCTGAAGACCGAATACCTGGCCTGGGCATCGATATACCACTCGAAGGGTCAGGGCGAGATGACCCCTACCCTGCTCACGGACTACATGCCAGAGGTATATCCTGCGGTGAAGAGATATATAGAAGGATATAACAGGAAGCCTACATACGACTTCGGAGTGAAACTGAGATGGGGAGACTTCAAACTGAGTGCAACGGGCAACTATTGCAAGGCAGTGCCGTACTACAACCTGCTGGAGGTGGTGGAGAACTCATCGTATGACCCTTACGGCGAACTGAACGGCGAGAAACCGGGTGCGTCGAGAAACAACATAAGGGCCGACATAGAATACAGTCACGACTTCGGAGAGGACTTCTCGGTGACGGCATCGGCATTCGTGTCGGAAGAGAAAGTGAGCATATACAACGTGCTGGGCGATGTGGTGGACTCGATATTTGCAGTGCCGCTGGCAATGGCCCTGGGCATAGAGAAAGTGGCCACAGAGGCCGTGTGGCAAAACATCAGTTGGCAGGACTACCACATGGGAGTGACGGCAAGCGGCACGTACAGCTACCACTGGCCAAGGGGGATGTACGGATCGGTGATGGCCGGTGTGCAGTATGAGAATCTTATACTGTCGAGCGGCGACCTGAAACTGGGAAGCCACTATACGAGGATAAACACCAACGTGAACTACATATTCAACCAAGGCAGTGAGCACACCCTGTCGGGATTCCTGCAACTGAAGCACAACTTCACAAAAAGGCTGATATTCAACGGTGGCCTGCGCTATGACCACAAGAGACGTATAAACACAGAAAGACTGAACAACGTGTCGCCACGTGTGTCGCTGATTTGGCTGGCAAACAACGTGATGTCGCTGAAGGGAGGATATACCAGTTCGTTTGTGGATGCTCCGGTCTTCTACCGCGGTTCGAACATAACACTGCTCTCAAGTGCCTCGGGACTGAAACCAGAGAAGATGAATGCCGTGCAACTGGGTGCATCGTTCAACTGGAAGCCACTGCACCTGACATATGAGGTGAACTGCTTCTACAACGCAGTGAGAGACCTGGTGTACTACGGCGACAACCAGTTTACCAACGCAGGTAAGATAACTATAGGTGGTATAGAAAGCATTGCGCAGTATGCCAACAAGGGTACGTTTGCAAATGTGAACTGCACATATCAGTATCCGTTTAACATAGAGAACTACTACAAACTCGACGACCACTCACTGATGAACATACCGAAGTTTCTGCTGAACGCAGTGGTGTCGCAAAGGTTTATAAACAGTCCGAAGATAGGACAGATGATGGTGAGGGCAAATATGCACTACCAGACGAAGGTGGACTGCCTGGTGAACAACCCGTTCATTAAGATGCTGCTGCCGGGAATGGTGTTTGAACAGCATCAGGGCGACTATGCCGAAGTGGGAGCCGGACTGCAGTGGAAGTCGCGTTTTGGGCTGTCGGTGTCGGTAGATGCCCACAACCTGTTTGACAAGCGCTACTACTACGGCGGCCAACTGGCCGAAGGAGTGCCCGGAATGGGCTTCAACCTGCTGGGCAAAGTAAGCTTCGAGTTTTAAAGAAGGGGAGTTCAAGGGGAGTTCAAAGGGAGTTCAAGGGACGATAGCCTGGGAAACCATAGAAACCATAGAAACTATAAAAAAAACAATAACATTATGCTAAGCAACAACTGGTTTGAAGGAAAAGTGTCGATTGACAAGAATGTAGGTGATGGAAAAATCAAAAAGCAGACCGAGGCGTATCTGATAGATGCCATGACTTTCGGCAGTGCTGAGGAGAGACTGATAGAAGAAACGGCTCCATACTGCAGCGGAGAGTTGGACGTGAAAGAACTGAGACATGCAAACTATGCAGAGGTGATCCCATCGGAACTGGACAGCGACGACAAGTGGTATAAGCTGAAGTACAACATCATCACCATAGACGAGAAGACAGGGGCAGAGAAGACAGCCCCAGTATATGTGCTGATTCAGGCAGCCAATGTGGTCGTGGCCCAGGAGTATTTTAAGGAGAGTATGAGGGGAACGATGGTGGACTACAGAATTGCAGCCATTCAGGAGACCAAAATACTTGACGTATTCACGATGAAAACCCATGAGGATTAAGAGACAGATAGAAAGCCTGCACCACGAGTTGCCAGACGACGTGACCTTGGTGGCAATATCGAAATACCACAGCAACGAAGCCATTATGGAGGCTTACGATGCCGGGCAGAGGGTATTCGGAGAGAGCCATGTGCAGGAACTGATGCAGAAGCAGCCCGTGCTGCCAAAGGACATAGAGTGGCACTTCATAGGTCATCTGCAGACAAACAAGGTGAAGTATATAGTGCCGTTTGTGTCGCTGATACACTCGGTGGACTCCATGAAACTGCTGCAGGAGATAGACAAGCAAGCCGGCCGGGCAGGAAGAGTGGTGGACGTGCTGCTGCAACTGCACGTGGCACAGGAAGAGACAAAGTTCGGTTTTTCGAAAGAAGAACTGATGGAGGTGATAAGGATGCTCACTCCCGACTCCTCGCACCTAACTCCTAACTGCGAACCCATTCGCAACGTCCGCATCTGCGGTCTGATGTGCATGGCCACCAACACCCTGGACGAGAACCAGATACGCAGTGAATTCAGATATGCCAAAGAAGTGTTTGACGAAATAGCCCCAGCACTAAAGAGCCTGCTACCTGCTACCTGTAAGTTGCACCTTTCCATGGGTATGAGTGACGACTACGAGGTGGCTATTGACGAAGGCAGTACGATGGTGAGGATAGGAAGTTTGATTTTCGGAGAAAGAAACTATGATTGAGACCTGCAAGGAAATGCTGATAGACCTCTCGCGCCAATTGGGACTGCGACTGAGTTCGGGCACACTGAACAGTGTGGCCGACTGCATGGTGAAGATAAAGATGCCATACAGGAAGATCCTGCTGCAGGAGGGAGAGGTGTGCAAGGCTATATTCTACTTGCAGAAAGGATTGATAAGGCAGTACTCGAAGAAAGGCCCGAAGGAAGTGACAGAGAACATGACACTGGGAGGTGTGTTTGTGTGCTGTCTGGAGAGCTACCTGAAGAAGAAACCATCGAAGACGGTGATACAGACCCTGGAACCATGTGTGATATACGCCTTTCCGCAGAAGGAGATGAAGGCACTGATGGCACAGTCGACCGAAGTGTGCCAATTGTATATGGCAATAATCGAGAGAATGCTGCTCGACGCACAGCACAGGGCAGACATATTGAGGATCGGAACAGCCAAAAAGAGGTTTGAGGCATTCCACAAAGAAGAGTCAGAACTCGTGAGACGCAGTCCGCAGAACTATATGGCATCGTTCCTGCAGATACGTCCGGAGACCCTGAGCAGAATACGCTCGAACATGTAGATGGAGAAGAAAGAAACCACATACGACCACGTAATAAAATATACAGGACTCTTCGGCGGAGTGCAGGGACTCACTATGCTCGTAACCATAGTGCGCACCAAACTCACGGCACTGTTTCTGGGGGCAACTGGAGTTGGCATGATAAGCCGAATGACCAACCTCATAGAACTGGTGCACCACACGACAGACTTCGGAATATGCTTCAGTGCCATAAAGCACGTGTCGGAGATATTCGAAGAAGGTGACGAAGGGAAAATCAACGACTTCATAAAGACAGTGAGGACGGTGGCCCTGATGCTGGGATTGCTGGGACTGATGGTGATGGTGACAGTGGCATGGTTTATACCATGGACCAGTGCGATGAACATACTGACACTGGCACCGATAGCACCGATGATGATAGTGGCCAGCGGAGAGGGAGCAATACTGAAAGGTACGAAACAGCTGAAGAAAGTGGCAGTGATTTCAGTCTTTTCTGCCATTGCCATCCTGGCAGTAACAGCACCGATATACTACAAGCTGGGATTCCCAGCCATTGCACTGGCACTGCTGCTCAGCAATGCTGCAAACATGATTATCACCCTGTATTTCTCTACAAAACGATATCCTTACAACATATCGCTACTAAAGCCTAATGCCCAGCTCCTGGTGGCAAAACCAATGCTGGCACTGGGACTGGGATATGTGATTGCAGGATTTTTCGGTACGGGAGCAGAATATGTGATAAGGGAAGTGATACAGAGGCACAGCGGCATGGAAGCCGTGGGACTGTACACATGCGGTTACAGCATTGTGGTGTCGTATGCCTCGTATGTGTTCACGGCCATGCAGGTGGATTTTTTCCCACGTCTGGCAGGCTGCTGCCATGACCAGAAGAGGATGAACGAGACCATCAACCAGCAGATAGAGGTGTATGCCATGCTGATGGCTCCACTGCTGACGGTGTTTGTGCTGTTTATGCCACATATAGTACACCTGCTGTACTCGGTGCAATTCAGCATGGCAATACCGATGTCGGTGTGTGCAGTGGTGTTTATGTATTTCAAAGCCTTCTTCGGACCAGTGGAATATCTGGCACTGGCAAAGGGTGACAGCAAGATGTATATGTTTGTGGAACTGGCATACGACGTGGTGTTGGCGATGGCGATACCTTTTTCGTACATACACTTCGGCCTTGCAGGATGCGGGGTGGCACTCAGCATGCTGGGCGCACTGAATATGGTGTTTGTACTGACACTGTACAGCAAGCGATACGGATTCCGGCTGTCGACACGGTTGCTGACATTCTATGTGATGCAGTTTATGTTGCTGCTATACGTAATCATGGCCGTGATGCACGACGTTACAAATGCCCAGGCAGGATTCCGTTGGATAAAATGGACCGTAGGACCAGTGTGCTCCGCAATATCAATAGCAATATCATATCGCATCCTGAGCAAGGAAACGACTATTATTGAGAAAATTAAGAGACGGTTAGAGGTTAGAGGTTAGAGAGAAACCCTGGCGGGTTTTGGTGATTTTCACGGTTCTGTCTTTTGAGAAAAATTCCTTCCCGTTTTCGGCTGAGAGCATATTCTCGACCTGGTCGCGGGTGAAACCATATGGCGACACAATTTCATAAAGCACCGTCCGTGGTGCAGGAGTCTGCATTAAGCGTTTAAAGTCCAGAGTCCAAAGTCCCTGCTCCCTGCTCCCTGCTACCTGCTCCCTCAAGGTTACTTGCTCCCTAAAATTACAGACCGCACTGTCAAAAATCTCCCCTACTTCAAGAAGGTTATCCATCATGGTAGCCATATTGGCATCGGCGGCAGGATTGAGACTGCGAAGCATCGGCAGGAGTTGGAGCCGGATGCGATTGCGAGTGCAATCGGGAAGGAGATTTGTGCTGTCGGTGACGTAGTCCTGTCCGATGTCGTTGAGAGCATCGACAATCTCGGTCTTACCCACGCACAGCAGAGGACGCACGATGACACCATTGCGAGGCAGCATGCCACGCAAACCGCGAAGACCAGTGCCACGGACAAGATTCCAGAGCATGGTCTCGACATTGTCATCGCGATGGTGGGCCACGGCGATGGCATCGGCAGAGAGAGAAGTGCGCAGTTCGTCGAAATATGAGTAACGGAGTTCGCGCGCAGCGAGTTCGATGCTCTTGTGGTTAGCCTCGGCATAGGACGTGGTATCGAAATCGCGAACATGAAGAGGAATTTCAAGTTTTTTGCACAGATTGCGTACAAAGTGTTCATCGCGCATGCTCTCCTCGCCACGCAGATGGAAGTTGCAGTGGACAGCCTCGCAGCGATAGCCAAGGCGCAGAAGTACACGCAACAGAAAGACCGAATCGGCACCACCGCTGAGTGCTACCAATAAAAACATATCATCCCGAAGCAGATTATGCCTCAGGATGTATTTACGAACTCTTTCTGTTACTGCTTTGTTCAAGAGGTGCCTACCCGATTCGAACGGGTGTACACGGTTTTGCAGACCGTTGACTAAGCCACTCATCCAAGGCACCATGGCATTTACAATTCAGCTATTTACCATTTACAATTTTTGTGGCATAAATGTGCATCTCGCTCAATTGCGAGTGCAAAGTTACAAAAAAAAATTTACACTACCAAATTTTTTATGAATTTTTTCTCTGTATTTCTTCCCACTGGGCTTTTGCGAGCTCCTGCATGTCCACCACTTCGTCCTTTTCATCTACGATTTCAGACCCAATCATAGTCTCGATGACATCCTCCATGGTGACAATGCCGCGGATGGCACCATATTCGTCGATGATGATGGATATATGCTCCTTCTTTGCCAGAAGTTCCTCCCAGATGTCGCCTACAGATTTGTCTTCAGGGAAGTAGAGTACAGGACGTGAGAGTTCCTTGAGAGTGGTGGAGAACTTGTCCTCGGTGAGCTTCTCGAGCACATTCTGGCGCAGGACATAGCCTGTGATGTAGTCCTCGTTGTCATCGTCGTAGATAGGTATGCGCGAATGGTGGCGGTATTCCTCGTCGGCATAGAACTCCTTGACGGTCATGCTGCTGTCGGCCATGGAGACCACGACACTCGGAGTCATGATTTCGTGGGCAGTGATTTCGTCGAGTTTGAGGAGGTTCTGTATCATCTGCTTCTCCTCCTTCTCTATGACACCCTCTTCCTCGCCTACATTGACCATGGCCTCGACCTCCTCGCGACTTACGGCCACCTGGGAAGAACTGTCGGCGATGAGGCCAGTGATCTTCTCGAGTATCCAGACGAGAGGGAAAGTGATGACAACCATAACGTGGATGATACGTACGGCAGGAATGGCAAGACGGCGCCAATAGGTGGAACCTATGGTCTTAGGTATTATCTCGGAACAGGTGAGAACAAGCAGGGTGAATACGGCAGAGACCACACCCACCACTACGTCGTGGGGATAGCCCACCTCGCGGGCATAGTCGGCAGCACAGGAACCTACGAGCGAGGCACCTACTGTGTTGGCTATGGTGTTGAGAATGAGGATGGCAGATATGGGACGCTCAATATTGGACTTATAGTCCTTAAGCCTGTCAACGCCAGCCACAGCCTGCTGTTCGAGGGTGCTGATGAACGACATGGGAGTCGAAAGCAACGTAGCCTCAAGTACAGAACAGAGACCAGACAGCAAGAGGGCTGCCACCATATATATAATTATGAGGGACATACTGAAGAATTAGATTTTTTCGCCATAGGCCAGGTCGCCAGCATCGCCCAGACCGGGAACGATATACGCATGTTCGTTGAGCTGGGGATCGATGGCAGCACACCAGAGAGTGACGTTGTCGAAGTCCTTGAAAGCCTCACGGATATAGTCAACGCCCTTCTGGGCAGCAATGACACTGCAGAGATGGACCTCACGCGGAATGCCCTTGGTGCAGAGAGCCTGGTAGGCAAGTTCGAGACTGCCGCCGGTGGCAAGCATTGGATCGACAATGATGAGTGTGCGGTCGGCAAGTGACGGAGAGGCTATATACTCAATCTTGATGCCTACATCCTTGCACTCACGGTCCTTGTAGTAGCGATAGGCAGAGACAAAGGCATTGTCGGCCTTGTCGAAGATATCGAGGAAACCCTGATGGAACGGCAGTCCGGCACGGAAAATGGTGCCAAGGACAATGCCGTCGCGAATGACCTGAGTAGGGGCCACACCGAGAGGGGTCTTGATTTTTTTCTCCTCATAAGCAAGGGTTTTGCTTATTTCGTAGGCCATCATATGGCCAATACGCATGAGGTTTTCACGAAAAACACTGCGACGAGACTGAACTTTCACGTCCCGGAGTTCGGCAAGGTACTCATTTACCACCGAATTTGTCTCTGATAAATTGATGACTTTCATTATGCACGAAAAGTTTTATGGCACAAAGTTACAAAAAATTTTGCAGACTACCAAATATTTTGTAAATTTGCACTCCGGAAGTTATCCATTATTTACACAGAACATATGAAAAAAGTCGACTGTTTCATCCCGTATGCCGATGCGGAAACGACAGAAAAGAATGTGGCACAGTTCCGCAACGCCACGAATGTTGAGAATATTTTCCTGCTTACAAACGATGTTTCAGCCATAGCGATAGATGGGTGCAACCTGCTGTTCGTGGACAGCCTGGAGAGTTCTTCGACCTACCTGCAGATAGCCACGGTGACGAAATCGCCTTATGCACTGATTTATACGAAGACAGCACCTATCACACTGGGATACCGCACCGTGGAACGTATGGCGGCTGTGGCCGATGATTCGGGAGCATGGATGGTGTATTCGGACAGATACCAGGTGAAGGACGGACAGGTGGTGAAGGCACCGGTAATAGCCTGCCAGGAGGGGAGCGTGAGAAACGACTTCGACTTCGGCAGCATGCAGATGTACAGCAAGACTCTGCTGAAGCAATATCTGGAAGAATGCAAGGAGAGCAGATATGCCAGTGCAGGAGCCTACGAACTGCATTTGCTGGCACTGAGAGCAGCTTCGCAGCAGGGGATATTCTGTCTGAATGAATACCTTTATACAGAGGAGGAAAAAGACCTGAGAAAAAGCGGGGAAAAGCAGTTTGACTATGTCGACCCAAGAAACCAGAAGGTGCAAATAGAAATGGAACAGGCATGCACTGCACACCTGAAGAAGATTGGTGCATATATCGACAGCGAAACAATTACTGACATCGCGGTTGGCGGAGGAGACTTTGCATACGAGGCGAGTGTGATAATTCCGGTAAGGAACAGAAAGAAAACCATAGACGATGCCATCATGTCGGCACTGTCGCAAAGGGCAAACTTCAGATTCAACATAATAGTGGTGGACAACCACAGCGATGACGGTACTACACAGGTGGTGGAGAAACTGGCAAACAGCGATCCGAGGGTGGTGCACCTGATTCCTGAAAGGACCGACCTTGGCATAGGCGGATGCTGGAACCTGGCAGTGAACGACCCAAGATGTGGTCGGTTTGCAATACAGCTGGACAGCGACGACCTGTATGCGAGGGAAGACACGCTGAAGACCATCGTGGAGAAATTCTATGCAGAGAGCTGTGCCATGGTGATAGGTTCGTACCGCATGTGCGACTTCAACCTCAAGACCTTGCCGCCGGGAATGATTGACCACAAGGAATGGACCGACGAAAACGGCAGGAACAATGCGCTGAGAGTGAACGGGCTCGGTGCACCGCGAGCATTCTACACGCCCCTGCTGAGGAAGATTGGTGTGCCAAACACATGCTACGGCGAAGACTATGCCCTGGGACTGGCATTCTCGAGACAATACCGGATTGGCAGGATTTTTGATGAACTCTACCTGTGCCGGCGATGGGAAGGCAACAGCGATGCGGCACTCAGCACGGAGAAGGTGAATGCCAACAATTTCTATAAGGACCAACTGCGCACCATAGAAATAAATGCGCGCAGGAGGCTCAACCGTCATTGGAATCATCAGGCTACGGCCGAAGACGTGGACCGGCTGTTTGACGAACAACTCAAAAGCTGGCACGACGCTGCAGCAAGATACCGAGCACTGAACGATGTGGAGGTGAGAACGTATAGAGGGGTTCAAGGGGTTCAAGAGGTTCAAGGAGTTCAAGGGGTTCAAGAGGTTCAAGAGGTTCAAGGGGTTCAAGAGGACCTGAAAATTCAGTATAACCCATCGAGGATTGTATCGACAGGGGCAAGGATAGACAACCTTGTCGCCGCAGAATCGCACAACCGCAGAACGGCAATACGCCCTTGTTTCCTGTGCGAGATGAACCTGCCGGATGAACAGACTGACATGACTTTCTCGAGCAAGTTTCACATACTGGTGAACCCATTCCCTATCCTGCCGCGGCATTTCACCATCCCACTGCGCCAGCACAGGCCGCAGATGATAATGGAACACTTCTGCGACATGATGGAGATTGCCTGCAGATTGCCACATCTGATGGTGTTCTATAACGGACCGCTGTGCGGAGCATCGGCACCGGACCACATGCACTTCCAGGCAGGAAGCCGTGGGGTGCTGCCGATAGAACAGAGGGCAGAGTCGAAACTCGCAAGCATGGGACCCGACTGGGAGGGAGTGGCTGACCTGGACTGGTATTGCAAAGCCATGGTAATCTGCGCCAAGTCTAAGGAGAAGAGCAACGAACTGTTCAAGGACATCTATGCAAGTCTGCCTATACCAGAAGGACAGACTGAACCGATGATGAACGTCATTGCGTGGAAAGACGGTGGCCCTGGACAAGGAACAGAAAGACTCGTAACCATACTGATTCCACGGAGCAAGCATCGTCCGGACTGCTACAATGCAGAGGAAGAAGGACAGATGATGGTAAGTCCAGGGGCATTGGATATGGGTGGACTGATTATCACCCCACGGGAAGAGGACTTCCGACGCCTCTCGAAAGACCAGGCGATAGCGATTATCCGGGAAGTGGGAATGGCAAATTAAGTCCTCCAAACAAAAAAAATCAAAAAAAATTTTGTCAATTAAAAAAAAAGTGTTATCTTTGCACTGCCGATTATTAAAAGAGGCGTGAGAAGCCTCTTCTGTCGGGGTGTGTAGATAGCAATGGGATTGGCCTCCCTGCGCGGTCTGGGAATCATCCGGGCATCCGTTCTCTCCCATAATGCAGGAAACAGCATTACACAGGGAGCGGATTTTTGTGCAATAAAAGGAAGAGGCAAAACTCTAGAAAATCTAGAAAATCTAGAAGTCTCTAGAAAACTCTAGAAGTCTCTAGAAAATTCTAGAAAAATCTAGAAAGAAAAGAAGAAGAAAAAATAGTTAACTCATAAACAAAAAAAAATTATGAACACTTTAAGTATGAAAACTCCATTCGCTACTCCTTTGAACGCAAAGAAGGAATGGGTGGTTGTAGATGCTACAGATCAGGTGCTGGGTCGTCTCAGCACAAAGGTAGCAAAGATTCTGCGCGGTAAGTACAAGGCTTGTTACACTCCAAGCCAGGACTGTGGTGACAATGTCATCATCATCAACGCAGACAAGATTGTATTCACTGGTAAGAAGATGACCGACAAGGTCTATCTTACCTATTCTGGCTATCCTGGAGGTCAGCACAGCGCAACTCCTGCCGACATGGCAAAGAGACCTCACGGATTTGAGAAGATGGTTCGCCACGCTGTTAAGGGCATGCTTCCAAAGGGTCACCTTGGTTCACGCCTGCTCGAAAACCTTTATATATATGAAGGTGGAGAGCACAAGCACGAGGCTCAGAGTCCAAAGGCTATCGACATCAACTTGTTGAAATAGTAAATGGCCAAATTGAGAATAAATAGGAAATCGTAAATAGCTAAATTGTAAATAAGACTATGGAAGTTTTTAATGCAATCGGTCGCCGTAAGGCATCAGTAGCACGCGTATATCTTACAGAAGGTACTGGTAAGATTACCATCAACAAGAGAGAGCTGAAGGACTATTTCCCATCAGAACTTATCCAGTTTGTTGTAAAGCAGCCACTCAACCTGCTGAATGTTGCCGACAAGTATGACATCAAGGTAACTCTCTGTGGCGGTGGCTACACAGGCCAGAGTCAGGCTCTCCGTCTGGCAATTGCCCGTGCTCTTGTAAAGGTTAACGCAGAAGACAAGAAAGCGCTTCGTACAGCCGGATTCATCACTCGCGATGCACGTGTTGTTGAACGTAAGAAGTCTGGTCAGCCTAAGGCTCGTCGTAAGTTCCAGTTCAGTAAACGATAGGACATCTACAATTTGTACAATGTACAATGTACAATTTGGACTGTCAGTTTAGCATCTAAATCGGAGGGATCCCCCGCGTGGAGCTACCCTTTGATTGCTTAACAAAAAAAGTAAACAGAAAGTAAACAAAAACAACAAAAACATTATGTCAAGAACATCATTCGAACAACTTCTCCAGGCTGGCAGTCACTTCGGCCACCTGAAGAGAAAGTGGAATCCAGCCATGGCTCCTTATATCTTCATGGAGCGCAATGGCATTCATATCATCGACCTCCACAAGACTGTGGAAATGGTTGACGCTGCTGCAGAGGCTCTGAAGCAGATTGCAAAGAGCGGAAAGCGCGTACTTTTCGTAGGTACAAAGAAACAGATTAAGGACATCATCGCCGCACAGGCTCAGAGCGTTGGCATGCCATACGTCATCGAACGCTGGCCAGGGGGTATGCTCACCAACTTCCCTACAATCCGTAAGGCCGTGAAGAAGATGACAAACATCGACAAACTCCTTGCTGATGGCACATACGAGAAACTCTCAAAGCGTGAGAACCTTCAGATTCTCCGTAAGAGAGAAAAACTCGAGAAGAACCTCGGCAGTATTGCTGACCTCACACGCCTGCCTTCAGCCTTGTTCGTAGTTGACGTACTGAAGGAGCAGATTGCCGTTCGCGAAGCAAACCGTCTCGGCATTCCTGTATTCGGCATCGTTGATACAAATTCCGACCCTAACAACATCGACTTCGTAATCCCTGCAAACGACGATGCAAGCACAAGTGTTGAGACTATTCTCAAGGTTTGCTGCGAAGCTATCAACGAGGGTCTCGAGGAGCGTAAGGTCGAAAAGGCTGACCAGGAAGCTGCTGAAGCTCAGGCCAAGGCCGAAGAAGAGGCAGCACAGCCTAAGAAGAAGGTTGAGAAGGTTGCAGCAGTTGACGGCGAAACCCGCCGCACCCCTCGCAAGCGCATAGAAAAGGAAGAGGAATAGGTCGGCTAAAGCCGAGCTTTAGATTTCGGCTTTGCCGAGGTTGATAGGTTGATAAGTTGATAGGTTGATAGGTTAAAACCTTCCGGATGGCAACCTATAAACCTATAAACCCATAAACCTATACACCTTTTTTACGAAGTAAAAAACTAATAAAAAAACAAAAAATATGGCAGTTACATTAGCAGAAATCAATGCCCTTCGTCAGAAGACACAGGCAGGCCTTATGGACTGTAAGAAGGCTCTTACAGAAGCAGAAGGCGATATGGAGAAAGCAATGGAAATCCTTCGCAAGAAGGGTCAGCTCGTAGCAGCTAAGCGCTCAGACCGCGAAGCTTCTGAGGGTTGCGTACTTGCAAAGGTTGACGGCAAGTTTGCCGCAATGATTGCTCTCAAGTGTGAAACCGACTTCGTTGCCAAGAACGCAGACTTCGTAGCCCTCGCAAAGAAGGTGCTCGACGCAGCAGTGGCAAACAAGTGCAAGACTATGGAAGAGGTTAACGCCCTCACAATCGACGGCAAGCCAGTTCCTGAACTCGTTGTAGAACGCTCAGGCGTTACAGGCGAGAAGATGGAACTCGATGGCTATGCAACCGTTGAAGGCGAAATGGTATGTGCCTACAACCACATGAACCAGAACTTCCTCTGCACCCTCGTAGCAATGAACAAACCTTGCGACGAGGCTGTAGCAAAGAACGTATGTATGCAGATTGCAGCAATGGCTCCTGTAGCACTCGACGAGGCTTCTGTTCCTCAGGAGGTTAAGGACAAGGAATTTGCAGCATCTATCGACAAGGCAAAGCAGAACCAGATTCAGAAGGCCGTTGAAAACGCTCTGAAGAAGGCTGGCATCAACCCTGCACACGTTGACAGCGACGACCATATCGCTTCTAACACCGAGAAGGGTTGGATCACCGCCGAACAGGGCGAACAGGCTAAGCAGATCAAGGCTGAAGTTGCAGCAGCAACCGAGGCACAGCTCAAGCCAGAGATGATTCAGAATATCGCCAAGGGTATGCTGAACAAGTTCTTCAAGGAGAGCTGTCTGCTCGACCAAGCTTACATCGACGACAACAAGGTAAACGTTGCTCAGTACCTCCAGGCTGCTGACAAGCAACTCACCGTTGCCGACTTCAAGCGCTACACTCTCCGCGCTGAATAATCAGCAACAGAGAATTTATAATCCCAATCAGGTTCCCCCACCCAAAAACCGGAGGAACCTGATTTTTTTGGCTCACCAGTAAATCCCTCCCTAAAGGGAATGGAACAAGACCTCACCCTTCAGGGGGAGGTTGGAGGGGGCTTCCAATTATTTTCTGCGCATAGCGCAATTTTCATCCCCAAGGGGGATATTTTCTTTTGATGAATAAAAGTAATGCATTTGGCATTACCAGAAGCAGGCAATGGATGGCTGATGGAAAAC
>R04__coassemble_183_pt1 | contig 23657 bp, 21 predicted proteins | sample R04__metabat2_low_PE_002 | metagenome-assembled genome bin R04
ACACCCAACACCAAACACCCAAGCGCCAACAGCCAACACCCAACACCCAACAGCCAACAGCCAACACCCAACACCTAAAAGCCAACAGCCAACAGCTAACAGCCGTTCCTATCGGCCAGAATTTTAAGCTTAACGATGCTATTCTTGACCTCAGTGTCATCACCGAACCATCGAAAGTAACCCTCGAGGTCACCGTAGAAAGCGAGGGTAAGGAGGTAGGCCGCAACCATTGGGATTTCTGGTGCTACGCAAGTCAACAAGAGTCAGCCAACAGCCAACAGCTAACAGCCAAGAGCCAAGACGTCTGGATCACCGATCAGTTTGACGAAAAGACACTCGACGTCCTGGATAAAGGCGGCAAGGTACTGCTCACTGCTGCAGGGAAGGTTACCTACGGCAAGGAGGTGGTACAGCAGTTCACCCCTGTATTCTGGAACACCAGTTGGTTTAAGATGCGTCCTCCACACACCACAGGTGTGTATGTGGACAACACCCACCCTATCTTCGACCTCTTCCCTACCGATGACCACAGTGACCTGCAGTGGTGGGAACTCGTAAACAAGGCCCAGGTGATGCAGTTCGACGAATTTCCGAAGTCGTTCCAGCCTCTGGTACAGAGCATCGACACATGGTTCCTGAGCAGGAAGATTGGTATGCTGTTCGAGGCAAATGTGGGAAACGGAAAACTTGTGATGACCACCATGGACATCTCTTCAAACCTTGACAAACGTATCGTGGCACGCCAGATGCGAGAGTCGATCCTGCACTATATGAACTCTGACAAATTCAAGCCAGAGTACACCCTCAATGCCACCCTCATCACCGACCTCTTCACCAAAGAAGCCCCTAAGGTGAATATGTACACCAAGGATTCCCCAGACGAACTGAAACCGAAGTTGAAGTAGTTTTTGCTGCGCAAAAAGGTTGATAGGTTTATAGTTTTTGCTGCGCAAAAAGGTTGATAGGTTTATAGTTTTTGCTACGCAAAAAGGTTGATGGGTTTATAGGTTGATAGGTTGATAAGTTTATAGGTTTATGAAAAAAATAATCTTTACATCTTTACATCTTTACATCTTTACATGCCTCTCCACCCTTCTGGGGGAGTCGGAGGGGCAGTTGCCTGTTTCGCCCAGAGTTTTGCACTTCCTGATGGCAACTACAAGGTCACAGTCCAGATTGACGACCCTGCCAACACCTGGGTTCGTGCCGAGTCACGCCGACTGCTGTTCCAACCACCAAATCACCAAATCACCAAATCACCAAATCACAGTTGCAAAGCAACTACCACCTTCACCGTCAACAAGCGTTCTCCACGCATTGACGAGACCACACGCATCAAGATAAAGGACCGTGAACGCGGTTATCTCAACTGGGACGACAGTCTCACCATTGACATCTGCGGCGAAGGAGCCAAGGCCAAGATACTCAGCATAGAACCCGACACCAGTGCCATCACGCTATTTCTCTGTGGCAACTCCACTGTAGTGGACCAGGAAAACGAACCATGGGCCAGTTGGGGACAGATGATGCCGCGCTGGTGGACCGACAGCGTATGCATAGCCAACTATGCCGAGAGCGGAGAGAGGACCACCTCGTTCATTGCAGCCAATCGCTGGGCAAAGGTGATGGCCGAGTGCCGCCCAGGGGACTATATCTTCATTGAGTTCGGCCACAACGACGAAAAGGACCGTGGTCCAGGCACAGGGGCATGGTATAACTTTACCACCAACCTCAAGCGCATGGTTGACGAAGCCAGGGCGAAGCAGTGCCACGTGGTGCTTATCACCCCCACTGCACGCCGTAAGTTTGTAGATGGCCACAACGCCAATACCCACGGCGACTATCCTGCAGCCGTTGCCCAACTCTGTGAACGCGAAGGCGTACCAATGATTGACCTCACCACGATGTCAACCCAACTCTTCGATACTTTCGGCGAAGAAGGCAGCAAGCAGTTGCTTGTGCACTATCCTGCCGGCACCTACCCAGGACAGACCACAGCCTTTGCCGACAATACCCACTTCAACACCTTTGGTGCATACGAAATATCGAAATGTGTGGTTATGGGAATAAAGGCTCTGAAACTCCCTATAGTGAAATATCTGCGCTCTGATTGGCAGGACTTCTCGCCCCTGCATCCCGATGATCCGAAAGACTGGCACTGGCCCGATGCCGACAGCATAGAGATAGCCAAACCAGATGGCAACTAAACAGCGAGTATGCTGTTTGTGGCAAAAAAATTTGGCAGTGTCCCATTTTTTTCGTATATTTGCAGTTTGGAAAGCTATTAGTCAAGGATGGATAACGAAATCTGTGGCGGTTGTCTGCTCAAGAACATATGCCGAAGCGATGGCGGAAACGCTGAAAATGTCGGCGATTGTTCGTGGAAGGACCTGAAGAAACAGGTATTGTGGGTATTGATAATACCCATGTTGCTCATAGCTCTTTCACTGTTCGTTCTCATTGCAGCATTCGGCATGAGCGAAATTGCAGCATTCGCCGTAACAGTCGTGATAGCTGCTGTGTACTACATAGTCGTGAAGTTAAAGTTAAGTAAATAATATTATGATCGTAATTCTAAAAGCTGTATTGATTCTTGGTGCAGTGGGACTGGTATCAGCACTGGTTCTGTGGGTTGTAGCCAAGAAATTTGCAGTAAAGGAAGATCCCCGTATCGGTCAGGTGGCAGAGGTGTTGCCTGGAGCCAACTGTGGCGGATGTGGATTCCCCGGTTGTGCTGCCATGGCCGAAGCCTGTGTGAAGGCTGCCGATGCAGGGTCGCTCGACGGGGTTAACTGTCCTGTAGGCGGACAGGAGTGTATGAACCAGATTGCTGCCATCCTCGGCATGGAAGCCGGAGAGTCTGCAAAGAAGTTGGCTGTGGTACGATGCAACGGTACCTGCGACTATCGTCCTCGCGTACTCAACTACGAGGGCAAGCAGAGTTGCAAGGTAGCCAACACCGTAGGCCGTGGTGAGACCATGTGTGCCTATGGCTGTCTCGGCTGCGGCGACTGCGTTGAAGCCTGTCTGTTCGATGCCATAAGGATGAATCCTGAGACAGGACTTCCTGAGGTTGACAAAGACAAATGTACCTCGTGTGGTGCATGTGCCAAGGCTTGTCCTAGAAACATCATCGAGATCCGCCAGGTGGACAACGACGGTGCCACCGTGGTGGTTCAGTGCATGAACAAGGACAAGGGTGCTCAGGCCAGGAAAGCATGTGCTGCTGCATGTATAGGTTGCAAGAAATGCGAACAGGTATGTGGCAGCGATGCCATCACCATCGAGAGTTTCCTTGCATATATCGACCCAGTGAAGTGCACCCAGTGCCGCTCGTGCGAAGAGGTTTGTCCTCAGGGCAGCATCCTGGGCCTCAACATGGCCGAGAACCCGAAGCGTATCATGCCGAAGGGCACAGCCAGTGCCAGCGTTCCGGGAACTCCGGATGCTCCGAATACTCCAGATACTCCGGAAAAACCGGCATCTACCAACATCCGTCCTTACGACAAACCACTGGATGTGAGCTTCGATGCACCACTGTTGCCTAGTCAGCAGTACCTGCTCCACGGAGTGGTGGACCTCACTCCAGAGACGTCTCAAACTCCTCAAACTGCTCAAGCTACAAAGTCACCAGACTTCGATGCACCGTTATTACCATCACAGCAAATACTCTTGAACTTATGAAAACATTCCGTATAGGTGGTGTACATCCTGCAGAAAACAAACTCTCGGCAGGAGAAGCAATAAGGGTGGCTCAGCTGCCTAAGGTTGCTGTCTTTCCTATGGGTCAGCACATCGGTGCTCCTGCAAAGCCTATAGTTCAGAAAGGTGACAAAGTGAAGGTAGGTCAGATGATTGCCGAGGCAGGTGGATTTGTTTCGGCTCCTATATATAGTTCTGTTTCGGGTACGGTACAGAAAATTGACACCGTCATCGATGCCAGCGGTTACGAAAAACCGGCTGTCTATATCACCGTGGAAGGCGATGAGTGGATGGAGGGAATAGACCGCAGCAAGGACATCGTGACATTCGACCATGCCGATGGCATAAGTGCAAAAGATATCATAGCCAAGATTCAGAATGCCGGTATCGTAGGTATGGGTGGTGCTTGCTTCCCTTGCCACGTAAAACTCTCCCCTCCTCCTGGTATGAAACCAGAATGTGTCATCATCAACGCCGTGGAGTGCGAACCTTATCTCACTGCCGACCACCGATTGATGCTCGAACACCCAGACGAAATTATCATCGGTCTCCTGCTCCTCATGAAGGCTGCGGGGGTCGATAAGGGATATATAGCAATCGAAAACAACAAACCTGATGCCATACAGGCCATAGGTCTGAAGGCGATGACACAGAAGAATATCGAGGTTGTTCCGCTTCAGATGAAATATCCTCAAGGTGGTGAAAAACAACTTATCGACGCTGTCATCGGCCGTCAGGTACCTGCTCCTCCGGCACTGCCTGTAAGTGTGGGGGCCATAATCCAGAACGTGGGTACTGCCTATGCAGTCTACGAGGCTGTGATGAAAAACAAACCTCTCTTCGAGCGCATCGTAACCGTAACTGGCAAGAGTCTGGCCAACCCAAGCAACCTGCTCGTGAGGATAGGTACTCCTATGAGTCAGCTCATCGACGAATGTGGCGGCCTGCCTGAAGATACAGGCAAGGTTATAGGTGGCGGACCTATGATGGGTAAGGCCCTGGCCAACACCGAAGTGCCAATCTGCAAGGGTTCTTCCGGTGTACTCATCATGCGCAAGGAGGAATCTCACCGTGCCGAACCAAGTCCATGCATCCGCTGTGCAAAGTGCGTAAGTGCATGTCCTATGGGACTGGAACCATATCTGCTCTCTGCTTGCACCGACCAAGGACTCTGGGACCGCTGTGAGAAGGAAATGATCACCAGTTGCATAGAGTGCGGTTCGTGCCAGTTCACATGTCCTGCCCATCGTCCTCTGCTCGACGAAATCCGACTTGGAAAATCAACTGTAATGGGAATCATTAAATCACGTAGTACAAAATGAAAAATCTGACAATATCCCTTTCGCCTCATGTACATGGCGGAGACAGCACAAGGAAGAACATGTATGGAGTGCTCATCGCCCTCCTTCCTGCTCTGCTTTGTTCGTTCTGGTTCTTCGGCATCGGGGCAATAGCAGTAACCGCCGTGTCGGTTGCTTCGTGTGTGTTCTTTGAGTGGTTCATCAACAAATACCTGCTCAAGAACCCCGTTTCTACCATCACCGATGGTTCGGCCATCATCACGGGTGTGCTCCTTGCCATGAATGTGCCGAGCAACCTGCCTCTGTGGATCATCATCCTTGGTTCGCTGTTTGCCATCGGCGTAGTAAAAATGACTTTCGGAGGTCTGGGATGCAACCTCTTCAACCCTGCCCTTGCAGGTCGTGCCTTTATGCTCATTTCCTTCCCTGTACAGATGACCACATGGCCTGTTGCAGGACAAGGATTCCTCACTCTCGACGCCACTACAGGGGCCACTCCGCTGGCACTGATGAAGGCTGCCATCAAGGGTGGCAATGCCGATCTGCTCAATGGTGTACCGAGCGACCTCAACATGGCACTGGGTCTCACTGGGGGCAGTCTTGGCGAGGTATGCGAAATTGCCATCTTGCTGGGCCTCATCTATATGCTTTCGAAGAAAATCATCACATGGCATATCCCTGTAAGCATTCTTGTCACAGTGGCCGTATTCACTGGTCTGCTCCATCTGAGCAACCCTATGTATGCCAGCCCTCTTGTCCACCTCACTTCGGGTGGTCTGATGCTGGGTGCTGTGTTCATGGCTACCGACTATGTCACATCACCAATGACCAAGAAGGGACAACTCATCTATGGTGTGTGCATCGGCCTTCTCACGGTTGTCATCCGTACCTGGGGTGCATACCCAGAGGGTATGTCGTTTGCCATCCTCATCATGAATGCATTCACACCGCTTATTAATAATTATGTAAAGCCAAAACGCTTTGGAGAGAAGGTTAAAGGCTAGAGAGAGTATATAGATATGAAAAAATTAGAATCATCCCTGAAATACATGGTGATTGTGCTCACAGCCATCAGCCTCAGTGCTGCACTGTTGCTTGCCATCACCAACAAGGTTACAGAACCTACCATTGAGGAGATTGCACAGCAAAACCTTGAAAACGGCATCAAGGCCGTACTCGGTGTTGATGCTGCGGACTCTCTCTCTGTCACCGAAGAGACCGACTCCACCGGTGAGTTCACTCTCTACCACACGGACCTCGGTACTGCCATAAAGACCAGCAGCAATGGCTTTGGCGGTCCTATCGAGATACTCGTTGGCTTTGCCACCGATGGCACCATCCTGGGCTATCAGATACTCTCTCATGCCGAGACTCCAGGTCTTGGGGCCAAGGCGGGAGAATGGTTCCAGGAGGGTCAGAAGGGTTGCATCATAGGCCTGCGTCCTGACTCTGCGAATCTCACAGTCTCCAAAGACGGCGGCGATATCGATGCCATCACAGCCTCAACCATCACCAGCCGTGCCTTCCTCCGCGGAGTACAAGCCGCCTACAACCGTCTGATGCAATCCACCCCCGATGGCACCACCGGAGCCACCTCTCAACAATAATCCATAGCATCCATGGTCTCTATAGTTTCTATGGTTTCCATAGCATCCATAGCGTCCATAGCGTCCATAAAAAATAGTAAATAGTAAATAGTCAAATAGTAAATAAAACTATGCACAGTATTAAATACATTTGGAACGGCATCGTTAAGGAGAACCCTACCTTCGTACTCCTGCTGGGTATGTGCCCTACTCTGGGTACCACCAGTTCGGCCATCAACGGCATGTCCATGGGATTGGCCACAACCTTTGTGCTCATCCTGTCCAACCTCATCATCTCACTCATCAAGGACCTCGTTCCCGATGCAGTGCGCATTCCTTGCTACGTGGTGGTCATTGCATCACTGGTAACCATCCTTCAGATGCTCATGCAGGCCTATGTACCTGGCATCTATGCCACCCTCGGACTTTTCATCCCGCTCATCGTGGTCAACTGCATCATCCTCGGCCGTGCCGAAGCCTTTGCTGCCAAGCATGGTGCACTCGATTCAGTGTGCGACGGCATCGGTATCGGCATCGGTTTCACCCTTGCCCTCACCCTGCTGGGCGGTGTACGTGAATTCCTCGGCACAGGTGCTGTCTTCGGTTTCACCCTCCAAGGCGAAAACTACGGCATGCTGATGTTCGTACTCGCCCCCGGAGCCTTCATCGCCCTGGGCTACCTCATTGCACTGGTAAATAAAATCCGATCTACAAAATAGTAAATTGTAAATAGTCAAATAGTAAATAAGACTATGGAATACGTACTTATCTTCATCACAGCGATATTCGTAAACAACATCGTTCTGTCGCAGTTCCTCGGCATCTGTCCATTCCTCGGTGTGTCAAAGAAAATCGACACCGCCTCTGGCATGGGGGCCGCTGTTACATTCGTACTGGTTCTTGCCACCATCGTGACCTACATCATCCAGCACTATCTGCTCAATCCTTTCGGACTGGCATATCTGCAGACCATTGCCTTCATTCTGGTAATCGCCGCACTGGTGCAGATGGTGGAAATAATCCTCAAGAAACTCTCTCCTTCGCTCTACAAGGCTCTGGGCGTGTTCCTCCCACTCATCACCACCAACTGCTGCATCCTGGGTGTTGCCATCCTGGTGATACAAAAGGACTACTCCCTGCTCGAGGGCATTGTCTATGCATTCTCCACTGCCTTGGGATTTGCTCTGGCTATGGTGGTGTTTGCGGGTCTTCGCGAACAACTGGCTTTCTCTCGCATCCCTAAGGTTCTGCAGGGCATGCCTATAGCCCTCATCACAGCCGGTCTGCTCTCCATGGCGTTCATGGGATTCAGCGGTGTAGATGGTGGCCTGAAGGTTCTCTTCGGGCTGTAGCTAAACCAACTTGCTTAACAGTTTATAGTAGTCTTCTGGTTCGATTCCTTCCAGGTAATTCTTCCAGAAGGCTTCTACTGTTTCTGGACACTTCTCAAGCGCCAACTTCAGTGTCTTTCGGTAGTCACGTTTCTTCCCGAGCATGTAATATACGTAGGCCATATACCCCAGGGCCGTTTCGTGTTCTGGGTTTTCAGTCCTTTCCAATGCCCTCTGAAAATAGTACAGCGCATCCTCGCAACGGTTGTGAAGCATGTATATGCCGCCTATGCTCATAAGGGCCAGGAACTGCAGCGAGGTGGTCTCCAGACTCTTCACAAACCAGAATTCGGCTTCCATATACTCGTCCATTCCGAGCAGTATGTTTCCTCTCTGCTGCATCAGGGCCGTATCGTCGGGTTTCAGCCTCAGGGCTTTGTCGAGATAGGTCAATGCCTTGTCATATACCCTGCCTTCCATATATGCCGCGGATATCATGCCCATCATGTCCGACATATACTTATCGTTATACTTCTCTGGATCTGACTCTCTCTGTTTCTCGAAAAACTTCTCTGCCCTGCTGAGCATGTTTCTTCCTTGGAGTCTCTTGCCTGAAGCCATATAGCACATGCCCATATAGTGCAGATACGACTCGTCGTTGGTCAACTTCAGGTATTTCTCAAATGGTTTCAGGGCTTCTCTGTATCTCTCCATCCTGAACAGGCACTGGGCATACAGCATCAGCGAATACGGATCATCGGGTTTGGCTGCCAGGGCATAGCTCACCGAGTCGGCTGCTTCCTGAAACATCCCTTCCATATGCTGCAGCGATGCCAGATAGGTCCACCCTCCTGGCAGATAGGGGTCTGTGTCGAGAAATATCTCGTATAGCCATATCTCAGGTCCTATGGCTCCTTGCTCATGACATAGGCGGGCTATCTCTATATCTACGTCGTCAGCTCCAAGTTCGGTACAGTTTTTCACATACTCCCCAACCCAGTCAAGCATCTTCGTCACATTCTCTCCGGTATCGTCCTTGCACAATTCGGCATAACTGGCTATTATATGCAAAAACGACACCTTCAGCCTGTAGTTCTCATACCCTCGCCTCTCGTCAATCTCGGTCATCGATCCTGCCGAGTCGTCATCTTCCGCGTCGTCATCATCGGCTGATGGGTCTGTGTCATCATCATCGTCGTCATCATCGTCGTCGTCAACTGACGAACCAATCGAATCATCATATGCCGACCCATGCATTATCTCGTCCATCTCCTTCTCCAACCACTGGTCAAACAGCTTTTCTGCCTTTTCGTAGTGGTTGCCGTCGGCGAGGGCCAACTGGGCCTTGAAATATATCAGGTCGTATTCGTCATCGGCTGACAGTTTCTTCATGTCGGCCCGTGCTTCCTTGAAGTTCCGCAGGTTGATGTTGGCTTCTATCCTTACATTCAGTATGTCTATGTCCTTCGGGTGGATTCTCAACGAGTGATCGGCCACGTCAAGGGCTTCCTCAAACTGATGACAACCCAGATAATACTGACCTATCTCCATCAGGTCGTCAGCATCCAGATAAGGACGCTCGTCATGCTTCCGGCCTCTCTCATAGTCCGCCAGCAACTCCAAAAACTCTTCCGATTCGTAATAATCCATAATTCAACCTATCAACCTATCAACCTATCAACCTTTTTGCACAGCAAAAACTAATTCCCCCCTTTCCAACTGTCTCGCAGCCCTACAGTGCGGTTGAACACCAGCCTCTCTGGGGTTGAATCCTTGTCCAGAGTGAAATATCCCGTACGCTGGAACTGCAGGTAGTCCAGCGGCTTAAACTCCTTCAGGTATGGTTCCACATAGCATTTCTTCACTTCCAGACTGTCCCTATTCAGCAACTCGTGGAAGTCTCGCTCGTCGGCACCTGGATTCTCCACGCAGAACAGACGGTCGTAGAGTCTCACGTCTGCCTCCACGGCATCGTGCTGACTCACCCAGTGAATGGTACCTTTCACCTTGCGGTTGGCTCCTTCCATTCCGCTCTTGCTCGTAGGATCGTATTCGCAGTATATCTCTTCCACGTTGCCTTCGGCATCTTTCTTCACACCTGTACACTTCACGATATATGCATTCTTCAAGCGTACCTCCCTGTCGATGCTGAGTCTGAAGAATTTCTTCGGAGCATCTTCCATGAAGTCGTCGCGCTCTATCCACAGGTTGCGTGAGAACTCTACCGTGTGGTGCTTTGAGTTCTCGTCTTCTGGATTGTCCAGGGCATCGAGCTTTTCTACCATGCCTTCAGGATAGTTGGTTATGATGCACTTCACTGGGTTCATCACCGCACTCACACGGGTGGCTCGTTTGTTGAGGTCCTCACGAACGGCCGATTCCAGCATGGCATAGTCGTTCAGGGCATCATACTTGGTGTAGCCGATCATCTTGATGAAGTTGCGTATCGACTCTGGACTGTATCCACGGCGCCTCATACCACAGATGGTAGGCATGCGTGGATCGTCCCATCCGCTTACGAACCCTTCCTTCACCAGTGCCAGCATCTTCCTTTTCGACATCACGGCATAGGTGAGGTTCAGACGGTTGAACTCAATCTGGCGTGGACGGTAGTCTGGGGTTTCGTCTTCCTGATGGTTGATATGGAACCCACATTCTTTCAGTTCGTCGATGAAATAGTCGTAGAGCGGACGGTGAGGCACGAATTCCAGCGTGCATATCGAGTGTGTCACTCCTTCGAAGAAGTCGCTCTGTCCGTGGGCGAAGTCGTAGTTTGGATACACGTTCCAGGTGGTTCCTGTACGATGGTGTGGGGTCTTCTTCACGCGGTAGATAATCGGGTCGCGGAAATGCATGTTCGAGTGTCCCATGTCTATCTTTGCCCTGAGCACCATGGCTCCTTCTTCTATCTCGCCGCGGTTCATCTTCTCAAACAGGTCGAGGTTCTCCTCCACAGGTCGGTCTCTGTACGGACTTGCCACTCCTGGCTGTGTAGGCGTTCCCTTCTGCTCGGCAATCTGTTCCGAGGTCTGTTCGTCGATATATGCCTTGCCGGCTTTTATCAGGGCAATGGCAAAGTCGTAGAGCTGCTGGAAATAGTCGGAGGCATAATACACATTGCCCCACTTGAAGCCCAACCACTTGATGTCTTCCATGATGGAATCCACATACTCCACGTCTTCCTTGGCTGGGTTGGTGTCATCGAAACGCAGGTTGCACACACCGCCGTATTTCTCTGCCATACCGAAGTCCATGCATATGGCCTTGGCATGTCCTATGTGCAGATACCCATTAGGCTCCGGCGGAAACCTGGTCTGTATCCTGCCACCGTTCTTACCTTCGTCCAGGTCTGCCTTGATGAATTCCTCCACAAAGCTCCCTACCTTCGTCTCTAAGCTCTCGTCTCTCGTCTCTAAACTCTTTTCCATAATTGTATCGTGTTTTTTAAGTTTCTGCTCAATACATTAAACTGATCTATAATCTCACTCTGTATATTCTGGGTTATGTCCTGCACACCTTCGTCCTTTGGACACACACACCACAGTCCCTTCGGCACCACGGCTATTTCCACATCGGCCAGTGTGTCCACAGGGTCACCGTCGTAGTGTATCACTCCCGCTTCCTTTCTGTGTATCGACACACTCTTACACTTGAAGGTCTCTATCCTGCTGTTCCTGTCTATCGTCCCACTGAACAATTGTATGGCCATCTGTGCAGCCTCTGTCGGGAGGAAAGGCTTTATGATAGTCACGTCGAGCATACCGTCATACACCGATGCCTGCGGAGCAATATAAGCATTGTTCCCATACTGCGAAGCATTCGCCACCGACACCAAAAACGCCTTAGTCTTTATGTCACTCTCATTCGTCCCTTGAACCTGCACCCTGCACCCTGCACCCTGCACTCCATGGAGTTCACCCTCATTCGTCCCTTCAACTCCCTTTGAACTCTCCTTGAACTCCACTTGAACTCCCCTTAGTTCAATCTCATAACTCTCCGGCTTGAACGCCAACCCGTTCACCAGCATCTTTTCCACATACGCCAACGGCCCCCTCACCCTGGTCTCCGAAAACTTCTTCGATATGAACGCATCAAACCCCACACCACAGGTACAGAAGAACGGTTTCAGATTCACCACACCATAGTCCATGTGCTGCACATTACATTCGTTTATGAGCATAATGGCCTTTTTCCAGTCCATCGGTATGTGCAGATGCCGAGCCAGACCGTTGCCAGACCCACAAGGTATTATGGCCAGTGCCGTATCCGTATTGCGCAAGGCCGAAGCTATGCCGTTCACCGTACCGTCTCCGCCAATGGCACAAACTATGTCCATACCCTTCTCTGCAGCCTCACGTGCCAGTTCGTAGGCATGGCCCTCGTGATTCACTCGGCAGATTTCCACCTCGAACATATCCTTGTCTATGAGTTTATCGATCCATTTAGGGATGAGAGCCTTCCGGCCGACACCCGAAAACGGATTATACACAAACCTGATATGTTTCTTCTCGTTCATATAGCCTCTACTTCGTTTTTCCTTTCGCTCTGAAGCGTACAACAAGAGCGAAAAACAAGCGTTGTCGAGCACAATCTTTTTCGGGTGCAAAGATACAAAAAAGATATGACATTTCCAAATTTTTTGTTCCGGTCATCTGTCTTAAAGTTCCCAAGTATCTCCCGATAACCTCCCGCACACCTCCCGCACACCTCCCGCACACCTCCCGCCAGATGCCCCTCTGGGGGGAGAATGGGGGGAGGTGGGCGGGTGAATGACAGGAGTTATAACAATCTTGCTTGAAAACTAGTAAAAAAAGAATTTGGCAATCTCACAGAAAGTTACATTTTTACAAAAAAAATTTGGTGGTTTCATTTTTTTTTCGTAACTTTGTAGCCGTTTTATTTACGAAGTACATTACTTTTGTTAAAAAGATTTGTTATACAATTAGGACTAATTCATAATTTTAAACAGGATTATGGGACTTTTGCAAAATAGAATGAAGGAGTATCGGGAACCTCAGAAGTATATCAACGCTGGGATTTACCCTTACTTCCGCGAAATCGACAGCCACCAGGATACTGAGGTGGTGATGGATGGTAAGAAGGTACTGATGTTTGGGTCAAACTCATACATGGGTCTTACCTACGACAAGCGTATCTGCGACGCAGCTATCGCAGCAATCAAGAAATATGGTACAGGATGTGCTGGTTCACGTTTTCTCAATGGTACACTGGACCTCCACGTGCAGCTGGAGAAGGAACTTGCCGAATTCGTGGGCAAGGACGAGGCTCTGGTCTATTCCACAGGATTCTCGGTGAATGCGGGTGTGGTATCTGACCTCACTACGCGCAACGACTTCATCCTGGGTGATGACCGCGACCATGCATCGATCGTCGATGGACGACGACTGTCGTTCTCCACTTTCTATCACTACAAGCACAACGACATGAAGGACCTCGAGAAGCAGCTGAAACGCTGTACGCCAGAGGCCGTGAAACTGATTGTCACCGATGGTCTGTTCTCGATGGAGGGCGACTTGGCAAAGCTGCCTGAGATAGTGAAACTGAAGAAGAAATACAAGGCGTCATTGATGGTCGACGAGGCTCACGGACTGGGTGTGTTCGGAAGAAACGGCCGTGGTACATGTGACCACTTCGGTGTGACCGACGACGTGGATCTCATCATGGGTACTTTCTCGAAGTCACTGGCCAGCATCGGCGGATTTATCGCTGCTGACAAGGATACCATCAACTGGCTGCGCCACACGTCCCGCACCTACATCTTCAGTGCCAGCAACACTCCTGCCGCAACTGCTGCAGCCCTCGAGGCACTGCACATACTGCAGGCAGAACCGGAGCGCGTGGAGAACCTGTGGAAAATCACCGACTACGCACTGCAGCAGTTCAAGGAAGCTGGCTTCGAAATCGGCGACACAGAGAGTCCTATCATTCCTCTGTATGTGCGTGACAACATCAAGACTTTCGAAGTGACGAAACTCGCCTTCCAGAAGGGCATATTCGTGAACCCTGTAGTTCCACCTGCTTGTGCTCCTCAGGACACTCTCATCCGCGTGGCACTGATGGCAACTCACACCAAGGAACAGATCGACCGCTGCGTATCAACTCTGGTTGACTGCTTTAAGGAACTGAAGATAATGAAATAGTCGGCTATGATCGAAAAAATAAACTCACTGCTTGAGGAGATTCAGGGGCTGCAGGCAAGCAATGCGGAGCAACTGGAACAACTGAGAATAAAATATCTCAGCAAGAAAGGTGTGCTCAGCGACCTGATGAACGAGTTCCGTTCGGTTCCTGCTGAACAGAAGCGCGAACTGGGTATGAAACTCAACGAGGTAAAGACCGCTGCATTCGACAAAATCAACGGACTGCGCGATGCTCTCGCCTCATCAGACTCCAGCGACGATGACGACATCGACATCACACGCACAGCTTACCCAGTAAAACTCGGTACACGCCATCCTCTGACCCTGGTGAAGAACGAAATCATCGACATCTTCTCACGCCTTGGATTCTCACTGGCGGAAGGTCCGGAAGTGGAAGACGACTGGCATGTATTCGGTGCCATGAACTTCGCCGATGACCATCCGGCACGCGACATGCAGGACACCTTCTTCATCGAGAGTCATCCGGATGTCATACTGCGCACTCACACCAGTAGTGTGCAAAGCAGAGTAATGGAACAAACCCAACCTCCAATCCGTATCATCTGCCCAGGTCGTGTGTACAGAAACGAAGCCATCTCGGCCCGTGCTCACTGCTTCTTCCATCAGGTGGAAGGACTGTATGTAGCAGAGGACGTAAGTTTCACCGACCTGAAGCAAGTGCTCCTGCTCTTTGCCCGCGAAATGTTCGGCGAGGGTACACAGATACGTCTGCGTCCTTCATACTTCCCATTCACCGAACCAAGTGCAGAGATGGACATCAGTTGCAACATCTGTGGCGGAAAGGGCTGCTCGTTCTGCAAAGGCACAGGATGGGTGGAGATCCTGGGTTGCGGAATGGTTGACCCAGCAGTGCTCGAACTCAACGGCATAGACAGCAAGAAGTACAAAGGTTATGCCTTCGGCATGGGCGTGGAACGAATCACCAACCTGAAATATCAGGTGAAAGACCTCCGAATGTTCTCCGAAAACGACAAGCGCTTCCTGGAAGAATTCCAGAGTGCATATTGATACAATCAACGCTTATGACAGAAAAGACGACCTTGCGGGGTCGTCTTTTTTTGGTTTATCAGTCAATATTTTCTCGCCATAGGCGAATTATATCTCAAAGGATTTGAGAATTTTCGTTTTGATGAATAAAAGTAATGCTGCAAGGCATTACCAAAAGCAGGCAATGGGTGGATGATGGAAAACGTGTTTTACAGCATACATACATTGACTGATTCTGAATACGCAGTATTTTTATTCATCAAAAATTTTCTTTTCTTTTTTTTACACACGATTATGCATGTGATCCATTTTTTTGCTATGCCAACACCCCATAGAGGTCGAACTCATCGGCATCAGTGATAAGCACATCGTAGAACTCTCCAATGCTTAAACCACTTGAACCACTTGAACCCTTGAACTCTTGAACCCTTGAACTCTTGAACTCTTGAAGCCTTGCCCTCCCTACAGGGATTAAGACCTCTGGATCGACCTCAGGAGAGTCGAACTCAGTACGGCCAACGTAGTATTCACCCTCCACACGGTCGATGATGACACGCAGGGTCTGTCCTACCTTCTCCGCCTGGATGTCGCTGCTTATCTGCTGCTGGATATCCATCAGTTCAGATAGGCGTTGCTGCTTGGTCTTGGATTTCGCCCCACAACCTTTGAAATGACGCGCAGCCCATGTGCCGTCTTCCTCGCTGTAGGCAAATGCCCCCATACGTTCGAACCGAGCCCAGCGCACAAATTCCTTGAGTTCCTCGAACTCACGCCGACCCTCACCAGGGAAACCTACCATAAGGGTGGTGCGGAGATGTATGCCCGGAACCTCACGGCGCAGCATACGGATGAAGTCGTAGGTCTCTTCCTTTGTGATGTGTCGGCGCATATTGGTGAGCACCTTAGTACTGATATGCTGCAGAGCCACATCGAGATATTTGCACACGTTAGGCCGCTCACGCATCACACGCAGGAGGTCCTTCGGAAACTGCCGTGGATAGGCATAGTGGAGGCGTATCCACTCAACGCCATCGATATATGACATGCGTTCCACGAGTTCAGAGATGCAGCGTTTATGGTAGAGATCCATGCCATAGTAAGTGAGTTCCTGGGCAATGACCTGAAACTCCTTCACACCCTGCGACACGAGCCACTTCACCTCGTCGAGGATCTCCTCCATGGGACGACTCCGGTGGTGACCCGTCATAATAGGTATGGCACAATAGGCACAATGGCGGTTGCAACCCTCGCTTATCTTCAGATAGGCATAATGCCCCGGCGTAGTAATATGCCTCACCCCTGCTACCTGCTCCCTGCTACCTGCTACTTGCTCCCTGCGAACAAAGTTCGCCCCTGCACCCTGTTCAACAAGCCCAGTCCAGTCGAACTTGCCGTAGTAGGCATCTACCTGAGGTATTTCGAGTCTGAGTTCCTGCATGTATCGCTGCGAGAGACAGCCCATGACGTAGAGACGCTGGATGCGCCCTTCGTCCTTGGCCTGAGCATAGCGGAGAATCATATCGATGGACTCCTCCTTGGCATCCTGGATGAAACCACAGGTGTTGATGACAACAATGTCAAAGTCACCGTTGGTTGGTGAACCAGCCGAACCATCATTTTCGCTATCAAAGGATACATCGTATCCCTTCTCCTCAAACATGGCAATGAGCCGTTCGGAATCAACGAGATTCTTCGAACAGCCCATCGTTATTATATGTACCAATTGGTTCATTCAAAAAGCGAATTCACAAACTCCTTGGCATTGAATTCCTGCAAGTCTTCCATTCCCTCTCCCAGACCTATATAGCGCACAGGAATCTGGAACTGGTCGGAGAGTCCGATGACCACCCCACCCTTGGCGGTGCCGTCGAGTTTGGTGACAGCCATTGACGTGACATCAGTGGCACGGGTAAATTCCTTGGCTTGTTCGAAAGCATTCTGTCCTGTACTGCCATCGAGCACGAGCATCACGTCGTGAGGAGCATCAGGGATTATCTTCTTTACCACATTGCGAATCTTCGTGAGTTCGTTCATCAGTCCCACCTTGTTGTGCAAACGCCCAGCAGTATCAATCAGCACCACGTCGGCACCACTGGCAACGGCACTGTTCACCGTGTCGTATGCCACAGAAGCAGGATCGCTGCCCATCTGCTGTTTCACTACAGGTACACCAACACGCTCGCCCCAGATGCAGAGCTGTTCCACGGCAGCAGCACGGAACGTATCGGCAGCACCGAGTACGACCTTCTTGCCCTGCTGCTTAAACTGCCAGGCCAATTTGCCTATGGTAGTGGTCTTGCCCACGCCATTGACACCGACAACGAGTATTACGAAGGGTTTGGAAGGGGAGTCCAAAGGGGCGGCAGCCGGATTCTCGCTATTGACTAACAGTTTGGTGATTTCATCGCGGAGGATGGCATTGAGTTCGTCGGTACCCACATATTTGTCGCGAGCCACACGGGCCTCGATATTCTCAATGATTTTCAGCGTGGTGTCAACACCCACATCGCTGGTGACAAGCACCTCTTCAAGGTTGTCGAGCACCTCGTCGTCAACCTTCGACTTACCGGCTATGGCACGACCTATTTTCTCAAACACACTGGTCTTGGTCTTCTCAAGACCCGCATCGAGTGTTTCCTTTTGCTTTTTACCGAATATATTACCAAAAAATCCCATGATTTTTTAAAAAAAAGAGCGGTAGACGGGGTTCGAACCCGCGACCTTCGGCTTGGGAAGCCGACGCTCTACCAACTGAGCTACTACCGCATTTGCACTGCAAAGATAAAAAAAAAATTGCACATGAACAAATTTTTTTGTAAATTTGTGACATGAAACGATTTTTTATATTTGCAACGCTGATGGCAGCAACGGCATTTGGATTTGCCCAAACCGACCTGCCATACTACTACCGAATGTTCGGTCCGCTGATGTTCCATTCCGATGCAGCCAGAACTCTTCTGTCGATCGACACCCTCGACATAAGCAGTGACAGTTCCATATCCGAAGGCATAAAAAAGCGCAGTGAACTCCAGCAAGCCATCGACAAAGCTCTACTGAAGATATATCTCACTCGGCCCGATGTTGTGCAATATCACGACAGCAAGTTGGAAGCCGAGGAACTGGTGACACAAAAGAAGAAAGAGAAGCACGACGTAGGCACACTGCTGCAACCTGCAGTACCAGTTACAAATCCCGTAACCATGCCAGCAGACCTTGACATCGGCCTGAAAATAGAAAGACCTAATTTCTGGACCACGAGCGGAACCATGGGACTGCAGTTCACCCAGAACTATTTCTCTGAAAACTGGTACCAAGGAGGAGACAACAGCCAGACCATGCTCTCGAGTCTGCTGCTCGAAGCAAAATACGACAACACCACCAACTTCTCGTGGGAAACCAAACTCGACATGCGGCTTGGATTCATCACCAACAACACCGACACGTGCCACCACTACATCACCAACAACGACCGCCTGGAACTCTACTCCAAACTCAACCTGAAGATGATAAACAAGTGGTTCTACGCCCTCTCGCTCGATGCCAAGACACAGTTTATGCCAGGCTACAAGACAAACAAGAAGGACACCTTCTCCGACTTCCTCTCTCCACTGGATTTCAACCTCTCACTCGGTCTTGACTACAAGCCATCGCTGAAGAACGGCAACAGTCTGTCTATAGCCCTGCTGCCACTGTCGTACAATTTCCGATACATTAAAAGCGAAGAAAAGACCATACACAACTCGTTTGGCATGCAGGAAGACTTCAAGCAGAATTTCGGTTCGAAGTTCGACCTCAACTGCAAATTCACCCTGGCCAAGAATCTTACATATAAGTCGCGCCTATACTGCTACACCTCTTATAAATATGTAGAGAGCGAATGGGAAAACACCTTCAGCTATGCCCTGTCGAAATACATCTCTGCACAATGCTACACCCTGTGGAGATTCGACGACAGACGGCCTAAGTCGCAGTACGACGACAACCTGGGATTCTTCCAGTTTAAGGAATACTTCACCCTGGGACTCTCGTATAAATTCCAGTAAACTCGATGAAAAGGTTTTTGAGCATTTTCGTTTGCGCCTTCGTTTTCGTTGGCACAATGCCTGCCCAACCTATGGAGTGGCGGGGTATAATGATCGATGTAAGCCGACATTTTCTCCCCATAGACTATCTGTACAAAGAGGTCGATGCCATGGAGAGGTTCGGCCTCAACAAACTGCACCTGCACCTCACCGATGCCGCAGGATGGAGACTGGAGATAAAGTCGAGACCAAGACTTACGGAAATAGGAGCATGGCGCAGTGCACCACTGTGGAAAGACTGGTGGAACGGCGACAGAAAATACTCCGATCGGGAGAATGGTTTCGGAGGATACTATACACAGAGCCAGATGCACAGTTTGATTGATTATGCGCAAAAGAAAGACATCGATATCATACCCGAGATAGAATTTCCTGCTCACTCCGAAGAAGCCGTTGCTGCATACCCCGAAATTGGGTACAACCACGCCGAGATGGATATGGCAAAAGAGGAGACCTATGCGTTTATGCGCGACGTGCTGACGGAGGTTGCAGCACTGTTTCCTTCGCACTACATCCACGTAGGCGGAGATGAAGCTACCACACAGCATGGTCTGCAACCAGAGGGCATGCGAAGGGTGAAAGAGATTGCCGACAGTCTGGGAAAACGCATGATTGTGTGGGACGAAGCACTTACGGATGAACCATCGGATTCGGATATGATCATAATGGTATGGCGCAATATCGGCACAGCCCAGAAGGCCATGCAACTTGGTCATCCAGCCATACTCTGTCCTGGGAAATACTGCTATCTGGACAAGGCACAGGATGCACCCACGACCCAACCCAAGGCAGCAGGAGGCTTTCTGCCAATAGACAGCGTGTATGCCCTGCCATTGTTCAACAATCAAAAGTTGCTGGGACTGCAGGCCAACGTGTGGACAGAACACATAGAAACCCCTGAATACATGGAATATATGCTCTGGCCACGGGCCTTTGCCATTGCAGAAATAGGCCGCGAAGGTTTCACCGAAGACCGTGATATTCAGGCGTTTCACCAGCGAGCCCTCGAAGCCACAAAGATATTGCGCGATTCGCTGCACATCAATGCCTTCAACCTGGCACAGGAAGTGGGAGAACGGAAGATTGTGGTGCAGAATTCTCCTTCAACAAGTTCAGGAACCAAATGCAGAGTTAAGAGTTCACTGCATTATAATACCAAACCTCACAGTGCATACCCCGGAAGTGGTGAAGGATGCCTCATCGACGGCATATTCGGAGGGTGGAACAACACCGATGGCAAATGGCAGGGGTTCATAGGCCGTGGCGGAATGGACGTAACCCTGGACCTGGGCCACAAAACCACCGTGAGAAGCATCATGGGCGACTTTATGCAGAGCACAGGACCAGAGATCTTCTTCCCGTTCAGGATAAAGATATCAGTCAGTGATGACGGTTCGCACTACACACTGCTCTCCGACAAGAGCTATCCTGATATCTATTGCACCCAGCCAGAAGACTATCGGCAACTGGGTTGGCAGGGGCGTGTCAAGACCCAGTTCATACGCCTGCAAGCCTTCCCCGGAGACAGGGGTGGATGGATATTCTGCTCGGAAGTATTTGCCAAAAAGTGAAAAAAAATTTTGCAGTTTCAAATATTTTTTGTAACTTTGCATTCCGAACGCGCTAAAAATAACAATATTACATAATAAAACATAATCAAACAACAAAAACAATTATGACTAAGCAAGACATCGTGTCACAGATCGCACAGAAAACAGGTCTGGATAAGACAACAGTTCTGAATTGCGTTGAAGCATTCATGGCTGCAGTAAAGGAAGATATGATTGGTGGTGAGAATGTTTATCTCCGTGGTTTCGGTTCATTCATCCTCAAGACAAGAGCACAGAAGACAGCTCGCAATATCACAAAGAACACTACCCTCATCGTTCCAGAGCACAACATCCCTGCTTTCAAGCCAGCTAAGGAATTCCTCCACGAGGTAAGCAAGCTGTAATCAGAGACGAGAGACGAGAGACGAAAGACGAAAGAGTTCTCTAACGTTTTCAACGTAAGATTTAAATAAATTTTCAAAAACAACAACACTATGCCAAACGGTAAGAAAAAGAAGAGACACAAGATCTCGACTCACAAGCGCAAAAAGCGCCTGAGAAAGGATCGTCACAAGAGCAAGTAGTAAAATACTTGCTCTCTAATTATTAATGAGGTAATGACAAGCGAACTTATTATCGACGCGCAGCCCAACGAGGTGGACATTGCCCTGCTGGAAGACAAGCGACTTGTGGAATTCCAGAAAGAAGGCAAAGATACAAAGTTCTCTGTGGGCAACATCTATGCAGCCAGGGTCAAAAAAATCATGCCAGGCTTGAACGCATGTTTTGTCGAAGTAGGTCACGAGCGCGAAGCATTTCTTCATTACCAAGACTTGGGTGGACAGTTTTTGTCGCTCTCAAAGTACACCAAACAGGTAGCCAGCAACAGAAAGAAATTGGCTCCTATGGATAAGTTTGTACGCCAGCCCGAACTCAAGAAGGAGGGACTGCTGGAAGAAGTCGTGTCGGTAGGAGAAGAGATTCTCGTACAGATAACAAAGGAACCCATCAACACCAAGGGACCGCGACTCACAGGCGAAATATCCATAGCAGGCAGATTCCTGGTTCTGCTTCCGTTCTCCGACAAGGTACATGTGTCGGGCAAAATAAAGAGTTCTGCCGAACGCGCCCGACTAAAACAGCTCGTACAGAGCATCAAGCCTAAGAACTTCGGAGTCATAGTAAGGACCGTTGCCGAAGGCAAGAAAGCCAGTGAACTCGACTCAGAGCTCGACAGTCTTCTGGAAGACTGGCAAAGTTGCATGGAGCGAGTACAGATGGCTCCAGACCTGCCGATATTAGTTCACGAAGAGACAGGAAGAACGGTTGCTATCCTGCGCGACCTCTTCAATCCTTCATACGAAGCCATCCATGTGAACAACAAGGATGTGTATCGTGAAGTGCAGCAGTATGTCTCGATGATTGCTCCAGAGAGAGCCGACATCGTGAAACTCTACAAGGGGAGTGTACCTATTTTCGACAATTTCGATGTCACCCGGCAAATCCACTCGGGATTTGGCAAGACGGTGAGTTTCCACAAGGGAGCCTATCTGGTCATCGAACAGACAGAAGCCTTGATGGTAGTCGATGTCAACAGCGGCAACCGCAAACGCGACGTCGATGGACACGAGGCCTATGCATTCGAGGTCAACATGGGTGCTGCCGAGGAGATTGCACGCCAGCTCCGACTCCGCGATATCGGAGGAATCATAGTCATTGATTTCATCGATATGGACACATCGGAGCACCGTCAGAAGCTCTACGAGCACATGACCGAACTGCTGAAAACCGACAGGGCAAAACATAACATTCTTCCTTTGAGCAAGTTCGGACTCATGCAGATCACACGCCAGAGAGTCCGTCCTGTGACAGAGGTATTCGTGGAAGAGGCCTGCCCTACATGTTTCGGCAAGGGGACTATAAAGTCGTCGTATCTCTTCACCGAAACCCTGCAAAGCAAGATTGACAAAATGGTCAACCGCCTTGGTAAGAAGAATTTCCGTCTCTACGTACATCCGTATGTTGATGCCTATATCAAGAAGGGATTCCCTTCACTGCTGACGAAGTGGCACATGAAATACGGACTGGGTATCAAGGTCATCCCTAACCAGCAACTCGCTTTTCTGCAATATCAGTTTAAGGACAAGAAAGGCAACGAGATAAACATGCAGGAAGAGATAGACTCGAAATGACAAGACAACACTGACACAAAAAGAGCACCGTGCATATGGGCAGGTGCTCTTTTTGTGTGTTGCTTGTGTTTCAGCACAGCGACATCACTCCAGCCTTCGTAACCAGCGATGCCACCAGCATTATCACTCCGGCCAGCACCACTCCCAGTAGCACGGCCCACACGCTCTTCCTGAAGTCCAGGTTCAGAAAACTTGCAGCCAGGGTTCCGGTCCAGGCACCAGTACCAGGAAGCGGCACACCCACAAACAGCAGCAGGGCCACGTACAGTCCCTTTCCTGCCGAAGCCTGCAGTTTGGCACCACCCTTCTCGCCCTTGCGCAAGCACCAGGTGAAGAACCGCCCCGTGTATTTCTTGTCCTTGCCCCATTCCAGCACCTTTCTGGCATAAAGAAAAATGAAAGGCACAGGAAGCATATTGCCAAGTACGGCAAGCACTATGGCAGATACGAGTGGTACATCGAGAGCCACGGCATAGGGTATTGCACCACGGAGTTCAATCAGTGGCACCATAGATATAAGAAAAACCCAGAGATAGTTCATTGAGCAATGTGAATTCAGTGATTCGTGGTGCAAAGTTACAAAAAAAAAATGACATTACACAATAAATTTACATTTATTGCGTTTATAAAGCATGAAATCAGCAATCCATAGTCTCAAAGTTGCACTCCGTAGCCTATTTTCGGCCACCTGCCACTTGCTACCTGCTCCCTCCTCCCTGCTCCCCACTACCTGCTACCTGCTAC
>R04__coassemble_210_pt1 | contig 22220 bp, 20 predicted proteins | sample R04__metabat2_low_PE_002 | metagenome-assembled genome bin R04
AACTTTTTGAAAACGGTGGTTTTCTTCGATCTTTGACAGACTGGAACATAAAAATAAACATTAAAAAAGAAAATGGCTGCGCGGTGTTATAACTCCTAACTGCGTTTTAAGGGGAGTTCAAGTGGAGTTCAGGTGGGGTGGGGGTGTGCTATCGCACCTTCCAGACTTTCAGGGATATGTAGCCGTTGCAGGCTTGGGGGAGGCAGACGAAAATGGCGTTGTTGAGCCATGCGTAGCGGCTGTCGGCAGGGGCCGTGAAAACGGGTGAGGCACGGAAATAGTCGTGGTGGATGATGCCACGGTTGCGAACCTGGATGGTGACGCTGTCGTCGGTGAGGATGGCATAGGCGGCGTCGAGATCAGTGCGGTGGTTATCGGGGTCAACGGTCTGTGTGTCGGCTCCTCCAGGGAGCACGATGCCACGGAGCAGAGGACCTTCGAATGTGCCGCCGGTGATGGGGATGATGGTGTGGCCCTGGTCGGTGTAGGCTGGACCGCAGGTGACTTTCAGCTGCATGACATAGTCGAGCTGGGGCTGTGTCTGGGCCGACAAACCCAGAGGCAACAGAAAAAACGAGAGAGCAACGATAAACGTAAGCATAGGCATGATTCTATGGAAACTATGGCTTTTGTGGTTTGGAATTGTGGTGCAAAGTTAGTGAAAATATGTGACAATGCAAAAAAAAATTTTGCCATGTCTGAAAATTTTTGTAAATTTGTGCTTTGAAAAAAAATGAAAAGAAGGTTAACTTTTGCTTTTGCCCTGGTCTTTGCATGTGCAACGGCAGTGTGGGCTCAGGGAGACGATGTGGGTACATGGACCAGTGTGCAGGTAATGAAATCGATAGAGAGAAACTACCTGATGGCACGTGTTGAGCATAGGTCGTATGACAAGCTGGGTGCCACGGAATGCTATTTCGGCATGGCAGGAGCCGGCCGCAGGTTTACAAACTGGCTGAGCGGAGACTTGAGCTATGAGCTGTGGAAGGTGCCCGCCAGCGGCAATGTGACAGTGCACAAGGGCGTGGCATCGGTGACAGGAAGCCTGAAGCAAGACGCCATGACACTGGCCCTGAGGGAGAAATACGAGTTGTCGTTTAACGAAGACGGCAGCACGGGACATACTCTCAGGTCGCGGCTCAGGGCACAGTACAAGGTGGACGGAACGGTATTGACACCATATGTGATGTATGAGTTTTTCAATGGTTTCGCAGGCACTGGATGGATTCGTTCGCTGCACTATGCGGGAACGGAGATAAGGCTGGGAAAGGGCAGTGTGGTGGATGTGTTTTATATGTATCACCTGCACCCAGATGGAGGCGGCACGACGGGGTGCCACACAGTGGGAGTGGGGTATGTGCTGAACTTGTAAGGTAGCAGGGAGCAAGGAGCAGGTAGCAGGTAGCAGGGAAAAATATAAAATTATGAAAAAGAGTGATATTATAGCCATATGCTGCGCAGTGGCAGTGGTGGCAGGGTTTGTAGTTATCCCGGGAGCATCGGATGCCTTTGCCAAGGCAACGGCAGAACACCCGTTCGGGATGAGTTTCGTGAAGTTTGCCATACTTTCTACCTTTGGCGAAATGATAGGCCTGAGGATAAAGAAGGGAGTGTATGTGGAAAGGGGGTTCGGCGTGGGACCGCGTATGGTGATATGGGGACTGCTCGGAATGCTGATATGCGGTGCATTCATAGTGTTCAAGTCAGGAACCGTGGCCCTGTATGGAGTGCTCGGATGTCCACAGGCTGCAGAGTGGTTTAAAGCCGGAGCCGAGATGAGTTGGGGCAAGGTGCTGGTTGCACTCAGTGTGAGTGTTTTGTGCAATACCTTCTTCGCACCGGTGTTTATGACCTTTCACAAAATTTCGGATATACACATACGCAACACAGGAGGCAGCATGAAGGGCTATTTCGGCACCGTGATGCCAGTGAGGAAGATAATCACCACGCTCGACTGGGACACACAGTGGAACTTCGTGTTCAAGAAGACCATCCCGCTCTTCTGGTATCCGGCCCACACGCTCACATTCCTGTTGCCAGCAGGATTGCAGATGCTCTTTGCCGCGCTGCTCGGTGTGGCCCTCGGCATAATACTGGCAGTGGCGAATAATAAATAGGTAGGGCGGTCAGGCGATAACATAACAATATAAATTAATATAATAAGGTAAAGAAAGAAAAATGGAAAGATTTACAGGTACTGTGTCAAGAGGTGTGCGCTGTCCTATCATCAGGGAAGGTGACAATTTGGCAGAGATTGTTTCGACGAGTGTGATTGAAGCTGCGCGGGGCGAAGGCTTCAGCATCAACAACCGCGACGTGATAGGCATCACAGAGAGCATCATTGCACGTGCTCAGGGCAACTATGCCTCGGTTGACGACATAGCCGCAGACATAAAGAGGAAATATCCCGAAGGCACTGTGGGAGTGATATTTCCCATACTTTCGAGAAACCGCTTTGCCATATGCCTGAAGGGCATTGCACGCGGGGCGAAGAAGGTGGTGCTGCAACTCTCGTATCCCTCGGACGAGGTGGGCAACGAACTCGTGCCGCTCGACCTGATAGAGAAAGAAGGCATCAACCCTTATTCAGACGTGTTGACAGAGGCCGAATTCAGGAAGCATTTCGGTGTGATACGCCATCCGTTCACCGGGATGGACTACATTCAGTACTACGGTGACGTGGTACGTGCCGAAGGAGCCGAGGTGGAGATTATCTTTGCCAATCATCCTCAGGACATCCTCGCAAAGACCGACTGCGTGCTGTGCTGTGACATCCACACCAGGAAGCACTCGAAGAAGATTCTGCGCAATTCGGGAGCAAAGGCTGTATATGGACTTGACGACATACTCTCAACCCCGAATGCCGGCAGCGGATACAACAGCAAATATGGCCTTCTGGGCAGCAACAAAGCCACAGAAGACAAGGTGAAGTTGTTCCCTCACGAGTGTGAGGACATGCTCTACGACATCCAGCAGCGCATCTTGGACAAGACCGGCAAGAAGGTGGAGGTGATGGTGTATGGCGACGGTGCGTTCAAGGATCCTCAGGGCAAGATATGGGAACTTGCCGACCCGGTTGTTTCTCCTTCACATACCGATGGACTCAACGGCACTCCAAACGAACTGAAACTGAAGTACCTGGCCGACAACGAATTTGCTTCGCTCTCGGGCGAAGAACTGAAGGCTGCCATTGCGAAGAAAATCCGTGACAAGGGAGATAACCTCGTGGGTCAGATGGCATCAGAGGGTACTACTCCACGTCAACTCACCGACCTTATCGGTTCGCTTTGCGACCTTACCAGTGGCAGCGGCGACAAGGGTACTCCAGTGGTGCTTGTACAGGGCTATTTCGACAATTACACATCGTGAAACTGATACTGGCAAGCAATTCGCCACGGCGGCAGGAACTGCTTCGCGGTCTGGACCTGGACTTCGAAGTGAGGGTGCTTGACGGCATAGACGAGAGTTATCCCGAGTCGCTGCCCCTGGAAGAAGTGGCAGAATACATAGCAGGCAAGAAGGCCGATGCCTATCTCGCCACGCTGAAGGACGACGAACTGGTGATCACGGCCGATACCATCGTGGTCTGCGACGGAGAGGTGATGGGCAAGCCCAGGGACAAGGCCGATGCACAGAGGATGCTGCGCCACCTGAGTGGCAAAACCCATCAGGTGATAACAGGTGTCTGTCTTGTATCGATTGCACACAGAAGGTCGTTTAGTGTAAAAACCGATGTTACTTTTGCAGATTTAACATCTGAGGAGATAGATTACTACATCGACCACTACAAACCATTCGACAAAGCCGGAGCCTACGGAATACAGGAATGGATAGGCTATGTCGGTGTGAAGGAACTCCGCGGAAGTTATTTCAATGTTGTTGGTTTCCCTGTGCAGAGGGTTTATGGCGAGCTATGCTCGCAGTTAGGAGTGAGTCGGCTTCGCCGAGGTTGATAGGTTGATAGGTTAAAAACTGTTAAAAAATAATATTTTTAAGTGTTGATACAATAAAGTGGCAATTCTTGCGTTTATGAGGTATGAAAACTGCAAGAATTTAGTAATATGGAGAACGGAAAAACGAAGATAAAAGACGGAATGAGTCCTGTGGGGCGTGCTGTGAAGCGTGGGTTTGACTTTATGGGAGCATTGTTGGGACTGATAGTGACATCACCGGTGATGTTGGTGGTGTACATATTGCAGAAGCGCGAGAGCCGTGGGCCTGTGTTGTTTAAGCAAGAGAGAATAGGCAAGGGCGGAAAACCATTCAAGATAGTGAAATTCCGCACTATGAAGATAAATGCCGAAGAAGACGGACCACAGCTTGCTGCCGAAGAGGACAAGCGTCTCACGTGCATAGGCAAGGTGCTCAGGGCACACCATCTGGATGAATTGCCACAGTTGTGGAATGTGCTCGTGGGCGATATGTCGTTCGTGGGGTACAGACCAGAGCGTCAGTTCTTTATCGACCAGATTATGGAGCATCGCCCTGACTACACTGACCTATATATCTGTAGGCCTGGTGTAACGTCAGATGCCACTCTCCACAATGGCTACACCGACACAATGGAAAAAATGATTACCCGCCTCGATATGGACCTTGACTATATCCGTAACCGCAGTGTGTGGATGGACATCAAGATAATATGCGAAACCCTCGGAAGTGTGGTAGGAGGGAAGAAGTTTTAAGAGAAGCCTCACCCCAACCCTCTCCATAAGGAGAGGGAGTTTAATATAAAATAGAAGGAGTTTATAGGTTTATGAAAAGAATAATATTATTAGTTCTCAATTTTTACCTCCTTACTTTGCTCTCCACCCTCCAGGGGGGAGTAGGAGGGGGGCTCCTCTTTGCCCAGTCGATGAGCGACGATCAGGTGATAAAGTTTGTTCAGCAGCGTCAGGCAGCAGGTGACGATCAGGCCAAGATCGTGAGTGCCTTGCTGAAGAAGGGCGTGACGGTGCAGCAGATTCAGAAGATACGCAAGAAGTACGAGGCCGAACAGCAGAATCTGGGTGCCACGGATATTACGGACAAGAACAAAGGCATGAGCCGCAGTCGTCAGAACAACCAGCGCCAGATGGATGGTGAGCAGTTTCAGCAGCAGAACAACTACATGCTGCAGAGTCAGGTGCGTGGCAACAACGGATGGAACGGCTACACCATGGACGAGAGACGCCAGATGCTCGGCGACGAGATGGGATTCCTGGACATAGACTCGCTGCTGTATTATCAGGAAAAATTCAAGGAGAAGGCCCAGGTGTTCGGAAGGAATATTTTCAATAATCCGTATCTGTCGTTTCAGCCTAATATGAACATAGCCACACCGGCCAACTACAGACTAGGAACGGGTGACAACGTGTATATTGACGTGTGGGGAGCTTCGCAGGAGACCTTCGAAGGCGAGATATCTCCAGATGGCACAGTGACCATCCCGGGTGTGGGTCCTATACAACTCGGCGGAATGACAGTGGCACAAGCCAACAAGACACTGCAAAGCAAACTGGGCAGCGTATATGGCGGTTCGCAGGTACAACTCACCGTGGGCGGTACGCGGAGCATACAAGTTCAGGTGCTGGGTGAAGTAAAGGTGCCCGGAACATATACGCTGAGCAGCCTTTCCACAGCCTTCAACGCATTGTATGCTGCAGGAGGCATAAGCGATGTGGGAACACTGCGTGACATAAAGGTGTACAGAAGCGGCAGGGAGATTGCCACGATAGACGTGTATGACTACATACTCAACGGCAACGTGGCAGGAGACGTAAGACTGCAGGACAACGACGTGATAAACGTAGGTCCTTATCAGGAACTCGTGATGATGGACGGAAGGGTGAAGCGCCCAATGTTCTACGAAATGAAGACAGGCGAAAGTCTGAAGACCGCCATGGACTATAGTGGCGGATTTGCCGGAGATGCCTACAGAAAGAACGTGAGAGTGGTACGCCGCGGAGGTGGGGGATCGGAATACTCCATACATACCGTTGACGAATTCGACATGAACGGCTTCGTGGTGATGAACGGCGACTCGGTGTATGTGGACTCCACAGTGGCCCGCTACAGCAACATGGCCGAAGTGAGAGGTGCCGTATACCACGCCGGCATGTACGAAGTGGGTGGCAGCATCACCAGCGTGAAGGGTCTGATAGAAGCTGCCGACGGAGTGACTCCGGGAGCATTCATGAACCGTGCCGTGATGCACAGACAGAAAGACGACATGTCGCTCGAAGTGGTGGCAGTGGACCTAAAAGGCATCATGGAAGGCACTGCACCGGATGTGATGCTGAAGAAGAACGATGTGCTGTTCATCCCGAGCAAGCAGGATTTCCTCACCGAACAGACTTTCAAGATTTCAGGCGAGGTGATGTATCCTGGAACATATCAATATGCATCGGGAACCACACTCGAAGACCTCGTGCTCCAGGCAGGAGGACTGACCAACCAGGCCTCTACATCGAAGGTGGATGTGTTCCGCAGAAAATACGATGCATCAACACTCGAGACCAGCAACGAGGTATCGGAAACCTACTCGTTCGCGTTGAAAGATGGATTCGTGATTGACGGCACACCGGGATTCGAACTGCAACCATACGATGAAGTGATGGTGAGAAAGAGTCCTTCGGCCAACAATATGGTGACCGTGAGCATCACAGGATCGGTGAACTTCGAAGGTTCATACGGCATCACGAGCAAGAGCTATAAACTCTCCGACCTTATCAAGGCAGCAGGAGGCATCACCGAACTAGCATATGCCAGGGGAGCTCGCCTTGAGCGCCGCATGACAGAAGAAGAACGCCAGCAGCGAGAGACAAGTCTCAGGAGCCAGCAGATAGCCCTCTACGAAAACAGTCTCAATGCCGACAAGACCTTCGACTTCAACCGTGCCGACACACTGCTCTCGATGAAGATGGACGTGGGTACGACCTATCCTGTGGCCATCAACCTCGACAAGGCCCTGGAGACCCCAGGTTGCACCGACGACATAGTGCTGCGCGAAGGCGACAAGGTGGTTGTGCCACAGTATTCAAACACTGTGAAGGTGAGTGGCGAGGTGATGTATCCAATATCGATGAACTATGTGGAAGGCAAACCTCTCAGCTACTATATCAAGCGTGCCGGAGGCTATGCCAACAAGGCCCGCAAGAGCCGTGTATATGCCATCTACATGAACGGCTCAGTGGAACTGATAAACAAACGCTCGTCAAAGGACATACAGCCTGGCTGCGAAATCGTGGTACCAACCAAGGACACCGCCAACAAACTCTCTACGGCTGAATACATGAGCATGGGTACAACAGCCGCATCAATCAGTACGATGATGGTGACAATTGCGAATCTTTTGAAATAGGTTAGAGATTAGAGCATTATGGAAGAGAATAAGAATAAACAGGAAATGATAGACCTCGGTGCGGTACTGAAGAAATTATTGCAGCGAAAATGGAAAATTGCATTGATTCTTCTGTGCGTGGCGATTGTGTCGGCGGTTATTATTGTAATGGTTCCGCGTACATATAGAAGCGAGGTGTCACTGGCACCAGAGACCGACAACGTGGCATCGGGAGGATCACTGAGTTCCATAGCCTCGTCATTCGGATTCGATATAGGAGGTATGACATCATCGGATGCGATATATCCAATACTCTATCCAGACTTGTTTGAATCCACCGATTTCATCGTAGGATTGTTTGACATCCAGGTAGAGACCATTGACGGAGCAGTCAAGACAGATTACTACGATTACCTTATTAATCACCAGGAATCGGCCCCATGGCAACCATTGATGAGATCTATAAGGAAACTCTTCAAACAAAAGGCCAAAATAGCCAGCGGCGCTGGAAAAAAATCGGAAAAACCGCTGAAAGTGTATGCCAACGGAGATACCGTAGATCCGTTTATGCTTACAGAACGCCAAAACGGATTGGTGGAGATGGTTCAGGGGATGATATCGTGCAGTGTAGATAGAAAGACGGAGGTTATTACTATCACTGTTGAAGACCAGGATCCGCTTATCAGTGCTACGATGGCTGACTCAGTGAGGGTGAGGCTCCAGCGATTCATCACAGACTACCGTACCAGCAAGGCTCGATTTGATTGCGAGTATTACGCACAGCTTGCCGACGAAGCCAAGAATGACTATGACGAAGCTGTGGCAGAATACAGTGCATACTGTGACTCACACAAGGATGTGATACTGCAGTCCTATATTTCAGAGAGAGACAATCTGGAGAACGATATGCAGGTGAAGTTCAACACATATAATGCTCTCTACACCCAACTTCAGGCCGCAAGGGCAAAGGTACAGGAGACCACTCCTGCATTTACGATACTTCAAAACTCATCGGTACCCATCAAGCCCGACAAACCAAAGCGCATGATATTTGTCCTTGCTATGACATTCTTGGCGTTCATAGTTATAGTGCTCTGGTACGTGAAGGATGAGATTGTGAAACTGACTAACTCAGAAACAGCACAGGAATCAGAACCGGAGAGTTGATGCATCCATCTAAGCGAATATTTGTAAACACCATTGCGCAGTACATAAAAGCTGTCATAGACATTTGTCTGGCTCTTTATACTACGAGACTCATCCTCTCTGTGATGGGGCAAGATGATTACGGAATATATCAGTTGGTGGCTGGTGTGATACTGATGCTGGGATTCCTTACCAACGCTATGGTGATTACGACCCAGCGGCATCTCTCTTACCAGCATGGGCAACAGGATGCACGGAAGGTGAGAATGGTGTTCTCCAACAGTGTGCTGCTGCACTTGGGCATAGGGGTGGCGATGATAGCGGTGCTGATGGTGCTCCGGAATTTTCTTGTATTCGACTATCTGAATATCGCCGACAGCCGTAGAGATACGGCTTCAGTTGTATATACGATGTCGGTGCTGATGTTGTTCGTGACCTTTGTCACAGCCCCGTTCAAGGCCCTGTATATAGCAAGGGAGAACATCGTGTATATCTCGGTCGTGGAGGTTTGTGATGCCGTACTGAAACTTGTTCTTGCCCTGCTGCTTATCAATATGCAGGTCGACAAACTGCTCATCTACTCCTACATGATGATCACGGTGCATGTCATCAATTTTCTTGCTTTCGCCATCTATGCAATGGCAAAATTCCAGGAGTGCAGTCCAAGGCATTTCTTTGCCGACTACGACAAAACCAGTATCAAGGCCCTCAGTGGATTTGCCGCATGGACCACCTATGGCATGGGGTCGATCATGCTTCGTAACCAGGGTCTGCAGGTGGTGCTGAACAAGGAATTCGGAACCGTCGTAAATAGTGCATACGGACTTGCAAACCAGATATATTCGAAGGTTTCGTTTCTCTCAACATCTGTGGTCAACGCCATGAATCCGCAGATAATGAAAGCCGAAGGGGCAGGGGAACGCCAGAAGATGCTGATGCTGGCCGAGATGGAGAGCAAAATTGTCACCATGCTGATGTCGCTGATGTTCATACCGCTGATAGTGGAGATGCCCAACGTGCTGGCATTCTGGCTAAAGGATGTGCCGCCATACACGCTGCTCTTTTCGCAGATACTGCTCGTGTGCTTTATTGTTGACCAGACCACCTACGGTCTTCAGTCAGCCAACCAAGCCATTGGCAACATACGTGGTTATACCCTGATTATGTACACCCCGAAACTGCTGTTCCTCGTGGTGGTATGGGTGGTGTTGAGATATACTGCTTCGGTGGCATGGGTGATGTACCTTTATCTAATTTTAGAGGCCGTGATGGCCTTTGTACGGCTTCTGTATATGAAATATACGGCCGATGTCAGGATCATGCCGTTCGTGATGAACGTCGTTGTACGTATCATTCCTATGGCATTGCTGCTCGTGGCGGTATCAATGCTCCTGAAGGACTGGTTTGATTTCCGCTTCGGTTTCCTGCTCACCATAACTTGTGCAATCATCGTGGGAGGAATATACGCATGGTTTGGTGTCCTTCGCAAGACGGAAAGGGATGTGATAGCTAATATACTAAAGTCAAAAATCAAAAAATGACACTGCAGATCAACATAGGAAGGTTCCTGCATATTGAAAAGCGTACTTTGGCTTTTCAATTGTTCTATGTTGGTATTCTGATTGCATTCCTTGGGTCGCTGAATCCATGGTTCATGTGGAAGTTGTCGCACTACTATGTGTATATTGCCACATTGTTCATCACCTTGGCCTGGCTGCTTTCGCGCAGTGTAAGCAAGCATCTCTTTACAAGGACGGACTACAAGTATCCACTTCTGGCATTTTTCGTGATATTGGTCTATCAGGCCGTTGTCAACGAATTGAACATTAAGGGGTATATCACCATCTTTGTGAACTGTGCCATAGTGCTTTCGCTGCTATCTCTGCGATATGAACTGCTGACCAAACTGGCCAAATGGCTTGCTGTGACCATGGGGTGCATTCTGGCAGTGTCGATACCATACTACATGTTGTTCCTCCTTGGATACGACCTGCCGAATGTGTCGCTTGAAAACGAAGAACTCGGCTATTCATATTTCAACTATTTCTTCTTTCTGCTCGACAATCGCTTCACAGCGATCATCATACCACGCTTCAGTTCCGTGTTCCTTGAACCTGGTCACCTGGGATCTGTGTGTGTTTATCTCCTGGCTACCCAGATTGGCAGATGGAAGAAATGGTATTGCATCCTGCTGATGACAGCCATTGTGCTGTCGTTCTCTCTTGCTGCCTATATCTTTATGATTATTATGGCATTTATGAGTATGTGGATAAGGGGCAAGCGCATCGTCGTGAGTCTTACCATATTCATAGCGCTGTTGGTGACAGGAGGCGTGTATGCCTATTTCTACAACAACGGCAACAATATGGTCAATGAACTGATTCTTTCTCGCTTGGAGGTCGATGAAGATGGTAAATTGGTTGGCGACAATCGTGTGACTGAGGAGTTTCAGGATGAGTTCGATGACTTTCTTGAGTCGGATGATATACTGTTTGGACGTAAGTATGAGAACGAGAAATATGGTTGGGGAAACTCTGGCTTTCGAGTATTCACCTACGACAACGGCTTTGTCGGTGTGATGCTTGTCATCGTTTTCTACCTGCTGGCTATCCACCGAAGCAGGAACCTGAAAGCGAAGATTTCGATGTTTCTCTTTGCCTGCGTGGCTTTCTATGTGAGAGCCACTCCGATGATGTATTATTTCCTGATACCGATGTATCTGTTTGCATACTTGGACTTAAAACAAATTCGAAAACAATGAAGAAACTCTCCATAGTGATGCCCGTATTCAACTGCACTGAATACGTAAGGGTGATGATTGACAGTATCCTGGCAAACGATTTCCAGGATTGGGAACTCCTCGCTGTTGACGATGGTTCGGAGCAGGATACGCTCGATTTGCTTGCCGGTTATGCCGAAAGGGATTCGCGTATCAAGTTCCTTCAGCGGGATCGTGAACCAAAAGGTGCCCAGACTTGTAGGAATATAGGCTTTGAACGTGCTGAAGGTGAGTATATCATCTTCTTCGACTCCGATGACTATATCTCGCCAACCTGCCTCGGCAATCGTGTGTCACAACTCGATTCACGGCCTGAACTGGATTTCATGGTGTTCCCTTCAGGTGTGCTGGAAAATGGAGAGATTAGTACGGCGGAACCAAAGTTCTGCTTTGGATACGATATCTTTGACGATTGCATAGTGATGTTTGCTGAGAGAATACTGCCGTTTGTGGTTGTGAATAATATATATCGAACCGAGTCACTGCGACGTCACAGCATTACGTGGGATACCAACTTGCGTTCTATGCAAGATGCAGATTTTAATCTTCAGACACTTCTTTCAGGTATGCACTATTCTTTTGCAAAGTGTACTCCAGACTATGGCTACAGACGTTCTGGAAGTGCTGACTCTGTGTCAAAAAAGATATTTTCAGACCAACACCTGCAAAGTCATCAGTATGGCCTTGAGAAGTTCTGTTCCTCTATACAGACTGTTTATGGGAATCGTTATGACAGGAATCTGTATGACCAGACCATTTATATGTTTAATCAGATATGCAAGACATCATTTAATGCGGTATATGTCAATGGACTTTGTGACATACTTAAACGTCATAACAGGTCTTTTGGTAGAAAATTTGCCTTGCAGATCAAATTGCTTACATCACTCAGCCGTTTCCTGCCATATCGTTTTGTCAGGCGGGTGGTGTTCTATTCCTATCTCAAATACTACTCAAACATAACTAGCAGATATAAACCTGAAAAAATTAGCAGTCAATTATGAAAGCAAGAGTAATAGCATACTATCTGCCTCAGTTCCATCCTATTCCGGAGAACGATGAGGCTTGGGGACCTGGGTTCACTGAGTGGGTGAATGTGGCAAAGGCGCGTCCTTTGTTCCGTGGACATTATCAGCCTCGCATTCCTGCCGACCTTGGGTTCTACGACCTTCGTCTGCCTGAAATCCGTGAAAAACAGGCCGAACTGGCACGCGAGGCAGGTATCGAAGGCTTCTGCTATTGGCACTATTGGTTTGGAAACGGCAAGATGCTGCTCCAGCGACCATTTGAAGAGGTGCTGGCAAGTGGCAAACCCGATTTCCCTTTCTGCTTTGCATGGGCAAACCACGATTGGACCACCGGCACATGGCAGAAGGAGAACAAGGAATTCACCAAGGATATGATTGCCAAGCAGGAATATCCTGGCGATGAGGATTATATTGCCCACTTCAACTATTGTCTCCCTGCTTTCCGCGACCATCGCTATATCACCGTTGACGGCAAACCGTTGTTCGTACTCTTCGATCCATACCATTTTCCTGATGTGAAGCATTTCATGGAGGTGTGGCGCCGACTTGCCAGGGAGAATGGACTTGAAGGTATCCATTTTGTTGCCATAGCAAAGTCCACCACCACCATCAAGCGTCTTCCTGATGGCACCACCAAGCGTGTTTTGCCTGACCTCAAGAGCAGTGCCGATGTGTATAACGAGTTCCTCAGTCTTGGTTTCGATGGCGTTAATTCCCTTGGCAAATCCCGGGCAGAGATGCTCTCGCAGGGCAAGTACTGGCGACTCATTAAGGAGACTCTGCACAAGAAACTGCCGTTCCTCCCAGCACTCAAATACAACTATCCCAAGATGCTGAAGTATTTCTTCTCGCCTGAGGACAGTTGGGAGAATGTCTATCCTTCCCTCCTGCCACAATGGGACCGCAGTCCTCGTATCGGCAAGATGTATGGTCTGTATGTCAACACCACCCCTGAGCATTTCCGCCATCATATCGAAGATGCCCTCAAGGTCATCGAAAACAAGCAGGATGAGCACAAGATTCTCTTCCTGCGCTCATGGAACGAATGGGCCGAAGGCAACTACGTAGAACCCGACCGCAAATATGGCCACGGTTTCCTCAATGCCCTTCACGACACCCTTTGTTAAATCCCCCAAAATCCCCAAATCCCAAAATCACCAAATCACTTGCGAAGCAATGCTCTCTGTCATCATCCCTACCTATAAGCCTCAGATTTATATCTGGAATTGTCTCGACTCGTTCATGCGTCAGCAACTCTCGCACGATCAGTTCGAGGTGATAATCGTTGTCAACGGTTGTGGCAAGCAGTATATGGAAATGATAGAAGAAGGACTCCGTCAGCGGCAGTACGACTTTTGCATTCGTGTGCTCTACACCAAGACCCCGGGTGTGTCGAATGCCCGTAATATGGCCCTCGATGCCATGCTGGGTGACTATGCCACTTTTGTTGACGACGACGACTATGTGAGTTCCAACTACCTCAGCGACATGCTCGTGAAGGCTGATGACGACACACTGGTGGTTTGCAAGTTCATAGACTACGATGAGGATACAAAGCAGTTGCGTGATGGGTACCAGACTCATGCCTTCAATGCCAATATGGGCAAGCCGATTACCCTGATGTCGGGACACAGGCTCCTCTCTTCTTCGTGCGGCAAGCTCATCTCCCGAAAGATGATTGGCCGTGAGCGTTTCAACACTCGCATCTCCCTTGGCGAAGATGCACTGTTCATGGCACAGATTTCAAGGAACATCAAGCACATCGTCCTCTCCTCCCAGAACTGCGTATATTTCCGCTGTGTGCGTCCCGATTCTGCTTCACATGTACACAAGTCTGTTGCCTACTACATCTGGAACACCAACAAAATCTGCGGCATCTACACCCGCCTCTACCTCTCCGACCGCCGTAACTACGACCTCCGTTTCTTCCTCAACCGCATCCTTGCCAACACAAAGAGAATGTTTATCTACACCCTCAGACTCTATCACTGATTTCTGCATAAATTTCTATGAACTGAGCGGAAAAATTTTGAAATGTCAAAAATTTTTTGTATCTTTGCATCACAAAAATCTCGAAAAGGTGTAAAATTCACTATTGTAAAAATCGTGAAAAGGTGTAAAAATCGTGGTTACAAAAAACTGAAAAAGGTGGAATGCTATGAAAAGAAAAGTGTATAACAAACTGCTTGATTGGAAGTTGAATCAGCAGGGCAGAAGCGCATTGATGATTGAGGGCGCCAGACGAATTGGCAAGAGCTATATTGCAGAGGAATTTGGGCGGAATGAATACGACTCATATCTTCTGATTGATTTCAATAAGGCTCCGAAGATGGTTCGCGAGTGGTTTGACTTGTATCTTGAAGATCTTGACACGTTGTTCCTGTATCTCAGTCAGCACTACAAAACCAAACTCTATCCACGCAGGTCGCTCATCATCCTGGATGAAGTGCAACTCTGTCCACGTGCTCGTGCAGCTGTGAAATTTTTGGTGCAAGATGGAAGATTTGATTATATTGAAACTGGATCGCTGGTAAGCATAAAGAAAAATGTACAAGGTATTGTCATCCCTTCGGAAGAATGCAAGGTAGAGATGTATCCTATGGACTTTGAGGAATTTCTTTGGGCTGTAGATGAGGATATATTTTGCGATATCCTGCGAAAACGGTTTGAGCAGAAACAACCGTTAGGTCAGGATCTTCATCGCAAGGCAATGGAGTTGTTTCGTCTATACATGATTGTAGGAGGTATGCCTCAGGCTGTATTAGAATGGGTGCAAACCAAGGACTTTGATCAGGTTGACAGAACAAAACGCAACATCTTGAATATCTATCGTAACGACATTTTTAACTATGCTGGCAGTCAGGCCGATAAAGTCGCTACCATTTTTGATGAAATACCAGGGCAACTCTCCAAGCATGAAAAGAAATTCCGCCTTTCAGCTCTTACAGAAGAGGCACGCTACAGGGATTGGAGCAGTGCGTTCTTTTGGTTGAAAGATGCCAAAGTGGCCAATATCTGTTACAATACTTCTGAACCCAATCTTGGTCTGAAGATGAATGAGGTTCGTACAACAATGAAATGTTATTTCTCTGACACAGGTTTGCTGATTTCTCATGCTTTTGATGAGAATGGCATAGTTTCGTCGGAGGTCTACCGGAAATTGTTGCTTGACAAATTAGAGGTCAATGAAGGTATGTTCATTGAAAATGTAGTTGGCCAGATGCTCACAGCAAATGGACATAAGCTATTCTTCTTTACCAGTAACGGCAGACAAAGCAATCAGCGTATAGAGATTGATTTCCTCCTGCAGAAGTCAAAGATAACAAGTCGCCACAATATCATCCCTATAGAGGTGAAGAGCGGCACAAGTTATACATTGTCATCACTCAAAAAGTACACAGACAAATACCAAAACTACACTGCGACACCCATTGTGTTGCATCCAAAAGATATTATAGTAAAAGATGGAATACTCTTCCTGCCGTTGTATATGACAATGTTCTTGTAATGCATTTTAATGTTTAACTACTGACACACCATGCAAATCCTTTTCTCTCTTATATGCTATGTCCTTGGCTGTCAGACTTGCCTGAAGGACCTCAAAACGCTCAGTGGCCGATATTGCTACACTCCTGGCAGGGTGCAGTACATGGCGATGCTGTGGTATCTGTGTGGCATTGCAGTTCTGTTCTGCGATTGCATTTGGCTGAGCAGCATCCTCTCTGTGGTAATCGTGACGGTGGTGGGCACCATCGTGTACGCTGTGCTTGAATGGGTACTCTCACGTCTCAACCCCAAGAACCCATGGCTGGCATGGGGAATACGTCTTCTGGTGGTTATGGGCTATGGACTATGGGTTATGGCATCGGGTGATACGCTGCCATACACTCCGTTGCTTTTTGCTGGACTCTACTATCGAAATTCTCCGCTTGGGGTGGTGTTCCCGAAGGGACTGGGAGGTTTGAAAAGTTCAAGGGTTCAAGGGTTCAATGGTTCAAGTGGTTCAAACTCCCCTTCAACTCTCCAGCAACTCATCAATGATGCTGCCGCCCAGGGTGGGGGAGTGATCCATCTGCTTAAGGGGAGGTACTTTGTCGATGGCTTTATTCAGATAAACCACTCCAACATCACACTCGAGGGTGAGGTCGACGGGGATGGCAATCCGCTTACGGAACTCGTGTGCATGAATCCTACTGTAAACGGCAGTCGGAATCCTTGGATTTCGCCGTTCTTTATCACTACAGGTGAGTCGCTGCAGCCGAGCAACATCTTCTGGGGACTCGATTTCCGCCGTAAGCAGCAGGTCGTGATGGAGAGCAGTTCGCTTTCCGACCCTGGCAGCGATGGCACGATTCTCACTCCGGAACTTGCAACAAATGTCACTGCCGATGCAAGGAAGGGCGAAACCATCCTCAAGGTCGAGGACTCCTTAAAGGTCTGTATATATTTTCTTCTGTTATTTTACATCTCCTCATCATCTCCCCCTGAACTCCCTTTCAACTCCCCTTCAACTCCCCTTATTCAAGCCATCTTGGGGACCGACTGTCTGCGTCCTGAATGGGCCGTTGCAAACCGTGCCGTTCCCGAAGAGGCTCCTTCGTACCAGTGGCTTGCCGAGGTGAAGGAATGTCCCGATGAGCATACCGTGTTGCTTGCCACTCCTCTGCTCCGTGATGTGGCGATGGCCTACACTCCGCAGATCTACAATGCTCCGATGCTGGAGAATATCCATATCCGTAATCTCACCCTGAGTACTCGCTGGAATGGACTCTTCCACCATCATGGCCTGCCGCTCTACTATTCCGTCCGCCAGGCCCAGGTGATGGACTATGGGTGGAATGGCATCAACATGAAGCGTGTAGCCCATGGCAGTGTGGAGAATGTGGTGTTCGAGAACTTCACCAATCCGCTCTATGTGATGGACTCGCGCGAGTGCACCTGCGAACACCTTATTATAAAAGGCTACGATGGCCATCAGGGACTGAAGATGTACAGTCACGCCTGCAGCAATGTGTTCCGCGACATCAGGTTCTATGCCCACTTTGCCGACATGATGGGTGGCGAGGGCAATGCCTACGGCAATCTCTTCGAGGATATACACTACCTGAATCCGCATTTCAATCCTGTAGACTTCGATTTCCATGGCTTTGCCGAGGGACCGTTCTCTCCTCCTGCCGACAACTTGTTCAGCGACATCACCGGTTTCCGTTTCATCAAGGGTGCAGGCCCAGTTACCCATCTGCCTTCGATGGCTCAGGGCAATGTGTGGGAAAACTGTCCTGCCGAGGGTGGAACATCTCGCGATCTGCAGTTCATCCATCTCACCTATCGCCGCAAGAAGGGCCTGCTGAAATTCATCACCGCCGTGGGGTTCACCATCGTTATGGCAATGAAACAGCGTAGGCACTCTCTCGGTTTTCTTCGTCGCACTTACCAGGACAAGCTTGCAAGCATCGATGCCCGTGGACTCTCACAGGAGCAACAGCAGCAGTTGTTCGTTGGAAACTACATCCGATGATGAGAAAAACTTGTATTTTTGTTCTCGTTCTCGTTCTCGTTTCGTCTTGCAAGGACGATGACGGCGAAACTGGTTATGTCGTCAACCGCTTCATCTCTGGCAGCGATACCATCGAGGTGGCACGCTACTATCAGAACAAACTGGCTGCGGTGAGCCTCACCTTCGATGATGGCACGCTCGATCAGTACGAATACGCTGCTCCTCAACTTGAGAAACGGGGATTTCGCGGCACTTTCAATGTGAATGGACATGCAGCATTGCATCCTTCTGCCTTGGATATGGACACCTTGCAGATAATGGACCTTGACCGCAGAGGACACGAAATCGGCAGCCACACCTGGTCGCACATGCGACTTACAGAACTCTCCTTCGATGATGTCCAGATCGAGATCGATCGCAACGACTCGGCTGTCGCTGCATGGATAGGACATAAACCCTACTCGCTTGCCTTTCCGCACAATGCGCGAAACAAGACTCTCATCCGGATGGCTTCTGCCGGCAGGGTAGGGGTACGAACTTACGAAACTGGATTTGGCCAGACTTATCGCACATCAACCTGCGAGGGGATGTGCCGGTGGATGAACTCCCTGCTTTCTTCTCACGAATGGGGCGTGGCCATGTACCATGGCATGACAACAGGCTACGACCACTGGAACGACACCACCCAGCTCTGGCGATTCTGGGATACACTGAAGGCGAGTGAGGACCGTATTTGGGTGGCTCCGTTCTGCGAGGTTTCTGCCTACACCCAGGAAGCCGCAAATGTGAAGTTCGAAATGGTATCTTCTGCCGAAAAAACACTTGTCCGTGCCTCGTCAACTCTCGAACCTACACTCTTCAATCACCCACTCACTCTCATCATCAAGCGCAGAGGCCAGCAGCATCTGAAAGAAATCCAGCCAAATGACGTGTTCGAATTATAACTGGTGATGGATTATGTATTAATCCTGATCGACTGATTCGTAGAATTTCACCCAATCGATATCCATGTAGGCCGGGAAATCTTTGGGGTCGATTTCACCCACCCAGTTGCCACCTATCTGCATGTCAAGCATGAGATGCATCTGGCACCCAAACGGATACTGGCCTTCTTTGTCGGTTTTGATGCGTGGATAGCGAAGCGTCTCTTTGCCATTCACGCTGTACACAATCATGTCGGGGAGTATCTCCACCCCATACACATTCCACTTCGATGCCTTGACATCCGACTTCACAAAATACTGAGGATTGTCCTTTATCTTCAGTTTGTCGATATAGTTGGTGTGAACCGTTTGATACACAAACGAATCGTGGTTCAGATATTCCACTATGTCGAGTTCGGCATAGTCGGGATATGTCTCGTATTTCTTTTCGTCGCCTCTGAGCCATATGGCAGGCCATGCTCCCTTGGCGGCATGGATCCTTGCCCTTACCTCCACCTTGCCATAGCCTATGGTCTTCTTGTGGCGTGTCTCTATGCCACATGTGAGATATTTGGCTGTGTCGCTGGGCAGAAAGGTATTTACCCTTCCATATAGCCTGATGTATCCATTCTTCAACTTGTAGAGAGCACTGTGCTGGGCAAAATATCGTCCTGCATTGGACTGACGTCTGGTCATCAGGCTCCAGCACTGCCTGTCCAGTTGCTTCCCGTTGAAATCTTCCTGCCATACAAGCTGGTATCTATGAGGCTGTTTCTGTGGCTGTGCATTCACCAGTACGAGTGCACATAGGCAGATAACGCTACATATGGCAACTAACAGCAGTCTCCTCTTCATGCTTCAGGATTTTTTTCTATAGGCGTGCATCCACAATGTCGCGTGGCAGTATGCCTTTCACGTCGTAGATCACACCGCCCTGCTTTGTCATCCCCTTCACGTCGAGTTCCAGGAACTGTCTGTGTGCAACTCCCAAAACCACGGCATCGAACTGCGTCTCCGGCCGCGTGTTCACTACCTCGATGCCATATTCGTGCATCACCTTTTCCCTGTTTGCCCAAGGGTCGTAGATGGTGATGTTCTTGGTATATTCTTCGAGAGTGTGATAGATATCCACAATCTTTGTGTTGCGTATGTCGGGGCAGTTCTCCTTGAAGGTGATGCCCAGAATGAGTATTTTGGCATCCTTCACCATCACTCCCTTTAGGTTCATGCACTTCACCACCTGCTCGGCAACATATGCCCCCATGCCGTCGTTGAGTCGGCGTGCATCAGCCATAACGCGTGGCAGCACACCATATACCTGGGCTTTTTGTATGAGGTAGTAAGGGTCTACGCTGATGCAGTGACCACCTACCAGGCCTGGGTTCAGTTTTATGAAGTTCCACTTGCTGCTGGCAGCCTCAATCACGTCGTGGGTATCTATACCCATAGCGTTGAATATCTTTGCCAGTTCGTTCATGTAGGCGATGTTGATATCGCGCTGCGTGTTCTCTATTATCTTCGAAGCCTCTGCCACCTTCATCGACGGGGCCTTGTGGGTGCCGTTCACCAGCACCGAGTTGTACACACCATCCACAATGTCTGCAATCTCTGGGGTGGAACCCGAAGTCACCTTCTTGATTTTCTCTACCGTATGTTCCTTGTCACCCGGATTGATGCGCTCCGGAGAGTAGCCGGCAAAGAAATCCACGTTGAATTTCAGCCCACTCACCCTCTCCACGACTGGCAGGCATTCTTCTTCGGTAACACCGGGATACACCGTACTCTCATACACCACGATGTCGCCTTTGCTGATTACCTTGCCCACTGTTTCACTCGCACCCCAGAGTGGCTTCAGGTCCGGACGGTTGTTGTCGTCTACCGGTGTCGGCACAGCCACTATGTAGAAGTTGCAACTCCTGATCCTGTCAAGGTCGGTGGTGCATACGAAGCCGTGGTTGTCGATGGCATCCTGCAGCAGTTCGTCGCTCACCTCGAGAGTGGCATCGTGGCCAGCCATGAGGGCATCCACGCGAGCCTGGTTCATATCAAAGCCTACAGTCTCGTATTTCGTAGAAAAAAGGCGTGCCAATGGCAAGCCTACATATCCCAGACCAATGACACATATCTTAATATCCTTCATCATATTGCTGTGTTATCTTTTTACTGTTGTTTATTGCGATGCTTCTTTATGTATTCCTGGAATTTCACCCTGTTCGACCACACCTTCTTGAAGTATGTAGGCATAAAGACAAAGAACAGGTAGCCATAGGCCTCGAGGGTGTTGTAGCCGAAAATCTGCTTGTAGATCTGGGCGTTGTATTTGATGAGCTTGAACTTCTTGCTCGACACCGACCCTTCCGCTATGCGGTAGTAGCCAATTGGCTCGGTCACTCCGTAAGCCTCCTTGCACTCCTTCATGATGGTGAGAAACAGTGCCCAGTCCTGGCGCTTGCGGATGGTCGGCATGTAGAACTTGCCATACGGCTTGGTGTCGTAGATGGCAGTGAGACAGCCTATCTTGTTGTCGCGCTTCAGGTCCGAGAGAGTCAGGTGGTCCGGAGCATCTACCATGCCGATTATGTTGTTCTCGTCGTCGCACTGAAGGTACGAACCGTAGCAAAGTGTGCAATCCTTCTCCTGCATAAACTCAATCTGCTTCTCCAGTTTTGTGCTGTACCATCTATCGTCGCAGTCGCAGAAAGCGATGTAGCGTCCCCGAGCCTCTTTTATGCAGTTGTTGCGCGAAGCACCCGGTCCCTGGTTCTCGTCGAGGAAGAACGCCCGTATTCTCTCATCGCGCTTCTGGTAGGCCTTGATGGTGGATATCACATCCGGATTGGTAGAGCAGTCATCGGTTATGATAAGCTCCAGGTTGGAGTATGTCTGTCCCAACACACTCTCAATACTTTCTGCCAGATGCTTATCATTATTATAAGTCGGCATTATGACCGATACCAGTTCTTTTTCCACCTCTTAAAAAGTTTCGAACATGCAAAGATACGAAAAAAAACTGAAACTACCAAAAAAAATGTTAATTTTCTTTAATGGCTATCTATTCTGTATAAATCTCCCTGAACTGAGTAGAAAAAATTTGGTAGTGTCAATTTTTTTTTGTAATTTTGCGAGTAGTTTTTATAATTCCGAAAGAAACTTTAAGCAATGATTCACGAAAGATTTACTTTACTACTCGCTTTGGCATTAATGAATGTCATTGCCTTTGACACCAAGGCACAGACAACCTCGGAACTCTGCATCCAAAACGGAGAGAGAAACATTTTCGGCGTCATTTCCAGACCTCAGAACGCAGAAGAAATTGGAGTCGCCATTGTGAGTCACGGATTCAACGGCACACACCACTTCGCTGCCGACTATTACGAAACCCTCAACAGCATGGGCTATGCAGTATATTCATTCGACTTCCCCTGTGGCAGTGTGCATAGCAAAAGCGACAACAATACGATGAACATGTCTATCCTCGACGAAACAGAAGACCTGAAAGCCGTTGTGAAGTACTTTAAGGGTTCAA
>R04__coassemble_219_pt1 | contig 21505 bp, 17 predicted proteins | sample R04__metabat2_low_PE_002 | metagenome-assembled genome bin R04
CTATGGAAACTATGGAAACTATGGAAGTTATGGATTCTACGGAGATTATGGGGTGGTGAGGTGGGTGGCGGAGTGGTGACTGAGCATTGCTACTATTTCTTTCTGGAGGACAGGGACATCCTTGATGATGAAGTTGTCGTAGTCGGGATGGAGCACCACGAGGTGCATGGCCTTGACCTCGATGCCATAGAAAGTTTCGAGCATATAGCGATATACATTCTGCTGAACGCAATAGTGACCATAGGCCGTGTCCTGCACGGTAGCGAGCGGTCCTGCGCCATTGTGCACCCAGCGTTTCTGGGCCTCCGACGGTTCGAGTTTTTTACTGCGTTTCCAGTCGAAGATTTCGAATTTGCCATCAGGAGTGCGGCACACGAGGTCGATGGTACCGGCAACCCTGTGGACAGGATCGAAAACGGTCCACTCAGAGCGGAACGGCACAGCCTCGAGGGCCCTGCGGAAGCGCAGGAAATGCTGCAATTCGCGCGAAATGTCGACATCACGGCTGCAAGAGACATATTTGCCATTGTAGTCGAAATGTATGGTGTTCTGCATTTCCTGGCCGTCAAAGTACTCCTCAATCTGCTTATGCATGAAAGTACCCACACAGCTCGCCATATTGCCGTTGCATTCCCACTCTTCGAGAAACTGTTCGGCAGGAATGCCTGTTTCGGCAGCCTTTCGGCGAGCAATGCCAACGCTGTCGAATTCCTCGAAAAACTGTCTATAGAGATGACTTACGGGGATGAAATCCTCGACACCTTTATATATATAGCGATGTCCCCGAGGTTCGAATTCTATGTCCGCATCCTGCGGAAAGAACAAATCAGATTTATCAATATTGGAAATAATCATATACGTACAATTTGGTCGTGTACAATGTACAATTTGCCTACCACTTGTCTTCAGGTTCATCGCCGGCCCAGATGGTCTTAGGCACGAATTCGAGGTAGTCGAAATAGAACTGGGTGGTAGTGCTCTCAAGCACAGACTTGAAACGAAGGTAGTAGGTACGTCCGGCCTCCATCTGTCCGCGATAGATGATTTTGCGCAGCGTATTAGCATACATACGACCAGTCTGTCCACCCTCGCGAACGAAGTATTTAGGGCCCTTCATATAGTCGATGTTGCGCAGTTGTTTGTCGAGTTCCTCTATTTCGTCTTCAGTGAGCGAGTTATCCGACTTCCACCCCACCGCAGGATCCTCGCCAAGGAGTCGCAGGTCGATAGGCACACCAACGGCAGCGAGGTTGTTAGGGTTGGTGCCCATGTAGATCTGAGCCATACCTCGAGTAGAGTTGGCCGTGATGCCATAGCGCACTTCGTAGGTGCCAGTGTAAGGCACAGGAGGCAGGCGCAGGACGAAGTCGTACTTGCCCTGGATGTTAAATTCGTCGGACTGATAGTTCACCCAGCTGCCAGTGTTGAGATAGTTGGTGAGATAGCACAGATAGGTCTCCTTCGACACATTGAGCATTGCACCCGAGCCACCGTTAAGAGCCTCGAAATAGTCGGCAGTGTAGTACCAGGCCTGATGTGAAGAATCGCCGATGCGTCGGTGGTTGTTGGTCATCAGTTCGGGCAGCATGGCACAGATGTCGATGCGGATACGCTCGTTGAGCACCGTGGCAGGCAGTTTGTCGGTCCAGAGAAGGATGTTCTCTATAGGGTAGTAGTAGCCATTGAGAGCCTGGTTATCGAAGCGGCCGTTGTCGCTGTTGATTGTGATGTCGAGCGAAGGATAGGCATTGGCAGCAATGACCTCGGACTCTATCTCCTTGTATTTGCTGTCGTAGATGGAGATACGATTGAGGCGTTTGCCACCCCGGATGCCGGTGACCTTGATCAAGCGCCGGTTAGGATCGAGAGTTTCGTAGTAGTCCCATACGTTGGTCTGGAATCGCGTACCATCGTTAGGCGCACCTGTATTGAAACCACTTTCGTTGGCAAAAATCACAATCTTCTGCCATATGAGGCGTTCAGGCACAATGTGATAGGCCACAAACTGATAGAGCCAGTTGTTTTCGTTTTCGAAGTCATCGCCCCAACTGGTGTCGTCGCCATAGGCAGCATAGGTCTGCACATAGGTTTTCAACGCAGCGAGGAAGTCTGCCGTCGATGGTGAATCGCCCAGTTGGAGTATGGAAGCAAAGACCGAATCGGTCTCGACAAATGCAGTATAGCCAAAGAAACGCTTTTCTGGATATGTGCCAATGAAGCATGCCGTGCCGTTGTTGCTCATAGGACCAGCTGCGCCAGCCTCCTCCTTGTCCTCATAGGAACGGTCAACATAAGCTATGGTGTTGCGGTCCATGCGAGTGAGCCGGATCAGTTCGCCGAAAAGACTGAGGTTGTCGGTAGCCATGATGAGGTCGGAGATGGTGGACGAATTAGGCGAAATGACATGGTCCACCTCGTGGATATAGCCGTTTTCCACCTCTATGTCCTTGGTGACTATGCGTGAGTCGGCATTCACATATATGACGGTGGAACCATCTGTGTCGTTGCCATACGAAATGTTGATGTAGCGGTCGTTCATATTGGTAAGCACCAACGCTCCCGAGCCAAATCCAGTGCTGGCATAGGCCTGTGTCTCGCCGTTGTCGATGAGCGAATTGAAGACTATTACCCTGGCAATGGAGTCAGGCAGGTCGGCCAACACGGTGTCCTCAATCTCGCCACGGGCCATAAGGGTGTCGAGATAGTCGGCAATGGCATGGTTGTTGGGTGCAAAGCACGTATAGTTGCCACGTGCACTGAGCAAGGCCTCTACGGAAGACGCATTGGCATTGCGGTCGGACGATTTCACCTTAGACACCAATGCATAGTAACTGCTGAAAGTCTCAGGGTTGTTGCGCAGATGGTCGGCAAGGGTCTCTCCGGTGAAAGTGTACATATTCGACTCATCGATAGACTCCGTGCAACCGATTATCGCAATGGCAATAGCCAGCAGACATAGAACACGCTTTGTCATAAGCAGATAAATTTTCAATTTGCAAATATACGAAAATTTTTTGTTAAGTCAAAATTTTTTTGTATCTTTGCAGTCAAAACAATGATGCACTATGTTTGAAAACCTGTCAGAGCGGTTAGAGAGATCGTTTAAGATTTTAAAAGGTGAAGGACGAATCACCGAAATAAACGTTGCAGAAACCCTTAAAGACGTTCGCAAGGCCCTGCTCGAGGCCGACGTAAACTATAAAGTAGCCAAGACATTTACCGACACCGTAAAGCAGAAAGCCCTGGGACAGAATGTGCTCACAGCCGTGAAACCTGGGCAAATGATGGTGAAGATTGTCCACGACGAACTGGCCCTGCTGATGGGAGGCGGAGCCAGGGAACTGGAATTTGCCACCAGACCGTCGGTGATACTCATGGCCGGACTCAACGGTGCCGGTAAGACCACCATGAGCGGCAAGTTGGCCCTTATGCTCAAGACCAGGTATCACCGCAGACCACTGCTTGCAGCCTGCGACACATTCCGTCCAGCAGCCATGGAACAGCTGAAGGTTCTGGCTGAGCAAGTGGAAGTGCCAATCTACATGGAAGCAGGAGCCACCGACCCAGTTGCTGTAGCCCAGGCAGCCATCAGAGAGGCCAAGGCCAAGGGTTACGACACCGTGATTGTCGATACAGCAGGTCGTCAGTCCATCGATGAAGAGCTGATGCAGCAAATCAGGCAAATCAAAGATGCTGTATCGCCCGACAACACACTGCTCGTGGTAGACGCCATGACAGGTCAGGATGCCGTAAACACCGCCAAAGAGTTCAACGAGCGTCTCTCTATCGACGGAGTGATACTCACCAAACTCGACGGCGACACACGCGGAGGTGCTGCACTGTCCATACGCACAGTGGTCGACCGACCTATAATGTTTGTAGGTACAGGCGAGAAGATGGAAGCCCTCGACGTGTTCCACCCCGACCGCATGGCCGACCGCATACTCGGAATGGGCGATATCATTTCGTTTGTGGAACGTGCCCAACAGCAATACGACGAGAAAGAAGCCCAGGAGCTGGAACGCAAGCTCAAGAGGAATAAGTTCGACTACAACGACTTTGTACACCAGATACAGCAAATAAAGAAGATGGGCAACATGAAGGACCTGCTCGGTATGATTCCAGGCATGGGCAAGGCTCTGAAGGACATCGACATCGACGACAATGCATTTAAGTCGGTAGAGGCTATGATCAGCAGTATGACGCCATATGAGCGCGCACATCCCGACTGTTTCAATCCAAGTCGCAAGAACCGTATTGCCAAAGGCAGCGGAGTGAGCATCGACGAAGTGAACCGTGTGACAAAGCAGTTTGAACAGATGCGCAAGATGATGAAAAGTCTTGCAGGCAAAAACATATCCTTCCCCGGCATTCCAGGGATGAAGTAATAAGAAACTCCTCTGGAGAGATAAACCTCTCTTCGTCGCAAGCAGAAGCACATTCAGTGCTTCATGCCCCCTTGAACTACTCTTCAAAGAAAATATATGGAAATTATAGACGGTAAAATGGTTGCTGCCGCCATCAAGGCAGACATTGCAAAGGAAGTTGCAGAGATAGTGAAAAACGGAGGTAGAGCTCCACATTTGGCAGCCATTCTCGTAGGCCACGACGGAGGCAGCGAGACATATGTGGCAAACAAAGTAAAAGCCTGCGAAGAATGTGGTTTCACCTCTACCCTGCTGCGCTTTGAAGACGACATCACAGAAGCCGAACTGCTCAGCGAGATAGACAAGTTGAACGGCAATCCTGAAGTTGACGGATTTATCGTGCAGTTGCCATTGCCACGACATATTTCCGAACAGAAAGTGACCGAAGCCATCGCCTGGAAGAAAGACGTGGACGGATTCCATCCAGTAAACGTAGGTCGCATGTCGCTGGGACTTCCAAGTTTCATTTCAGCCACTCCGTTTGGCATCCTACAGCTGTTGCGCTACTATAACATCGAGACAAGCGGCAAGAAATGCGTCATCCTGGGCCGTAGTAATATCGTTGGCAAACCTATGTCGCAACTTATGGTTCAGAAGCACCTCGGCGACGCCACGGTGACGGTGTGTCACAGTCATTCGAAACAACTGAAAGAAGAATGCCGCCAAGCCGATATCATCATAGCAGCCATAGGTCAACCAGGCTTTGTGGAAGCCGATATGGTTAAGGAAGGAGCCGTAGTGATTGACGTAGGTACCACCAGAGTTCCCGATGCCACCAAGAAGAAAGGCTTCAGGCTTTCAGGAGATGTGAAGTTTGATGAGGTAGCCCCGAAATGCTCATACATCACTCCAGTACCTGGCGGTGTAGGGCCAATGACAATCTGTTCGCTGATGAGCAACACCCTCAAGGCATACAAAAAAATAGGCGCAAATTGATTTGCGCCTATTTTTTTCGTTGTGAGAGGCCTTGTATTTACGCCTCAGCCTGCGGAACACCAAACGGAGCTATAGTACTTCCCTTCTGCGGTTGCTGCTGAAGGTTGATGGTACCAAACTGCTGTTCGTAGCCCTTGACACGCTCGGTGAGAGCAAACATAAGACGTTTGGCATGTTCTGGGGTCATAATGACACGCGACTGTACCACAGCCTTGCCTGGAGTACCAGGAAGGATGGAAGCAAGGTCTATAACAAATTCCGTAGCCGTATTGGCTACAATAGCAAAATTGCTGTAAACTCCATTGGCCACTTCTGGCTTGAGTTCAATCTGGAGTTGTTTTTGATTTTCGTTGTTCATTTTCTTTTTATTTTTATGGTTTCAATAGTTGCTATAATCCCATGGATTTAATGTGTTTCGTCTTTGGGTGGGTAGAAACTGTTGAGTCCGTCGTTAAGGAAGCGCTTGAACTGCAGAATGTCTTCGTCGTAGCCATAACTGCCATCCATAACATTGCCTTCAGCATCGAGAATGACATAGAACGGCTGAGCATTGGCACCAAACTTACTGCTCTGCAGATAGCTCCACTTATCGCCCACGGTACGCAGAGTACGACCATCTATCTTCAGTTTTTCAGGCAACGGAGTCTTGTCGTCGACAAATAGTTGTATCAGAACGAAGTCTTCGTTGAGTTTCTTTGCCACCTCAGGATCGGTCCACACAGCAGCTTCCATCTTGCGACAATTGACACAGCCATAGCCCGTGAAATCGATAAACGCCGGTTTGCCTTGCTCCTTAGCGGCTTTCATGCCTTCCTCATAGTCGTGGAACTGCGGTTCGACCTCTGTCTTGATGAGTTTGATATGTTGAGTACTCATCGGTGGGGTAAATGCGCTGATCTCTTTCAGCGGAGCGCCCCAGATACCAGGTATCATATAAAGTGCAAACAAAAAAGATGCCAAACCGAGAACCCACCTGATAATGTGGACTTTAGACCACTTGACTTTAAGACCTATAAGGTAGAGTCCGAGAGCCAGAGCAAGCAGTATCCAAATGAGCACGAACCAGTCACGGTCGAGTATATGCCAACCATAGGCCATATCGGCCACACTGAGAAATTTTAGCGAGAAGAACAGTTCGATGAATCCAAGCACCACCTTCACGGTGTCCATCCAACTGCCACTCTTAGGCATCTGCTTCAGCCAACTAGGGAACATGGCAAAGAGAGCAAACGGCAAAGCCAGAGCCAAGGCGAAACCAAACATGCCCACGGCAGGACCTACGATGCTACCCATGGTAGCCACCTCGACGAGCAGGAAACCGATGATAGGTCCTGTACAAGAGAAACTCACAAGGGTGAGGGTGAATGCCATAAGAAAGATGCCCAACATACCACCAGCCTTGTCGGCCTGTTGGTCTACCTTATTGCCCCATGACTCAGGGAGTTTTATCTCGAAAAGTCCGAAGAACGACAGGGCAAATACCACAAGCAGGAGGAAGAAGAATATGTTGAACACTGCATTGGTGGACAAGGCATTCAAGGCACTGGCACCAAAGACGGCTGTTACGATAAGCCCCAGAAGCAAATAGATGACAATTATGGAAATACCATAGACCACAGCATCCTTCACACCACCACCACGCTTGAGAAAATAGCTCACTGTCATCGGAATGATAGGCCACACACATGGTGTTACCAAAGCAAGCAAACCACCTATAATACCCATCAAGAAGATGCTCCAAAGCGAACCGTTACCAGCACCTACGCCCGATTTGGAGCCACTGACAACTTCCTCGTATGGTATGGTCTTTGTGGGAGCCCAGAGGTCTACGTCTGAGTTTAGAGTTGAGAGGTTAGAGGTTAGAGTGTCCACGGCGGTTGTGTCGTCCAGGGTTTCCGGAACTTCCGGAGATTCCAGAGACTCCGGGGTTTCCGGAGTTTCCGGAGTTTCTTCAGCCTTTGGTGCTTCTGCATCGCCACTGTAGTCAAACTCTACGGGTGTAGGCGGAAGGCACATCTCATCGTTGCAAGCACCATATTCGAGATAACCAGCAAGATGGTAGGACTTGGCAGTGATGCGAAACATCTGAGTGAAAGTTACATTCTTCTCATGGAAATAGAGATCGGTGCCAAACATCTCGTCGAACTGTTTCTTAGGAGCAGGACTGGCCTTCAGGCTGCCCATATACTCCAGGCCTTCTATGGTCTCAACATTCAGCGAAGCACGGGTAGGACCATCTTCCACTACCTCTGTGGAATAGAGATGCCATCCGTCGGCAATACGACCTGTGAAAGACAACACCAGGATGCCTTCGTTTTTTTCAACACGCTGTGTAAAATCTACCTGAGCACGCATTTCTGCAAGGGGTGCACACAACAAAATGCTCAGCAGGATAAAGATTTTTTTCATATTTATAGTTTCAATAGTTTCTATGGATTCTTTGGTTGTTGCGAGACTGTCATCTCGTCAGTTATTCGGGCTACAAATTTTATGTCTTTTTTTGCCACGAAAGATATGCGCATCAGTTCGCCATCACCATTGACGAGAGTGTCAGCATCACGGCTTATGAATGTAGGATACAATGCTTTCTGCCCGTTGGTATGCAGGCGATCGCGAGTCATATCGTACATAGAGGCAAGAGCCGTAGGACTTTCGCTCAGGTATTCCATCTCCTCTGGATTGTAAGGCAGACAGAAACTGAGAGCAGCCACGTCGGTCATCTTGTTACCATAGACCGTAATGACTATTGTATCGCCCCTGTGGTAGTTCACCACAGGCTGATAGCAGTTGAGTTCTGTCACTGATCTCACGATAGGCCGTTCGTCACGGACAACCTCGAAGATATCCTCTGCATCGATGAGTCCGTTACCATTGACATCACCCTTGCTGACATAGCCCTCGAAATCGCTGTCGCCACGGCGCAGACCAGTGTAGTTAAGATAACTGGTAAGATCGTTGTCGTCAAGTTTTCCATCCTGGTTGATATCGCCCTGTACGTACCATTCGCTGTCAGGTTGGCGGAAGATATACAGTTGCTGACCACTGCCGAAATTGCCCACGGCCTTGGTCACTGAAATCCTCATATAGCGAGCCTCGCCCAAGAGCTGCAACTCCTTGGCCTGACCACTACGCTGCCAGTGGAACTCGCCCTGAGGAGTCCAAGTACGGCGATCCATACTAGTCTCAACGGAACCTTCGAGCAGAGTGCCGTTGCCAGCATCGTGGCGAGGGATATACTGCAGGTGGTCGAGCAAGTTCACACTGTGGAGGTCGATGTCCAGAGTAAACGGTACGGCACCCTTGCCCCACTCCGTATGCCATGTGGAAGCCTCGTCGAAGTCGAAGAGACATTTCACACCCTGACCAGGTTGGTTGTGACACGTAGTCGTAGCCGTAATTCCACGGATAGCATCCTTGAGTGGATCTTCGATGGTAGAAGCACTACACTCAGTCCATCGGCTCGCTCCATCACGATTCACAGCACGTATGCGGAATCCGTATTCAGTATTGGGAGAGAGTTCTGAAAGTGTAAAATTGGTTCTGCGTATGGTGGAATAGAGCTGACCATCGAACTCAAGTTCGTAGTAGTCAGCATTCTCCACTGCTTTCCAACTTAGAGTGATGGTATATGCAGTAGACGCCGATTCGTCGTAAGACACCAACGGTGCGGCGAGGGAACCAGAAGAAGAAAGCAGATGATCGGATGAGTCAACCTCAACGCCAGTGACCTCAACCAGCAAATCCTCAGCAGCCACATTCATGCGGCCTATATTGACCATAAGCACAGGAGCCGAGATGTAACTATCGGCCGGTTGACCGAAATAATAGGAATTGTCGGTATTTGTACACTCTTCGAAAGAGTTCACATGCTTCAAGCCCTTTACATTGCCAACTCGAGAACAAAAAACAAAAATCTGGGTCGCTTTGTTGTCCTCGAAGAAACTGGTATCGCCAGTCTTGTCTGCCTTAGATATGGCGATGCAAAGATTCTTGCCTTTCAATTCGCTACGAATACTGGTTCTCACGCAGTTGCCATAGAGATATCGTTCGGTGACGCCGTCATCGTCGTATTCAGTGAATTCTGTCGTTCCACACGGCCATATGGCATACTGACGCAGCGAAGGATCTATCTCTCTCGGAGTATTCGTAGCCTTGTGTATTGGCACTATGGCACCGCGTTTCACAAACAACGGCAACTTCCACAGCGGGGCATCAAAGTCATTTATGAGTCTGTCTCCTTTATATATCTCGCCCGAAAAGAAGTCCACCCATTCGCCATGGGGAAGATAGATTTCAGACCTCTGCACTCCATGTGTTTCAGATTCCTCATACACCGGAGCAACAAGGAACCACGGACCATACATATACTGATATTTAGTCTTGGCAGAGAGAGTAAACGGATTTTCCTCTTCAAGGAACATAGCCCTTATCATAGGCATGCCGTTGGTAGCTTCCCTCGCTATGCTGTAGGAATAAGGCAACAGACGGCTTTTCAGTTTCAGATACCAGCGGTTTATCACTGCCGCCGTATCTCCCAAGGCCTGAGGATATTTAGGGTTGCTCCCCCATCCGTCCATATTTAGTTGCATCGGAGTGAACGTCTTCCACTGGAAATCACGAATGTTGACAGCGAGATTTCGACCTCCGAAGATGCCGTCCATGTCGCTTGTTATATTAGGTTGACCCGAAAGTCCACTGCCGATGTATGTAGGGATATGGAAACGGATGTATTCCCACTCGCCACCAGTCTGGTCACCAGTCCAAATACCAGCATAGCGCTGAGTTCCAGCCCATCCGTCGAGACTGATGATGAAAGGTCGGGCACCCTGGCCTTCAAGAGGCATAATCTGTGCCACGTCGGCCACACCATTGAGACCGAAACTATATCCAGCCCCCACCCATGCAACATCCGTCTTGAGCACACGCACACCAGCATCGCGCACCTCCTTCACTATGTCGCGCTGAAGCAGTGGTTCTATGCCATCCTTGGGATGCAAGTCGCTCTGAGTCCAGAGACCTATCTCCACCCCACGCGAACGGGCATAGTCGCCAAACTGTTTCAAATTCTGTATATTGCCATCCAGCGACCCTGTCTGGCCATAGCCTGCACCATAGCCATCATTTGGCAGTACCCAACCTAGAGGGAAGTCGTTGTCAAGATATCTGTCCACCACGGCACGGGCTGAGAACTGATAGTTTTCTTCACCATTCAGCGTCTCACGCACTCCGCCGTTGTCCTTCTGGCTCTCGGTGTAGCGTTTGCCGTCTTCGTATAGAATTCCGTCCTCCGATTCCTTCCAATAGTCGCGGTTGTATGCATTCAAATGGCCTTCGTAGAATCCGAATTTAGGCAACAATACCGGATTGCCTGTAAGTTGGTAAAAGTCGTTGAGAAGTGCCACGGCACCATCATTTATCATGATGAATAGGTCGAGGTAGTCAGTGTCATGCGACAGCACAACCTCGCCTATCGTGGTCTTGCCAAAGTCATACTTGCCAGGAGCAAAGGTGTAGAACATCATTCCATAGCCTCCCGTACTCCAGAAGAACGGAGCCGGACTTGCCACCCCGCCATCTACCCAGTTGTTGGTGTTGACAATATCAATCACTTCGCCACGATGGGAGAAACGACCGTTCTGAACTCCTCCACCATAGAAATAGTCTTTTTCGTTTGCGACAAAAGTCACAGTCGTCTTGCCGTTTTCGGTTTTGAAGCGCAAGTTTGAAATGCGGATCTCATCACCATGTTTTATGCACAGCGAACCGTTCTCTCCTGCCACAAGCGACATCTGCGACGAACTCACCATATGGTCTTCCGTCTTTATATCCCCCACCCCGCGTCGCGGATTGGTCACCAGTATATCTGCCGGAGGTTCTGCCACCGGATCACGCATTTCTCCACCCTGTGGGTCACAAAACAGCCGCACTATATTGGCACTATAGAAATCTACCTTCAGCGTCCTTCCATCCGACAGCACAATATCCGCCGTTTGGGCATTCATGCCCTCCACTGTGGCAGCAAGAAGACAGAATAATATAAATATACGGTTCATGGTTCTATTTTTTCGATATCAAGGATTCTATATTGTTCCATACCTGAAAATCTCCTTCGGCACCTGCATATATGAGGTATGCCCTTAGTTCCGGATGCTGCGACAGCACGTTCTTGGCTCCTTCCAGACCAAGTACCATAAACGATGTGGCATAGGCATCGGCCACAGCACAGTCTTCGGCCAGCACTGTGGCTGAGAGCAGACTATGTTGCACAGGATAGCCAGTGTGAGGATCAATGGTGTGGGCATAGATTTTCTCGCCTTTACGATAGAAATTGCGGTAGTTTCCCGATGTAGCCATCGAGATGTCTGAGATGCGGAGCACTTCCTGTATTTCAGAGTCATCAGCCTCTGGACGGTTGATGCCTATATTCCACTGCTCGCCCTTAGGATTGCACCCACGCAGGCGAACCTCGCCGCCAATCTCCACCATATAGTCGTGCACACCCACAGACTCCAGATACCTGCCCACAGCATCCACGCCATAGCCCTTGGCAATGGCACTGCAATCGAGAGTCACAGCCGTATCAGCCTTCACGATATGATTGTCCTGGAGCGATACGAGATGCATACCGATGTGCTGCCGAATAGAATCGACAGATGCCTTGGTGCTCAGCGAGTCGGATGTTTCCACGGTGTTGTTGGCCGTAAACCCAAATCCCCAAAAATTCACCAGCGGAGCCACCGTGATATCGAAAGCCCCTGCTGTCTCTCGGTTGACACTGACTGCTGTCTGGAACACATCCACAAACATCGGCGAGAGGTCTGCATCGAGGTTTTGATTGATGGCGGAGAGAGTGGACTTAGGGTTGAACATAGACAGGGTCTCATCCACCTGCTGCATAACACAGCGTATGCTGTCGTGAAGATCAACAGGATGACGATAAGTGATATGATACACAGTGCCAAACACTCCGCCCTCACATCGTTGGTATTCTTCGCTGCCGCTGATGCCCCAGTGGTGATTCTCACGCGCAACAATCACCGTTCCTGCTATCAATATCAGCAGAAATACCCAATGCCACCATTTCAGTTTTCTCTTTTCCATAATTACCTGCTACCTGCAACCTGCTACCTACCATTTCAAGTCCCATATCAGGTGATATGTTGCACCCCAAGTGGTGGAACTCTCCGTAGTGCCATAACCGGGCACATAGTAAGGATTACAGTAGTCACTGCCGCCGAAATTTATCTTCGCCTTATACCTGGCCGACCATCCCATGTGGAAGTTCTTCAGTATCTTTACCTGCACTCCCAACACCAGTTCGGCCCAGTGACTTGTAGACGATATACCCGAGATATCGAAGTCCCCTTGTCCTCCCCACACAGGGTCGGTGATTGCCGGACCACTGATATCATAGTTAAACATACTTATACCATACCTGGCTCCAACGAACAGTCGGTTGGCTTGCTCCTTGTTTTTCAGCACATTCCAATCGAGTCCTATACGCAGAAACGGAGCCGATGTCTTGTATTTGATATTTGTGTTGTCGTCTTCAGTATCTGCCATTCCCAGGCCAGCCTCTACCACGGGGAAGTAGGTGTTCTTCAGGTTTACCTTCAATGCCCCTTCGAGTGTGCCATAGTCGCTGGCAAGACGCTGCACAGGGCCCACAAGGTCTACCCCTATGGTAATTCCGTTGAAGACACTCTGCTTCTCTTGAGCAAAACTCCGCACAAAACCTTGCACAAAGACGAAGACAAAAACAAAAATAAGAACCCTTCTCATACCTATTACCTGCTACCTACAACCTGCTACCTATTCTACAGTTCCATTAAAGTATATTCGGACATTTTCCTTACCCTCGTAGTTCACCATAGGTTCCACGAGTTCTATATGGTCTATAGCAGCCTCGCCCCGCAGTTGGATATCGCTTATATGGTGGAAATACAAGTTGCCACATTCCGGGAGGTCCACATGCACATAACTGTCGTGAGTCACTATTATGGTGTCGTTCTTTATCAGTTCGGCATAGTCAAACACCAGTGTATCCGTCTTCTGGTAGAAGGCCATCGGCAGTTTCACCATTGCCTTACCTGTAATCTGGTTGATTACGGTATCCTTACGGTTTTCTGCCCCACGCAGTGCGGAAATGGTTATGGCATCGCCATACGACACCTGAGTGCCGTCCATGTCGTAGAAATAATAGTTGCACGTAACCGTACTCTCCAGAGGACAGTTATTACCACTGCAACCGGAAATGACGATGACGATAACGATAACGAAAACTAATATTTTTTTCATACCTGCTACCTTCTACCTCCTACCTGCTACCTATTATATTTCCTTCTCCACTTGATAGTTGTTGCGCTCCTGTGAGTTGCGGTTTATCATATCGCCCAGGAAACCCGCAAGGAACAACTGGGTTCCGAGCAACATAGTGGTGAGTGATATGTAGAAATACGGCGAATCTGTCACCAGTCCAGGGTTTGCTCCGCCATACATGGCTATCAGTTTATATGCTCCCACGACTATTGCTGCTACGAAACCTATGAAGAACATTATCGATCCCAGGAATCCGAACACATGCATAGGTTTCTTGCCGAAAGTACTCAGGAACCACAGTGTCATCAAGTCCAGATACCCATTGACAAACCTATTCCATCCCATGAATTTCGACTTACCATGTTTGCGGGCCTGGTGATGCACAGGTTTTTCACCAATCTTGTCGAATCCTGCATTCTTTGCCAGATAAGGCATGTAGCGATGCATTTCACCATAGACCTCAATGTTCTTCACCACATCACGGCGGTATGCCTTAAGTCCGCAATTGAAGTCGTGCAAATTGTGGATGCCCGACACCTTGCGAGCCGTTGCGTTGAAGAGTTTCGTAGGGATGGTCTTCGACAGCGGGTCACCGGCTTTGCGATTCTGCTTATATCCACTCACGAGGTCGTAGCCGTCTTCTGTTATCATCCGATAGAGTTCCGGAATCTCGTCTGGACTGTCCTGAAGGTCGGCATCCATAGTGATCACCACTTCGCCCTGAGCCTTCTCGAATCCGTGGTAAAGAGCCGGACTCTTGCCATAGTTGCGGCGGAACTTAATGCCGTGTACCTCAGGATACTGCTGCGCAAGACGTTCTATCACATTCCACGAGCCGTCCGTAGAACCATCGTTCACAAATATCACTTCGTACGTGAACTGATGCTCATCCATGACTCTTTTTATCCACTCGTGGAGTTCGGGCAGGGATTCTTCCTCATTAAACAAAGGAACTATTACACTTATATCCAACATATCATTTACAATTTGGTCATTTACTATTTACTATTTTCCAACCACTCTATCCGAGTTGTTACTTACAAATGCCGCCCACGACTTTGCAGCGGTCTTGGTCTGACGTCCCAATACACTTGTGGTCTTCAGGAAATGGCAGTAGGCTGCTCCCAGGGCATCCGTGGCATCGAGTTTCACTTTCATCTCCTCGTCGGGCAGGTTCAGCATCCTCTGCAACATGCCCGATACCTGTTCTTTCGAAGCACCTCCGTTGCCTGTGATTGATACTTTTATCTTCGTAGGTTCGTATTCCGTTATAGGTATCTCCCTCTGTATTGCCGCTGCAATGGCCACGCCCTGTGCCCTGCCCAGTTTCAGCATGCTCTGCACGTTCTTCCCAAAAAACGGAGCCTCGATGGCTATCTCGTCGGGATGATAACTGTCGATGATGCTGGTCACGCGCTCGAATATCTTGCCAAGTCGCAGATACTGGGTGTCGTATCTCTTCAGTTCTATGACTCCCATCACCACCATCTCGGCCTTGTTGCCGGTGGCCTTCAGGATGCCATAGCCCATCACATTCGTTCCAGGGTCAATGCCCATTATTATTCGTTCACTCTTTTCCATCGAAATACCAGAACAGTGTCTTGCCAAATTTCCTTCTCAGGTAGTTTGCCCTTGCTGTCTCATCTCCTGCGTCAACCCTCCCGTCGCCTATCTCGGTTCGTCCGTCTCTCATATCCAGGTAATCCCTGTAGTTCTGCAACATCAGCGTATCGGCAAAGCTGTTGAGCGAGTCGTCGCCGATACTGTCGGCTTCGACGATTAGGGCTTCGCGGTATGCTCTCGGTAGGTCTATGGTGCTTACAGAGTCTTTTGGATAGTACACACGCAGTTTTCCCAGAAATCCTGCCATGTCGCGTCTGAGCAGGTTGGCACATATCACGTAGTCGCCTATCACCCTGTTTGTCTTCATGGTGTCGCGTTCGAAGAGCCTGGCCAGATAGTCCTCTACACTGCTCCACTCCGTAGAGTCACAGCAGAGTCCGAGCTGGGCAGTGAGATGGCGCACATTGAATTCCTCATACGTCAGGGTGTCGTCCATGTCTATCAATCCACCGATGCCATATGGCTGAGGGTAGTCGAAGAGCCGTTCTCCCAACTGACCATCCTGGGCCAGGGCAAAGTTGCGCAGCATAGTAAGCCGCTGCGATGTTTCCAGTGCCTCTTCGCCTGTCGCGTATGCATCGTTATAGTCTTCAGCCAATATCTTCGTCTCGGCTTTCATCTCGTAGAGTTCCACATCCGGGGTATTGTGTATGCCTCCCGTCACGAGCATCATCACGAGCATCACCACATAGTTGGGCCACAACGATGCACTGGCATGATTGTCGTAGTCCACATACATCTGCTCACTTATGTTTTTCACCACAAACACCACCATGGCATACACCACCACACACACTGGCAACACCCATGCCCAGGCTCCTATGGTGAAGTCGGTGAATACGGCCTTGTTCACGCTGGTGATGAATGTCAGAAGCAGAAACGATGGGAAATATGTCAGTGCATATGTTCGACCATTAAGCCCCGTAAACCGTGCCGTCAGAAACTGCACAAGCCACAGGATGAATGTAATCATCACTGCTCCGAAAAACTGCGAATAGTGGGTCACCCCTCCCGATAGTGCATACTGGGCATTGGCCAGCAAGTCGCCTTGTATCATATACAGATACACAAACGAAAACAAGCAGAACAATGCTGCACACGACACCCTCACCAAATCGTTCGTCCTTTGTGGTATGTTGTTATAATTCATAATCCAAATCCTTATTACCTGCTACCTCCTACCTGCTACCTCCTACCTGCTACCTCCTATCTCATTATCTCCCCCAGTGTGTGTCCGCCGCGAAAACAGCTCTGGTCCACACGTCCCTTGATGCCTGGCACATAACTCTTGCTGGTATATTGCCATATCAGATAGTCGTCGCCGTGGTCCAACTGCGGTTCCACTCCGTTGTACTGTGCTATCATAAACGGATATTGCACAAACTGACTGTTTCCTGCGAAAAACTTGTTGTAGAAGTTCATCCCTGTGTATATCATCGGAACTCTTCCGTCGAGAGCCTTGGTCAGCATCCGTGCAAAGTCTAGCACTCTCGACTGCAACGCAGCAATGGTCAGCCCTCCATCGTCTTCCACATCTATCAGCGGCACAAGGTCCTGGTCCTTCAGCGATATGTTTTGCATAAAGTTCTTATACTGAGCCCCTGCCGGCACATTCGGTCGGAAGAAGTGATAGCTCCCCACCTTCAGTCCATAGCGCCTTGCCTCACTCACGTTGCGTGCATAGCGTGTGTCTATGTGGTTCTGCCCTTCTGTAGCCTTGATGTACACAAATCCTGCCGCTGCCTGGCGTGCCACCACCGACCAGTCTATTTCGCCCTGATGATGACTCACGTCTATGCCGTGCAGTCCCAGTTCTCCGCTCCTTGCTCCTCCGTCCCTGCCACTCACGAACCTCGACAGCCGCGGTTTTCTCACATCCGCTCTGGGACTGTCGGGCAACGCTTTGCTGGTATATGGAGTATGGTCTGGTTCTGAAATGAACGCCATCAACATTGCCATATATATAATGAGTAGTTTCACCCCGTTTGCGAATTATCTCACAAATATACAAAAAATTTACGACACCACCAAATTTTTAACAAAAAAAGCGTAGAATCTCTTCCGCGCTTTTTTCAGTCAATCGCTAACCGCTAGCCACTAAACGCTAACCGTTAGAGCAATTCTATCGACCGGGCTACAAACTGGCTCAAGGCTTCTCCCTTCAGCATGCCATTCTGCAGCAACGCCAAATCAATCAGTTGCTTAGCAAGATTGTTCACCTGTTCCTTATCACCACCTGCTACCTGCTCCTTGCTACCTGCTACCTGCTCCATACTCCCTTCTACCTTCTTTACCAGCGGATGATCCGTGTTCACCACCACGTTATACGAGTCTGGCATCTGACCATAGAATGCCATTCCTGGCTGTATGCGGGCCATATCTTTCATTCGACGCATCCACTCGCTCTGTGTGATGACAACAGGTGCTGCCGTCTCGCCCAGGGCCTGAAGTTCTATGTTGAAATTCATTTTCTCGTCTTCCTTCGGCACAACGGCCTTGAAGGCTTCTTCCAGCGGACTCGGAGTCTTGTCCTTGCCGGCATCTTCCTGCTCCTTGCTACCTGCTACCTGTTCCTTATTTATCAGGCGACTGATGATATCGGCATCCACACGCATGAAACGGCTCTTTTCCTGTTTCTGCTCGAGCAGTCCCAGCAGGGCCGTGTCGAGTTCACCGTCCATCAGCAACACACTGTAACCCTTCTGCTTTGCAGCCTCAACGAATGAGTATTGTTCCTGTGCATTCTGTGCGTAGAGATAGATGAGATTGCCATCCTTGTCAGTTTGTTCGCCCTGTATGAGAGTCTTGTATTCTTCGTAGGTAAAATACTTGCCTTCAGTGTCTTTCAGCAGTGCAAACTTCTGTGCCTTATCGTAAAAATCTTCCTCGGAGAGCATGCCGTAGTGGATGAAGATCTTTATGTCGTCCCATTTCTGCTCGAAGTCCTTGCGGTCGTTCTTGAAGAGGCTCTGCAGTTTGTCGCTCACCTTTTTAGTAATATACGACGAAATCTTCTTCACGTTCTTGTCGCTCTGCAGATAGCTGCGGCTCACGTTGAGCGGAATGTCTGGTGAGTCTATCACTCCGTGGAGCAGGGTGAGGAACTCTGGCACCACACCTTCCACGCTGTCGGTCACGAACACCTGGTTACAGTAGAGCTGAATTTTGTTTTTCTGTAGTTCGAACTGGTTGGTGACCTTTGGGAAATACAGCACACCTGTGAGGTGGAATGGGAAATCCACATTCAGGTGTATCCAGAACAGCGGTTCGTTGGCCATCGGATAGAGTTGCTGGTAGAATTTCTTATAGTCCTCGTCCTTCAGGTCCGATGGTTTCTTGGTCCACAGCGGGGTGGTGTCGTTCACCACATTGTCCTCGGCTGTCTCTTCGTAGTGGCCGTTTTTACCGTCTTTGTCAGTTTTCCATTCTTTCTTCTTGCCAAAGGCAACAGGGACTGGCAGGAACTGGCAGTATTTGTGGAGCAGCGAAGTGATGGTATGCTCCTCCAGGAACTCCTTGCTCTCGTCGTCGAGGTGCATCACAATGTCGGTTCCCACAGAGTCCTTCTCGGTCTCTTCCATGGTGAATTCCTGACTTCCGTCGCAGGTCCAGCGTACTGCCTTGGCATCCTTCTGATAACTCTTGGTGAGTATATCCACCTGTTTGCTTACCATAAAGGCCGAGTAGAATCCCAGACCGAAATGGCCGATGATGCCGGCGGCATTGTCTTTGTACTTCTCGAGGAAGTCGTTGGCTCCCGAGAATGCAATCTGGTTGATGTATTTCTCCACCTCTTCGGCTGTCATACCCACGCCGTTGTCGCTCACAGTCAGCGTACCGGCTTCCTTATCGACCTTCACGTTCACCTTCAGTCCCTCAGCCTGGGCTGGGTCTATGGTCTTGAGTTTCTGACAGGCATCGACAGCATTGCTTACTATCTCACGAAGAAAAATGTCGTGATCACTGTAGAGAAATTGTTTGATGACAGGAAAGATGTTCTCTGTCGTTACTCCGATGTTACCTTTTTTTGCTTCCATATTGTTTTGTTTTTTTTATAGTTTCAATGGTTTCAATGGTTTCTATGGTCTCCATGGTTTCTATAGCATCCATAGCGTCCATATCTTCTATAGTTTCCATGGTCTCCATAGATTCTATAGTTTCCATGGTTTCTATAGTTTCCATAGCGTCCATAGCGTCCATAGCTTCCATAGCGTCCATAGCGTCCATAGCTTCTATAGCTTCTATAGCTTCCATAAAAACTCCCTACAAATTAGATGCCAAATTGATTTAGGGCAACATTCCACCTCTTCCCTCCTACCTCAAAAAACCGCCCTCACAATAACATGTGTCAGACCCATCGAAGAACACGTGCCCCTGTTTCTTCTATGTTTCTTCTATGTTTGGTCTGTGTTTTCAACTCCTTGGTTCCTCATTCGCCGCTCGCTCTGTCTCTGCAAACGGAGAAACTGCGTAAGCAAAGCGGAGAAACTGCGTAAACAAAGCAGAGAAAATGCATAAGCAAAGTAGAGAAGAATCACAAGTAAAGCAAAACCAAAGTGTTAATTTTTTGGTTATGTCAAATATAAGTAGTATATTTGCAGTTTGAATGATATAATGATTATGAAAAAATCTATATTTGTTGGACTCTTCGGTTTGGCGACTTGTCTCGCTGGTTCGGGTTGCAAACTCGTGGCCCAGACCACTCTCACACTGGAACAGTGCCGGGAAATGGCCCTGGCAAGCAACCGACAGATTGCCATGAGCAAGATAAAGCAGGATATAGCTGCCGATGCCCAGAAGATTGCCAAGACGGCATATCTGCCAAAAGTAAGTCTGACAGGAAGTTACCTGCACACAAGCAAGGAGGTGTCGCTACTCAGCAACGACCAGAAGACTTCTCTCAGCAGCCTCGGCACCAATGCGGTGACTGGACTCAGCGGCAAGATGTCGGAAATTCTGCCTCAACTCTACCAGGCAGGGTATATCACCATGGAACAGATGACGGCCATCTCGCAGACGCTCCAACAATCAGCACCAAGCATTGCACAAACACTCAATGGTTTGGGCAATGACATAATCGATGCTTTCCGCACCGACACCAGAAATATGTGGGTGGGTGCCATAGAGGTTACGCAACCTCTTTATATGGGTGGACGTATCACCGCCATGAACCAGGCGGCGAAGATAAGCGGGGAGTTGGCACAAAACCAGGCAGAATCGCTCGAACGAAGCGTAACCAACAAGGTTGACAACCTCTATTGGACCGTGGTGTCGCTGTGCCACAAACAGCAGTTGGCAAAGAAATACAACGAACTGCTACAAACCTTGCAACAGGATGTGGAGAAAATGCAACAGAACGGTGTGGCCACGAAGGCCGATGTGCTCAATGTGAGTGTGAAACTCAACGAATCGGAAATCACCATCACCCAGGTTGACAACGGTGTAGCATTGGCCAAAATGGCTCTGTGTCAGCAACTTGAACTTCCTATCGACTCCCAGATAACCCTGGCCGACGAAGCCAGCGAAGACTTTGCCACCGACGAACTGGTGGAAGTGGACCTTGAACAGGCTTATACTCTCCGTCCAGAGCTGAAAATGCTTGACAATGCCATCGACATGTCGAAAGTGGGCATAATACTGGCTAGGGCGAGCATGTTGCCTACACTGGTGGCTACGGGTGGGTATACCATTTCTAATCCAAATGTGCTCAATGGTTTCAAGAAGGAGTTCCGCGGTATGTGGAACGTGGGAGTGACACTGCATATGCCTATTTGGCACTGGAACGAGTCGGCCTACAAAATCCGCGCGGCCAAATCCACTGCCCGAATTGCCGAACTCGAAAAGGACGACGCCAAGACTCTCATCAACCTACAGGTAAACCAGAGCAAATTCAAACTCGACGAGGCAAGAAAGAAACTCGAGATAACCAACCGCAACATCAAGAGTGCCGAGGAAAACCTGCGCTGTGCCGAGCTGGGATATAAAGAAGGTGTGATTCCGCTTCTCACGGTCAACGAAGCCCAGACAGCATGGTTTAAGGCAAAGACGGAACAGATAAACGCCGAGGTGGACGTACGCCTCGCCCTCTGTGACCTGAAAAATGCACTTGGAATTTAGGTCTAAATGGTAAAATCAGATCAATAGTAAAATTGATAAATCAGATCAATAGTAAAATTGATAAATCATATCAATAGTAAAAT
>R04__coassemble_222_pt1 | contig 21408 bp, 11 predicted proteins | sample R04__metabat2_low_PE_002 | metagenome-assembled genome bin R04
CGCGACCGCATGTTCATGGACCAGGACTTCATCAACCTGGACTACTACACCCTGGAGCAGAAACAGCGTCTCTCGGTGCTGAGCGAAGAACTGACCCTGAAGAGCCGAAACAGCGGCGCATGGAACTGGGTGAGCGGCGTCAGCACCTTCTACCAGTGGCTCCACACCGATGCCCCTGTCACCTTCTACGACGACGGCGTGTCGGAAATGATAGAGGGAAATGTCAACAGCATATTCACCGACCTGAAATCCTCCAACCCAAGAATGCCGGATATGGCTCTGGCCTTGCAGGACAGGCAGTTCACCGTGAGCAGCGACATGAATACTCCCGTGTGGAGTGGGGCTGTGTTCCACCAGTCGGTGGTGAATCTCGGCAACTGGTCGCTGACTGCCGGAGCAAGACTGGAATACGAGAAAACCCACCTCGACTACAGCGCAGACTGCACCATACCCTACAACTTCAGCATCTCCATGCCGCCGATGATGAACCAGACATACCAGGACCTGAAGGCCGCACCACAGTTCGCCGGCAACCTCCGCCACTCCCATCTCCAGTTCCTCCCACGCCTCGCCCTCGCATATAGTTTACCCGCTACCTCCTCCCTACCTGCTACCTCCTCCCTACCTGCTCCCTGCTCCCTGCTACCTGCTCCCTGCTCCCTGCTCCCTTCTACCTCTATATACGCCTCCGTCAGCAAAGGCTACCGCTCCGGCGGCTACAACATACAGATGTTCTCCGACCTCGTCCAGAGCGAGATGCGCAATCAGATGATCGACGGCGTCAACACCGTCAGCCAGGGCATGATGGCGAGGTTCGTGGATCTGTCAACCATCAAGGCTCCCGACCCCGACATCAGCAGCGTGGAGTATAAGCCAGAGTACTCATGGAACTACGAAATCGGCGCCACCATCAACCTCCTCCTCCCTTCTACCTGCGAGCAAAGTTCGCTCACCCTGCGCCCAGCACTCTTCTATATCGACACACGCGACCAGCAGATAGCCCGCTTTGCAGGCAACAGCGGACTCGGACGCATGATGGTCAATGCCGGCCACAGCCGCAGCCTCGGAGCCGAACTCTCAGCCACCTGCCACTTCCCTTCTACCTGCTCCCTGCTACCTGCTACCTGCTCCCTCTCCTATGCCTTCACCGATGCCCGCTTCCTGTCCTACGACGACGGCCACACCGACTACTCCGACAACTATGTGCCCTTCGTACCCCGCCACACACTCCACCTCGCCCTCCAGTCCCGCTCCTTCTCCCTTCTCCCTTCTACCTGCGAGCACCGCTCGCCTACCTTCTCTTTCGGAGCCGACTTCTCCGGAGCCGGCCGCATCTATTGGACCGAAGCCAACGACGCCTGGCAGGATTTCTACTGCACCCTCGGTGCCCACATCTCCGTCGATTTCCCTCAGGGCCTCACCCTCACCTTCTGGGGCAAGAACCTCACCGACACCTCCTACGACACCTTCCTCTTCCAGTCCATGAACCGCACCTTCGCCCAGCGCGGCAAACCCCTCCAGTTCGGCCTCGACCTGAAATGGCATTTCTAAGGGACAATGATCTTCTTGCCAGCAGAAATCACAAGTCCCTTGTAGCCCTTGTCTACAACCTGCCCAGCGATGTTGTAGATAGCACATGCTCCCTGTCCCAAACTACTTGCAACTTGCTGCGAAGCAACCTCTATGGCCGTAGGGTCAGGTGTATCAATAGGGCCACAGTCATCATTCTCTGGGGCACACGCAGCACTGGCAACCGATGTGACAAATTTCTCTACATTGGCATTGATATAATACGATGAATTCCTTGCCAGCGATGCCTTGTGAGAGGCTTGGAGATCATTGCCCAAGTCCCAATAGAAAATGCCTCCTAGATCGTTGTTGCGCACAAAATTAGTGCGATCAATGGTCTGGTTCACTCCGGTAAAACAGAACTTAATCCCAGCATCGTTGGTGTATGAATCCATGTCATCAGTAAAAGTTTCGCCATAGAGATAGCGATAGCCCTGCACTGCCGAAGCCCATGATCCGTCTTTGTATCCAGCCGATGTGGTGGTAGCAAAGGACAGCAGCAACTTGTCCTTAGGCAGGCCTTTGCTTACGAACGTATTATACGAACTGCGAAACGAGTCCATTGTGAAATTTGCCGGCTGAGGACCATACTGCTGGCAAGTGATAAAGTCTATATATTGGAAGTACTTCTTTGGCAGCGAACAACTCCACGAGCCCACGCTCACGCTCACTATCTTCCCGTCCTGCACTTTCTCTCGCACTCTCTTTGCAAGGTCGCCTTCGTTGTTCCAGCCTGTCTGGGTGTAGGTCCACTCAAAGTCGAAGTCTACACCATCAATATAAGGGCTGTTGACAATGGCAGCAATGTCGGTTGCCATCTTCTCGCGTTTGGTTTCGTCGGCAAGTGTACCGTCAAGGTCTTCAGGACCTGCAGCGGAAAGTATAAACTTCACTCCGCGCATACCACTGGTGAACGAACGCATATAGTCTATATATCCGTCAACCGAGTAGCGGTCGAAGCCCACATCATCCGGTTTGTCGTAATCATAGCAGGCTCGCATATTGTACATGTCGTTGTTCATCGACATTTTCACATCCGGACCGGGATATGGTATCAGTTTGCTGTCGCTTGTTCTGTAGCTCGACCCACGACTGCTGCCCCAAAACAAGGTCTCGTCGAAATAGCCCTTCAACCCTTGTCCTAATGTCACAGGGGCTGCATCCACGCCGCTCAGGGCCTCTCCACCAAGATCACCGCTGCACACACCTACGTGGAACCATTTCCCAGCCGTCTTGCCTGTGGCTATTACCTTATCCTTGCCGTTTATGCGGGCTACGATCCGTCCCTCACTGCCGAGGCGGATACTCAGACCATTTGTGCCCCAACGCTCCTTGCGCATTATATATGCACCGTCAGTCCATTCCTCAACATAGAGCCAAGTCTCGAATGTGTACGTATCGTCAGCCATTGCTGCCGTAGGGAGTTTTATCACGGCACTCTCACTGGCCACGTGCAGCACACCTTTCCTGCCCTCGAACTCTGCTACATATTCAGCGCTGTCGCTCAGGGTTCCGGCATCGTTGCTGCTGTAAGTACGGGCCGACCCGTCGTTATAGGTCCATATGCCTATAATGGCAATGACGTTGGCCAAAGTGTTGTAGTGCTCGGCATCTATCTGACGGTCGAAGAAACGCTCTATATTTCCATATCCCAGCGTAATGCGGTATTTCATCTGTTGGTTATCGGTCACCAGTTCCTTCTGCACACCCGACGCCGACATTGTGCCATTATGACGATTCTTCACACTGTAGTCCACCAGGTTCTCACACTGCTCTTGGTCGCACTTGTAATAAGCAGCCAGTGAGGCCCACTGAGGAGCAAATTTATTAATAGTGTTATTATAGAAGCTGTTGTAGTCTTCGTTCAGTTTCACGCGCCATACCCTTATCTCGTCCATACGTCCCGTATAGCCACATCCACCAAGCCATAGGCTGTAGGTCGTTGTAGGCATGGTGAGATGCTTGTCGAGAGTGCGTGCCTTACCATTGTTGATCGACACCGAAGTTTCATCGGTGTCCACACGCATAGTGACATGACACCATTTTCCTGCAGATATATTGGCAGTGCTACTGATAATCATATAATTGGTACCGTCGTCAAACACCAGTGTGTGGTTGTCGCCAAGTTTCACGCTAAACGATCCTACCCTCACCAGGGCAGCTCCTTTCACCCACTCCTCAGGACAGAACCAGAACTGCAACGTTGATGCCTTGGTAGGATACACATCACTGAGCACTCCACAATTTACCACTCCGTCACCAGATGTGAAACGGAGACAATAGTTATCTACCTGGGCAAAAGCATTTTGCACTACGTTGAAAATGCTTAATACCAGAAAAACGAATACTTTTTTCATAATGCTACCAAATTTGACTGCAAATTTATAAGAAAGTTTTGACATTTCCAAATATTTATGTCATGAATCTTCGCCACCCTTCATGATATTTTTAACAATTCGTTATGCTACGAAATGTTAAATTTTCAAAAAAAAAAAAAACGGAAGTGAAATTTGAAAAAAAATATGTATATTTGAAATTGGAATTTTTATTAAATAAAAAAAAACTAAAAAACAAAAAAAGTTAATAATTAAATTAAAATAAAAAATATTTATTTCATTATTTTTGGCCACCATTAATTATATTTTTAACAATTCTTTATTCTACTAAATTTTAAATTTTAAAAAAAAAAAAAAAACGGAAGTGAAATTTGAAAAAAAATCTGTATATTTGCACTTGGAATTTGTATTACATACAAAAATCCTAACAAACAAAAATAGTTACTAATTACATTAACCTAAACAAAATTCAGCTTATGAAAAAAGTTTACACTTTCATTCTGATGCTCATGGCTGCCATGTTCGGTCAGAGCGTAATGGCACAGGAAGGCCACGAAGTGGGCAAACTGCTTACTATCGAAGAAGTGAATGCTGCCGATGTTGAAGTTGTCATCAAGACTCGTACAAGTTCGCGCAATGCCTTCAACAACTTCGCAGAGAAGACCTACCAGACTGCTTATGATGCAGTCCATCGCACTCACGACTACTATCTCGAGTCGGCAGGCGAAGAGGGATTCTACATCAAGGTACTGAACCTTAATGTCAAGACCGACATGTATCTCTACGACAATGGCGGTGCCTACGACTATGTTGAGGACAAGGCCGATGCCACTCTGTTCAAGTTCGAAGGTTCTACATCAGGTGTGGGCGACCTCGATCCTGAACTCACTGGCGAAGAACTCGACTGCGGAGCACGCTTAGTTGACCAGAGCAATCAACTCCATCTCAATGTAAATGGTGGTGTATATAACGGCGGTACAGGTTGCTGGACCATCTATTTTATATATAAGGTAGAGGCTGCTGATGCCAAGACCTACACCTGCCATGTCGTTGGCCACGAAGATGGTCGGGTATGCTACGACAGCTACGAATACGAGGACGGAGAACAGTTCGAGGCCGTGCTTGACGAAAGTCTGCTGAGTGCTCTGCCTATCGATGGCTACAGAGGCACGATCACCGTTGACAGCTGCGACATCACTGCCACCTACGAACTGCTGGGTTCATATCCTATCAACTTCAGCAAGGATCAGTGCTACAACCGCTCCGACCGTCACACCATCGGCATCAGTCTCACCGAGGGCGACAATGACCCACAGGAACTCGAAGTGCCTTTCACCACTTACAACGAAACCCGCTGCTATCAGTTCCTTACCGAGGATGATCCTGAGAAGAAATTCTATATCACCGCTGGTTCGGCCATCACTCCTGGTTTCTCCTATGTAGGTGCATGGATGAAGGGCTATGTATATGTCGACGAGGATAACGACGACAGTTTCGAAGGCGATATGAAGACTCCTTCCGGGGCTGATGGTCCGCGTGTTGATGGTGGCACATTCACAGAGTTTGATGCTCCTGCCGTTCCTGGTGAATACCGCATGCGTTTCATTGTTGACTGGAACAACGAAGACCCAGGAGGCAACCTAAGTCCTGCCGATGGCACAGTTTTCGGCAGCAATGGTATCATCGCCAACGGTGGTTCTATCACCGACGTAATCCTCGTGGTTGAGGAAGCGACAGCCGAACACACCATCATTTACAACTACATCTACAAGGGCGAGATCGTGGGCAACGAGTCATTCACAGTAAGAGAAGGCAAGCCTTTCCCAACTCCTAAGTTGGCTCCTGCTTACGCATCATACACTCTGCCTGAAGGTGTAGTGACAAAGGATGAAGAGTTTGATATCGAAATAACATTCGAGAACTATCCATTCGAACTTGCAGAATCAGCAGAAAGTGCTCAGTGGTACTACATCAAGATGCGTGGTGATATGTATGCATACTACGATGCAGAGCCACTCGAGGAGGGTCAGTACACTCCATGTTCTGATGTCAACCTGAAGACCGATGAATTCCTCTGGGCATTCGTAGGCGACCCTGTAAATGGTTTCAACATCTACAACAAGGCTGCAGGTACAGAAGTTGCACTGACCTACGACCCTACATGTGACACATACAACTACTTCACCGCTGAACCTACCATGTACGTCACCGTTGAGGCTCCTGCACACGACGACCGCAATGTGTATATCCGTGTTCGTGAAGCCGAGAACTTCTATTTCAACTACCGCTCTGGTATGTACTATTGGGACAATGCCGCAGCAAAGGGTGAGGTAGGATCGGCATTGGCAATCGAATCTGTACGTCCTGCACGCGAAGACCTCCATGATCTCATCGAAGTGGCTGAGGCTAAGAACTATGGCGAAAACGCAGGCAAGGTGGGTTGGCTCACCACAGAGGCTGCTGAAGCATTCCTCGGGGCAATCGAAGCTGCAAAAGAGGTATACAACGACTCTACCCTGACCGAGACTGACTATCGTGAAGCCGAAGCTGCCCTGCGCGAACTGATTAATGGTTTCGGTGCTGATGCTCTCCAATTCCCTGAGGTTGGTATGACAGTGGTATTCCGCAACTGCAACTATGACCTCTCTACCAACTACACTCTCTACATGGATGTAGAAGGTCTGAAGATTGCCAACAACGAAGACATGGGCGAAGCTCAGCAGTTCGAACTAGAAGCTGGTGACGAAGAAGGGACTCTGGCTGCAAAGAACGTAGCTACCGGATCATACATGATATGGAAGAGTGGAAATGGTGCAGGCTACAACGACAACACAGGTATGCTCGATGAATACGAATCACCATACTGCGACTGGTCGTTCCCTTCTTGCTACAACATCCTTAAGGGTACATTCGTATTGCTTTCAGTTCGTGCTGACGGTGCAAGCGCAGGTTCCATCATCATCAAGGAAGACAGCGGCGAATTCAACGCATGGGGTAATACCTCTTCAGGCACGCGTACAGACTACTGCAACATGTTCTTCATCGAAGAAGTTGGCAGCGAAGACGGCATTGTCGAGACAACAGGCAATAAGAATCAGGCAGCAGGTGGTATTTACAACCTTGCCGGACAGGCTGTCGGCAAGGACTACAAAGGTATCGTAATCTCTGACGGCAAAAAGACTTTAGTTAAATAACTGACTGCATAGCAGACAATTCTGCTATTTACGACAGCGACAAAAGCCAGGTTCATAAAGCCTGGCTTTGTTGTTTCAAGTGGTAATAGCGGTGGGTGCAGATGAGTGCTGACAATGCCATGACTGGCATATTCCTCGAGTCGAAGAGAAAACCAACCGGGGTCGAAGAGAAAAACGCGGTGCTTAAGCCGGATGGGTTGCAGGCAAGACGTTGTCCTGTCCGAGCACCGACAGATGTGTGTTAGAAACCGGACAGGAATCTCTTCGTGCGTAGTAGGCATTCTGGTCAAGCGTAGTCAAGCGACTTGCAGAGCGTAGTCGTAAGGCTTGCAGAACGTAGTCGTAAGGCTTGCAGAACGTAGTCGTAAGGCTTGCAGAACGTCCTCGAGAATGGAGCAGAAGGGATACGCAGAAAAAAATTTGTTTTTGTCATTTTTTTTTCGTATCTTTGCAGTTCGAACTGACTCACGGGTGGGGATGGCAACGTTTTAAATCACATACAGAAAAATGACTTACAACACTTCAAGTAAGGTGGAAGAGTACTTCCAAAAACTGGATGCTTCGTTTGCAGACAACAAAAAATGCTGCAGAACGGAGACTCTCATCGTGGACAACTACATTGTCCTTGGTCAACTTACAGCCCTGCGATTCATAGAATGGGTGGGACTGAACCCTGGTGGCGTGGTGGCACTGCCTACGGGCAAGACTCCGGAGTTCTTCATCAAGTGGCTGATGTACTACATGGAGAACTGGAACAAGGAGGCCAAAAGCGGCATCATCAAGAAACTGGGCCTGAAGAAACCGGACTTCAGCAGTCTGCATTTCTTCCAGCTCAACGAGTTCCTGCCGATGAACCCCAACCACTCGCACTCGTACCACCACTTTGTGAAGACCTACTACATAGACCTGCTGGGATTCGACCCGGAGAAGACCCACCTGCTCAACACCTACTACCTGAACGAACAGGAACAGGAGGAACTGGGTGGCGCGAAGAACCTGGGCGAGATCTTCACGGACGGAAAGATTGACCTGTCGCTGCGTACACGCATTCCGCAGACCAAGGAGGAGCAGTTCAAGAAGAGGGCCATCAAGATCTTTGATGCGTTCTGCATGAACTACGAGCAGAAGATCCGCGACCTGGGGGGCATAGGATTCTTCCTGGGCGGCATAGGTCCGGACGGCGGCATCGCCTTCAACGTGAAGGGTTCGAGTCCATATTCGCATACACGCCTCACTGGCATCAACTACGAGACTCAGGCCTCTTCGGCCGGCGACCTCGGGGGCATCAACATCGTGAGGAAGAAGGCTGTGATCACCATGGGGCTGGAGACCATCACGTGCAACCCCGACTGCGTGGCCATCATCATTGCCGCAGGACAGAGCAAGGCCGACGTGGTGGCTGGTTCGGTGCTGAACCCGCTGACTCAGGACTACCCTGCCACGAGCCTGCAGAAACTGAAGAACGCACGGTTCTTTGCCACTCAGGCTGCTGCAAGCCTGCTGCCTCAGTCGCACAAGTTCATGGAGGGCAAATATCCTAAGCAGATGGTGCCTCAGCCAGTGGTGGAACGACTGATAGTGGACGAGGTGCTGAAGGTGGGACGCAACATTCCTGAACTCATCAAGGAGAACTACACCAACGACCAGCTGAAGTTCGTGGCCAAACTCACGGGCAAGACGGTGAAGGCACTGCTCAAGCAGACCGAAGAGTCGCTCAAGGAGAAGATCAGGCGAGGCCTGATCACGAAGGCCAACGAGGTGATCCTGCATACGGCTCCTCACCACGACGACATCGAACTGGGATACTTCCCATACATACACCACCTAGTACGCACCCAGAGCGTGGAAAACCACTTTGCCATCTGCACGAGCGGATACACGTCGGTGGTGAGCCCTTACCTGAAGTCGGTCTATGAACACATACTGGAGCGTATCAACCCGAACGTGGCTGCGTTCAGGGACGAGAACCTGGTGTCGCTGTTCAAGACTACGGCACAGGACGACCTGACGCTGTATCTGAGGGGCGTGGCCCTGCAGGACCAGTCGCGCCAGGACTATGCCGTGGCACGTCGCATCGCCCGCCGATGGGTGGAGAAGAACGGCTACAAGACCATAGACGAACTGCAGCAGTTCATCCAGGGACAGTACGACATACTGTGCACCACGGAGCAGGGTGACGACGAACCGGACGAGTTCCACACTGCCAAGGGCTGGCTGCGCGAGATGGAGGCTGAGAGCGTGTGGGCACACTTCGGCATAGGCATGGACCGCGTGAGCCACCTCCACCTGCCGTTCTACAGCGGAGGCATGTTCCCTCGCTATCCTGAATTCAAGGACGTGGGGGCTGCCATAGACCTGCTGGAGAAGATAAAGCCTACGGTGGTGACACTGGCCCTCGACCCGGAAGGCAGCGGACCCGACACCCACTTCAAGACCCTCATCGCACTGAACATAGCACTGAAGGAATACAAGCGCAACCATCCGGAGATAAACCTCAGGGTATGGGGCTACCGCAACGTGTGGTCAACCTACCACATCAGCGAGGTGAACACGGCCGTACCGGTGTCGCTCAACTCGTTTGCAGTGCTCCACAACATGTTCCAGACCTGCTACCTGAGCCAGAAGAGCGCGGACTTCCCGAGCCCTACACTCGACGGTCCGTTCAGCGAAGTGGCCCAGAAGGTATGGGTGAGCCAGCACAACGACCTGTGCCGCCTGCTGGGCGAGGAGTATTTCTACAAGTCGGACTCGATGATGCTGCAGCGCAGCTATGGCAACATATACATCAAGGACATGACCTTCGACGAGTTCCAGGCCTACATGCAGCCTGTACAGGACCTGCTGGCCGCCATGGACTCGATGAAGCCAAAGAAATAGGACCTGCTGGCTGCCATCCTGCTGGCTGCCTTCGGGCAAAAAAAAGGTTCACAGAAATCTGTGAACCTTCTTTTTTTTATGCAATACCCTGCCCCACTAGTCGCGGATGCGGTACTTGTCGAACGAGATGCCTGAACCGAAGAGCGAGTGCTCGGACTCCTCATCGTTGAGGTCGGTGGCATTGGCAACGACGATATTGTCGTACTCGCGCTGTCCGGTACCGGCCGGGATGAGGTGGCCGCAGATCACGTTCTCCTTCATGCCAGCAAGATTGTCCACCTTGCCTTCGATGGCTGCCTCGTTGAGGACCTTGGTGGTCTCCTGGAATGAGGCTGCTGAGATGAAGCTGCTGGATCCGAGGGCAGCACGGGTGATACCCTGGAGGATCTGTGTGGCAGTGGCTGGGTTGGCATCGCGGGCCTGGACGGTCTTGAGGTCGCGGCGCTTGAGACTGGAGTTCTCATCGCGCAGACGGCGTGCAGAGACTATCATACCCGGTTCGAGAGTGTCGGAATCGCCTGCATCGAGGATGTATTTCTTGCCCCAGATGCGGTCGTTCTCGGCTGCAAAGGCCTGCTTGTCGACGATGCCGTCCTCGAGGAAGTTGGTGTCGCCAGGGTCGTTGACCTGAAGCTTGCGCATCATCTGGCGCACGATGATCTCGAAGTGCTTGTCGTTGATCGACACACCCTGCATACGATATACGTCCTGTACCTGGTTTACGATATATTCCTGTACGGCTGTAGGACCCTTGATGGCGAGGATGGCCGATGGGGTGATGGCACCGTCGGAAAGCGGCGTGCCGGCACGTACGTAGTCTCCTTCCTGTACGAGGAGCATCTTGCTGAGCGGAATGAGATAGCGGTGCTCTTCGCCAAGCTTGGTGGTGAGGATGACCTCACGGTTGCCGCGCTTGAGCTTGCCAAGGGATATCTGTCCGTCGACTTCGGCTACGACAGCAGGGTTGGAGGGGTTGCGGGCCTCGAAGAGTTCGGTGACGCGTGGCAGACCGCCGGTGATGTCGGCTGAGGTACCTACGGAACGCGGAATCTTTACGAGGATGTCGCCTGCCGTGACTTTCTGCTTGTCGGTGACGCTGATATGGGCGTTGATAGGGAAGTTGTAGGTGCGGAGTATGTCGCCGTGCTTGTCGAGAATGTGGCACATAGGCACTATGTTCTTGTCGCGCGACTCGATGACCACATAGTCGCGGAGACCTGTGGTGTCGTCGGTATCGACGCGGTAGGTGACGCCTTCCTCAACTCCCTCGAAGGCTATGCGACCGTCGAACTCGGTGACGATGACTGAGTTGAATGGGTCCCATACGGCTATGAGCTCGTCGGCCTCGACTACGTCCTTGTCCTTATGGAAGAGTGTGGCTCCATATGGCACTGGCACGGTGGAGAAGACGATGCCCGTACCTACGTCGACAAAGCGGAGTTCGGCGAGTCGGCCTACCACGATGGTGGCGTCGTCGTGTCCCTCCTGAGGACGGTTGATGGTACGGAGCTCCTCGAACTCGAGGCGGCACTTGCGCTTCGACTTGATCTGGGCGTTGGTGGCTGCACTACCGGCAAGACCTCCGGCGTGGAAGGTACGGAGTGTGAGCTGAGTACCAGGTTCGCCGATGGCCTGGGCCGCGATGACTCCGACAGCCTCGCCCTTCTGCACCATGCGCTGGGTGGCAAGGTTGCGTCCGTAGCACTTCATGCAGACTCCGTGCTTGCTCTCGCAGGTGAGTACGGAACGTATCTCGACGCTCTCGATGCCGCAGTCCTCGATCATATGGGCCAGGCGCTCGGTGATTTCCTCTCCCGAGGCCACGATGAGTTCGCCTGTCTCAGGATGGTGGATGTCGTGTACGGATACACGTCCGAGGATGCGCTCGGCCAGGGAGGCAACGACGCGGTCGCCGTCCTTGAGGGCCGTGCAGGTGAGTCCGCGGAGTGTGCCGCAGTCGTCCTCGGTGATGATGACGTCGTGGCTGACATCGACCAGACGGCGTGTGAGGTATCCGGCATCGGCTGTCTTCAGCGCGGTATCGGCAAGACCCTTACGTGCACCGTGGGTGGAGATGAAGTATTCGAGCACCGACATACCCTGCTTGAAGTTGGAGAGGATAGGGTTTTCGATGGTGTTGTTGTCGTCCTTTCCGGCACGCTGCGGCTTGGCCATCAGACCACGCATACCAGCGAGCTGGGCAATCTGGTCCTTGGAACCACGGGCTCCGGAATCGAGCATCATATATACGGCATTGAATCCCTGCTGGTCCTCGGTCATGGTCTTCATGAGCGATGCCTTCACCTTGTCGTTGATTTCCGACCAGGTGGCGATGACCTTGTTGTAGCGCTCCTTGTCGGTGATGAGACCGAAGGCATACTGCTGGGCAATCTCGTCGATCTGGGCATTGCCACCGTCGATGAGGGACTGGCGGTCGGCAGGTTCGATGATGTCGTTGAGGTTGAAGGAAAGTCCGCCCTCGTAGGCCTTGCGGTAGCCGAGGTTCTTGACACCGTCGAGGAACTGGCAGGCACGTGCCATGCCGACTCCCTTGATGACCTTGGTGATGACTTTCTTCAGGGCCTTCTTGCCGATGACTTCGTTGACGAAGCCAACCTCTGACGGTACGATCTCGTTGATGATGATTCGGCCCACGGTGGTCTCGACCATGTGGCGGATTGGTGTGCCGTCGGGGTCAAGGTCGGGAACGATACACTTGATAGGTGCGTGGACATCGCAGCGGCCTTCGTTGTAGGCTATCATTGCCTCCTCAGGTCCGTAGAACGTGAGTCCGGATCCCTTCGCACCCGGGCGTACCTTAGATATATAGTAGAGTCCGAGCACCATATCCTGGGAAGGAACGGTGATAGGGTCGCCACTGGCCGGAGAGAGGATGTTGTGGCTCTGGAGCATCAGGATCTGTGCCTCGAGTATCGCCTCGTTGGAGAGTGGGAGATGGACTGCCATCTGGTCGCCGTCGAAGTCGGCATTGAAGGCCGTACATGCGAGCGGGTGGAGCTGGATGGCCTTGCCCTCGATCATGATAGGCTGGAAGGCCTGTATTCCGAGTCGGTGGAGTGTAGGGGCACGGTTGAGAAGCACCGGATGACCCTTCATGACATATTCGAGGATGTCCCAGATCTGTGGGTCGCGACGGTCAACAAGCTTCTTGGCACTCTTCACAGTCTTCACGATTCCGCGTTCGATGAGGCGGCGGATGATGAACGGCTTGTAGAGTTCGGCTGCCATGAGCTTAGGCAGACCGCATTCGCCCATCTTGAGTTCCGGACCTACGACGATGACGGAACGTGCGGAATAGTCGACACGCTTACCGAGGAGGTTCTGACGGAAACGTCCCTGCTTACCCTTGAGGGAGTCGGAGAGCGACTTGAGCGGACGGTTGGTCTCGCTCTTCACGGCACTCGCCTTGCGGGAGTTGTCGATAAGGCTGTCGACAGCCTCCTGGAGCATGCGCTTCTCGTTGCGGAGAATGACATCAGGGGCATTGATCTCGACCAGACGGCGCAGACGGTTGTTGCGGATGATGACACGGCGATAGAGGTCGTTGACATCGGAGGTGGCAAAGCGTCCACCGTCGAGCGGTACGAGAGGACGGAGGTCGGGAGGTGTGACAGGTATGTTGTGGAGTATCATCCACTCTGGCTTGTTGCGGTTTTTCGACATACGGAACGACTCCACTACCTTCAGGCGCTTGAGTGCCTCGTTCTTGCGCTGTACGGAAGCGTCGGTGTTGGCACTGTGGCGAAGCTGGGCAGCAAGATGGTCGAGGTCGAGATGCGAGAGCATGTACTCGATGGCCGGTGCTCCCATGCTGGCAATGAACTTGTCAGGGTCTTCATCAGGCAGGTTTTGGTTGCCTTCCGGAAGACGCTCAACAATATCCCAGTATTCCTCCTCGGAGAGGGTGTCGCCCACGATGATGTCGCTATCGTCCTTTGCTGCAGCACCCGGCTGGATGACGACATAGCGCTCGTAGTAGATGATGGACTCGAGCTTCTTGGTAGGAAGACCGAGAAGATATCCAATCTTGTTAGGAAGCGAACGGAAATACCATATGTGAGCTACAGGCACCACGAGGGAGATGTGTCCGGAACGCTCACGGCGTACTTTCTTTTCAGTTACCTCTACACCGCAGTGGTCGCAGACGATGCCTTTGTAGCGAATGCGCTTGTACTTTCCGCAATGGCACTCGTAGTCCTTTGTAGGACCGAAAATGCGCTCGCAGAACAAGCCGTCACGCTCTGGCTTGAGTGAGCGGTAGTTTACGGTCTCGGGTTTGAGAACCTCTCCGTAGGAATTCTCGAGAATCTCTTCAGGAGATGCAAGGCCGATACTGATGCGGTTGAAATTAAGCTTCTGCTTTGTTTCTTTCTTGAAAGCCATATCTTTATATTTTTTCTTTTCTTACTGTTATTCAAGATGTATACTGAGACCGAGTCCACGGAGTTCGTGGAGAAGCACGTTGAGTGACTCAGGGATGCCTGGAGTTGGCATTGGAGAACCCTTGACAATGGCTTCGTAGGCCTTGGCACGACCGACAACATCGTCGGACTTGATGGTGAGGATCTCCTGAAGTACATGGGATGCTCCGAATGCCTCGAGAGCCCATACCTCCATCTCTCCGAATCGCTGGCCGCCAAACTGGGCCTTACCGCCGAGCGGCTGCTGGGTGATGAGAGAGTAAGGACCGATAGAACGGGCGTGCATCTTGTCTTCAACCATGTGGCCGAGCTTGAGCATGTAGGTGACACCCACGGTGGCCTTCTGGTCGAACGGCAGACCTGTCTCGCCGTCGTAGAGCTGTGTAGAGCAGGCTCTAGGGAGTCCGGCCTTGTCGGTCCACTCGTCGAGGTCGTCGATATGGGCACCGTCGAAGATAGGGGTGGCAAACTTGACGCCGAGTTTCTTGCCTGCTGCACCGAGGATGGCCTCAAATATCTGACCGATATTCATACGTGAAGGCACACCCAGAGGGTTGAGCACGATGTCGACAGGAGTACCGTCCTCGAGGAACGGCATGTCTTCCTGGCGCACGATCTTGGAGACAATACCCTTGTTGCCGTGGCGTCCGGCCATCTTGTCGCCGACTCCGATCTTACGCTTCTTTGCGATATAGACCTTTGCAATCTGGTTGATGCCTGAAGGGAGTTCGTCGCCTACCTTCAGGGAGATCTTCTTGCGCTTGAGTTCTGCCTCGAGCACCTTGTATTTCTTGAGGTAGTTGATGATGAGCTTGCGCACGAGGGTGTTGGTATGCTCGTCTTCAGTCCAGTCTTGAAGCTGTACGGAGGCAAAGTCGAGATTCTCGAGGCGTGCCTGCTGGAACTGCTGGCCAACCGGAATGAGTTCGGCTCCGAGGAAGTCGCGGACTCCGTTGGATGTCTTGCAGTCGAGAAGCTTGAGCAACTTGCCGATGAGCATGGTCCTGTAGAGGGCAACCTTGCCTTCGAACTCGTCGTCGAGCTTTGGTTCTTCCTTACGGTCGAAGGCTTTCTCTTTCAAGGTCTTGCGGAACTTGGTGAAGAGTTTCTTGTCGACAACCACTCCGGAGAGCGAAGGATTGGCCTTGAGGGATGCGTCCTTCACATCGCCTGCCCTGTCGCCGAAGATGGCGCGGAGAAGCTTCTCTTCCGGAGAAGGATCGCTCTCGCCCTTAGGGGTGATCTTACCGATGAGGATGTCGCCTGGTTCGATGAAGGCTCCGACGCGGATGATACCGTTTTCGTCGAGGTCCTTGGTGGCGTCTTCGCTGACATTAGGGATGTCGGAGGTGAGTTCCTCGGTGCCACGCTTGGTTTCGCGCACTTCGAGAGAGAACTCCTCGACATGTATGGATGTGAGGATATCCTCGCGTACCACACGCTCGTTGAGCACAATGGCATCCTCGTAGTTGTAGCCCTTCCAAGGCATGTAGGCCACAAGCAGGTTGCGACCCAGTGCGAGTTCGCCTTCTGCGGTGGCATAGCCCTCGGTGAGGATATCGCCCTTCTTGACCTTCTGACCCACCTCGCAGATAGGACGGAGGTCGATGGTCATGTTCTGGTTTGTGCGGCGGAACTTAGGCACACGGTATTCCTTGACGGATGGTTCGAAACTTACGAACTCCTCGTCTTCGGTACGGTCGTAGCAGATACGGATCGTGGATGCGTCGACATACTCTACGACTCCGTCGCCTTCGGCGGTGATCTGTGTACGTGAGTCTTCGCACACTTGCTTCTCGATGCCTGTACCTACGATAGGACTTTCGGCCCTAAGGAGCGGAACGGCCTGACGCATCATGTTGGAACCCATCAGTGCTCGGTGGGCATCGTCGTGCTCAAGGAACGGAATGAGGGATGCTGCTATGGAAGCAATCTGCTGAGGAGCTACGTCCATGAGGTCGACCTGTGCAGGAGGCACTACCGGATAGTCGGCGTCCTGACGGCACTTTACGACTTTACGGATAAACGAGCCGTCCTCGCGCAGAGGAGCATTGCCCTGACCGATGATGAGGCCTTCTTCCTCTTCGGCAGAATAGTATTTCACATGGTCGTTGTTGAGGTCGCATATGCTGTTGGAGATGCGACGGTATGGTGTCTCGATAAAACCGAGGTTGTTGATCTTTGCATATACGCAGAGAGAGGAGATAAGTCCGATGTTTGGACCTTCAGGCGACTCGATTGGACAGAGACGGCCATAGTGGGTGTAGTGTACGTCTCGGACCTCGAATCCGGCTCTTTCGCGTGTGAGACCGCCAGGGCCGAGGGCTGAAAGACGACGCTTGTGGGTTATCTCGGCAAGCGGATTGGTCTGGTCCATGAACTGAGACAGCTGGTTGGTTCCGAAATAACCATTTACCACTGACGCAATGGTCTTGGCATTGATGAGGTCGGCAGGACAGAAATTCTCGTTGTCGCCGCGTACGTTCATCTTCTCGCGGATGGTGCGGCTCATACGTGCCAGACCTATTGCAAACTGATTACTGAGCTGTTCGCCTACGGTCTTGACACGGCGGTTGCTCAGGTTATCGATATCATCGACAATGGCCTTTGAATTGGCGAGTTCGATGAGATACTTGATGATCTGTATGATGTCCTCCTGTGTAAGGACACGTACATCGGAACTTGTGGTAAGCCCGAGTTTCTTGTTAATCTTGTAGCGGCCTACGACTCCGAGATCGTAGCGCTTGTCGGAGAAGAACAGGTTCTGGATGGTCTCGCGTGCACTCTCGTCGTCGGCAGGATCGGCATTGCGAAGCTGACGGTAGATATAGTTCACGGCTTCCTTCTCAGAGTTGCTTGGGTCCTTCTGAAGTGTGTTGAAAATAATGGAGAAGTCGGCAGCATCCAGTTTGTCGTTGTGTACGAGGATGGTGTCGGCACCGGTCTCGAGGACGAGGTTGATGTTGTCGGCATCGAGCACTACCTCACGCTCAAGAACAATCTGGTTGCGCTCGATGGATACTACTTCACCTGTCTCTTCGTCGACGAAGTCTTCGATGCTCGACTTCAGGACTCTTGCTGCAAGACGCTTGCCAATGGCTTTCTTAAGGTTGCGCTCTGTGGCTTTTATCTCTTCAGCAAGATTGAAAATCTGCAGGATGTCTTTGTCTGACTCCAGTCCTATGGCACGCAGCAGGGTGGTTACAGGGAGTTTCTTCTTACGGTCGATGTAGGCATACATGACATTGTTGATGTCGGTAGCGAACTCAATCCATGAGCCCTTGAACGGGATGATACGTGCCGAGAAGAGTTGTGTGCCGTTGCTGTGCTGGCTTGAACCGAAGAACACACCCGGAGAACGGTGGAGCTGGGATACAACTACACGTTCAGCACCGTTAATGACAAATGTTCCGTTGTTTGTCATGTAAGGGATCTGTCCGAGATACACATCCTGGGCTTCGGTGTCGAAATCCTCGTGGTCGGGATCGTCGCACGAGAGTTTCAGCTTGGCCTTGAGTGGAACACTGTAGGTAAGTCCTCTTTCCAGACACTCTTCTACTGAATAGAGCGGAGCATCGATAAAATAATCCAGGAACTCAAGCGAGAAATTGTTACGGGCGTCTGTGATTGGGAAATTCTCAGCAAACACCTTGTAGAGTCCGTCATTCTTCCTCATCTCTGGCGGTGTATCGAGCTGGAGGAAGTCTCTGAACGACTTCAGCTGGATATCCAGGAAATCAGGATACGGCATTGGATTCTGTACCGATGCAAAGTTTACACGGTTGTTAATGATTTTAGACATCTCTGTTTTATTTACGAATTACGATTTTACGATTTACGATTTTGTTCGTAGCACCTTATATATGTACGTGCATGCGCGTAAAAAAACACGCAAAAAGGTTAAGAACCCTCAACCTGAGGACTCTTAACCATAATTGTTCTGTAAAGTGAATTACTTAACCTCTACCTCTGCACCAGCGCCTTCGAGAGCAGCCTTGAGAGCTTCAGCAGTAGCCTTGTCTACACCTTCCTTAACGTTACAAGGAGCACCGTCAACGAGGTCCTTAGCTTCCTTCAGTCCGAGACCGCAAGATTCCTTGACAGCCTTAACAACCTGGAGCTTCTGAGCACCTGCAGACTTGAGAACAACGTCGAATGAAGTCTTCTCTTCTACAGCAGCAGCCTCACCTGCAGCAGGAGCAGCAACAGCAACAGCTGCAGCAGCTGGTTCGATACCATACTCGTCCTTGAGGACGTTCTTTAATTCACTAACTTCCTTTACTGTCAAATTTACCAATTCTTCAGCAATAGCTTTAATATCAGCCATAATTGTATTAATTTTTTGTTTTTGTTTTTTGTTGTTTACTTTGAATTATTCGCCTCTTTCTGCGAGAGTGTCAAGCACACCATGAATAGTGTTGGCACCAGATTCGAGTGCACCAAGAACACCTTGAATCTGGCCTTCGAGAGCTGCAACAACCTCTGCGATGAGTTCGTTCTTGCTCTTGATTGCACAGAGTGCGTCAAGCTGTTCAGCGCCTACGTAAGTACTTTCCTCTGCATAAGCAGCCTTGAGGGCTGGCATACCACCGTTGGCCTTGCCGAATTTCTTCAGCATCTTTGCAGGTACGTTTGCAACATTGCAGAACATAACACCTGTAGGTCCGGCCAATACTGGCTTCAATGCATCGAAATCGCCTTCTACCTTTTCGAGTGCCTTCTCGAAGAGAGTGTTCTTAACAACCTGGAGCTTGATTTCGTTCTTGAAACATTCGCGGCGCAGATTGCTTGTAACCTCTGAATTCAGAGAGGTCATATCTACTACGTAGAAGTGTGGATAGTTTTGCAGTGTTTCTACAAGACTATTTATAACTAAAGCTTTATCTTCTTTCTTCATAATGAATCGTCGGTTTTAAAATTATTCAACACTCTTTGGGTCAACTTTAACACCTTTACTCATTGTACTTGAAAGATAAATGCTCTTGATGTAAGTACCTTTTGCAGTTGAAGGCTTCAGTTTGATGATAGTATTGATAAATTCCTTTGCGTTCTCGACCATCTTCTCGACAGGGAAACTAACCTTGCCGATTGATGTGTGAACGATACCAGCCTTATCTACCTTGAAGTCTATCTTACCTTGCTTTACCTCACGTACAGCCTTAGCTACGTCCATAGTTACAGTACCGCTCTTTGGGTTTGGCATCAGTCCACGAGGACCGAGCACGCGACCGAGGGCACCGATTTTACCCATACAAGATGGCATGGTGATGATAACATCGATATCAGTCCACCCACCCTTGATCTTCTCGATATAGTCATCGAGACCGACATGGTCTGCTCCAGCTTCTTTGGCAGCAGCTTCCTGATCAGGAGTACAAAGGGCCAGGACTCTCACGTTCTTACCTGTTCCGTTAGGAAGGGATACGACGCCACGAACCATCTGGTTTGCCTTACGAGGGTCAACACCCAGGCGGATGTCGATATCGAGGGATGCGTCGAACTTTGTATATGTGATTTCCTTTACCAATGCTGCAGCTTCACTCAAAGAGTAAGCCTTCCCTGCTTCAACCTTGTCGGCAAACAACTTTTGATTTTTTGTCAATTTACTCATCTTAATTGAAGTTTTAATTATTATTTACCAGGGAATTCTCCTTTTACAGTGATACCCATGCTTCGAGCTGTACCTGCGACCATTTTCATACCAGATTCGATAGTGAAGCAGTTCAAGTCAGGCATCTTATCTTCAGCGATTTCACGCACCTGATCCCATGTAACGCTGGCCACCTTGTTACGGTTTGGTTCTGCCGAACCGCTCTTAACCTTGGCAATTTCCTTCAGTTGTATTGCTGCAGGAGGTGTCTTGATTACGAAATCAAATGATTTGTCGTTGTAATAAGAAATAACTACAGGAAGTACCTTTCCGGCCTTGTCCTGAGTTCTGGCGTTGAATTGCTTACAGAAATCCATGATGTTGATTCCCTTAGAACCCAATGCAGGACCTACTGGAGGTGATGGATTTGCTGCGCCACCCTTAATCTGTAACTTAATTTGTCCAGCAACTTCTTTAGCCATTGTTTTTAATTTTTTTTGTTTATTTTATAAACGATGAAAGAACAATGCGTGCGTAACTTCACATCATTCTCTTACAACCTGTCCAAAACTCAATTCCAGAGGTGTTACCCTACCGAAAATCTTGACCGATACCTTGAGCTTTTTCTTGTCGTTATTCACCTCTTCGATTGTGCCTACGAAACCACTGAAAGCTCCGTCTGTCACTTTGATAGACTCTCCTTCAATATAGTTTGCAGTCACAACATCAGCAGTCTCCATCTCTTCTACGTTGATGCCAAGCATGCGCTTGATTTCATTTGGACGCAGAGGGGTGGGTTTGTCCTGACCTCCGAGGAAACCGAGTACGTTAGGGGTATACCTCAGGAGATGAGGTATATCGTTAACAAGAGCAGCCTCTACCAATACATAACCAGGCAGGATGTTCACATCCTTTATCACGCGCTTGTTGCGCAATGTTACCTCGGTTTTCTTGGTAGGGATAAGTACTTGTGTCACGTATTTGTCATAGCCTCGGTTGCGCATATCAAGTTCAATGTATTCCTTGATTTTGTTCTCCTTACCGGTTATGGCACGCAGCACATACCACTTTTTTTCAATGTCAGCCATGTCTTTGCCTTAATTATGCAACTAAAGAATAAACAAGCTTCATGAAATGCTCAAATACCCAGTCAATACCGAAGACGATTAATGCAATGACAACGGAAGCAACTAATACAGTCACTGCAGTACTCATCAGCTCCTTACGGCTTGGCCAAGTGGTCTTGTGAACAAGTTCATCGTAAGATTCCTTACAGGCGTTTATAATTTTCTTAATCATATTCTTTATCTTCTTGTCTTCTTATCTGCTTACATTTTCAACCTTGGCACGGGAAGAGGGGCTCGAACCCCCGACCTTCGGTTTTGGAGACCGACACTCTA
>R04__coassemble_282_pt1 | contig 19282 bp, 16 predicted proteins | sample R04__metabat2_low_PE_002 | metagenome-assembled genome bin R04
GAACTCCTAACATACAGGAAGTTACAACAAGCTGTTGAACTATGTCGGGGGTGTCTTTTAGGTTATGGGTTATGGATGATGGGTGATGGATGATTTCGTTGATGAGGTGTTCTATGATTCGGTCTCCTTGATGGCTCGATGGGTTGAGTCCTTCGAGGTCGAAAATCACACCGCTGATGGCCATAATTTCGTACCAGAATGCAGCTGCACTCCAATCGGCCTCAATGCCCTTGACCCCTTGATCTCTTGACCCCTTGAACTGTTGACCTCTTAAATCCTTAAACTTTTTGACGAGTTCTCTCGTCAAGGCGATGTATGGAGTGGAATTTTTTTCGCCGGTGATATTTATCTTCAGTTTGTGCACAAATTTGTCGGCAATGAGCATCAGAGCTGAAATAAACTGCGAACTTTGACTGCCGTCTATTTCTATTTCTCCTCCAGGGAGACTGCTGCTCCCTTTTATAATAAGAGGTGGGAAACCTTCCTTTCCTGCATATTCGATGTTGGCACCGGCACTACGGAGTGCATCGACAAGCGGTTTTACAGGTCTTTCGTACTGACGTGTATCGCCGGTGAGAAGCCACACTCCATCGGTTACTGCACACAGTGCGGTAATAAAACGCATAGCGGTGCCAGAGGACTTCAGGTGGAGTTCAAGGGGCGAATGGTCGGCTTTTACTATTATGGCTACGGCCTTTTTCATCACTTTGATGTCTTCGCAGGCATTGTCGGTGACAGATAGGTCTGGGTCAAGGATAAGGAGGCGGTTTACCACACTTTTCGAGGGTGGCAAGGCTATGGCGCAACTGCGTAGTTGCGTTGGGGCTGTAACCTTTACTGCTGTAACGGATTCTGGCATCTCGGATGATTTTTTTTGCAAATATAGTTATTTTTTTTTGTAATGTCTAATTTTTTCCTTAAATTTGCAAAAGAAAAAATGACCATTAACGAAATTAAACTCGAACTCCGTTCCATGATGAATGGCGTTGCTTCGGCTGCTATGCGACAGTCCGACGACTATCGTGTTAATTTCGGGGTGGAGATACCGAGGCTGATCGCTTTCAGCAAACAACTGCTCGACGAAGTTCAGTACGACCAACGGCCACAACTATCTGAAGCCCTATGGCGTGAACGTGTCAGAGAGTGCAGAATCTTGGCCCTGATGCTTATGCCGCCTGAACTGATGACCTGCAATATGGCTTCGGCGTGGATGAACGATATAAAAACCAGAGAACTGGCTCAATATGCAGCTCTGTATCTTCTTAGGTATGTTGCCGATGCAGGGATTCTTGCTGATGAATGGTGTCAAAGTGAGAATGAAGTAAAACAAGAGTGTGCACGCTGTGTCAGACATTGGCTGGCTTTTGGAAGTACGACATTATGACAAACGACATACAACAACAGGTCAGAGACATTCTTGACCAATACCTCAAGTCACATAAACTCCGCAGAACACCGGAGCGATATGCTTTGCTGGAGGAGATTTATCAACAAGAGAGACATTTCAAGGCCGATGAACTGCATCAAACCATGTTGCAGAAGTTCCGCGTAAGTCGTGCCACTGTCTACAATTCTCTCGATCTCTTTGTGCATCTCGGACTTGTGATGAGAACCTTGGTGGACAATGTTGTTGAATACGAAAAATGCTATGGTAGAAAAATTCACTATCATATGATATGCAGTGTATGTGGCAGTGTTAAAGAGTTTACCGACCCAAGAATCGCACTGTCAGTCAACACAGCGAAATATTCTCGCTTCACACCGCAGTCTTATTCCCTGAATGTGTATGGCATTTGCAACAAGTGCCGAAGAAAAATTGAGAAGACCAACAAACAACAAAAGTAAAATAGATCGACAATATGATAAAGGCTGATGTTATCGTCGGACTCCAGTGGGGCGACGAGGGAAAGGGTAAACTGATCGATTTCTTTGCCAAAAAATACGATGCAGTGGCCAGATTCCAAGGGGGACATAATGGTGGACATACTGTTCCTCGTGGCAGTACGTCAAACAACGAACTCATACTTATTCTTGGCGGTGGCATGGCCATCTCTCCCGATCGGTTCATGGATGAATGCAAAAAGATAGAGACTTTTGGCATATCGCTCACCGATAGATTGCTCATTTCAAAGAAAGCTCATCTGGTAATGCCGTCTCACAGGTTTCTTGACGAGGTTTTTGAACAGAGCCGTGGCGAGATGAAGGTGGGTATATCTGGCGAGGGCGTGGGACCGGCATTTGCCGACAAGGCAAACAGAATAGGACTCAGGGTAGGGGATATCAAGGACCATTTCGCTGAGAAGTTTGCAACACAGAAGGCCCTACACGAACAACTGCTGCGGTCCATGCACTATTTCACCCTTAAGGACCTGAACGAAATAGAACGCCATTGGCTTGATGGAGTGGAATATATGAAACAATTCCAATTTGTGGATACAGACCGGCAAATCTATGAGCTTCTGAAAGACGACCGGCATGTACTTTGCGAAGGAAGCCGTGGCACCATGCTCGACTGCGATTTTGGCATTTATCCTTATGTCACGGCATGCAACACTGTAAGCGGAGCTGCATGCACCGGACTTGGCATACCCCCTACTCATATTGGCGACATCTATGGTGTCATGAAACTCTACACTTCGAGGGTGGGATTTGGCCCTATGCCTACCGAGCTCTTCGATTCCAATGCAAAAAAACTGCGCGAAAGAGGCCTTGAAAAAGAATGTGGCACAAGTCGTGAACGGCGCATAGGCTGGCTCGATCTCGTGGCTCTGAAATATGCCATCATGATCAATGGTGTCACCAAACTCATTCTCACCCGATGCGATGTGTTTGAGGACTTCGACACAATCAAGACTTGCGTTGCCTACAAGAAGGATGCTGAATACATCGACTACTATCCTTATGCCATGCGAGGTGATGATATCGACCCGGTCTATGTAGAGATGCAGGGATGGAAACAGCGTTTGTCTGACATAACCAACAAGGAAGATTTGCCTGATGCATTCCTCGACTTCGTGGCTTTTCTGGAGCGCGAACTTGGGGTACCTGTTACTTATGTGTCTGTAGGCCCTAAGTCAAAGCAGATAATAGAAATGTGATAACAATATTCTATATGCAGTATGGAAGATAAAACTATCACCGTCACTTCTCCGCTCTTGCCTGACCTCAGCGAGTTTCACGAACTGCTGACACAGATATGGGATAAGAAATGGATAACCAACAACGGCAGTTTCCATCGACAACTCGAAAACGAACTTGCCGAATACCTTGGCGTACCATATCTGTCGCTTTTCACCAATGGCACTCTGCCGCTGATTACGGCTCTTCAGGCTCTGGACATAAAGGGTGAGGTCATCACCACGCCTTATTCGTTTGTTGCCACAACCCACTCCATCTGGTGGAACGGCTGCAAACCTGTCTTCGTAGACATCGAACCGGATACAGGCAACATCAATCCCGACCTTATCGAACAGGCCATCACTCCTCTGACCACGGCCATCATGCCAGTGCATGTTTATGGCCAGCCTTGTCAGGTGGAACGTATTCAGGAGATTGCCGAAAAGCACAACCTGAAGGTGATCTACGATGCCGCTCATGCCTTTGGTGTGGAGAAGAATGGACGGAGCATCCTGGAATGGGGCGATATGAGTACGCTCTCGTTTCATGCTACAAAGGTATATAACACCGTTGAAGGTGGGGCATTGGTGGTGAAGGATGCCGAGACAAAGAAGCAGATAGACTTCCTGAAAAACTTTGGTTTTGCCGGTGAGACAGAGGTGGTTGGTCCGGGCATCAACTCCAAGATGGACGAGATAAGGAGTGCCTACGGACTGCTGAACCTCCGACAGGTTGACAATGCTATAGATGCACGCAGACGGGTTGCTCTGCGCTATCGTGAAGCACTGAAGGATGTTGAGGGTATCAGCTTCTGGAACGATACCGAAGGTGTGCGACACAACTACAGCTATTTCCCGATATTCGTTGATGAAGCCCAGTACGGCATAAGCCGCGACGAGCTCTACATGAAGATGAAGTCATTAGATGTGCTGGGTCGCCGATATTTCTACCCACTCATCAGCACATTCTCAACATACAGGAATCTACCGTCGGCAGCACCAGAGAACCTGCCTGTTGCACACCGCCTGGCAGATACGGTGATCTGCTTACCTATGCACCATGCCTTGACCGACGGGGACATAGAGAGGGTGCTTGACATAATAGTTAACAAACGATAAAAATTAAGGAAATAATATACTCCATATATGCAAAACTTACAAGGAAAGAAACTTCTGATTCTGGCTGGAGCGGCTGTGCACTCAAAAGTGGTACGTGCAGCAAAAGAACTCGGAATATACACTATTGTGGCCGATTATCTCCTGCCGGAGAATTCGCCTGCAAAACAGATTGCTGACGAATATCTGATGAACAACATCTATGATATCGATGAACTGGCAGAATATATACGCCAGCACAATATCGACGGTGTGCTTGGATTCTGTATCGACCCCACACAGCGTCCTGCTCAGCAGATTGCTGAAAAAGCCGGAGTTCCGGCCTTTGGCTCTTGGGAACAGGTCATGGCTCTCACCGATAAGACTGTGTTCAAGAAACTCTGTACCGACTCGGGCGTGGATATCATACTTTCCTACACGGAGGATGACATAGCCAGAGACACTATTGAGTATCCTGTGTTGGTAAAACCTGTTGACAGTCGTGGTTCGCGGGGTGCAAAACAGTGTTTTTCTGCTACCGAACTCCTCGCAGCCATTCCTGAGGCCAAGAAGGAATCATCCAACGGAGGGTGTGTGATAGAGAAGTACATGACTCCCGACATCAATCAGGATCTCACCATTTCGTATCTTGTGAAGAATGGCGAACCCATCCTAGTCAGTCTCGGTGACCGCCATTCCGGACGTCCGGAGGACAATCTCGACCGCCAACTCGTATGTACCATCCAGCCTTCCAGGTTTCTTAACGAATATCTCGCCACCAGTGACGAGCGTATCAAAAACATGATTCGCAGACTAGGTATAAAAAATGCCCCTGTATTCTTTCAAGGGTACTGGGATGGTGAAACTGTACGTCTCTACGACCCTGGGCTCCGTTATCCAGGAAATGAGTATGAACAGATTCTTGCCAAGGCCACGGGTGTGAACCTTATGAAGGATATCATACCATACTGCGTCGGTGGCGAAATAGAGGGCTTTGAAGAGGCTCGCGGATGCTATGACCTGAATGGCAAGGTATGCCTGCAATATATGGTCAACGTAGGTCCTGGCACCATCGGCACATTCGACGGGCTGGACGTCATTGCAAAGCACCCGAATGTGGTTGATGTCACACAGAAGCATTTCGTGGGCGATGTCATACGCTCCACAGGTGACATACATCATCGTTCTGCCGAGATTTCCGTGCTCTGCGAACGCACCCACAAAGCAATGAAGGAGATGGTGGAATTCATTCAGTCCAATCTCGTTGTCAGAGACACAGAAGGCAGAAATCAACTTATCTCTCCTTTCAGCACCGAAATTCTTGATAAATGGTATAGATATTGACAACACCCATGAAAAGTAAATCCCGTCTTATTCACTTGCTGGTTGGTCCCGCTCTCTTCGTCCTCAGCATTCTGTTGCTGCCAGAGAGCCTGTTCGAGACCACTGCCGGTCGTGCCGCTATAGGCACTATTCTCTGGATGGCCTATTGGTGGGTGTCACGCCCTGTGGACTATGCCATCACGGCCTTCCTGCCGATGGTTGTCAATGCCCTGCTGGTCATGGCTCCCATGGACAAGGTTATTGCCAACTATGCCTCGGAAACCATCCTACTCCTTTTAGGCGCATCCATCATCACTGTCACCTGGGAGGAGACCGGACTGGATAAACGTATCGCGGCTTTGTTCCTGAGGATGATTGGTGACAAAGTGCGCAGCCAACTTATCTTCTGGTTCATGCTTTCGGCCGTGATGTCGGCTTTCCTGCCAAATTCCGTGGTATGTGCCACTATAACACCTATTGCCGTTGCAATGCTAAGGTATGCCAACCAAGGCGAAATTGAGCACAGCAAGATTGGTTCACTGCTGCTGCTCACCATTGCCTATGCCGTTGGTATAGGCGGTCTTGCCACTCCGCTTGGAGGAGCCATGAACCTGGTTACCGTGGACTATATCCAACAGGTCACCGGCGAGGAGTATATGTATGTGGATTGGGTAGTACGGTTCCTGCCTATAATGGCAATACTCATCGTCAGCAACATTGTCTTCCTGCTTTTCGGTGTGAAGAAAACCGACTCTCTCGGTGGTTCGCGCCAGTATTTTATCGATCAGTACCGACAGTTGCCAAAAATGTCGCGCGAGGAATGGCTGTCACTCATAGTGTTCCTTGTTGCATGCCTACTTGCATTTACGCGTCAGTTCTATGCATCTATACTTCCGGGACTCAAACCAGCCTATTCGTTCATTATCTGTGCTGCAATCTGCTTTCTCTTCACCAAGAAGGACGATGGCAAGCGTCTCATGGTATGGAAACGCATCCAGGGGCGTATCGTCTGGGAACTGCTCTTCATCTTTGCTGGCGGAATGGCGGCAGGTACGCTTATCACTGAATCAGGTGCTGCTGCAGCCATCGGCAATGCTGTTGCCGACATGGGTGTAAATGGCGGCATAGGTGCTGTCTGTGTATTTGTCGCTGCTCCTATGGTGATGGCCAATGTTACATCCAATACAGGTGCTGCATCCATCATCATACCTATTGTCATCAGCATTGCCAACGGACTTGACGAGAATCCAATACCATATATATATGCCGCCACGGTGGGTGTAAACCTGGCATATATGTTCCCTACATCTATCCGTGCCGTTCCTGTAGGTTATGGTCTTTCGGCAAAATACATGTTCCGTGCAGGATGGAAAATCACAATCTACACTCTTGTCCTCATGACCGTTTCTGTATGGGCCCTGATGAAATACTGGCCTACATTTACTGAATAAATAATATCTAAAATCTAGATTTTGAAACTTGAATCATGAAACATTATATTTTAGCCCTCCTGCTTGCCATTGCACAGCTCCCCCTGGCAGCACAGGATACAGAATCCAATGATTCCGTAATACTATTTGGCCGCAACCTGACAGGCTACATGAGCAAACCAAAAGTCGGCGGCTACTTCATCGGTTCCTACAAGTATAGCGACCTTGACACAGCCCACGATGGAGATGGATTTAATGCCCGCCTTGTACGGGCCTATATCGATGGTTCTATCTTCGGCGATTTCAACTATCGCATCCAGGTAGAAATTAACAAGAAGGTTCACCTGAAAGATGCTTTCATCGAGTGGGTAAAATTCAAGGAATTCAAGGTTAAGTTCGGTCAGTACAAACGTGCTTTCACTTTCGAAAATCCTTATAACCCTTTTGATGTAGGTGTTGGTGACTACAGCCAGTTGGTAAAGAAACTGGCTGGTTTCAGCGACTATACTGCTGCTGAGTTTGACGGCTCAAATGGTGGGCGGGACATAGGCTTGCAGTTCCAGGGCGACATCGTTCCTGTGGGTAAGGACAGGCATCGACTCTTCCACTATCAACTGGCGGTATACAACGGTCAGGGCATCAACACAGCCGATGCCAATAGCGAGAAGGACTTTATCGCCACACTCCAGGTCCAGCCTGTGAAAGACCTCTATATCGGTGTGTTCGGATGGAAGGGATCCTATACGGCCAATGGCATAACCGTTGACCGCAACCGTTACTCCTTTGGTGCCAAGTACGAGCACAATAGTTGGTCAGCCCGTGCAGAATATGCTCATCACCAGGGAGAGAAGATTGCCGATACCTCTGTCGACCGTGCCGATGCTTGGTATGCCACTGTGGGTGTTCCTGTCTGCAAATGGCTGAAAATCTATGGGAAGTACGATGTCTATCGCGATGGTGCCGAGTTCGATGGAATGAAGAGTATCTATACACTTTCGCCAAATATCCAACTCCATAAAAACCTGTTGTTCCAAGTCCAGTACAACTATGTTGATGACCGCTCCATCGGCAAACACTACAACGAGCTCTGGGCTCAGGCATATATCCGATTCTAATGTACGCTCCCATCATCATACCCACACTCTGTCGATCTGAACACCTCAGACGGTGTATCGAGTCCTTGGCGCGGAATGAGAAATATGCCAGGGAGACCGAACTTGTAATAGGTCTTGACTATCCCCCGGCAAAGAAATATCGCAAGGGTTGGCAGGAAATCAAGGACTACCTGCCTACTATTACTGGCTTTGGGAAGATCACCATCTTTGAACATAAGGAAAACATCGGTGCCAGACCGAATGGAGACTTCCTGCGCCGCTATATTTTCGAGGAAGCAGGCTACAGGGAGTATATCTATACAGAGGACGATAATGAGTTCTCTCCCAATTTCCTGGAATATGTCAACAAGGGATTGGAGCGATACCGCGACGTGCCCAATGTATATTCTGTCTGTGGCTACAACTACCCCATCGACATGGGGGGGTACACTGGCAATATCTATTGTTCCGAACATTTCTCAGCATGGGGAGCAGGACGCTGGTTGGACAAGCCCATACCTAGAGATGTGGATGTGATTAAGAAACTTGTATCGCAGCCAGGAAACTACAGGAAATTGCTCCTCCACCAACCTGGACTGCTGGCAAGTCTCTATCGCATGATCCGTGCCGGTCAGGTTCACGGCGATGTGTGTATCGAAATTTTCAGTTTCTTGAATGGCTGGGTATCGGTATTCCCAACTGTGAGCAAAGTGCGCAACTGGGGCTACGATGGTTCGGGCGAGCATTGCGGTCGTTCCAAGCAATTTTGTCTGCAGCAGATAGACCAGTCCTCGTCTTTCGAGTTTGATGAAGTACCCCTCCGACCCGTCACGTTGCCATCCCTCAACCGCTTTTTCCGAGGTCGCCTCACACAGCGCATCCACCGATTTGTTGATGCCCTCCTATGCAAGACGATACTGTAAAAAAAAAGGACTGCAATCACGCAGTCCTTTTTCGTAGTTATCATGTATTAACCTTACTTGCTAAAGACCTTCCTTCCGTTCACGATGTAGAGTCCCTTCGGGAGGCCTTTGGCTGTTGGCTGTTGGCCGTTGGCTATTCTGCGACCGGTGAGGTCGTAGCAGTCTGTAACCTGTAACCCGTAACCTGTAACCCGAATTGAACTTTGTTCGATCCCTGTTGGAGTTTCTTCCCCAACAATATATGCATTCTCCACAGTGAAGAACAACTGCACCTTCTCGGCATCTATACCGCCGAGTGACTTGAAACTGTAACTATACTCAGCCTTGCCTTCAGCCGTTTCTCCTTCTTCCTTGGCCTTGCTGGTGATGGTGGCATTCATAGCGATGCGACCATCACGGTAGGTTACGTACATATCTACAAATGATCCGTTCATATCCTGCTTAAAAGTGTCCCAGTCATAGGTGTTCTGCAGCGACAGACTGGTGTAGTTGCTGCCCCATCCATAGTTGTCGGCACGCAGGGCGAAGTACTCGCTGTAGTCTGTGGAGTCGCGGTCATATGGGGTTGTGGCAATGATCAGCCAGTTGTGATAGTTGGCGCCTTCGTCGCTGTAGTTCATAAACTGGAAATGGGCCGTGTTGCCTTGGGCTACTTCATAATAGTCGGAGAACTGGGTCCACCAACTGTCTTCTTCGAAGTTCTCTACCCCGCAGCTTACGAGATATGTGGCTGTGTCGCCCTTGGCTTCAGCAGTCTGGCCCATATAGAGCAACTGGAACTTGTCAAATAATGTCCAGTCGTAGTCGGCTGTAGTGGTCTTGGCGATACCTACTACAACAGGAACTCCTTCACTCCTGAACACCAGTTCGTTGCCTGCATAGTGACCAGCACCGAAATACAGAGCAGCGGCGGCCATGGTGTTTGGCAGGTAGTTTTCGTAGTCTGAAGTGTATTCGCCGTCGCCGTCTTCGGTGAGAGGCTCACCGCTTACTGGTTCTGCAGCCCATGGGGCGATGGTCTCTACATCCTGATCTACATACATCATGGCATTTCTGGCAAACGCTCCCTGCATGTAGTTGCTCTCGGCTGTCGCATTGTCGCCGTCGCGGTAGAAACCGTTCAACTTGAGCACAAACTTGCCACGTGGCAGTGTATGGGTGGTCTGATACATGTCGAAGGTGGTATTGTAAAACTCGGCGACACCTTTATCTACGGCTGGAACCGAACCATTCCACTTCAGCGTGCCGTTGCTGAAATCGGCATTCTTCAGTACGAACGACATATCTACTGGCGAAACCTCACTGGCTTGCTTCTCGCCTACGCTGCCTATCATCGCTTCGATAAGGTCATCGGCATATCGGGCAAATTCCTCTGCTTCGGTTTCCATCTTGCGAAGGGTAGTAAACTGATCACTGAGCAGAGCCATTACGGATGCTGTGTTCCACACCTTTGCGGCCTTGGCTGTCTCGGCATAGCACTTATACTCGTTCACTATCTGTGTGATGCCGTCGAGGTATGTATAGCGCATGTCGTTGGAGTAGTAAAGGGCCTGGGCCACTGCATAATACATCTGGGCAATGCCTCTCAGGTCTTCGTCGTCTTCGGAGTCTATATATGCCTGGTAGTCGGCCAGACCCGTGAATGCCTGCTCTGCTTCGGCAATGCGGTTTATCATGCTGATGCATGTGGTGAGCTGACTGATTTTCTCGTAGGCAGAGAGGGTGGTGCTGCTATATACAAAGTTTATCATCCCTTTCATGTCGGCTATGTCGCCTTTGAGGATGAGAGTGTTTTCTATCAGTGTCTTTGCTTCTTCGTATTTGGCTTCTACGTCGGCATCAAGATTCACTTCTGTGCCGAAGTATGTGAGCGTGAAGTTGGTCACACAATACCATCCTGCATACGCCGTACCGTTGGTGGTGGCTGTGGCTCCGATGGTCAGGATGCTGTCTTCGCCTACCAGAATCTTGTCGCTGGTGAGTGTCTCCCAAAGGCCTATGCCACTCTCTACGCCGTCCCAGCCGTTGCCTGAGAATACCTGCGATATGCGTTCTTGCCCATCAGGTGTCTTGCCATATACCACGTTGTCGGTGGCAGCGGCACTGCTCACCATGTCGCCGCTCACGCTGTAGTAGCCTGGGCGCAGACCACTGAGCTGCTGGTGAATGTCGAGCACTGCACCCACCTCGGTCGAGGCGTGGTAGTTGTTCCATGTGGTGCGTCCTTGGGTGTAGTACATGGTGCAGTCATGGGTACCGGTAACGGTGCATTCGTTTGTCCACCCACCTTTATTAAGATAGTCAGCCGGCGATTCTACAGGATATGTAGCCAGACCATCCTCACTCAGCGTAGGTTCGGCTTCTTCGTTGCAGAACCAAGGGTGCTGGATCAACTTGCTTACCACTATACCTGTGCCGTCTGCTGGCAATGTCTGCGAATAGAGATATGCAGCGCGAAGGGCAGGCATATCCTCCTGAGCCTTGGTGATTGGTTCCAGACTCACCACCTCGGCCTTGTCGGGCATCAGCGTATTCCATGCGGCAGCAAAATCGGCATAACCGGGATACTGCTGTGCTTCGGCCCATGTGCCGAAGGTCTGCCATGCGGTTTCGGCAGTTTTGTATGTCTTTACTATGTTCTTGGCTTCGGCGAGCTTGGCATTCACCTCCTGGGTGGCTTTGTTGTATGCCTCTACGGTCTCTTCTTCCACTTCGTAGGTCATGGCATAGTCGTCGAGTTCGGTACCGAGGGCAGTGAACCCATCCTCTTCCATGATCTGTCCAGCATACGAACTCAGTGCATCGATGGCCTCTTCAAACTGGGTCTGGGCCAGTGTCAGCAGGTCGTCGGGATCGAGCTGACCGAGTTTCATGTTCTTGATCAGGTTTATTTCAGCCTTTGAGAGTACGCGGTCGTAGATGGCTATGTCGTCGAAATAATACTGGCAGTCACTGTCTGCCCAATCCCATGCCTGGTTACCGCCTATACATACGTATGGCAGTGCATTTGCAGCACCGCCGTTAAACAGACCGGCAATGTAGTGGCCGTCGCTGCCGTCTTCGGTCCATGAGTTCATCACTTCGCCATCTACATACACCACTGCGTTGGTGGCTGTGAGAGTGGCAGTGTAGAGGTGCCAGTCGCTGTTCTTGAGCCAGTCTATGCTTTCGGTGTTGCTACCCTGGTCGTTGTTGGCAGCGGCAAAGTCGGTCCATCCCCAGCAGTTTATCTGGAGCAGTCCGCGTGCCTGAGCCACGAACATAGGCCATGTATTCGTCGTATTCTTTTGTGCATATGCAGCAAACAATGGGTGATAGAGCACCAAGTCGTTGTCGCGGTTGTTCACCCAGAAGCATATGGTCATCTCCTGGCTCTCGCCGGAGTGGGTCAGCACATCCTCTGGCAGAAGCAGGTAGTTGGTACGCACAGCCGACGACTGTGCTGGGTTGTTGTGATAAGTCATGCCGAAACTGCTGAGAGAGTCAGCGACATATTCACCACTTCCTACCTGTGTGCAGGCATTGCGCTCTGCCTCGGTCTCAAAACTGTTGAAATAAACAGCCTTGAACAAATCCTGAGCGCAGGCTTCGCTTGCGAACGATGCGAAACAAACGCTGAAAACTAAAAGAAGTCTTTTCATATTGTTATAAAATTTTAGTTAGCAATTGCAAATATACGCAATTTTTTTGACACTGCCAAATTTTTCTGCTGTAACCCAAAAAAATGAAAAATGCCCATAAAATGATTATCCTAAAGTGATAATTTTGCTGAAAAATTTTGTTATGTCATTATTTTTCACTATATTTGTATGTTGTTTTATCATGAATATTCTGATTCTTAATACTTACCCTGATGGCGGTGGGGCGGCTGTCGCGGCGAGGAGACTGACAGGGGCGCTCAGGAGTCTCGGGAGCCTCCCCCCAGCCCCCTCCCATAGAGGGGGAATTAAAAAAGTCCTCCCGTGGGGGGAGGTGGTAGGAGAGGGCAAAGTCTCCCCAATGGGGGGTGATTTAGAGGGGGCTTCTTTCTTCCTACGCAAAGCGTGGGAACGCTTCGTCATCTGGACTGGGAATGGATTTTCGAAACATAACCTGTGGACGGTTTCTATTGCTAATACAGGGATTGACATCACAAAAACTAAGGAGTTTCGGGAGGCGGATGTCATACACCTGCACTGGGTGAACCAGGGGTTCCTTTCGCTTCGCTCAATAGAAAAAATCCTGGCTTGGGGCAAACCTGTGGTGTGGACTATGCATGACATGTGGCCTCTTACTGGTATCTGCCACCATGCGGGGAGGTGCGAAAACTATACAACCGGCTGTGGCAACTGCCCTTTGCTGAGATTCCATTCGAAGAACGATCTCTCGGCAAGGGTGTTTCGGGAGAAACTCCGCATATGGAATGTACCAAACTTACACTTCACTGCCGTAAGTACGTGGCTGAAGGAGAAGGCCGAAGCGAGTCCGCTGATGCATGGGAAGGAGATTGCGGTAATCCCTAATATGGTATCTCTGGAGGAATTCCCTCTCTTGGACAAAACCGAATGTCGCCTCGGACTCGACTTGCCTCAGGATGCTCATATCGTGGCTTTTGGTGCAGCAAAACTGGATGACCCCATCAAAGGATTCCAGCACCTTTGCAAGGCGTTGGGGAGTTTCAAGGGTTCAAGGGTTCAAGGGTTCAAGGGTTCAAGAGTTCAAGAGTTCAAGAGTTCAAGTAGTTCAAATGTCCATCTGGTGATTTTTGGCAGTATCAAGGGTGATAGGGAGGCGTTCCTGAAACAGATTCCTGTGCCATGCACATACCTGGGACCTATTCCGCAGACTCGGATTGCAGAGGTGCTGAATGCTGCCGATGTGGTGGTGTCGTCTTCGCTCTATGAGACTTTTGGGCAGACATTGATAGAGGGTATGGCATGTGGGTGTGTGCCGGTGTCGTTCGGGAACAGCGGACAGCGTGATATCATCCGCCACAAACAGAATGGCTACCTGGCTGAATACCTCAACACCTACGACCTGGTCGAAGGCATACATTGGGCATTGGAGGCACAACAGGGGAAAAGTGTTCAAGGAGTTCAAGAGGTTCAAGAGGTGAAGGAGAAATTTTCCGTAGAAGTAGTAACAAAACAATATATTGAGCTATATGAAACAGCGCTTGGAATGGATTGACGCTATGCGTGGGTTTACCATGATGCTGGTCGTGGCGAACCATTTTCTTTGGATATCGTGCGGAGAGATAGACCACAACTCTTCCTCGATGCAGTTTTTCCTGCTGTTCAGGATGCCGCTGTTCTTCTTCATCAGCGGATTTCTGTCATACAGACCTAATGCGGACTGGAGTTTCAGCGGATTCCGCCATATGCTGGGCAAAAAGGTAAGAATACAGATTATCCCTACCATAGTGTTCTTCTTCGCAGGGGCGGTGTTGCTGCACCCGAAGACCTTCGGGGATACCGTGGTGACGTGGTTCCACAGTCCTACAAAGGGTGGCTATTGGTTCACACTGGTGCTGCTGTATATGTTCATCGTCTATTATATATACGAATACATCACCAACCGCATAACCACAAAATCACAAAATCACAAAATCACCATCTTCATTCTGTGGTTCCTGGCTCTGTGTGCCAGCGAAACGTGCTATCTGCCAAAAGTCTTCGATTGGGCTAATGGACACAGACCGGCATACACTGGGTGGCTTGTGGATAGCAGCGTGCTTGAACTGATGCGGTTCTTCCATTTCTTCGTGTTCGGAAACATCATTCACCGCTATTGGCACAAGACGGAGAGAATCTTTGAAAAACCTGGGTTCTACCTTGCCATCGTGGCCATTGCCTGTGTCTGTACCACGGAATATATCCACCTGCACTTGCTGCACATGCAGTGGGCGAATATCACTCACACACTGGCACAGTATTCGCTGCTGACACTGGTATTCCTTTTCTTCCGCTACTATCAGCAGAGTTTTTCGAAAGAGACCAGGGTGGGGCGGAGCCTTCAATATATAGGTACGCGTACCTTAGATATATATCTGCTCCACTATTTCTTCCTGCCAAAACTGCCTGAAGTGGGGGAGTTCTTCAATACTCACAAGGGGAATTTCGTGCTGGATACCACTCTGTCGTTCCTGGCAGCAATAGTGATAATAGGTTTCTGCCTGGTGGTGTCCAATGCCCTGCGCATCTCCCCATTCCTCAAGAAATATCTCTTCGGCCGCGAAGATAAGAAACCGACTCGCGCATGATTTTGGCACCTGAGAGCCAGGTAAGACTGATGTAGAGGGCTGCGGCACATACTACCTTGGCCGGGAGCAGAAGGTAGATATTTCCTATTGGCAGAGTGATGAAATATGTTGCCACCATCACTCCTACGGCAAGGAGCAGGAATGGCACTACGTCCTTCAGTACATCCCACAGTCTCAGGCCAATGAGTCTCCACGCAAACCACTGCCATACAAACAACCACAGTATATTCACCGCTACGAAGAAATATATCATGGTGTAGAGGCCGTAGGAATGGAGTGTGATGAGTCCTATCCACACTATGACGCAGATGGCAATGTTGCAGAACATGTTAATGCCTGAACGACCAAGACTGATGGTCATGTTGCTGAATAGGGTGGTGAGGGGATAGAAGGCGCCATACACACTCAGCATACTCAGTATCATGGCACTCTCAATCCATTTCTCGCCTACGGTGATCAGTATGAACTCCTTGGCTATGAGTCCCATGCCCAACATGGCTGGGAAGGATACGAAGCATACGAACCTGAGCATCTTGCGAAAGGCATTGCGGTAGCGCTCCTTCTCGTCAACAATCTGTGAAAGTACCGGCTGGGCCACACCGCGCACCATCTCGTGAAGGGTGTTGATGCACATATCGTCCCATTTCCGTGCATTGCTGTAGTAGCCGGCTACGTGGGTATTATAGTAGCGACCGAGGAGTACGGCAAACACTTGGTTGTTGAGGTGGTAGAATATGCTGGTGATAAGCAGTTTGCAACTGAACCCAAACATCCTGAATGCGGGCCGTAGGTCTATGTGCCACGTAGGTCTCCATGGCGATACGGTCCACGACAGCACGGTGATGGTCAGGGTATAGACCAGGGTCTGTGTGGCCAGCCCCCAGAAGGCATAGCCCAGAAAAGCCATCGTGATGCCTACCAGATTCGACACGATGACGGCGGTGAGGGTGATGGTGGTGGTCTGTTTCACCATCACACTCCTGTACATCCATGCCCTTTGTATGGTTCCGAAACTGGTGAAAATAATACAAAGGAACAGATAGCGCGACAACGGAACGAGTATTGGCTCGCCATAGAACTGCGCTATCAGTGGGGCCGAGAAGAACAGAACCAAATATACCAGGGCGGCAACGAGTATGTTAAACCAGAACACAGCATTGAAGTCGCTGTGCTCTGGTTCTTTCTTGTTGCACAGGGCCTGGATGAAACCGCTTTCCTGCAGGTTGCCGGCAATGTTGGAGAATACCACCAACACGGCAATCTTGCCATAGTCGGCCGGGGTGAGCAGTCGGAGCAGCACAATGCCCATCAGGGCACTGACTACCTGCACGGCACCATTCCCCAGACCGCCCCAAAGCAGTCCCTTGGCTGTCTGTTCTTTCAGGTTCATTTCTTCAGCGCATCGCGGATTTCGGCCAGCAGCTTTTCGGTAGTGGTTGGTTCTGCCGGTGCCTCTGGAGCTGGTTCTTCAGCCTTCTTGCGCATCATCTTGTTCACTGCCTTGATGGCGATGAAGATGGTGAGTGCGATAAGCAGGAAGTCAACGCAGTTCTGGATGAACATACCGTAGTTCCATGTCACTGCCTCTGTAGTCTCTGTAGCCTCTTCGAGCACTACACTCAGTTCTGAAAACTTGGCATCACCGATAAGCCATCCGAGAGGAGGCATGATGATGTCGTTAACCAATGAAGACACGATTTTGCCAAATGCACCACCGATGATAACACCGATTGCCATGTCCATCACATTGCCCTTAAGAGCAAACGCCTTGAATTCTTCAATAAATTTCATAATCTCTTTTTTTATAGTTAAACAATAAGTAAAAAAACTCTAATCTCTAATCTCTAACCTCTAATCTCTAACCTCTAATCTCTAACCTCTCAATTATACACATTGATGGATGTGCCATATGTATAGACTATCCTGTAGCGGTACAGCCCTCGCAGGTTGGCAGGCTTCTCTTCTGCTGTCTCTGTTATCACCCCGTAGTTGTTCAGGTCGTAGCGGGTTGCACAGTGGCTGCATGTGGCATATCCGTCGTTGGTGATGGTGAGCCGATATTGCTGCCTGTCGCATGTGGGACAACTCAAATCGTATGCCACGGCCTCGCCTGTGTAGGTGTTGCCCACTATCAGTCCTCCCAGTCCGTAGTAGAAACTGCTCGCTGCCACAGCCGAAGGGGCTATCTCGGTCACGCTGCCTTCAGGGGTCTCGAGTCTGATTCGACTCTGAGTACCTTGCCTGATGGATATATACCTCCCCGGAGTCACCATCGTGTTGTGCAGGTCGGGTGCCTGTGGCGTCTCCATGAAGAACTGCACGCGATATTTGGTGGAATACCCCATTGTAGCCTCGTCCTGACACGAAGTCAACAAGGCAAAGACACAGCCCATTGCCAGGGCAAAGACACAGCCCATAATCCACAGCATTCGTCCCTTCAACTCCACTTGAACTCCCCTTAAACTCCCCTTGAGCTCCCCTTTTCTATTCATTTCCTGCCACTATTTCGTCTATTCTGCTGAGTTCTTCTTCGCTGAACTCAGTATTCTCCAGTGCCTTGATATTCTGCAGTATATGCCGCGGCGAAGAGGTTCCGATGATGAGCGATGTCACATCCGGGTCATTGAGCACCCATGCCAGTGCCATCTCGGCCAGACTCTGCCCTCTCTCTGCTGCCATGGCGGCCAACTGCCGTGCTGCCTCTACGCACTCTGGTGTCACCTCGCTCTTCTGCAGAAATCCCGTCTCCTTGGCTGCCCTACTGTCAGCGGGTATGCCGTTGCTGTATTTGCCTGTGAGCAGTCCTTGGGCCAGCGGCGAGAAGCATATCACTCCCGACCCACTGTTGGCAGCAAGGGGTATGTTCATTTTCTTGGCCTTCTGGTCGAAAATGTTGCAGCGGTACTGACTCAGCAGACATGGCACATGGGCCTTCTGCAGATAGTCGTAGGCCTGCATCTGTTCTTCGTAAGGAAACTTGGATATGCCCACATACAGTGCCTTGCCCTGATGCACCAGGTCCACCAAGGCTTGCATGCTCTCTTCCACTGGTGTCACTCCGTCGTAGCGGTGGCAGTAGAACACATCGAAATAGTCGAGTCCCGTACGTCGTAGACTCTGGTCGCACGAGGCAATGAGGTTCTTTCTCGATCCTCCGTCGCCATACACTCCGGACCACATCCTGTGGGCTGCCTTCGAGGAGATGAACATCTCGTCTCTGTGGGTGGCAAGGTCTTGTTTCAGTATCTTGCCGAATGTCGTCTCTGCACTTCCCGGCGATGGTCCATAGTTGTTGGCCAGGTCGAAATGGCATATGCCCTGGTCGAAGGCCGTGAGCAGCATGTCCCTGGCATTGCCGTAGTCATCGACATCGCCGAAGTTGTGCCACAGACCCAGACTCAGTCTTGGCAGCAGCACTCCGCTCTTTCCACATTGTCTATATTCCATGTCTGTCTATATTCCATGTCTATATTCCGTAGTTCGCCATTCCAAGCATGTCGGCAATCTTCTCCACGCCTTCCTTCAGCGGTTTCTGCACCATCATGGCCATAAACGGATTTACATCGGCATCCACGGTGATGCGCAGTTTGCTGGTGGTATCGCTGGTTGCCACCACCTGTATCCAAAGCTTAAAGCCTACAGGCGACTTCGTCGAGGCAAACTTCACGCACTTCGCCGGTTCTCTCTCCACTACCGTCATTCCCACTTCGCCCACCACAGGCATCTCTACCGTCAGACTGTCGGCATCAATCTTCACCGAGTCCAACTTGCTCATCACCATCTGCATCTGCTCTTCCGTCAGTGCACCACCTGCCACCTGCTCCTTGCTACCTGTTCCCTCTTTGAGTTTGTCAATCACCGCCTGCAGATTGCTGAGGTTCGACAACTTGTCATACACACTTGCCTGTGAAAAGGCAATCTCTTTTACACTGCTTTCAAATTTCATATATATTGTTTTTTTTTAGTCATTTTCTATGGTTTCAATGGAAGCTATGGTTTCAATGGAAGCTATGGTTTCAATGGAAACTATGGTTTCAATGGTTGCTAAGCTATCGTCCCT